>Ga0179591_1281615_pt1 | contig 18671 bp, 27 predicted proteins | sample CZOMad2_1_08_16f_FD_182891 | JGI IMG/M metagenome (GOLD analysis project Ga0179591, IMG submission 182891) | Vadose zone soil fungal communities from Angelo Coast Range Reserve, California, USA - CZOMad2_1_08_16fungal (PacBio error correction) | ecosystem: Environmental > Terrestrial > Soil >... | reverse complement strand
TTATCTAGTCCAACAGTAGTAGTCCTTCCTCTCCCATTTCCTTTTTCGAATCCCCTATCCCCCACCGGGTGCATGACAATACATTTATACAACCAGGGCCACGTTATGTCTCAACCCACACATGCGAGAGTTCGGCTTGAACTGCCCCCACAATGCACCTCCAGTATTTTTTTTGGAGAAAACGGGTGGCCTTACCAGGCCGTCTTCCTCCTGTGCTTCTTTTTTTTTTCTTCGACCAACAGTCTTTCCCCCCTTCTCTAGCTCTTGGTTCGCGTCTCGAATTCATTCCTTTTCCGGGGTTCTTTGGTTTGACGAATACTTGCACCTTGATCCGCAGCCTCTTCCTTCATATTGCTCCAATCCTTAGTCAGATTCTTTCCGCCCTCACGCCGAATTTCCCCGACGTTGCACACTTTTTTCTGACGTGTGATACGTCTTTTTCCCCCCCTTCTTTGTTTATCTTGTTTTTTGATTTTTTTTTCCGCTTTCCCTCTCTTTCCCCCGCTCTCGCCCCCCCTTCACAGTTTTTCTCCTTCTTATTGTAGAGGGTTTCATGCTCTCCTCTTTCCAGTTATCATCCCCAACCGAGGGTTCGCAAGAACACAAGTGGCCTATGTTTTTTTTCTCACGGTTTTTTTTTGAGGTTGAACACACCACATTTCTCCCTCCAGGCGCCTTTCTTTCATGATTGCCAGTCTCTTTTTTTTTTTTTCGCCAGAAGGACCAGAAGACTTTTTTTTGAGCACAGCGAGCATAAATTGTTGAAAGCGTTAGTTCTTTTCCTTCGTAGTCCCGTGACAGCAAGAGATTTCTTGTTCATGAGCAGGGCGGATAAAACAACCGTTTTGGCAATTTGAGAAGGACTTCCGATTTTTTCCCCCCCATGGAGAAAACCCCATCCCCCCCACCCCCCCCCCCCCCCCCCACCGGGGATCAGAGAACCAGGGTGCTCTTGTCACCCCCCCCCGGACAACTTTCGGAATAATACACAACTTCATGCCCCCTTCGATCATTCTTTCCGGCAAAAGGCGAACTGAAAAGCTTCCACTGCCCCCCCCGCAAGCTACCTGAAGCCGGCCCTTTCCCCTAAGTATTCTTCTCTCCCCCGTGTGGAACCCCGGAGTTTTAATGCTTGATCCTTCCTTAGAAACTGTATCCACACCCTTTCAAGGACATGCTCGTGGTCACCTTTGCAGGTCGAAAAGGACAAACGCTCCTTCCAGCTTTTTTCAATGTCTGTTCCCCCGACCTCAGATTCCCCCTCTCCCTTGTAATTTTTTTGCCGTCGAAGCTCCGCAACTTCTGCCCCCCAGTCGTACAAGCGGCTCCCCCCACCCAGCCTCTCCCCGGCAGTAGAAGCGAATTTTTCCCCTCCTCTCTACAAAACGTTGCTTCTTATTTCCCTTTTCTATTACCTTTTGCTTTTTACAACCATTCGTTTTATAATTTTTTAATCCTGCTAATCCTAGGGCATCAAGATCTGTTTCCCGCGGAATGACTACCCCCTTGACTAGTTCCCCCATGACAACCAACCTTGAATCTTATCAACATGTTCGAGCGTAAACCTCCGTCGCCGCCCTTAGCGACCTGCGTTCGTATACGTTTTTTTGAGGCCTTTGGTCTCCTCAGTCCTTCCCAGAGGGATCCTTTTTTCTTTGTTTTGGGATCCAAGTCATTTCTCTGCCTCTGTCCTATTTTTTTTTTCCATTTTTGTTCTTCATGCAGTTGGCTGTTTCCCCTGCCTTTGTCTCGAAAGTCCATCCCCAGATCACCTCTTTTTTCTTGTGGGAACCGGCTCATTTTTTGTCTGTACTTTCCCTTTTTTTTCTATTTGTCCTGGCCAAATTCTCTGTTGTGTACTCCGTAAACGTTGGGAGCTTCGTTTTTTCAAATATGTGACTCTTAGAATGCTTGTTTCCCTTAAACCGTTTCGCACTTGGGTTGTGATTGGGTCTCTTTTACAGTTCCTCTGCCCCCTTCTGCTCAGAATTTTCTTGATTTTTGCTCTCCCCCCATGGTTTTTTTTTTTTTTTGCGGATATTGAGGCAAACGTGCGGTCCCCCCCAGTCCCTCTTGATGTGTTTTCTTTTTCTTGCCCAGTAGGGCTCTCTCATAATACTTTTAAGTATGTTCTCCCCCACGTTGGGCCGGTGTTCAACTGTTGGTTGAGATATTTTGAATCAGACCCCCTTCGCGGCGTTCTTTCCCCCCGTCCACTCCTCTTGCCAGTAAAGCTCACGCCTGGTGAGGTGCGCCATGAACATTGTTTCCCATCCTCTTTGTTTGAGGCATGTTCTCACTCTTTTGTCCCCCGATTTTAATTAACGTGAACTTCATCCACTTTTTTTTTGAACTTGTCTTTGGTATCAGGATATTTTTCTATTTGTACCCTTTGTCCCCCGCTGGCCATTCTGTTCTGTCCCCCCCGCAAATTCCCTTGTTTCAGTAACCCGTCTGTATTTTTTGCATTCTGCTTTGTGAGTTTGAAGTTCCTGTTAGCCCGTTCTTTATTCCATACAATTTGGGGAAGATGAACTGCCCTATCAGTTGATCCCGAACCCCTCGGATCTAGCCCGTTTTTTGGATAGACCAAACCCAGGCCGCTCATTCATTTCCGGTCGCCAACAGCATTCCCACACGTGCCTCCCCTTTCGCCGCACCCGTCCACCTCAAAAAACGGTCTGGAGAAGTTAGTCCCAGCCCGCTCCACTGCGTGTACACCCTGAGGGGGAAGGAAAACATAAGGTTGGCCTTCCCCCCCTTTCATCCTGTTAGGATACACGGTTGTTCCCCCCCACAGAGGATATGAACTCGTGACTTTTCGACTGTGACCACCTGTTTTCGAATTGAGGGTTTGAAAATATTTTGTCAAGTTCGCCCCCCTTTCTTTGTCCCTGTTTTCGAAATGGCCCCTTCGGTCAACCCAGTCCCTTTCCATCTTGGCCATGGTCTTTTTTGCCACCCCCAAATTGCCTTTATGCCAATGTGAAAGGTCCAGTTACGTCTCACCCTCTTTCTACAACAAAGAATCTCCACATGACAACTTTTTATGAGAACACCTGTCCTGCCTCATCCTTGTTGACATTGAATACCGATTTGCCCCGTTTACTGCCACCCACTTTGATGTCCCCCCCCCCTGTTTTTCCTTCCCTCTTGAACCTTTGTGACCTGCTCGTTCGCCTTTTTTTGTCTAATTTTTGCTTACACATCTCAGAGAGGAAGTTGAGGACCCAGCTTCTTTCCCCGACAGAATAAGTCGTTTTACTATGGCTATTTTCGCACGTCCTTTTACCTGTGAAACTTTTCTCGATTTTGTGTAATGAACACCCCCAAGAGTTTATGCCATGAAAAAAGGCTTTGTGGCCTTCACCGCACCCGTAAATTGAAGCAGGTGGTAGTCCCCACTGAGAGTACATCGTCAAATTTTCTTTGTCTAGTGCGATGACCCCTCTGTCCCCCCACCAAAAGGGCGCACCAATTACTTTTTTTGCCAATCCCATCCTTATAAGAAATCGAACGGTCCAGATTCCCTTTATAGAACCATGAGGGCGCGTGCCCCTATCCCCCCTTTTTTTTACCGCCCACCGCCTCCCTTGCCCTCTTCTGAGTACAGTTTTTGAGTTTCCAAGCTCTGCTTCGAAAACAGTTTTCACCCGGACGAGCTACCCCTTTTTTTCTCAAGTTGTCCCCCGTTTTCACACTATCGGCCCTACCCCCCCCCCCCCCCCCCCCCCCACCCGCGTTGTGGAGTTCTATACTCACCCCAGGCTTTAATTCCACCTTCACTTTTCTGTCTTATCTTCCTTTCTTTCGCTTCTCCGAAATTTGGATGTGCCTGTGCATTTGTTATGTGTACCGATCCTCATCCTCCTGTTTTTTGTGCGCTCCGCTTAGCTAGCACCTCATCTTCAATAATTTGTTTTTTCATCTTTTAGGAGTATTCTCGTCTTATCCCTCCCTTGAGTTTTCATCTCACTGAGTAATTTGACTCAACCGCTTCCCGCCTCTTTTAAGCTTCTTTCACGGTAAATGTCTCACCTTGCTTTAATGTTTCTCGCAGTTCTTGTGAGTAAATTTTTGTATATACTTCCTTTCACTGTCAAAAATCTCCCTTCTTCTCCTGACGTCTTATTTTGGCGTCCAAAATTGTCCAAGTTTTTAACCCTTCCAACTTTTATAGAGCAATGCCCACTCTTTTCCCAATTGTTCTGGCTGATGTTTTCTGCCCCCCCTTTCCTTTTGAAGGCCTGTGGTTTTTGAAATCGCTCATTTTGCCTTCCTCTTCCCCGGTTACTGTGACCTTTTTGGACGCAAAATAGTGTAATTTATTTTATGTTCCTCCTTGGCATTTTTCATTTTTTTTTTTCATGATACGACCCACCGAGTCCAAGTTTCAATTGCTCCCTTCCTCTGGTTTTCAAAGGTCGCCTGGTTCTCTCAACGTTTTTTTTCCCAGTTTTCACGATGAAGTTGAGATAGTTATGCCCTTCCCTCCTCCTCCACAGTCTTGTAACAAAGTGTCAAGTCTAAACCCTGCTCCTCGAAACCAGGGCATCAAATTTTTGCCTCCTTGTCGCCAATCAAGATACCCGATGCGCCTTCAGTTGCTCCTCTCCACAACTTTTTTCTTGCCCTTCTTTTGTCTTCCCTTTTTCTGCCCTTTCTCATCTCCCAAATTTCGGAAAGTTCAAGATTTTATGACTACAAGTTTCCTGTGTTTAAACTACTTTTGACATTTCGAAAACTTCCACCCTAGGACTCATCCCCCCTTTCCCCAAACCTTCTCTCCCCAATTCTCCAAGTTTTTTTTACTTCCCAAGCGGAGAGCCTTTTCTTGTCTCCTTCTTTTTGTTGTTTCCACGAAGGTGTTTCCCCTTCCCCACGCTTTCCAATTGTTTCTCCTACCTTATTTGTTTCCTTCTCCCATCATTCTCCTAGGACGTATTAATCCGTCCTGTTTCTTCTTCCTTCCGCCCCTCTCTTTTGCTTGCGGTGTTGTTCCCTTCCGTCTTTACGTTGTCTCCCCAATTTTTTTCAGAGTCTCGGGAGGTTTGCGCTTTGGCCTAATTGTGCTTGTCTCTCCAAAAGTTGCCTAACAAGTGTCCTCTGACTAAAATCTCGTCGGTTGACATCATACACAACTTCTTTCTTTCTCCGAGAGGGTTACACCCACCCCTTCTTTGTGCCTCCTTTTTTTTTCTGTTTTTCTAATCCCACCCACAGCCATTAAGCGGTCATTTCCTCCTCCTCCACACAACTTGATGCATGTGGTTCCTTTTTTCCCCACTCTGGAACCCCATGATTCCGACCTGTTTAAAAGCTCTATTTTTTCACCATTGTTCATTTGCTCCACCTTTTTCCCCTTTCTTTTCCACCACGTATTCATCTTGGCTTTTCTTAACTGGCTCAATACGCTGCGGCCAAGGTTATTGGGAATTTGGATATTTAACCTTTTTTGTTACTAGTTCCTCACTTGTTTTCCACCAATACCTAATTTTGCCCGAAACCCACTTTTTTATGCATATTTAAGTTAGAAATGGGCTCTTTTTCACCTTACCCCGCTAGCCCAATCTAAATATTGAGCAATATTTGCTCTCTGGACCTCCTCCTCACATAACGAGAATTGTTTCCCCTCCACACTCTGCCATATGTCCTTTTTTCACGGACCACATCTCTCACATCGGTACCCCTTTTCCCCCACCCTTTTACGCAGACACTTACTCAATGCCCCTTCCCCTGTCTTCACCCGATGTTTTCTACCCCTAGCTCAAGAGTGCTCCCCTCCCCTGACACTCCCATCTTATCGGTCCTCTTATAGCCTCGCCTTTTTCTTAAACCCCTCCCCTTCGCCCCCAACTGTGTCAAAACTATTGAAGAAATTTCTAAAATTGGCAAGTTCCCACGCTCCGACGTATTTCCAGTACCTTTGAGGACCCTCTTTCCGCTTGTTCCACAAAGTTCCCCCCTTTCCTGGAGTTTTCACACCAGTCGACGGGCCTATTTTCGTTCTTCCCCACCCTTTTTAGGATCGCAAATTCCAAATTTTTTTTTTCTTTTGTTTCCATAAATCTCCTGTTTTACTTTACCCAGCTTCTTGATTTTCCCTCCTGAGTTATCTGCGCATGCACCCAACAATTTCCTTAAAATCCCCAGACCCCCAAGGTCGCACTCAACTTCCCTCAGTCAACCAACCCTCAGCCTCTTTTCCAAAATTTCCCTCCCTTTTCTCTGCCTTTGAGTCTGTTGTTTTTTTCTTTTCTTTTTGGAGTTCCTTTTTTTTTTCCCAATGCACGCGGACTTTTCTTCCCCCCCACTTCAGGAGAATTGACAATTGTGTGGGCGTTGGCACGACCCTTTCCCCCCCTTTTCCCTCGTTATGTGTTGTTCCCGGATCCCTGCTTTCACCCTGTTGATTTCACCAAATCAAATGAATTGAAAGGTTCTCATCTCCATTTATTGGTGCCCCCCTTGAAATTTTCAAACCCTTTTCTACTACCATCTTCTTTTTGACTTTTTGTGAACTCTTTCGGAGCTTGTTTTGGTGGATTTCGAGTTGCAGTTTTAGAGATGTCTGACCTCAATTTATCTCTTTTTCCTCTTTTTTTATTATCAGTCCTTGGTCTTTGATTGACTATGTAGTTTGCCCAAGGTGATATTTTCCCCTTGTGCAACTTCTTGATGGTCTTTTATAAATAGGTTCCTCCTTATTCTTCCTGCCTATGCTTCTTTAGTGACTCACGTCCTCCCCCCCACGCTCATTCTTCTTCTTGATACACCGCTGCTGTGACCCCCTTCTGATTTCTCGTCTGCTAAGGTGCTGTTGTTCCCATTGTTTTCTACTCTTCCTCAATACCCGTCTTCGTTGCTCAGCCCCCCGCTGTGTTCTTGCCCATATGGTCTGTTGATGGTGATTGAGGTCCTCAAAGTCGCACGTCTCTTTTTTCGAGCCCGCTGTGGTCAAGTTGAGCGCACCTGCAGACCCTGAGTAGTCGGCAGCCTGTGATGAAGAAGTCACTCCACCCCCTTTTTACAAGATGAAATTTGACAAAATGAGCGAGCCGCCCACCCCTTGCAGTCGTGGTTGGATAGAGATTTTGGACCATGTCATTCTTTTGCTCCCCCACTTTGCTATCCCCCTGTTCGATGCATTTGCCTTTTTTTTGCGGAATCCCAAAAGTGTTCACTTCTTATTTTCGCCTCGCCGAGGCTTTCCCAGAAATGGCTCTTTGGGTTTTTTCTCCTCGAACCTTTTGACATGAGGAATCCTTTCCTGGGTCTGCTCTGGGGTTAATTAGGACTTGTGTGCATTTTTCCATTTCCCCCGCCCTCCCTCTCCTTTTTGGGTTGTTGCAACTCCATACGTGCCCGTGTTGGTACGAGTCTGGTCGTTCCCGTGTTTTTGGAGGTGATATGTGCTTCCGCTCTAAGACCCTCGGCTTCAGAAAACCTATCTCTTTTTTTTTCTTTCCTCCGTGTTTTTTTTTAGTCTTTTCTAGACTTAGTATCTCGATTGAGCTCCTGTCCCCCCCTCCCCCTCTCCCACACAACCTTTCATGAGCAAAAAATATTCCTTACACACGGTTCACTTTCTTTCCTTTCAAACCAACAAAGAGAGAGGTTGCTGCATTTTTTTTTTCCAAAACATTCACCAGACCTCTCCTTGGAGGGTCCCAGTTTTTAACCCAGGCCAGGTCCCTTTCCTTGGATGTTTCTGAAGTCGAGCCCCAACTTTCAAGTTCTATCGCCTCTCGGGTGAGCTTCTCCGATCCTTTTTTTTTAGGATGAGTGGTGGGGATGTCCCTCCTCCCAGCAACCGGGGTTTGCGCGCAAAGCTTCAGCTAGGCCCCACTCTCTGCGTAAATCACTTAGATTTTTCCCCCCTCCGTTGCCAGATTTTATGATATTTCTCTCTTATCGTTTTTGCTCTTGGGTTTGGTGTTTGATAATAGCTTCGAATCTCTGGTCCTTTCCTCTCTTCCTTCGCTGACAGGGAACGCTCTTACGACGTCGCCCTGTGTTCCTTTCCCTTTCTACCTAACCATTTATACCCTCACACTCCAACAGGGTCATGGACACACTTTTTTTTTTCTTGTCTGCAACGAGTATTCTTCCTTTATTTACACTTTATCCCAGCCCTTCGCGATGCAGCTCCCCTTCAGTTCAGAAGAAGTTCCCCCTGCCCTCTTTTTGTGAGCAACGCAGAGATCCTGAAAGGATTGTGTTTTCCTTCGTTCGTCACGTTTACTTCGACGGATCTTTTTTCAGGGGACCCCCCGTTTGATTAGGTGGTCCCCCGGCCATGAAGGTGTCACCCTGGCTTTCCCGTGATCGAACCTTTTTTTTCCCCCGCGTGCCGAGGCTGCCTCTACACCATTCAACCCGGCTCTTTTAAAAACCCCCAGTTCCCTAGAGAATGAGGTAGGCAAAACTCCGCCCCCCCTTTCCCCGTTCCCCTTTCCCAAGTTCCACTCCCTTCTACCTTCCTGCCCCCCCTTCAAACTCCATCACTCTATATCTACCCTGTGTTCACCCCCGGAGTTACTTTTCCCCCCCTGTCTTCCCTGTATGATTACACCCCTTTCCTGACAGTGATCGTTTTCTCGTGGTAGTTAACCTCTAAGATGGGAGCATCTCTGTGACCTCCCTTTTTCACCTTGTTGTATTTTTTTTTTTTTTTTTTTTTTTGCCCCACGCCAAGCTGCTTTCCCTCCAATGGGTTGAGTATCCCAGTCCTCCCTCCCTCTTCCCCACAGTGCCTCGCACCAACCCCGGCAGTTGCTCCACACAACCCTCCTCTCGCGGCAGTAGCGCGATTGTTTTTTTTCGAACCCCCCTTGTTTTTTTCTTCCTTTTCCTCCTCCTTTTGCTGGTTTACCCAACAGTAGGGAGGATTTTTCCAAATTGTTTTTTTTTTTTTTGCCCGCGCCTCATCCACTCCTCGTGCCTCCTTTTTTTTTTTTTCCCTCCCGCTCTTTCCTCACTCCCCCATTAACTTTATTTATCCCTACCCAACCAAATGTTACTTCTCGTCTTATAACCCTCCCTTCAGCCTCGATTTATCCAATGATTTGGGAAGTTGTCCCCCTTCCCTCTGCAGAGGGGCTCCCAAGGGATTTCAATTCCTTTTTTTTTGTGGGTGAATTAATTCTGCAATGTCTGGGTGTCTTCTGCCTTTCGTTTTTCCCCGAAAAGCTTTTTGTTAGAACTATTCCCTCATCCGTATGTCGTGGTCTGTAGTTTCTTACCAAGCTTGGCCCTTGATTTTTTAACCTAGGACTGCCATTGGCGTTCCACGAGTTTTTCTGTCTCCCCGTTGCGGTTTATTATGCCTTGTTGAGGACATATTGGCCTTTTTCATTTTTCTCGAAGGGAAACCCGTTTCGTGCTTATTTTTTTCTTGTCTGATCCGCCTCTTGCCAAAGTTAGTCAATTTTTATTCTCTTTGTCTCACTGTTCCGTGCGATCTCCTTCTTTCTTACATAGGAAGGGACATCAAAGCCTTTCTTGTTTTTCTTGCCCCCCCCAGTTTCGGTATTGTTACCTCAACCGCGTAGTCCCAACAATCAGTTGGGGGGTGGCCTATACCGTTTCCTGTTAAAATTTCTGGCCATTTTGGTTCCTTTCTTCTTCGGCCCCCCCCCCCCCCCCAATTTACTCCTGCATATAATTCGTCTACCACCCTTTGCGGTGCGCCATGAACTTGTTTTGTGGGACCAGATGTTTTCAAATATTGTTAAGATTGATTTCCCCGGCCCCCTGTGCCCTTTGTTTTGAATGCGGCCCGATTGACTCTCTCGTCCTGATTTGGATGATACAAATGAAGCTTTTCCCCTGACTTTTGGTCACCTCTCGAGATACCCAGCCCCCTGGAGTTTCCTGTACCGTCTTCGATGGCAACAGTCCTATTGACGAGCTTTTTTCAAGGGTTCGCCTGACCTTTTTTCCGCTTGGCAACCCGCAAGCCCCATTTCTGTTTTTCCGACATCGCCTGATCTTCCTTAGTGTACTTTGAACCAACCCAGTCAGGTCAGGATTGGCCAAACCGCAATTCCCAAGCATTTTCGTCCCAGTGAATGCCTTTCCCCTCTAAGCCCCCCTTAAAAAGTGATGTTGTCGCCTCACGACGAGACACAGTTTATTTGACCGGATGGTCCGAAGTCCCCCCCCCATCAGGTCTTTTTCCACAACCCTTTTGCCTTGGAGGAGTTACTTTTTTTGTTGTGGTAACCCCCCCCCGTGTTTAGGAACATAGTACGTTTACTTTTCCTCCAACCTTTGGAGATTTTTGAAAATCGTTGACCCCAGCTTATTTCCCCCTCTTCTTTGCAGTTTTCGTGAAATGGCCAACCTTCGTTCCCACCCAGTGTCTCCTTATTTTTTGTTTTTTTTTTTTTTTTTTTTTTTTTTTTTTTTTCTCTTTTTTTTTTTTTTTTTTTACACCATGGTTGACTCTCTGGTGTTCGCCTGGTCCGAGCAAACTCCTGGTCAGAATCTCCAATTTGACCCCCCTTTTCTATAGCAGAAAGGTAAGATCCCTATTATTTTTTTCTGTTGGAGCAAGTATGCCCCTTTGATTGCATTTTTCTCGCCAAGTTTTCTTTTCACTTTGTGACCGTGCCTTTCCCCCCTGTTGCTTTCTCTAAGAGGGCCTAAACCCTCTAGTTTTTTCGGGGCTTCCATGTTTACGGAAGAATCTTTTCTCCCCTTCTTCGTTGATCATCCGGTTTCAGTGCCTTTCGCGTTTTTTCTCCTTCTCCCCCCAAAACTTCGAGCCAAAAAGGTGCCTTTTTTTGAACACTCCTAGTCCGAGTTGCGTGTTTTCGTCCCCAGTTCCAGCCCTTCTTCCCTGGCCTCTGCTCTGCGCTGCACTCGTTTGATTTTTCCCCAAAACACATTTTTTACTCAAGTTTTAGGTTTTGGTCGACAAGCACTTCTAACAAAGATTACCAAAGGTTTTTCTTCGCGATACCCACTTTCTGTGCGCTTTTTGTTTCGTAACAAACTTTTTGTAACGCACCAGCCTCGCCTAGCGGGGATTCCCTTTTTGAGTCATTGATATTATGCTTAGATCACCACCAATTTAAATCCTGTACTTTGAGCTTTTTTTTGTTCACCTCTCCCCCACACAATCTGTCTTACCTCTCGTTTCTCGTGGTTTCTTGATAAGCTTTTGAGATTTGGTGACTCTCCGATCTCGAACTTCTGTCATTTTTTTTCCTATCTGTTTCTTCCTCTCTCTATGACTCTCGGTGTTTGATAGAGTGATGGAACACATACTTCTTCCCAAATTTCACATTTTCCCTCATTTAGAGAAGTATCATTTATTCTAAGCTTTCCTTCCCCCTTGTTTTCATCTACCCACGGTAGTAAACGCAACCCCCCTCTCCCCTCCTCTGTGATTTCTTATTATTTGGCCTGTCCACGTCACGCCCCTTTTCAATCGTAATAGCAGGATTCTTAACCTTTGGACCTGCAACATACACTTTTTTTTTCTTCCCAAAATGTACTAGCCTTTTCAGTTTTTCTTTTTTCCTTCCCAATGTTATAAAGGCCAACAGCGAAAGGCCCGTCCCCCTCATGTGCCAATTGATTCTCTTTCTGGCTTTTATTCTCGTGATTTTCCCCTTGCCTTTTGCACGATTTTTTTGCAACTTCTTTTTCATCGGATATGCTCCCCGTTCCTGAATTTCTTTGGCAGCCCAATCACTCCATTTCTTTGATGTTTGCCTCCTTTTTGCCGTCCGATTGGCTGAACTTACGACCGAGACCCTTTGTTTTCCCCCCCTCTTCTTTCTCCCCACTCTGCCTGTGATGGACCAAGAGGTGCCATAATTTGCATGCAACATGCAGGGTCTTGATCTACTCCCATCAAGTTCCCGCTCCCCAGTCCCCAAATGACCCCAACTGGCCTCGGCACCACAGGGCATCAAATTTAAGTACTTCGCAACACGCTTTCTTTACCGGCCCCCGGTCTGAGGCCTGACCATTTTTTTTCCCCCCTAGCCCACAGTCCAATTTCCCTTCTACCATGCTTTTTCTCGTGCTTTCTGGCACTATCCCCCCTTTTAGTCCAACCCTTTTTTTTTTGCCCCAACGAAATGCCAAGTTTCTGACTGTTAACCCCCCTTGCCCCCCCCTTCCTAACACTGTCAAGATAGACTATTCCCCCCACCTCCCATTCTCCAATGTTGTATCTCAGAGGTAGCTTGCCTATCTTTTTGTTACCCGGCCATCATCCTCCAGTATGACATTGGTCAGACCAAGAACCCTTATGGGTTCTTGCCCTTTTGGACTTTCCTGTAGTGTTTTGATGTTAATGCTTCTCCCGTTTTTTGTAGTCTAGGTTTGCGAACCGACGGTTTCTTTTTCCTTCCCGCCTCTCGGCCAGGTATATTCCCCCGAACAGTGCTCTAAGATTCCCGCCGATGTAGTTTATACCTGTCTGCTTCCTCTAACAAGTGTCTGCATTTTCAGTACCTGCGCCCCGCCTCCTTCAAAATGACCTAATTTTTACTAAAGCAAGCTGTTTTACTGCCCCTAATATGTGGATCGGAGATGTTCCCTTAGCGGCCAGCCCCTTTTTTTTCAGTTTTTTTTTTCTCCAACTAGATATCATCAGTCGGCCCTTCCCCTCCTTCCCAGACATAGCCCACCTTTCCTTTCCCCTTTGGACCAATCTCTATCTTCCCCCCCCTACTTTTTTTAAAAAGGTCACATTTTCAACCTATTTGGTCTTCTTTCCCCCGATTCGTGTCCGCACTAATCTCCGACTGGCCATGCTTTTACGCTCATATATATTCCCATACCTTGTGCCCCACCCCTCGTTATGAACCTTGACCCATGGCCATTATGTTGAAAGCCCCCACCAGCCCCTTTCCACTCCCAATTACTGAAATGAGATCACCCCCCTTACCAGTGAGAGAACCATGACCCATTTGAAACACGTAGGTTTCAATTAGTTTGAAGAGAACGAGGCTGGCATCCCCCATTAAACCCACATCATGCGCCCTTTTGTTCCACATAGCCCCCCCATATGTTCTTTGCCCAAATATTGTCCTTTTACCCCCTCGGCCCTACTCCCAACGGGAATTAGTCTCCCCTTAATTTCCCCAAGTGTTTTTTTTTTTTTTTTCCAAAGTATTTACAGGGTTCATTTCCACAACAAATCTCACTTCATGTGCCCCCCCCCCGCGTTGACTACCCAGCACGACATCTTTTTTTTGAAATTTCTTCTTTCTTTTTCGGGGAAAACACCTTTGCAGACCCTGCTCACCCTTCCCCCCAAACTATTTGATCACGCCCCCTCCTTGTTTGAAAGTCCCACGATGTTTCCTCCCCAGAATTGTGCTGCTCCCTTTTCTTGAATCACCAAGGCGTTCCTCACATCACTGGCTCTCCCCCTGTCGCTCAGCGGCCTTATGGAGGTATTAGAATCCTGAATGTTTGTAGGGCAAGAACCATCCCCCTCCCTGTTGTCTTGTTACCTTTGTTATCCTGCGAACACTATCGTGCTGCCCCCCCTGAAGTTAGAACCCCCCCCCCCACTCCCCCTTCTCCTTTTTCCCCCCTTCAAAAGGTATTTCTCCCCGGAAGAAAACAAATCAACCTGTTTCCCTGCTCTTCCTTGCCATTTGCCTATGGAGTAGGTTTTTTGACCTGCCTTTTCTTTGGCACTTGATACAGTTGAATTATTCATGAAGGCGAGCCTCACATGTGGTCTCCCATTCCCCCCTTCCTTTCATTAATATGCCCTTTTTCTTCCTGCCATAAACAGAGGTAACACTACCCCCCATTCACTGTAATTAAGTGTATATTATCTTTCGTGCTACGGTTGCCATTTCCCGTTTTTTCCACAACTGGTTAGCCTCCAGTATTTTTTATTGGTTACTGAGAGTCTTTTTTCTAGATGCAGGGTCGTGCTAGTGGCAGACGTGGTTTAGCGATTTTGACCTATTTTATCTTGTCTTTTTTTCCTTATCTCCCCTTGTTCCTGTTCTGGTGCTCGATGCAAATTTTTACTTGTTACCTTTCCCAATGTCCCCTTTTCCACTCATTGGAAGTTTGTTTTTTTTTTGGTATCCCGGAACTATTTTTTCGGCTGTTACGAAATCCAAGGAAACTCACTGTGTCATTGAGTAGTCTGTCTTTTCCCTCCACACTATGCTGTGATCCGGGATTCAGTTTTTTTTTGCCCTTTATTCACTCAATGGCTCCTCCCACTTTTTTTTCTCCCTCTACTCTTTACTCAGTATCGTTTTCCCCTCCAAAGTTCAAATTGTTTCATTTCTCCACGGTGTTTTTTTTTGTTATTATGATCAGGTAGCCGGGAAACTCAGTCTCTTCTTTAGGTCAGCGGTTTTCCTCCTGGGCGCCCCGACGCGATAGATACCTGAGTCTTCCTCTTGTCCAGAATACACCACCCTTCGCCAGAGCCATTCCAACCCCCTGATGCGCCCCTCAGAAAGGTCAAAAGTCTTTTTCTCTCTCGTGATTGCGACATATGAAGGATGCAGTTTCCTTTTAGTCTTTAGACACTTTTTTCTTTTCGTCCATCCCTTCAGCACTTTTTCAACTTTCTCTTCTTGGCGACTCTAAAACGAGAGCTGTATCTATTGAACGAAGTTTTTTTTCAGACGAAACCTTCGGAGGGCACCTCGGGCCCTTGGGGGCTCACAAGAATTGTTCGCTACCACTTTGACTTCGTTTCTGGTTTTTGAGACCGTTTGCCTCATATTCTGTTTTGTGTTTTCCTGACAAGGACTGGTGGTGACTCGTTAGGGTTCGCCTTGTTTGGTTTTTTCTATTTCTATTTTGCAGGCTGCCTAACCCTTGCGAGAGAAACCCCCCTCTATATCCCTTTCTTTTCTTCATCCCTTTGTTTTGGAGATGTCGTGTCTCCATTCTCTTTTTGACTCGCCTAAGGACGGACTCCACAACAATACGACCGATTCACCCCCCCTTTTTTCCCCCACCATGTCCAATATGTTCACCCCACCCAAATGAGAGTCCTTCCCCCCCACCATCGCCACCTGACACCCGCCTTGTATCGACCTTAAGGTGGCAAGACGCACGAGTTACCTCCATGAAGATTTTTTAGCACGGCTTCGACCCTCCAACTGCTAGGGCTTGCTCGCCATAGTTCTTCCGATACAGGTGTGATCGTAGATAGTTCTGGTTTTTGAGCAATCAACTTAACTGAGAAGATGTGCTCTTGTCTCCAATCAAGTCGAGGATTCCAATATCACTTTAGTTTCAACCCTACCTTCTTCTTGATCAGGGTCTCTTTGTTTTCCTTTTTCTGGGTGATATTGTTTGATGATATATTATGAGATTCATATTTCTTTCGGTCCTGACAGGTCCGACCTTTTCGAACCTTTTTTATGCGTGCTTTCATGCCTTCTATCCAATTAGAAATTACCCCAGTTTGACGACCCCACTTCCCCCTGTGGGATGAACTTCTTAGTTCGCTGGATCCCCAAATGTAGCACCCGGAGCGATGTCAGACTATTTTTTTGCGCTTTAGAGCATTTAATGATACCAGGACGGGCTTTTCTCCCCGGCATTGCTCCTAATGACCGCGTGATCAAGTCGTGACCATCCCGAGAGGGCTGACCTTCTCTGAGTGTTCGATGGGCTCCCCCCTGTGGTCCTTGAGCCGGCAATTGCTTTTTTTTCCCCCCCCCACAATGGAGACTTGACGGGATCGCTGCCCCCCTGGATTTCCATCCACACACCAGTACCAAAGTATGACACCAATCGATTCCCCTGAGCGGAAGTGCGTTCCAGGTGGCGCCTTACTTTCGTCCATTCACTTTCTTCCCTCACTCCTTCAAGGACGCGCCAACATCACATAAAAAATAATGGATAAAACCCCCTTGTTGGACATCTTTCCCTTTTGGTCTCACCGGGTATTCCCGTGATGTTATACACCCGCATTCTTTCTCTTTGTTCGTTCACTCAGGTTTAAGCAGGGGTGAGGTTTTTTTCACTCACCCCTTGTGGTCCATGGGTCATTGGCCTCCTCTTTTAATTTCTCTGGCATGTTTTGAAAGTCCTACTGTATTTCTGCCCCTGCTGCATGCGCCAAAAAGGCAGGTCAACTCATCTTTCCCCCGGTTACTCCGCGAATTTTGCCCGCCCTCTCTTCCAACAATGTTGCTTTTCGTCTTTGTCACTTTGCCCTTTGTTTTCCAAAAACAGTATGGTCTCTGGACCTTTGTTGCCGAACCAAATACTCTTCCCATACAGACTGTAGTTCAGCCCCCCCCCTCTCTTAGTTAGCCATCACCACCTTTCCTATTTTTTCATCCCCTACCACAATTAGTGACGGTCTCTCCACTTCGCCGCTAGGTACTCTCGGATCCCCCCTTATTTTGTTCTGCTCTCTTGTTCTTAATATTTTAAAGATTGATCACCCAAGGGACCGTGCCACCTTCGTAGGATCGTGGGAACTTGCCATCCCACCCGTTTATTTTTCTATGCTTCCCTAGTTTTTCGAATGTTGGTATCTTCTGACGTTGGTTTTTTTACAGTTTGTCAGGTTTCTGTAGATCCACCCCATTCCATCACCCTCTTGTCCCGTTTTTCTGTGCTTTCCCACGCTTGCAAGTGCACGATGGGTGTGGTCAACCACCCTCGTCCTTGTTTGAATTTGGACTGTGCAACTTTTGTCAGGTGTCAGGAAACCGGGCGGTAGAGATGGTGCTCAATATTTGGCTCTTCGCCCCATTATGGTTTTACTCTGCGTGTGAGTGAAAACTTTTTTCGCCTCTTTTGTTTTTGTTGATTAGTCAGACTTTTGCCACGTCTTGCAAAGGGAATTTTATGCCCCTGGTAGTTTTGGTTGTCTTTCTCCATTGTCTGGTCACGTAGCGAGACTCTCCCCCCCTCCCCCATATTCCTTTTAACTCCCCCCTCTCCACCTCCTTTCTCTCCTTTCTGCTCCAGCCCCCCCACCCCTCTCTCCCTGCCCCAATCCTTTCCCTCTTCCCCCCATCCTTCTCTTCCTGTTCTCCCTTTGTACGCCAGAGGATGGTGGTGTTTAGTCGGCTGTCAAGTTCAACTCATTTTCCCCCACCGGGGATTTGTGATATCTTCCCCCCCGTATTATGGAACAAGCCTTGGCAACGTTCGTTGCGTTATTGTGTTCCCCCTTCATTTCCCTTGAAATAGCGCGAGAGCCCGGGCTGTATGACATGTGCCCCCCCCTATAGCCGGGATTTTTCTCAATCTTTTTTTGTTTCACGTTTCCTTGAACAGGAAATTTTACTTTTGTGTTTTTCGTTTCTGCCTTGCCTTTCCTGCTCCTGTTTGGATCTTTACCGCAACCGATCCGCCTGGTGGAAAACCCTATCGCACATTTATTTCTCCATAACACCTTTTTATTTTCACCCATTCTTGTTTTCTCTTGTGAAAGTCTTGTCTACTGCCGAGCCCCTTGTGAGATGGATCCATCTTCCATCCCGCCTACATGATTTTCCTGACACTGTGGTGTACAAACCAATTTAGCCGGAAGGGCTCCCCCACCCCTCCATCCACACTCTTTTTCGACCGTCCTTTCCCCCAAAACAAGGATGGGATTCGGACAAGAAAAGCGCCTACCAGGCAGAGTTACCAGTGCCTTGTCTGCATTTTTTAACCCCCCATAATTTTTTTTTAATGACCTTTTTTTTTATACTATCCGGTTTTTTTCCCACCCACACCTGAGGATGAGCGGTCCCTTTTTAAATTAACAAACTGGGGTCTCTGTTTGGAGGCCCCCTTTTTGTTAAAGATGTCTCCTCCCTTATTTTGTACTGGCCAAACGTTTTCCCCTTCATCCCTTTTGCTGCACACCCCCCTTCTTTCCACCGTTTCTTTGCTGGCCCCATTTTGTTTTTTTTCAGTCGAAGGCCTCTTCCCCCAATTCCTTTTCCAAGCCAGCCACCATGTGCGAATTTCCTTTGTAGGTTAACTTCATCTCACACTAGCCTTGACGAGCGTGGTAGAAAGACTTGAACTTTTCATGTTTTCTGGGTTTTAGCACTTTGTTGCCCTTTGATCTTTTTCTCACCTGTTTCTTCTTTAAGAGAATACTTCATTCGGTTTTCCTTTGCAGTCACAAAAGCGTCTTTTTTTCGTTTTATCCCCCTTGCTCCGTGGCTCCCCCCCCTTCCGTTTCACTTCTTTATTCTTTTTTTTTATAGCCATCCCCAATTAGCAACAATGCCAAACTGATTTTTCGGACCCTCCCCCCCGACCTTTCCACTCCCGAGGTTTTGTACGAGATCTTCCGTTTTCACGGATAGGATGTTCCCTAAGAGTTCACCCCCCCACCCAAAGGCGGTCCCCCTGCACTTTTTTTTGCGAGAATCTAAATAATGTTTCCGTGTCTTTGCCTCGCTTCTTTCCCCACCAGCTTTTGTGTATAAACACTTTTTTTGGTACCTCACCATCAACTCTGCCGAGACGTTTGAATTCATTGCTTATCTTCTTTTCCATACCAACCCTTTTACTCCTTTGCTAGTACGATTACCCATTTTTCTCCAGGTTTGGACCTTTCCCCATTCCTCTACGCAAAAGGGAGGTGGGTGTCGAAGGCTTGAGATCCAATTTTTTCCTTGCGTTGGCGTGTCTATAATATCCCCTGAAGGAGGAAATGTTGCAATTATTGTTTCTTTTTCTCTTCTTTT
>Ga0179591_1248886_pt1 | contig 18673 bp, 19 predicted proteins | sample CZOMad2_1_08_16f_FD_182891 | JGI IMG/M metagenome (GOLD analysis project Ga0179591, IMG submission 182891) | Vadose zone soil fungal communities from Angelo Coast Range Reserve, California, USA - CZOMad2_1_08_16fungal (PacBio error correction) | ecosystem: Environmental > Terrestrial > Soil >... | reverse complement strand
TTTTCGACGAAGCCGTCTTCCTTTAGAGATTCGCGCGCTATCTTCCTTGAAGGAGAGGGGTATACTAGTCTTCCCCCGAAACTTTCCTCGTTTAGCCCCTCTTTGCGCTGGTGCACGCTTTCCTTCACCTTTCAGCGAGAGTCGTGACTGTAGGAAGCTCCCATACAAGACCGGAAAGCCCTGCTTCAAGGTGGCTCTTCTTTCGCGTTGGTGACACTTTGATTTTTTCCCTGCGAGCGGCTTTACCCCCTCGCCGGTCTTCCGGTACCCGTGTTTCTGCGAAACCCTCGGAACATTACCGAAATTATCTCTTTTTGCCTACCCCGTACGGCAGAGGTAAGATTCCGAGGGTTTTTTCTCTCTCAGAGGCCTAGCACGGAGCGATCTTCCAGACTTTTTTCTCTCCCCCATCGACTAATTTTTCTGGACCGGTTCACCACACTTCCACGCTTCGATTTTTTCTCCAGTATGCGGCTCTCAGCAATCGTTCTCTCAGAGTCCGCCGAGATATCCTGCCTGAGAGTCAGTTCTATCCTGATATGACCCCCTTTCACTCCTGTTTTCGACGACCTATTCCCCCGCTTATTGATTGGCCCCCCTGAAGTTGTCTAAGGCTTTTACGAGAAAGGCAACCCCCCCACCACGCTTTACCTTATAGGATATCCCTGAACATCAGTAAATCCTTCCACCAGTGTTTTCTTTCACCCCAGGGGTCGGCAACTGACTGATGATTGCCGCTAGACAGGCCGCATCTACTCACAGACTCTTCCATTGGAAGGAGGGCACCTCTTACCTCAGGAGAGATTTCCTGCGGCATCTCTTAGCGCGTGTAGTTATTCTGGAAAACTTTTGAAGTTTCTTTTCTAGTTGCTTTCCAAACTTTTCTCCCTCAGGTTCCCTTCCACATTTCCTTCCATTTTTGAATTTGAAGGTGTTAGGCGGAAGTTCTGAACTATCGTTGTCCTCCCCGATTTTTCCTGCTTGGAGACACTCGGTTCTTTTTTTTTCTATGGCAACAAGAACTTTCCTAAATTGTATTGTCTTATGCACCTTTTCTCTTGAGGTCCCCTAGTGTGGCAAGGTCAGTCTTTTCGACCTTTAACTCCACTACGCTTTTCCGGTCGATTTCTCCCTTATTCTAACAAGTCGCTTAGTTAATGAATGTCCGTGTGCCTCAACCCCCTGAACCCCCGACAGCGACTTTTAGGTCTGAATTAGAATACCTGTCCGCCAGACCATTCTTTCCCCACCCTCTGTGTTCACCAAGACCACCACTTCAGGCCTACCCACGTCGCTTCCGACCCCAGACACTGGAGCCTATGTTTTTTTCTAGGACGAACGTCGGATTTTAGCGCTCCTTCGAAAATTAGTTACGCAGCCAGTTGTTTTTTCTTTGTTTTTAATCTTCACTTTGTGTCAGACGTCAAAGACAAGCCACTCTTCCTTGTTTTTTGGTCTTCTCTGAGGATGAGGATTTTTTCCGCCCCCACATAAATGCTGCCCCCCCTCAAAAACTTCTTTCTATTGCCATTTCATTCTTTTTCCCTTCCCCCCCCCCACCAATCCCCTTCGTTTAGTTCTACTCGGGCTGCATTTTCCCGAGAATGATGGTCCCCCGGATTTATAGGTAGGCATGATGGGGTGCCTATGCTTCTTATCTTTCTGCTAAGTAAGGTTCTATCCTCCTTTCTGAGATTTGCTAACATTCGTGTCTTCGTCATGAACCACATGAGTCGATGTCGAGCACATTTTTTTACTCGTTCGTTCGCATTCAATCTTCGTCGGCCCCGTTTTTGGCTGACTGGTCGTCTTTGCCTTTGCTCGCAGCCACTCTGACCGGGGCTCCCCTCCCAAAATCGACAATTTTCTTTGTCCACACGCCTTCTTTTGGTACGCTGCCCCCCTACCGCAGCCAGAACCAGATCCCTTTTCCCGCAAAACCCCCCCCCCCCCCCCCCAACCACAACCACCCCACACCAACCAAATTTGCAGTACTCTCTCACCTATCAATCCGACTGCCGTTTAAAACAGGACCTTCTGCCGTCCCCATGCTCCTAAGGTCCTAGTCGGCCCCCAACATCGGGTTAGCCCTCTACGAATCCTTATTTTCATCGTGCTTTCATGCGGCCCTGCAGGCTCCTCCTTCGAACGTCCCCCGGGGGCTCGTGAACCCCCTTTGCAGACATCCGTTGCCGCGAGTCTTCTAGCACCGTTTTGAGACTTTCCTTCCTTGCGGCGGCCTTGTATAAGAATTCATTCCTTTAAGATGCGTTCCCTCAGCTCGCCTGTTCCCTTAAGAGCCGCAGACTCTTCATGATTTTCGGGCCCCGAGTCACTTTTAGATTTCATGTTACCCATGTCATTGCTCGTTCTTTTTGAGACGAGCCCCATCATAATTTTAGTCTCCACCTTTATTTATTCGAATTCCCCATCCTTGCACCCCCTGACGGCCATCCCCTGAGGCTGACTATATCGTCCCCCCACCAATACTTTTTGAAGGATGGTTTCGGGACTGTTGGGCGAGCCGCCCGATATTCCGATAGGTACTCTCTCCCCCCCTCCTGAACGCCCGTTAAGTTGAAACATTTTTTGAGGCCCTCCTCCCCCCTGGTAGTACTCGATTAATGACCAATCATCATATTCTGTTCTTGCGGTAACTCGCTCCCTCCGATGCGTGCGCGGCATTTTTCTTTTTTTATCAGCGTAGAAGCCCACATCCGACCACTTCCACCAGAGAGATCCCCTTTGCCGCGATTTTTTTCGTAGCGGCCCTGCTATGGACCGGTACCTGTACCGCCGAAGCGCCTCCTTTTCGACGAGAGTGGGAGGAAATCAACGGACTCCTTCTCTCCTCCAATGTTCAGTTTCTTATCTCTCCTTATTCCTTCGCGGTCGATTTCTTGAAATAAAATTTTTTCTCGGGCCCGCAATTCTCCGGCACAGGGACATTGATACTACGTCGGAACCCGTGATATGCGGGTACACTTCCCGCACTATACTATGACTTCCTTTTTGACGTCTTTGCATTGCCGCTCGTTCGCGGGGTTCTCATCGTAGATCGTCGAGTGAACCCCCCAAGACTCCAGTTTTTTCCGGTGACTTTTTGGTATCGTGGAAAATCTGTGTAATTCCAGCCGTCCCAGTTCCTTTCTCAGCGCCCCCCCTAGTTGGAGTTGCCCCCCCTCAGCGTACCCCCAGTACTGTAACTTTGAGTTGGATTCTGCCGGACACCCCGGCACCCGCGGCGATTTCTTTTCCTGGAACTCTCGTGTCGGGAAGGATTTCCCCCGATTGACAAAGTCCCCCCTTGGATTTGCGACGCCCTGCATTGCCGCGTTTTTTTTGGCAACAAACCCAAGCGGCTTTCCGTCGGTGGCCACCTCTCGCGAAAAATCTCTTTTCCTTGGTCGCCCTCCCTAAGAAATGCCTATTTTAATTTTTCCTTCCCTCATCGCGGTCCCGAGGACTTTGAGCCTTACCGCCCCTCTCTTTTGTTCTCCAGCGCGCACCCTTATGGCCGACGACTTCGCCACCCCCGCTGATCGCGTACAGAACTGGCTTCCCTTTTCCGCGCCGCCACTGATAAAGTGTTACGCCTGCTTCCTTAAGATGGTGTTCTTGGCCGCAAAGAATTCTGTCCTGTCGGCTTTTCGCAGTTATAGAATACCCTTTCTTGACTCTTCTCGGCACTATCTACTAACGTGAGCTAACTTCCCCAGTCTGCTCTTTTTGAGTGGGCCGAAACCAGACGTGGTTTTTTGCGAAACTACCCGACGTTCGAGTCATTTGATTTCTCACCCCTACTTATTCCTTTTCTGATTGTCCTGTTTTTTCATCCATTAACCCGTGAGGTGATTCCTTGAGCGCTTTACCGACCCTTCGGAACCTTCTATTTATGAGTGCGTGAGCTTCTAAGATTCCCCGTGGACAAGACTTTTCCCTAGTATATAAAGCTGCCGACGACCGCCCCTTTTTTTTTTGGATTCAGGATTCTGCGGTCATGCGCCAGTCCCTTACTTTCCCCATTTTCTGTTTTTGCTAGATAAGACATTCGCAATACTGCCCCATAAGAGTTTTTTTCTGTCCCACCGTTCCTGAGAAGCCCTAAAAGTCGTCTTCTTGCTGTCCCCTTCTTGATGGTGCCCCCACAGATATCGGTTATAGTGAAAAAAAGTGGCCCAGTTTTTTGGCACACAGTACCATCGCGTAACCCACCCCCCCCTCAACAATTTTAATGTAGGGCTCAATACCCCATGTTTTCCCAATCGCCCTTTCTTTGATCAATCCCCTGGAGGCGGACTTTTCTCTTCTCCCTTATTCGATCTTGCCCTAATTTCTTTCTTCTGGAGAGCCTGCGGTCGATCTCAAGATTATATCGATCTCTCGCAAACTTTCTTCTGCCGACTATTCCACGTTCCCTCCGAACCTAGTGGTTTACCAGATGGCGTGGCTTCCCCTTGACCCGTTCCCCTTTTTTCGATGCCAGCCACCGCCTCCAATTTATCTTCTTTAACATGCCCCGAGATTCTGTTGAGGGATAGCGTTAATTTTCGACGAAGACGTTAAGTACTATTATTCTTCCCCTGTGGTTGTGATCGTATCTCTTTCACACGGGCCCATGAAACTCCCTTTACATATCCAGAATGCCTATCGATTGCCTTGCTTAGATGGGCCGGACCCTTCTTAAGGACACAGTTTCTTTGACCTCTCGCTTATCTTCTTTTCTCCTTCTCCGTATCCCGAGTTGCGAATTTCTAAACTTGACAGTACTCTAGCGGATCCTATCACGGAACCGACTCCTATATGCTTTTCTTGAGCTGTCCACACAGTCGAACAGCACCTTCAATTCTGTGAGTAAGTACGTTCTTAAGAAGCAGCTGTTTCGTGTCTACTCAGGTTGAATTTTGACAGGTGCCCGGTGTTGGAGATCTCCCGTGATTTCCCCTGAAGAATCAAGTTTTTTTGTGAAGCGCTGACATTCTTGCCCCAAAACTGCATTTTCCTGCGCCCAGTTTTTTTTTTGCGTTCCTTTCATGTGCCTAGATGAAGCATCCAGGGAATGAACGCCTACTAAACTGTTAGCATCCTTCTTCCTTGTTCGGACCGCTCGGCCCCTTCGTCCCCTAAAGGCAGTGTATCATTGAGCTGATTCTCCCCCCCTACCTACTGAGCTCTCTTCTTTCCCCCCTCATCAGGTGATCCCCTTTCTTTCTTGGGATGGACTAAGGTCCTCCCCCTCTTCTCTTTCAACCTTGAAGGTGCCCCTCCCCCCCGTCCCCTTCGCTAGCCCGGTCCCTTTTTCTTGGTGGTCTCAAGCAGTCTACCAATACATCCATCCCTTTACCTTTTTCCAGCTTACCCTTGCTCGTGTCAGCCCTCAAGCTGCGCGACCACCCCTTCTTTCCCCGCTGCCTCCCATCCCCGGGTACGTCCGGCAAAGCTTATCATCTCCAACATTTCCCCTCCTCTCTCTTCCAGGCGAAGTGGAATGAGACAAATCACCTCCCTTTTTTTGGGAAACTTCTAAACATGCCCTCGCTTTTCACCCCGATTTCGTCATCCTTCCTCGGCGTCCGGCAGATCTGACCCCACCTTTATCTGATCGAGCCCCCCTTTAAGACTTTGTGGTCCCCAAGGGTCGGCCCCCAAGGTTCGCGTGCGTCGGACCCTAGGTACCCCCCCACCTCAGAGCTACAGCGGCTATTGGCATGGTCGAGAGCTGCCCTTCTCTTACGAAGCCAAGAGAAACCTTAGGAGTTTTTGATCTAACTGTGACCCCTTTTTTACTGAGAGCGGAACTAGTGTTATTATGTTGCGACCCACCCTTTATTCACAATGCTGCGACTTCCCCAAACGTTTTCATGTAACAGTGTCCCACATAGGGTTGTATCATCAGTCAAAGACCCTTCTCGGAGTGCAAAAATGACTGCTCACCGAGGTGATTGAAGGTGGTCGGCTACAGTTTTAATTCCCAAAGTTCCTCGGAGACTGTCCCCATACCACATGTTTTTCCCTCCTTGACACTGACCCTCCGCACATGACGGATCGAGCCTCCGAATGGCTAAATGTCTCTTGTTTTACGTAATATTTACTTCCCGAAGAACCCCAAAATCACCCCTCCAGTCCCCTCTTATGGAGACCGTCCCTCTTCACCTGGGAATCCCATAGGAATCCGACTTCTCTTACACACGTGTTGAATGAACCCTTCAACTTCCAGTCCGACTCTGGCCCCAGGTGACGACCTCAGAAGCGCAGGCATTCATTACGAGAAAGTCGCAGACCCCTTCTAACTTTTGCCGTTCTGAATCTTCGGAGATTTCAAGAGTCACGACTCTTTTTCCCCTGCTTGAGCGGCGCCCTGGGCCGACCCCGGTCCTGTGTAGCAGTATCAAGCCGAGCCCCTTCCTGCTACCAACTTCCAACTTCCATCGCGTCACGTTGGCCCGGATTCGATGTTTCCCCCCGGGCTTCCTGACCCCTTGTAAGGAAACGGAACCCTTTCCAATTGCTTTCGATTTTTCCATCCTCTGGCGCAATTTACCCTGTAATTACCAGTAATATCTCTTGTTATCGATACTAGTCCGTATACTTTTTCCCCCCCTTGATCAATCGGTTTTGTCTTTTTTTTTGATTCTTTAGACAGATGTCATCTCAATTCGACTTTAACCGATCCAGTTTTCTGACCCCCCCCCCCTTTATAGTGCATCCGTTAAAGTACTCTTGATTCGGTGCCCAAAATGGTTTTCCTTTCCCTTTCGCGCCCCATTTGGTTCGCCTTTGAGCTCGCCAAATCCTTTGCAAGTCAAAAGCTTGCTGCTTCGTCTTCCGAAGAGATCCTCCCTGTGTTTGCTCTTAGAGATTCCTCATTCGCCCCCCATTCCCACCGGTTCTCCCGAACCAAGGACGGTCGCTGTAGGAGGCGACCCCTTTTGCGACTCTTTTCATTTACTAGTGTGCGCTTTTCCAAAAGTTATTCTCTATACACTAATTATCCTTTTGAGAGAAAATTTAGATGTTCGCCTTTTCCTTTCTGTGAATTCGTGATCCCATGACGGAACGCTTTCTCTTGCGTTACGACCCGAAGACATTTTCCTCCGGAGTCCCAGTTTTCCTCCCAGGTCGGGAGATGTCCTTTCTGCCGAAGGAAAAGACGCTTTCGATCCCCCTCACTTCCAACTGAGTTCGATTCTTTGACGTTTAAGGGTTTTGAGGCTGAAGATTCAGCCTCAGCTTTCAGGCATCCTTTTTCGGTCCCTCATTTCCCTCAATGGTCGGAACCAGTTCGACCCTTCTTGGTAAGTCTATCGTCTTTTTTTGGCACGGGGGATTGACCCTCGTAGCGCATTCCTCTCACATCCCGGATTCCAATTTTTTGTTGGCGATTTTAGACCCGGTTCTATTTCTTACTTTCCGCCCGTTTTACTCTGCTTGACGATGCTGGAGTTTACTCACGAACGAGTTCCCCTTCTCGTTCTCAAACCCTACGTCTTTCAGGCGTTTTTTTTTTGATCCTAACCAGTTCCCACTACGCCCTATCTCAGGACTTTCCGGGGATGATACCTTTCTCCTGAAGTCCGCCCTGATCCACATTTCAAACTCTCGGTCCGCTCTCCCCATAGAACGCCTATGGAACCCTTTTTTTCCAGGCGAAGACCTTGTCGAGCCCGATGGACGGCCTTCTCCGTACGCGGATTGATCGGAGCCTGCTCGTTACGAGAGCTGGATTATGTGAACTCCCCCTCAAAGCAAACGAGTATTCTTATCGTGTTGTTTTAGGGAAGAGATTTTTTAGCGTTACGTGGTCAGTTCCCCAATGCCCATCCAAACACCGTCTTCATTTCGGTCTCCTCCTGCTCCCTCTTCCTTTTGTCGAAACCATCTTTGAAAGGGTCTTTTGCTCTTTTGCATTCGTTTATATGCGGCTTCGGTCGGCCTATGGTCGAAATCCGTTCGTTTGGTCCCTGGTCACGGACTCCTGGGCCTACAAATTGGTCGGCTCCCGGGATGATAGTCCACCTTTTTCCTTTCTGGACGCAGCGGTTTGTTGCCGCCCGCTTTGTCAGGAGTCGTTTTCTGTCAAGTAGGTAAATGGTCTCTCCTGCGACTGCAAACGCCGCCCCCTACACCACTGTATCTCAAATCTCCCCTGGAACATCTTTTTTTTCTTCTTTTTTTCCTTTTCTTCTATAACTCATAGATCGCCCAATACTTCCTTCCACTTTACTACAGTGGGTTGTGTTTTTTTTTTGGGGGGTGGTTCACCCTACGAGTCATGAGAGAATCCTGAAAATTCGCCCTGTTACCAGGACCCCCCTGACAGCGTGTCCATCTAAGTCGCCCTCAAATCACCTGACACCGCACCCCTCCTTTCAAGCTTGTGGACCTTGATGGACTGGTTTTTCCATGCGCTCTTTTTGCGACGGGAACATGCCGTGTCCCCGCCCCAATTGCATTCTTGTTTTTCAACTACGACATCTCAGTTTCGAGTCGTGGCTCGGTTGCGAGCAGGCAGCATTGATCCCAGCTTATATGCCAATTCCAAGCCTCCGTGCGGTACTTTCCACCCAATGTTGCTGCCTCACCGCACTCTTTTCGATCGTGCCACCAGGGGTGACTGAACTGTTGTGATTACTATATCACACTTCTCTGCGATTTGGGAAGTCTCATCCCATCCTTTTCTTCTTCTCGAGGACCTTCTTTCTCTTTCTCTCCACTGCCTGGACCCATCCACAGAGCTCAACTTTTCTCAACCATCACATCATCCTCCCTTTCCTAGCGTAGAAATGTTGTTCGAGATTATCCCATCCTGAACTTACTCATCGTCCTCTTTCCCAAGACATAGAGCAAGGAAGTGAAGAAATTGGAGGCCCTTCCTCCTGTAGTCGCAGCTTCCGTTCAATCTCTTCTCTTTTACTATTTTCCTCTGTTCCCTTCTTCGACCGCGCCCATCGAGGACTCTTGTTCATTCTACGACAATCTGCCGCCAGAGAAATTCCAACGATGAGCGTCCCCCCGTTAATCTTTGAGTTGTTGCTTTGGCGTGCGCCCTGTTCTCCTCCCCCTGATCTGAAACGGAAGTCACAGTCCCCCCTTCCCAGAATTTCAAGCCTTCTACGAGGAGTTGGAGCACCTGCCCCACCGACCCCCCCCCAAGCACACTCGCCACCACCCCCAGCAATAGAGACCACAACCTAACCGATCGAACATAACAACACACCCCCCACTCATTCCCCTCTTCCCCCCCACGACTACCCTTCTCCCTTCGTTTCCCCACCCATCCCCCCCCCCCTCTCCGTCCCACCCCCCCCCCCCCAACTCCCCCCACCCTATCCCCCTCCCCCACTCGCACCCCCTTACTCTCCGCCTCGTCACCCCCATCCCCCCGTACCCACTCTCCCCCCCATGCCCCCTCCCTTCCATCCCCTGTCCCCACTCACTCCCCCCCACCCTCCCCCACCCCCCCCTCACGCCCTCCCCCCCCCCCCCCGCCCTTCCCCCCCTTTCCCCTTCCCCCCTTCCCCCCCCCACACCCCCCTCAATCACTCCCCCTGTTACCCCACTTACCCTTCCATTCGCCCCCCCCCCTCCCCCCCCACTCAAACCTTCGCCCCTCACCTACCCTCCTTCCCTCCCCTCGCCCCCCACCCCTACCCCCTCCCCCCCCCCCTACTCCCCTCCCCCCCACACCCTCCTCCTCCCCTACCTTCCTCTTTTCCCTCCCCCCCCCCCCCACAACCGCCCCCCCCCCCCTTACTACATAACCTCTCCCCCCTCCCCCTCCCCCCACCAATACCACCCCCCCCTCCCCCCCGCCCACTCACCCCTCTCCCACCCCCCCCCGACCTCCTTGCCCTCCCGCCCCTTTCCCACTCCCCCCCACCCCCCCCCAAATCCCCCCCTCACCAACAAAGAAACCCCTTCTTCTGACTGCCCCCTCCCTCCACCATCCCTCCCCCCTCTATCCCCCCCTCTCTCCCTTCCTTCTACCCACTCCACCCCCCTCCCCCACGGCTCCTCACTCCCCCCTTTTCGCGTCCTACACCCACCGCATCCACCTGCCCCGCTCACTCCCACACCCCTCCCTTCCCACCTCCTCTCCCGACTTACCACGCCCTCCCTCCCTATCCCCCCCCTCCCCCCTCCCCTCCGCTCCCCCCCCTATCCTTCTCCACCTCCTATTCCTCCAAACCCCACCCTCCCAACCCCCCCCCCTCCCCACCCCCCCACCTCCCTCCCTTCCCCCCCGCCTCCCCCACCCCCCCCGCCCCCTCTCACCACCCACCCCTCCCCCTCCCCTGGCCCCCCACCCCCCCCTACCCTCGCCCAGCCCCCTCTCCCCTCTCCCTATACTCTCCCCCCCCCCTATTCCCCTCCCTCCCTTCTTTCCCCCCCCCCCCCCCGCCCCCTACCCCTACCAGCCAACACACCATTCTCGCTTTTTTCTCCCTTCCATTCCCCCCCTCTCTATCGCGCTCCCCCCCCCCCTCCCCCCAAAACTCTGTCCCCTAAATTCCAGCCAACCCCCCTCCTCTTCCCCCAAACCTCACCCCCCCCCGCTACCCCCCGCGCTATAAACTACGTCTCCCCCCCCACACTCCACTCCCCCCCCTACCCCACACCACCCCCCCTCTCCCTTCTCTCTAACCCCTTCTCCCCTCCTCTTCACCACCCCCCAACATCCCTCCCCCTCCCCCCACCCCCCTCCCCCACCCCCCCCCCACACTCCCCTACCCCCCCCACCCCCCTGCCCTTCCCACCCTCCCCCCACCCCCCCACCCACCTCCCGCCCCCCATCCCCCCTCCCCCCTTCGCCTTGCCTCTACACCCTCCCCCCTCACCCTCCCCCCCACCCAACCAATCGTCCCAACACCCATTCTCCCCCAGCACTCCTCCCGCCTCCCCCACCCCCGCCCCAACCTCCCCTCCCCTCCCTTCCCCCCCCCCCCCCCCCCACCCCCCGCCCGTCCCCCCCCATCTCCCCCCCCTTTTCACACACCCCATCCCCTCTTTCCTCCCACCCCCTGTCCACCTCCTTCCCCCCCTCCTCTCCCCCCCCCCCCCTACCTCACCCCCCCTATCCCAACCCCCCTCCTCCCCCCCCGCTCCCCCTCACCTTTCTCCGGCCTCGCCTCGTCCGGGTAGAGTCTTCACAATTGGGTGGAACTCCTTACGGTTCCAAAGCACTTAGACACCTTTTCCGGACACCTGTTTTCTCTTCGGTATCATTTTAACTCCCTCCATGAATGCAATTTTGTCCTCGGAGCTCTTCCCTAACTTTTTTCATAGTCGATGTTTTGTTAGCTCCTTGCCATATCTTGACAACTCATCTAATCCCATGTTGTTCAAAGAGTAGTACAAATTATTTATCCCATTTTTCGCTTTTTTCTGGCCCTCGTGACAGCTCGCTTTCCCCGTTGCTCGTTGCCCTGGCTCTGCTCGCCAGACCACGTTTGAATCACCGCCTCCCCCCCTTTCTTTCTGGGCAGCCGACTACCACTTGTACTTGGTTGTGCGTGTGCCATGAACGAGGGGGTAACCGGATTAAGGCCTATTTTTTCTAAAAGCCCCCCCCAAGCGCCCGGAAGGAAATTTCACTTAGCAGTCCCCCAAAATAAGATTAAGTGTATCTTCGCGAATATCGAAATATCCACTACCTCCGACGCCCTTTTTTTGCCCCGGTCTACGCTCGGATCATTTTCATGTTGTCTCCCCCTCGCGACTCGCAAATTTAGACTTAGCACCCAACCCCGCCAGATCTTGTCCGCCGGCCTTGCTGCTTATCGATTGCGGCAGGTTTCCGGCTTCAATTCGCATTGGTCGAGCTTTTCGGCTTTTTGGCGCAACTGCTAGGTATCTCCTTACCTTCTAAGGGACGACGTCCTTCGAAATGACTCTTAGCCCTGCTGTTTATATTGAACTAATTCTTCCGACCTGTGAATTTTTCCCGGGTTCAGGAATTCGAGAGTTTGTTTCGCACCCAGTATCCCGTATCCGGATACATTTTGGACAGATCGACCTCTATTCGTGGCTTGGCACACCATTACAATGTGGGTTTATGGTCCTTTGCTTGGCGTACCTCTCAAGTTGGCTTTTAATTGACGCCAGCATATCGGCCCCGGTCCAAGGCCATGATTTTCCCTAGCTTCCCAGAGTTGCGCGACGCCCGAAATCATAGGCCCCTGATCTGGTAGTCCTTCGAGAGGCAACTCCAAAGTCGCATGGTTGGCGATCACCATTCCCGTAAACGCCTTTCTTTCCCCCTCCGTCTTGTCGGAGTTCCTCAACCAATTCTGATGCTACCCATCAACGGTAGTCTGCTCGTTACTAATGGTCTGCGGCATCAGATATGGAGTGTATCCAACCCCCTTACGCGTGGGGTTTTGGCAAAGCTTACCCTTTTCGTAAAAACATACCCCCCCTGTTTTAAAGGTGGGCTTCCCTTCCCGTAATCTGTTTAACTAAGGTCCTACGACTTTTGGCTGACCCTCTCCGCCCTCATTAGGCTCCGGAAGATCGGACTAATGAAGTCTACGGTTCTCCAGCTCCCAGATACCCCCCAGACGTCCCGACCTCTTTCGGCCCCCCATCATCCCTTCCGATGATTTTGCAAGAATCCCCCAGGCCGCCTTCTTTAGGATTCACAAGAGCCCGTCCCCTCAGAGGCGCATGCGCCTATGTCTGACCACGTCAGACCTTCGCAGTCCTTTAATTCCGTTCCGTTGGTTCGACGCCCAATCTCCCCCCCGCGCCCCACTGTTGCTCTATATATCTTCTAATACCTCGGTGGTCGGACCCTTTTTTTAATCTGCGTATGAGGAACCGCTCTCTCCCATCCTGCAGCGACCTTCTCGGTCTCCCCCCGACCTAGGAACTCCAGGCTCCCTACCCCATCGCCCCCCCACCCCGAGAGAGGCACCCGGTCTCAGGCAAGCGAAAAAGACCCTGTGATTTTGACTTTGCCCTCTTTGGTTAGGCTATAGCCAAGGGATTTAGGACTTTAATTAACCCATAAGCAGCTCTTCCATAGATTTTCCCTACTATTTTGGCGCAGCTCCCTTGCGAGCCTCTTTCCCCGGACTCCCTTCGTCGATACGTCTCACTAGTGCAAGCTCCCCATGTCCTTTACCACCTTTACGCGAAACCTTGACCACTGTTAATAGAGTGCTTCCCCGTAGTCGGCCTTCCTTTTGTGAGTTGTGTTGCGGAGCCGATCTGCCCTCCCGGAACAACACCCCTTTTTCTGCTCCGTTTGCGGCGCTACCCCTGCTGGATTCAGCAGACACAGGAATACCACTTCCCTTACACCCGGGAGACCATCTACCCTTCACCGCCCGACACAGTTTTTGCCATGGACGTACCCTTAATCGACGCACTCCCCAGAAATGTCGAATCCTCTTGGAACGAGAGATGTACTATGTCCTCCGTCTTTGTTTGATGATTCTGCTCCCCCCCCTTTATTGCTATGTTTGGGAGCGACCCAATTCAACGGGCCAGCGCCCCCCAGCTGAGCTCTCTCTTCTCCCCCCCCCTTAAGTTCCCCGAAAGAAAGACCCTACCCGAAATCGTGAATTCCCCCTAACAATGAGCCCCCAGATCTTCTTACGGCCTCTTTTATGGCACGTTCCCGTCTTTAATGTCGTACCCCGTCCGCTGCAGACCCTCGTCGTCCGCGACACAAGAGTATTCCTCTCACTTCCGTCCTCCTTCCGAATTGTCCCTTGGCTATCACTACAATCAGCATCACCGAATTCCCTTTCCCAGTCCGCTTCGCCTCCTTTTCGTTTGCAATTTTTGTACGGCTGGTTACCATGTGGCCTCTATCGAAGCCAGGCTTCCGCTCCTGTTTGTCGGCTCTTCTTAGTTTTGGTGAGACACCCCAATTTTCCTTCCAATGGAAAATTCTCGATTCGCCCAGGCCGGCAGATCTTTGCCAACGCCCTTTCCTTTCTCCGGTCCCGCTTTTGGTTTTTGGTCAGATGTGTTCTGCATTTTTATACTCATTGTTTTCTTGCCTGTGAAATGAGTCTCGTCCGTATGATGTTGTCGGTTAGACAAATGGCCCCACCCCTAAGCATGAAGTACCTTTACCATAGCCCCGGTCTCATCACTTCACCTCTTTTTTAAGGGTATCTTTCCCAAACACCGATCCTTTTTTCCCACCTCCTATCTGATTTTCTGCTGCGGGCGCTTTCGCTCCAGGTCCCCCGTCTCAACGGGCTACGGTCTTGAACCTTTCGCTCCCCGCAACCCCCCTTTTTATCTTGCGGCCTAATTCCTCTTTGTTTGTTCACAGAAGCTCTATGGCCCCCCCTTTTCCTTTTTGTTTGTCCTCGTTCCTAGACTCTTTTTTAACCCCCTTCGCGCAACTCCCCCCATGGGCTGAACCGCCTTTCGCCACTGGGCCTTTCATCTTTCGGCAGATTGAGACCCTCATAGCTATTACCCAGTTTTTTGACTCCGTCGTCGAATTGTTTGTGATCACTTTTCATCACCCAATTATTCCACTCGCCCGCGCCCGTTGTTCATCCCTTACGAGCAGAGCGATCCATCTCTTTTTTTTCGTTGTCTATACCCATTGATGGTAGCGAGCGCCCCTTTTGCATACATGATTAACGTTTTTGGCGGAAGCAGGCATGTACGTGAATATTTCCGTACGACAGCCTCTTAAATGGGCATTTTTTTTTCGACCAAGTACACTTCCCCTTCTCACAATTTGCTATCTGCCTCTGTCTCAGGTTTTCCGGCTCTGGCTGCCGAGGACAGATTTAACCCCTGTCAACGTATCGATTCCCTCTGCATCCAAGGCCCCCCTTTCCCCTTCCCCCTAAGATGCTAAGCTGATCTCATTGCGCAGTATCACTCAATGCCCCGAACTGTAGGTTTTTTGTTCCTCTGTTTGGCTTTGCTAGATAGGCTAGCCTGAGAAATTATGCGATTAGGCGTATCTCCCCATATCGACGCACTTTTTCCCACTTCTTTCGTGTCTTCCAATTTTTTTCGTAGTCAGAGCACGGGGTTGAGGTTGCCGTCATTTCGATCCAGCGACTGCCACATCGGCCCTCTCCTCTCTCCGTTTTTTTTTTCTCTCGAGCTGACAAGGTGAGTTCTTTTTTCGTCCTCTGCTTACCAACCTTCCCACACGGTGAGCTGAATAAAAGCCCCCCTGATCCGCAGCTATAGGAAGGACTTCTGGCGCTTTTCTAACAGACGCCCTGCCCACGGAAACGGACCACACCGTATTCCCGTAAAGAGTCAATACGAATTAAAATATGAGCCGACCTGATGCCGTATCCACAAAGAGATTGGTTGACTCGAGGGAGTGACCTCAGCAAGGAGAGGGACATTGGGTCTGTGGACAGACCTTTGGTGAGACGTCCCGCCGTTCCGCCTGCTCAGAATTTCCTTCTTCCGCAAGGGTCACCCAAGAGGGTCCAACGAACGGATGATGGCCATTTGTCTCGGTTCTCCTTTTTATTTTTTGTTTTCTTTCCAGTTAGTGTACATACGCCGCTGCGAGTTCATTCCTCTCCCCTGTTTGTGTTCCCTTTTGAACAGAGTGGACCTCACTTTCGCCAAACGCTAGCCGTTGTTCTCTTCGTCAAGTTATGGAGCTTCCTGGAGAGTTTCCTCGATTAGTAGACAGCTCTTTTCCAGAAATTGCTAGGTTGGCTGGAAAGCTTTTTGTTAGTGGCGCATAGCTGTTGACAGTGTAGCTTTCTCTGCCATTTTCACATGACTTCCCCTTCCAGGAGGTTCTCGAAAGAGCGTGTTCTAGCCTCTTGGGCGACCCATCAGCCCTCCCGGTTAATGCCAATTCCGCGACTGGAGACCTTATCAGACAGACCCGCGAATTTCGCCCCCCCCCGCCGGAAGTCGTTGAATCACGGTGACTGACCGCCGCACACGAAGATTTGGAACCGCACATAAGGCCGTCCCCGCCCTAGTCCCCTAGCATATTAAATTCTCGGCCGAAGTCCTGAAACGTTTATTTCTCCGTAAAGGGGATTTACCCCTGATCCGTGCCTCCCCTCGAAGAACGTCTTTTTTATCCTTGTGGTCCAATCCACTAAAGATAACAGTCCCCCTTTCCATTTAATAATCCCAGTTTTTTTTTTTTTTAGACTTTATGGTTTTAAGCAGTGTCCCCCTCCCTTTTCTCAATCCAAAAGTCTATGCGTATATTGCCTGGTCCCGATTGACCGCGTCCAGAAGAATCTGTAGGGCCATTATTCCCTCTTTCCTCTTTTCTCGCTGGATTTCCCTTTCTCTTTCGTATGCTCTTCTGCCCAAATACTGGAATGGGCTTTAGTAACCGATAATCCGACTTTCCTGAGTCGCTCCAACTAGTTTTTAGGAGCGTGCTGTGAAGTACCTGAAATGACTCGTCCTTCTGTTTCTAACTCTCGACGATCTTCGCCTCCGGACTGCTCTGCTGTTGCTTCAATTTTTCCCGAGCAGATGACTTCCAAAGTGCTCACATAAACCTTTTATTGCCCCATCTCACCCCCTTTTTTGAAATCCTTCTAACGCTTTTCCAAAAGCTGAACTGCATAGAAAAGTGACTAACATTTTCTATTACTCTGCCCTCCCCTTGCCCCGCCTCCGCTTCTCTGCCCCGTGCAAAAGTGAACTTCTTCCCGGTAATAGAATTCCCTCTTTTTCACACCCTAGCCCACCACCCCCCCCGTTAAAGTACGCTTCCACCCTTGTCCCTTGGATATCGAAGACGGGTCTATTTTCCCCCGCGCGACTTTTCCCTCGTTCCCCGTTTCTCATCTTCACGTACGCGTCAAGGGGTACGTTACCTGCATCTCCCTCAAATCTTTTGGTCCCTCGCCTCGGCAGCAGACCCAAACCCCGCCATTTAATTGCTATTTCGTCCTCTGCCCCATTATTGCTCCCCTCCTTTTTTTTTTTACCTCAGTGCGGTCAGCACCTCTCTTACCCTCCGTTCGTTTCTCCTTCCCTTTCGCGCTAAGAGATTTTAGAGGTACGGTTCCCACCGGTGAAAGTGTCTCTTCGCTCCCTCCTTAATAAGTACTTTATTGATAGTTAAACCCCTTTTAGTACAAGCTGGATGATTCTTCTCTCGCCCGACCGTACCCTCCCCCTTCTCTTCCGGGACCTTCCCACTTTTGTCTACCAAAACCTCCCCTGAGCTGGAAGACGGAGATTTCGGCTCGACCGCCATCGTTTTTTTATCTCGGCCTTGTCTTCTTTTATCGCTATCACAAGCCAATTCACCCGATGACGCCCTGGGAAGGACCCGCGGTAGCGATCGCTTCACGATAGATCTTATTCTGGTTTTGCCGATTTCTCTTCCTTTGCTCGTACCTCTCGTCGTTGCAGGGCTGCCTTACCCTCTTCAGAATCAGATTCTTTACCCGCCCTGACACCTCTAAGAGCCCCACCTGTCCCCCTCTCGGCCCTTATTCTTGTCTGATTTAACTTTCCCCGGACATCCCCCTTCCCCCTTCCATTTGCTTCCGCCGACAGAGTCTGCCTCGCTGGCTTTCTGGACTTGACAGTATTTCGAAAAGGACTCCTCGCAGCTATTTTCCATCACGACCGATTGGAGATTAGCGCCGCTCTTATTTCAGTTAAGCCTTACCTCGTTCGTCCTAAGGTAATGAAGCATTCTCCAAGCAACCTTTTTGCGAATGATTGAAGTCCCTTATTCAGTGAAACCCCGGTTCCTAATCTTGCGGGTCAGTATTTTTAATTCTGAGGAGAATGCTTGTGACGAAGGCGCTTTCGCCTCACCCTAGGGCTCTATGGCGGTTTTCTGACTCGCGTGCATAACATCCTGAGCGATTTTCACCACATTCACCTTTCGCATTCCTCGGTGACTCCTCCCCATCTCAAGTTTCTGAACCTTGGGCTGACAGTTGACCGGGTTCGGGTATCAGCGTAACGGTTTCTGTTGCGCAGAGTCCGAGCCGTTGAGCTTTTCATCCGGATGCGCAAATGCACCTCCCTCCCCGGACTCGTACTTGGCAAACTCCTTCACCCCGGTTTTTAGTTCTGTCCTTGCTCCAGACTTTCAAAGCGGTCCTGATTCTATTGCGCCCGCCTCTGTTTGATTCTGCGTTAATTTTTTTTTTTTGTTTGTTTTGGTTGGGCCTTGGTACGCACAGAACCTTCACCCCCCAGCCTATTTAGCGATACCATAGTCGCCCCTTTTGTCACATGCCCCTCTCTCCCCCCCCTCCCGAATTTTCCTTTTTCTATCTACTCACGGTAAAGTTTCTCAATAGACATCACCCTCGCGGCCGTGGCCTTTTCACCTCCGCCGACCTTCTCTCTCTGGATCGAGGCCATTTTAATAGGTTGTTTCTCAAGAGATGGACTAGAAAATGAGATTCCCTCCTCGTAGAACAAATGCCCTCTCCTCTTACGCCGTTATTCTCTTCTCGCTCCCGAACTGGTATCTCTTTTTCCGACGTTACTTAGGACGAAGCCTCGTAATCTAACGAGTTCCGGCGTCCCTGGTCGATGCTTTTGTTTTTCGCCCAAGTTTCTGTATCGGTCCCGGATTTCCTCCGGGATCTCGCCTCGTCCCCCAGACGTCTGATGACAAGTCGCAGAAGTCTAGTCTCTTTGTCATTATCTTTGCATTTTTTCGTTACTTCCCTTGCGTTCGGGGCAACCTCTCGGTTAGGCGAGACCCCAG
>Ga0179591_1231970_pt1 | contig 18674 bp, 20 predicted proteins | sample CZOMad2_1_08_16f_FD_182891 | JGI IMG/M metagenome (GOLD analysis project Ga0179591, IMG submission 182891) | Vadose zone soil fungal communities from Angelo Coast Range Reserve, California, USA - CZOMad2_1_08_16fungal (PacBio error correction) | ecosystem: Environmental > Terrestrial > Soil >... | reverse complement strand
TGTTAACTTGCCCTGAGACGTTTTTTTTTTTTATTGGACGAACGCTTGACTTCCCTCCCCCCTCTACCCCGCCCGCAGCTTCTTATGCCTTCCCCGTCCTTCTACAGGTCTCCGGACTGGCCGGCAGTGATTGGACTTTTTCCATTACCCTCCCCGTCGCTTTTACGTGGGGCCTCGTGACAGTTTTTTCCTCCTAATACCAACGTGTTTCGACCGCGTTTTACCAACCCTTTTTTCTGCGTATGCCGACCTCGGCCCCTCCTGCTGCCTTTTTTACAGGAATCGATTTTTTTGCCTCCTTTATCCTGATCCGTGGTTAATTTTTTTTGAGCGCTCAATGCTTCCGGCTTGTCTCCAGACGGTACTTCCCCACTGTTCCCATTGTTTTTATTTCCGACCTTCACCTTCGCGGCATGTTCCCTGTCGGCTTTTTTTGTTTTTGAACATCCTTCCCCTTTTCGCTCACTCTGGACGTGCCTTTCCCCTTACCGTGCTCTGATGTGTTCCCCCCCATTCCTCCCCTTCTTTTTTGGTAGTTGCCCCCAGAGGGGCATTTACTTTTTGAACAGCCACTGTTGAATGTTGCGTGTTCTCGCAATTGCTTTTTTCTTTCCTTGCTCTTCCCAAGGGCCTTGTACTCCAAATTTTCCGTCCGACCCCCCGTTTTTCGTCGGTACGGAAGGCAAAAATTTTTATTTCCCGTCCTTTCAGTGCCGGACTGCCCTTGGAGCAGCTTGCTTTCTCCGTTTTCCTTTAAAGTGCTACCCTTGTCAGTCATCGTCTACTCTAGAATTGACACGATCCCTTTTGTGGAAGGTCCTTTCTTTAAATAAGCCCAAACGCGTCGTTTGTTGATTTTTTTTTTTTTTGTCTTTTTTTTTTATGCAAAAATTCTGTGCACCTCCCCCCCCCCAAGACCGATTGTACCTTGGGATTTAACCTTAAATCGCCTGTTTTTTTTTGATGTCTTCTATCCCCCCTGCCGTTCCTTGAGCACTCTCAATCTCTCTCTTGCGTCCCAATCTTGTGGGCGCTTTTGGCGCGGGTTAAGCGTTGTTTTCTAACCCCCCCACCCGGTTTTTTTTTTTTTCGTCGCGATTCGTGAAACCGTGGAATTGCCTTTTCGCCGCCAAGTCCTCCCTCGTTTTCCAAATTCGCATGACAATAAGTTTTTTGGCCAAGTGATTGTCGATCGGTTCATACCTTTAAGTTCATGATCTTTTTTTTCTCGGTACCTCCCTTAATGCCTCGTTTCTGTAAACCTTCGCGAACCGCGCTCTCTCCTCCCCCCTTTTTTTCCTAAAATCTGGACGGGGACTAACTTCTGGTCCCAAACTCCAAAATGATGGTTTTAAGCAGTGCATAGTCCGGGCTTTGAGAAGCGTTTCCCTGCGATAACATTAGAACCCTCTTCCCTTTTGACGTTCGCCACGCTTTTTTCTTTTCGAAGTTCGAACGATTTTTTAAAGCTGCTTTTTAAACCCTTGATCTTTATTTCTTTCAGCACGGCTTGCAATCCCCCGTTATGCGGCTCGGAATTCTTTGCATCCACCTGAGGAACAATCTTCCTTTTCCTTTGATGTCTTTCTCCTATGAAACTTCTGGAAGTGCACTGGCCTCGGCGACTTCGTTCGATGAGGAAAAGTGATTCCCTGCTGGAGTTACGCTTCTCGTCCCCCGCAGCCGGACCAGTTACGTTCTTCGTTCACCACGTTTTATCAAGCGGTTTGCCCCTGGTGTTCCTTCCCCATTTGCTTTTCCTGTTCCACCCGGAAGAAAACTTTTCCCATTTGTACCAATGAGCTAAAACCTTTTGTGAAGACGTCTACTTTTTTTCCTCCGTCGGCTGCCCCGCCCCCCTGTTCCAAACGCCATCCGGGCAACAAGCTCTCTTTCTCCTTTTACACAGACCGCGCAACCTTTTGTTTTTTCCCGGACCGTTTCAAAGATTATTTCTACCCACTCTCGTCTTATTCCTGCTTTTTCGTTTCTTCTTGCGTGCACTATGCCGATGTGACTCCCTGAGTTTTTTTTTCTTGATGTCCGCAATTCGCTTGGGCCCGAGCCCGGTTTTCCGCCATTTTTGTTCCTTTTTTACCCCCTCATCCTCCAGTCGTTTTCCCCGGTCCGCGAGGGAAAGCCCCTCCGCATCGCATTTCTCAAGTACTTTTCTTATCCTTTTATTTTACCCCGTCCTCTCTTCTTTTCCTCATCTCGTGTTGGTTGTTTCGTCTTTCTTTGTCTGCAGATCTATTACTGGTTCTTGATGCTTTTGCTTTCTTCCGGCGTTGCACTCCTGTTCGTCCATCTTTAGACGATGTTTTTTTTTTTTTGAGTTTTTTGACCCTCCCTGGCGTGGCCAACAGCTTTCATCGGTTTCAGGCCGTGTGCTCCGCCTCCCAAACCCACACATTCTGTTTTATCATGTCGGGTTGTCAAGCTGGGGCCACATATGCTTGCCTCTCCTCTCCGTAAGTTTCCCTTCCCCGAGCGGTTTGGACAGCGCCCTTTTTTAACCCTGCTTGTGGTTTCGACTGACTTTTTGTTCCCCTCTGCGGCACGCTGCCTTTTCCCTTCTGTTCCCCTGTTTCCCCTTTCTCAAGACGCGGACCCTTTTTTTCGTCTTCACGTGGTTTTTTTACCAATCGGTTTTCAACACTTTTCTTCGTTGGTTAGTAACAAGCAAGTGACTTCCCCCCGAGGGCCGAAATTCTTGATACCATCTTTGTGCTGGCCTCCCATGTCTTTTTTCCCTGCTGTTTTCGGCGAACGCCTGCTCTAGTTCCTTTAACGAGGACTCTCTGCTATTTTTTTCCCTCCCTAGCGGTTCCTTCTTTCCGGTGCATGTCCTGTTCCATTCTCTGATTTTGCATCTTTTACCTTTTTCTTCCGTCTTCAAAAATTCCCTTAACTCCAATCTTACTTCCGCCCGTTGGGTTTTTGCCAGAAATACTTTTCCGTTTGTTTCACCCCCCGCCGAGTTCCTCTGCTCTTTCGACTTAGATCCCGTAGCTGATGACGGCTTTTAGTCTTATTGTCGACGTTTTCGCCTTCAAGCTTTCCCCCCCCACTCCCAATCGGGGTATTCTAGTCTGTCTGGCACGTTCATTTTGGGTTTGGGTCTCCGGGAGCACGTGGCAGTTTCCCTTCCTTGCGTGTCTTTGATCTTCCCCGCGTTTTCGCGACTGTTTCTTCCCCCCTTTTCAGTGACTTGCAGTGGATATACGGGCCGACTGTCTCTCCCTTTTTTTCCTTCTTTTCCCCTTTGTCACATGGTCCCGGCTTCCTCTAGCGAATTTCTGCAGGCGAGGTTTTTTTCCTTTCGGCAATTTCTTCCTTCTCCATACCCGCAACAATGGCACTTTCGCGTTTCTCCCTTATCGACCGCGCCACCCCCCTTTTCCTTTTAAATATTTTTCTACGCTCTTCCCGAGTTGTATTGCTCCCTTACCTTCCCTTTGTTGAGAAGGCAAGCCGCCCCCTCCCCCCCGCATTTTCCTTTTAAATACCCCTTTCACCCCATTTGTATTGCTTGTTACTGAAATTTTTTTCCCTCCGCTCCCCCCTCCCCACACCTCCTTCCTCCCCACTCTCCGCGTGGCGTTTTGAATTTAATAGGCAAACTGCTAACCGGTTGCTTTCCATTTCGCTTTTTTCGATTTTTTTCTCTCCTGCTGCGGACGTTAACTTCTCGTGGCGCGTATCCCGTTAATCCCCCGCTTTCTTCTAAATGACCCCTTCCCCGCTCGGTTCTTTTTTTTTTTTTTTTTTTTGTCAAAGTCGTACCGGTTTGTCCCGCCCTTCCCGTTCCTCCAAATATTGGCTGTTCGCCCCCCGTTCCCCTCCGCGGTCCCCCCCACTTTTTTTCCCCCCTTTCTGACTTTGGTGAAGGAAGAGTAAGCGATTTCCCCCCCCCCCTGGACTTGCATTTAACATTTTTTCCCTTCTTTCACAAAATTGCCCTTTTCGTCGGGCATTTTTTGTTTGTGCAGGGCTTTTACCGGCCCCACTTTCGCGTCCTTTTCCTCTTTTGCGATTTCCTTTCTTTTACTTTGCTGATCTTTCCAAGTTGCATTCGCTCATTTCCCAGCCGCCATTTTCTTCCCCTCCGAATTGCCGGTAGGCCTAGATTCCCCCCCCCTCGCCATGTTTTAGGTAGCATTTCTGTAAATCTTTGCCTGATCAAGTTTCCCCGTTTCTTTTGCCAGTTTTACCTCCCCCTTTTTTACACGTTCTCTTCCCCTTTTCGGCCGTACTCTTATTCTTTTTTTTCTGCATACGATGCAGTTTTTTTCTTATTTTTTTCCGTCTTTTTCTTTTATTTCTGTTCTCGACCGCTACCCTTTTTGATGTTAGGAGAACCCCCCTCCCGGTTTTGTCGGCCTTTTCTCTTACTGTTTAGTATCTTTTTTTCCGATGAAGCAGCTCTTTTCGTTTTTTTTGTTGGTTTCAGTCCCCCCCGCGGTCACTTGCTGTTTTCTTTTTTTCCAATTTTCCCGTTGAGGGGTCACTCCCGGCGAGGATTGCTCTTCTCCTTCTTCTGCAGCCGTGCCCATGATTTTTTGTTACCGTACTCTTGAACCTCCCTTGGCCCCTTTTTGCCCGACCCGCACTCCGTTTTCGTTGTTGGAATTTAGTCTTTTTTGTTTTTGAGTCCCAGCAGGAGCGGCCGGCTCGGCCTGCCTTTTCCCCTTCCTCTGACGTTTTTTTCAACAGTTTTTTCCATACACGGATTTGAACTCTTTTTTTCTGTGTTTCTTTATGCCTTTTTAATTGAGGTTTTTTCCCTCTGTTTCCGGTTTTTGGGGGCCTTTTTTGTTTTTTGACAATCTTTCCGGCGTCGGTCATGTCGCTTGTCTTGTGACCGTGGCCCCCCCCCATGCGCGAGATTGCCCACTTTTGTCTTGTCGGCGGCAACTTCTCCTTCTTTTAAACCATTTTCGATGATGATGATCCTCCCTCTTCAAGAGCTCGGCATCCTGCATCTTTCTTTCTCCCTTCCCTTTTTTTGTTTTTGATCTCGATGCGGTTTTGCCTTCTCCTTTTTTTCCATATCGAATACTCCCGGCGTCTTGTTTTTTGACCCAATGGACATTCGTACTTTTTTCTCATTGGGCCAATATCGTGGAGGTTACCTGTTTTTCAAAGGCTGCTCAATCGAAAGTTACCTGGTATTGGTCCCTTTTGCCGCCAAAATGTTCCTCGCTCTTTTTAACTTCTCCGGCCCCCCCCGTAAAAATACTTGTCCGAAGTGCGTCTTTCTTCCTCCAACAATATTTTCCATTGTGTTCACGGAACCGTTTTTGCACACGTGGAAAACTTGGCCTTTTTCGGCTGCTCGTTTTTCCTTGCTCTAGTTTCTCTTTCGCCACCTTAAGCCGACTGTTTCGCCATGACCTTTTTCCCCCCTTTAAGAGATTTGGTCTTTTCTCCTAATTTACGTATTTTTCTGTTGGCTGGTTTGCGTCAAAAATTGGCGGCTTGCGGCTTTTTTCCTTCCCGTACCTCGTATGCAACCATCGCCTAATTGCGGAAAAAATTGTCCATTTCCCCCGCTCAGGGAATTTTCCGCATTGGACGACTCTTTGGTTTTCAGCCGAATTTCCCCTCTTTGAGTGCAGCTTTTCCTTATGTCTGACCCCCCCCCCCCTCCTTTTACGTAACCATTCTTCTTCCTTCTGCGCAACCGTTATGGTTTCTCCTATTTTGAGCGCGGTATATTTTTTTTCGTCTCGGATAGCCAGCGACGGTCTGCTCTCCTCACGCCGGTCTGAGGCAAAAATTTTGGTTTTGAGCCGAAAAACCTCGTAACCAAGTTTCCGGTCCTGGCCCCTGGCATCCCGAACTTTTGCGCTTTTTTTTTCATCCTCTTTCAGGGCTTTTTTTTTAGATGGTGACCCATTTCGCAAAGATTCGTCTGCTCTGCTCGCCCTTTTTACGAGTTTTTTCTTACTTCTTTTTGATACCGCAAATTTTGGTTTCAACTGTTCGTATCCTTTCCCAAATAAAGCGGCCTTCCCTTTGACTTGCACGTTGAAAAGTCTTTTCCATGAGCGAAGGGCCACTCACAGCCCCCTTCTAGTTCTCTCGTCCCGAACCCTCCTGCCATTTGACTTTTTTGCCTCTTGAGACTTTTCCCTTCCGTTCTCGTTTTTCCTCGCTTACCAATAGTTCCCTGGTCCCCCCCTTTGGGCTTTGCCTTCAAGGCCTGTTTGGTTTCCCAATCCCCATCTTTTTTTGCCGACGACTTTATTTTCTCCTTCTACGGTACGCATCTTTGGCCCAAGCAGCAGGGTATTTCCCGATCCCCCTTCATGCGGACTTCAACGGCGGGTTTAATCGTCCCACAAGCCAACGATTACGTCCTGCCGATTGACTTTGACTCATTCCTTTTCTTCGTTTTTTCCTGAACCGGTACCAGGCCGAAGACGGATTATTTCCCCCCCTTACCACGCGGCGCTGTCTTCTCCTTTCTTTTGTGGATATGTTCTGAAACTTCCTTTTTTCTTATTACGACGTTTTTCCCATTTGGGGTATGTAAAGGAAATCGCAGGTTCCTGTTCTTTCCTTCTCCTTAATTGACAGGTCAACTATCCTCGGTCTAGCGGTCCACCCATGCTTGAAGCGGGTGTGTTTCAAGCTTTCCAAATCCGCCCCCCCACGTCAATTTCCCCTTTTTGTTTGTTGAAGCGCGCACTCGTTTTTTCCTTCGGGTAGCAGCAAGCGCGCGAAGTTTGCCGAAACTTATATGACCATTTTTTTTTTCTTTTTTCCCAAAGTGCGTTCCCTGCCTTTCCATCCATTTCCTTGACACTTTTTTTCTCTTCGATAGCCCACTTTTTGGACCTTTCACCCTTAGGAAAACCGCTTGATCCTTTCCCTTTGCATTCTATCTTTCCTTTTCTTTTTTGCTCCCAGGCAGTAACCCCCCAAAGGGAATCCGTTTTATCCCTCTCTCCATCACCTGGGAATGAGTTTTTTTTCCCCTTTTCGATTAAAATTTATACCGTTCCTTCCGTCCTTCTCCCCTTTATCTGAAGTCGCCCGCTTCTCGATGCCGTTGTTGACACCCACCCCTTTTCTTTTATTACTTTTCACTTCCTTTTCGGAAGCCAAGATGCTGGGCGGTAATTTTCGTCGCCTTTAAGAGTACCCATTCGCCTACTTCCACTTTCCTACCTTACTTATTCCTGCTCCCTTGGATTGCCCGGACTCGGAGAGTCTTGCTCTTACAGCGGTTTTTTGCTGCTTCGTAAAGTGGCCGACCACCGCAGTCTTCCCCGTCTATTCGAAGTTCCAATAGTTCCATCAAGTCAGGTCGGGCCCCCTTTCTTTCCATTGGATGTTTCACACCTTCCTCCCCACTTTTTCACGCTTGTTACCACGAGTTTGGTTTGGACGACGAGCCCTTTTTCTCCCGTCTGTGCCGCGCGGTTTACCTCTTTTTTTAACATGCTTCTCATAGGACACCGACCAGGTCCCAGTTCTGGACTTTTCGCTTTCAAAGAAGCGTCCGCCATCCCTTCCTTGAATGTTTGCCTTGAATCGTAGTTCGTTATGCTTTGCACTTTTTCATGTGACTCTTTCTTGAAGCCCCCCCTCATTCCGCTTTTTCCACGTCTTTTTTTTCGCCATTTTTTTTTGAAAACTCCCCCAACCTTCGTTTAACCTTCCTCTTCCCTAGGAGGGCATCCCCGCTCTGTCATTTTCGCCAGTCCCTTTTTTTGCGGCTACTTTCTGGCATCATCTCCCCTTCTCCTTCTCTCTTTGAAGAGATCGTTTCCTTTCTTCTTTTTTTATACTCTACTTTCTGGAGAATAGTTTTCTTTTTGTGCCCTCGTTATATCCTTTTTTCTGCGGGAGTTCGGGACACCATGCTGGTGTTCCCCCTTTTCCTTCAAATCGGGAAGGAATTGTTCCTGCCCCCTCAACCACCCTTGGCGTCCATTTTCAACTGGGTACACTTGTTTCCAATGGCGGACGTTTTTGTTTCTCGTTGGCTTTGAATCGTTCTTGACTCTTTTCCAGACTGAAGCTTTTTGATGGTCCTTCCCCTCCGGCCCCCCTAGCTTTTCAAGGGATGTCTTTTTGCTGTGCCGCTTTCCTTATCCACCGTCTTTGAGTCTCTTCTTCTCCGCATGGTAGGCTTTTTTTCCCCCTTACGTTTTTCTTCGGGTGTGCCTCCCCTTTGTCCGCTTTTGAGAAAAATTTCTGCTGCGATGCTCTTACCGTTTTCCGTTTTTTTTCTTAGTCTTGAATCTTTTTTCTCCCCCGCTGTTTGACGTCATCGCTACAGCGGGCTCCCGCTTATTGTCCAGAACTTTCTTTTTTCAATAATTAACTGTACCCTGTCACTGTTCCGTTCGGCTCTTTTTCTTTTTACCGTTCTCCTCCTTAACCATCCGATCAACGCAATCTTTTCCTCCCTTCGGCAAGAACTTACCTCTTTTGGTTTTCACACCCTCATTTTTTCTTTGCGTCTTTCTTGATTGACTTCTTCTTCGTCATTGCTGATATAATTTCCCGCTTCGCCATCCCAGGTGGCTGAGAGTTCGCCATGACCCGCATTCATTTTTTCTTTTTTGTTTCTTCCTGGTAGCACGCCGGCCCGATTTTAGACTCTCTGGTGTTTTCTGCTTCCTCTTGTTTAGCTCGACTTTTTTTTGTTTCCGCAGTTTCTTCGTTTTTACCTCCCACCGAGTAATTTCTGACTTGAGGAAAGGCGGCCAACCCCTTTGTCCACATGGACGATTTTAGCGATTTCGGGCCGGGCCTTTTTCCCTTTTCTGCGTCCGCAATTCCACCGCTGATCGCGCTCCCGCCCAACTAACCCTTTTTCTGGTTGCTTTTTTTTTCTTTCTCTTCGTTCCGCCAGCGCCCGCCCTTTATCTTTTTTGTTTATCCTCTTCTTTTTCGTGCGAATTAACGTTTTGGATTCGAAGCTTTTGCCAACTTTTAAACACCTTCATGCGTTTGTTCCTGTCAATTTTCATCCCCCTCTAGACCAAAAACGCCTTTCCCCCTGGCGCCTCTTTGCATTAGTTTGACATTTTGCCGTTGTTCTTGTTTTTTTCCCTTTCGACGACCTGAGATTCCTTCTTTTTTTCGTCAAGCTGTTTTTTTATTTCCATCTCGCTGTCTGGAGTCGCTGCCGCCCCCCCCTCCGTTTCCTTGTTCCCCCTTCCTTTTTATTTCTTGTCCTTGATTGAAACCCTTTTTCCCCCCACGGTTTGCCGGGGACTTGCCTTTTTTTTGTCGTTTTTCAAATATTGTGTTTCCCTTTTTCCCCTCGAGCGTCCCCTGTGTGGCCTTTCCCTAGGGTCACACCTCTTCCTTCTTGTTCAACCAAAACGAGACATATTTTAACACTTGCCCTCTCTACAAACTTTCCCAACGCCCCGCTGGTTTGCTTACAACGTCTGAGGTCCTAATTGGCTCTCTCCCCGGTTCGTCGTGCCTTTTTCCTTTGTTTGCCAGTCGTGAGGTCACATTTTCCGCGCTTATTTCCACCGGAAGCGACATTTGACCCCTGCAGAGTCCCTTTTTTCGGTTACGTCCCCAACTTTTCTGGAAAATGGATTGGGCGCTTTTTTCCCTCGCCTACGAATCTGTTCGGTCAGCCTTTTTTCTTTATTTCGTCATGATCTCTCTTTCAGTTCGATTCCCTTTTCGTCCGTTTTGTTCCCTTCCTCGGACTCTTCAACGCTTGTTGAGTGTTTTGCTTCGACTTTGTCGTTGTTTTCGTTATCTCCTTTTGCTGGTCTCTTCCCACGGCTCCCCGGCTTTGTGTAGGCGCACAACCCTTTCCCCCCCCCCGTTTGGCGTTACTTCTGAGTTAGGTGTCCTGCCTTTCGTTGCCTCCCTTCCCGTAAAATTTTTGTTGGTGATCCGGCTTCCCCACGAGTATGTGTACCTTGAGGTTTCTTTTTAGTCCTGCTGTGCAATTTCCCTTTTTTTTTTCTACGCTACTGCGGCGCCTCTTTCATCGGTTCTGACGAATCTTTTTCCCTCCTTCCCATGATTTTTGTACCCCTTTTCCCTCTCAGAGGGGAAAACTTCACTTCACGAAGTTCCTTTTTTTCTTCCTTTCTTGCCGAATTTTTTCTTTTCACGTTGGCTTTTTCGAAAGTCCCGGTTGCCGATTCCGGCGTTCCCCCTCACCGCTAATCGATTTGTCGTCGTTTCACTTTTCATTTTATGGCCGTCCTGTGTGCCAGACTTGCTTATTCTTTTTGGTTGCAGCATACCGTTTTTTCCCGTATGTTTCTCGAGTAGCTCGATGGTTCAGTTTTTAATTTTTTGTTTCTCCTCCTTTCCTTTTTTCCGATTTCTCATTCCTTTGACTTTCAAGTGGTAGATTTTCCTTTCTGCGTTCGCATTCGGCGGAGTAGCCTTCTTTGTTTTCCAACCAACACACCGTCCCCTCGTGTATTTTCTTTTTGGAAACGCGCTCGGCTCTTTTCCTCCTCGTTTTTTTTTTGAGCGATTCGGGGCTGCAGGATCGCGTGTATCCCACACCTGTTAAATAGGCACATCCCTTTCCCCCTTTTTTTTTGTCCCCTGACCCGGCGCATTTGTTGATTCCTCTTGTTCAAGATCGATTTCCCTTGACTTCCCCAAAGGCATGCTCAATCCCTCCCTTCCTTTCCGCTGGGGAAAATTAAATGGTTTCCCCCCTTACCTTGCGCCTGAAGCCACTCGCCCCCCCCCCCGAAACTGGTACGAAGTGGTATGTCGCAGCCCCCCTCGTAAATGCGCAAAAGCCGGTTCTTCCGTGGACACCGTTGACGCGCGCTCCGCTCGCTGCCGCTTTTTTCCTTTCTTCCTTTCTGCCTTCCCGGCTTAGCCCACAAGACGGTTTTTTGTCCTGCCATTCCTTCAACCTTCTCCCGACCTCTGTCCCCTCGCAATTTTTGCAGCCTCTTTCCAGGTTTTTCTTTTTCTGGCTGCCCGGAGAGTTTCCCCCCCCTGGCCCGGTGGGACTTTCTTCGCGCTTTTTTCGAGGTTTTTTAACTCATCGCCGCCTTTTTCGCGTTCCCCGGTCCCTTTTTCACCTCTCTGGAACTAAAGTTCCCGCCTTTTAAGGTGGGACGGCAAGCCGCCAACCTGAGCGCTCATTTCATTTGCTGCCCCTTACTGTCCGTAACCCACTCTTTTCATTCCGCCAAACGGTGCTTTCGCTACGCACATAGCTTTTTTCCCCTTTTTTCCTTCTATTTAGGGTTCTCTTCCCCCTCGGTAACTTGAGCAAAAAACCACTTTTCGTTCTTTCTTTAACACCTATCAAATCTGCCTTTTGACGAAAAATTAATCTCCGTCTTTTTTTTCATTACTGAGCTTCCTCGCTGTGAAAAACTGGACCTCTTTTTCCCGGTTTTGTTGGGTGGTCGACTCCCAATCCCTGGTACGCACTTTTTTTGATCGAGGCCTTAACCGGCCTTACGTGTCAACATTAGGCCCTGCGGACCCAAAATAAACTTTTTGTCAACTGTTGCCGATCAATATGGACGTTCTTCTTTATTCGCCCTGATGACTTGCGCTTCCCTTTCCCCCCCCCCCCGAAAAGAGACTTTTTTCTCTGGCCGAACAAAGCCAGTTGTTTTCTTTGTTTGGGAATAGTCGTTTTGTTCTGTTTGTCATCGCTTTTCTGCTTTCCTCTTATTTAGACTTGGGACGCGGATGTTGTTGGGCTCCCTAAATCGGAGACTGGACAAACTGGATTGTTTTCCTTTTTTTTTTGGCTTGCAAAAGAAGCATCTCCCTTTTCAGAATTCCTTCCTTGAGGGCGTTCCCTTGCTAAGTCCCTCCTTTCCACGTCCTGCGCTTATACAGCAGTCATTTTTGCTCGCCTTGTCAATCCCACAAGCCGAACCGCTTCCCCTTTTTTTCCCTACGTCAAGGATCTCCCCATTTTCTGCCCCCCCCAACCCGGCGCCCTTGAGTAGCTTTGTTTTGTGGATACGTTTCCTCAATCAGGCACAGCAAGCTCTTGTTTCGGGGGGCAAACAATAATATTTTTCTTCTGTCTTTTTTTTTTTTTCCTTCTCAACCTTCCCCCCTTTTTCCGCTTCCCTCCATCGGCGAAGTAGCGGGCAAACCAAATATTGCGGAATGCCTCGTTCGTGACTTTTATTCTTCTACCTCCTCACAAGGAAGTGCATTGTTTTTTTTTTTTTTTTTCCCCTAACTTTGTGGGCGGGGTGCTTTTCCCTTTACGAGTCAGTGGACCGAATTCTTGACTACTCCGGCTCTTTTTCCCCCCTTGGTCGGCAGCGTATATTTAGTCACCAGCTCGTCTCATTCTCTTGCCCTTCCTCCCTCGTTTTACTACCTCCACAGAGGAGCCTTCACACGCGCCATCTTCCTTTGTTTTGCGTTTTTTTTCTCCCCCAGGCAGTTGACCCCCCAAAAATGATCCTGTCCTTCCGCGTATGCGGAGCATTTCCCTCTTCATCGGTGACCGGCTTTAAACTTTAGACTTCTCCCCCGGAGGACCCGTCCTTGGGTTGATCGAATTCTCTCGATATTCCTTTCCCAACAAAACCCGTTCTCTTTTATTTCTGCAGTCACGTCTTCCCCTTCCCCCCTGTCTCTTTTATCATAGTCCCCATTTGGAACCCTCACTCCTACTGAACATTTTACAGGTCCTTCCCCCCCTCTTTTTAGCTGAAACTCAGTTACTCTTCTAGTTACTCGATTAGCCCTATCCCAGCGGTTGACGAAATATTTCTTTCCCCACCGCGACAAGCTTACCCCTTCCTCTCTTTCTCCTCGCAAGAAAGTTTTCTAGTTTTTGCTTCCTTGGTCTTTTTCTGTGACCCCCCGAAGAAAAACGTTTTTCCTCTTTGTTGGGGTTTTGCTCCCTTTTTACATGTTTTGAAAGGCTCTACAGCGGTGGTCCTCAAGGAGGCTGTCCGCCACAGACCCATAATTTTCCCAGCTCTCGCTTCGTCATCGTCCTTACCCAGTAGTCTTGACTTCCTCTTTTTCAAATTTACTCGTCCGCCAGTTCTCCTCTTGGCATTTTGCCTTCGAGCTCGGCTTGTCTTGCCCCAGCTTGCCAGTTTTTCCTTGCGGTTTTTTCGACTACAATTCTTAATCCCCCTTTGCCAGCTCCTTTCTTTTTTCGGGTCTCCCAAGGAACACCCGCTAAAGCGGTGAACTTGTACTTTCTTTAACTTCGCCCCCTCCCTTTTTTTCCCTCTTCGAGGGATACTTTAGGCAGCCTATTCCCCTCCATTTTCCTCCTCTGTGGTTGTGGCTGCTCTCGTTTCTTCCTAACGTATCTCGCAAATCCTTGATCATCAACTTCGAGTCTTCGGCCTTGCCCTCGTCGTTGTTCTTTTTTACCGCTTTTAGTTGGGAGTTTTCGCTTTCCACAATGGTTTGAACGGTCCCCCGGGTGACAAGGAATAATTGCTTAGCATCCCCACAGCGGAGTCACCCGGGCCCTTTTTGCATTCGTTGACTATCACGATCAAGGTTTAAGGCCATTCTGTTTCGAGAATCTTTTGACCAAGCTTTTTCTCTGGACGCTTTTTTCGTGATTTTGATTCGTCTGTCCTTCTTTGACCGCGATACCGCTGTCTTTCTTTCCTTTCACGATGGGTAGCGCTCTTGTACCTTTTCGTTTTTTACCCCTTTTTCGTTTGGGCCCCGGCCCCAGAATTGAGGTCCACCTCGTTTTCACGCCCTTGGTCTAAAACTTGGATTTGCGCAGTTTACGCGCGTGGTCCACTTCTTGTTGCCCTTCCCCCTGGGACGCTCTTTTAGTCCCCGATTTGTGACGTTTTCTCCCCTTCCCGTCCCATTTTAGTCACTTCCATTTCAGGTGGCGTACTTCCCCATTCTGCGGCCCCTTTCCTCTTAACGTTGTTCTTCTCGGAAAAATTCCGAGCCAGCCCCTTTTCTTTCTCGTTGCAGAAATTAACGACCTTTTTTGTTCCCAGTTTCATCGTGCAGCCTCGTTTTCCAGCATGTAGAGAGCGTTTGTCTCCTTCTTCGTCGTCTCGCTAGCCAATTTCCCTCACGCTTCGCAATCCATTTTCTCTCTGCCGTGGACTTTTTCAAGGTGTTTTTTAACTGCCCTGTTCCCTCCCCTTGCAGATTATGCGTGGGCGATCTACGCTCGCTGCGTATTTCAAGCTCCAACTTGATGGTCTTCTTGCTAAGATACGTCCATTCATAGTCTCAGTGGCTTCTGATCTTTTTTATCCTTAGTCCTCCCCTTTCGGCCCCACGGCGCTTCTTTTTCCCTTTCCCTGCGTTTCCTCCTTTTCCTTCTAACAGAACCCGCACCCCTTTTCACTCGGTTTTCTTGATTTATATATCCACGACTTCGTGCTTCCTTCAATATTTTTTCGCCGCTTTCCTGCTAGTTACACTCACGTCAGTTGGGACCCTCGACTGTCCTCGTCAAAAGGAGACTTTTCCTTGTTTTAACTCCACCCTTCCCACTTTTGTTTCCTGCTTTTTACGAACGTTATCCGACAACCCACCTCCCAGGCGAATCTTGCGAGTGCGTGGGCTTTTTTTCGTTGCCCCCGACCTTTTCGTTCAAACTTCCCCGTTTGAGGAATTTTTTTTCCTCCGTCTTATGACTGCGATTCGTCCCCTTCTTTTCCCATAGATGGCGCGCAGCTGACGCCCGTTTGCCATGTCCTTCTGATTGTACTTTTTTCCGCTGTCATTGATTTTTTGCGCTCCCGTCCCGGAGTAAATTTGGTTTCCTTTTAAAAAATATTGGATGTGCGGACACCTTCCCCAACTTGCGCGTCCCAATTCGTTTTTTTTTACTTTACGGGGGCAAGTTTAGTATAAAGCGAGCCCCCCCTTCCCTCCACAAGTTTTCTCCAACAGTAAAAATGGACCCCCTGGTTTTTTCTCGCTACCACGTGCGCCGGGTTCATTTCCTTCCTTCCTGGTTGAGGTCGAACTTTTCGAGGTCCCCTTCCCCTCTTGATCGGCGCCAACCGCGCTTATTTTTTTCCCCTTGCCAGACATTTTTGGAACACGCCCTCGCCTTTAGTCCGGCATTCATCAACCCCCGTACCCTTCATTCTGTCGCGCTGTATTTAGCGAGATTTCTTTTTTTTGTTTTCCCGAGTCTCGCATCTTATCTCATGGCGAACCTCTATCCCCTTTTTGTTTTCCGCTGTTACCTTTATTCCCTTCCCTTGTTGAAACTGTCCTTTCGATTTCCGCCGTCATTCTTAGTAGCAGCCCTCCGCTGGCGTAATCGTCCTCTTCAAAGAGCTTTAGACAAATTCCCGCCCCTTTTGGTTGCCGTTCGATGATACGTTTCTTATCTTTGGTTTTTCGTCGTACAGTTCGCTGGGTTGAATTTCCTTTTTTAACGCGTATGTGTCAATTTCTTTTTCTCTTTTTTCCCGGCTAGTACATTTTTCTCTGTTTTGTCAGGACCGCGGCTCTCTGTAGCTTCTTTACGTCTTTAAAGTCCCCCATAATCCTCCCCCGCATGATTTTTTGTAAGTTTCCTTGCCTCTTCTGTTAAATCTAGGAAACTTATGAAGCGCCACTTCTTCGAGGATCTCTTCTTTGCTTTCATTAATTGCAGTCCCCCTTCGTCGAGACGCGTGAAGGTCTTCTCTCTTTCGCGGAATGCCTTCCCCGCTCAGCGTCTGCTCTTCTCAATTTTTGGGATTCCATCACAAGGCTTTTGCCATTCCTCTTTTTTCTCTGCTCATACGTCCAGACTTTGCTTTCGGTCGTGCTTTTTCGGGCCATGTTCGAATTTCGATTTTTTAGTAGGCATGTTCGAGGGAGTTGTTTTCTTTCTTGGTAGAACTGATCGATATTGCCCCCCTTCTCTCCTGTCTCCTGGCAAGTCGCGTCTTTTTCAAAAACCACCCCCGTTCCGCCGGTAGTCGAGTTGGACATTCGCGACATAAGGCCTCCCCTCTTCTCTCTTTTCCTCTATCGTTTTTGTTTCCTCTCTCTGTTAGGTGCGCGCGTTGGGCCTTAATTCTCGGGTGGTTTGTTTTTTGCCTGCGTCCGAATTTTCCGCTCAACTTCCTTGCCTTTTGCAGGTCCCCCCCCGTGACCTTTCCGGCATGCTCATCGACAGGACCTTTTCCTTTTTTCCCACCTCATTGGCGAAAATTCTTTTGCGCCTCCTTTACGCCATTTCGCGGCCACAACGCAATTAATTTTAACGGCAGGCTTCCCTCTCCAAAAAATGCTTTGCGCAAAGTCTTGTTTCAAGTTCTTTCTGGTTGACCCCCGTCTCGCTCGCTGTGGTCAGCCTCCGCTCCGGCCGTGTTCTGCTTTTTCGCCCCCCCACAAAGAACGGTTTTTCCGCATGAATCCCCTTCCTTCCCTAAAAGAGATCCTCGAAATTTCGTTTTTTTTCCCCCGCCATCGTTTCCCAGGGTTCTTTTGCGTTGCGGCGTTTCCAACCAAACACTTCTGCCTGTGGGATTCTTCTCTCCTCAAGCACCGTGAACTCATCTTCGTTTCGGAACCTCCTTTGCAAATTGTACTGATGTACTACCGCTGTCAGTGGAACCTACGAGTTGACGAATCACATTAAGTCTTTTCTTCATGCTGAACCACAACCTCCTGCTACCCCAGTCAGCCTCTCCACAACGTGAGGACTTTTCTCTCTGCACGTCGCTGCGCGCTCGTTAAGACACTTTAATGTCTGTCCTAATGACCACTTTCCTTCCCTGCCGCACCACCTCACCAAGGCCCTTTTTTTTCTCTTCCTAACACGTATCAGGTACCTTCTCGAGGACGGCCGGACCTCCCCCCCTTTCATCCGCACGGTGGCGCCGCGGGACTTCCTCCTTGAATTCCGCGTTTTAACCCTTCCGGCAAAGATTCGTATGCTTCCTTCTCGCACCAGATCGTACGAAGTTTGATTCGCTCCTCACAGTAAAATTGTCGCAGTTTCAATGGATCATTTTTTTCCCAACTCCGCGATTGGCCCCCTCAATCGGATTTCCTCCGGGAAAAGTTGCCCGCTGACGTTTTTCTCCCCCCAATAACCTTCCTCCCGCGCGCGGTAGCGGCCCAACCCAAGACGGGGCCATTTTGGACTTTGCTTTCCAGTGAACTTCCTTTTTCCGAGTTTTTGTTTCTCCTTTTTCCCGATTTCAAGGCCCCCTAATTTGGGACTCCGCGCGTTTGCCCTTTTTTTTTTCCAACCGGCACTTCACCCACGTTCCTTAGTAGGTCACCTTTACGCCAGGCTCCACTCCAGCCATCTTTTTGACCGCATAGTTGACAGGACGGAATGCCCCCTTCGGCGTTTTCTTCTACGCTCAGCCACTCTCCCCCTCCTGATTGAATTAATCGCATTTATCGCTCTCGTTCCTCCAATGTAAACGCACGACCGTACAGTTTGAAGACGCAGTCTTCCCAAAAGCGTTCTTTTTTGGCGCAGGCGGGTTTTTGTCGTTCTCTTCTTGACCATGTTAAGTTCCCCGACTCCTATTGCGGGTTGATTCAGTCCCCACTTTACCTCACCCTGCGAGTTTCTTTTTTTAGAATCACAAATCTTTGCATTTTCTACCAATCGGGCGAAGGTCGGCGAACCAATAGTGTACAGCGTCTCGGTCGGACTAGTTTCTTATTAAACAGAAGTGCCTTTAGTTTTCGGGAGCGCGATTCGCTGAAGCCTGAATTGCTTGAAGCTGGCTTTTTCGCCTCTCTTCCGCGCTTGCCTTTCTCCCTGTCCCCTTTGGACCCTTGCTTTGTAATACAATTTTTCTTCCCTTAGTCGGTTCCGCTTTTCCTTCCCCGACCTCTCTCGCATAACCATTTCGCGCGACAACGCGGAGAGCTCCCCCCGAGTCCTTTTTTAAGCAAAGGACGTGCCCCAGGCAGTGACCCCCTAAAAATGAATCCGTGGTCATCAAGTTCCTTTCCCTGGATGGTGAGGGTACGAAAAGTTATACCCTTCCAGCCGATCCACGTCATCGGTGGTGACGAGTCGCATCTAGGCTCTGCCCCCTTGCAAAAACCTTTAGATTTCTTTCCCCCCGTCCACGGCGGAAGAATTCTTTTTTTAGGCCATTTCTTTCCAACCGGTAGATTCACTCCTCGCGACATGACCGTCCTTTCAATTTTATGTCTGATTCCACTCTCGGAGCTTCTCCTTTCGTAGATGAAGTCACAGCGGTTGCTCCCGGCTTTGTCGAACCGTTGCCTCGCCACTCATCCGCGACCAACGTTTCACGCAGCTCTTCCCTCTGCCGGGCGTTTGCCCACATAGTGCTTCCCTTTGGCTGGTTGCATTAACACCTCTCCCCAAACTTAACGTTGGTACAATCGTTTCCTTACAATTTTTGCTTATTACTCAGCCGGGTGATCCTTCCCCTTTTGGCCGCGCGTTTCTTTTTTTTTTACCCTCTGGAAAATTATCTGCGCTTCTTTCCATGACGCCCCCACAGACCCCCATGAGTCCTTTCGGACAAGCCCTTTAAAGCTTCGCTCCTCCCTCCCCTATCTGCCTGGCCGTGATGGAGAGGATAGGCTGCGTGCCCCAGCTTTGCCGGTCCCTTTTCATCCCTCTGTTGTCCATTATTCATTACAGGCTTTTGCCATTCTTTTAAGCAATGGTTCATTTTCCCCTTCAAAACATCTTGTAAGATTACGCTGATTTCCCTCCTGTCCTCGACGCTCCTTTTTTTATCCAGTAATCTGTGGGC
>Ga0179591_1275964_pt1 | contig 18677 bp, 14 predicted proteins | sample CZOMad2_1_08_16f_FD_182891 | JGI IMG/M metagenome (GOLD analysis project Ga0179591, IMG submission 182891) | Vadose zone soil fungal communities from Angelo Coast Range Reserve, California, USA - CZOMad2_1_08_16fungal (PacBio error correction) | ecosystem: Environmental > Terrestrial > Soil >... | reverse complement strand
CCAGAAATAAGCTGAAAAAACATTAAGGAGTCGTAGGATCTCCCCCCTTCTCTGGGTCCAGACGGGCCAGAGGGAGTTCTCTTATGATTCAAAGTTAGGGCGGAATCAAGTTGTCCCCTGAGAATTTTTACGGAGAAGCATAGCTACCATGTGCCTTTTCTTGTATCCTCCGGATACCGGTCAACATGCAAAGTTTCAAGAGTTCGTAACCTTCCATAATCAGTCCCCCAGCATGAAAAATAGTTCCTTCCATAGCGGCGACAAGTGTCCTTCATCCCATCCGATCGACTTTTACTATTGACGCACCCCGAAATAGTTCAGGACTTTACCATAACCCGGGATGCGCGTAAGTTCGGAATGCCCTAATTATTCCCGTATTGCGAGTACGTATCTTTCTAATAATAGTTGTTGTTTTTAGGATATCTCTCAGTTCCCGTCCACCCCCTCTTTTTATAATCTGTATTGGAAGACTTCCGTACCAAGATTTGTACTTAGTAATCGAACGCTGGCACCGGCTAGTTTTTTCACCCAGCTTTAATCCAGATTTCTGAAATTTGAAAGGGACCCAGTCAGACGGATTTAAAGAAGATTGGAATCTTTGTTATCTTATGGCAGTCTTACCCCTCCTCTTCCTTAGTTGTTTTAGTGATGTTAGCGTGCTGCTGTAGCCTTTTTTTTAGTACTCTAACCTAATAAGCTCGCAGCTATCAGAAATATGGTGCTCAAAAGAGTCGAAAGTGTCATCTTAAACTCTACACTTTTGCTATAACGACGGACGCCCTTGCTGGACAATGATTGAAGAGTATAAGATAAACGATAAGAAATTGTACCTTTTCGGTGCCATTGACTCCCCTTTATAATCCTCCCCCCTATGTTTTCAGCAATCACGATAGTCTGTAGGAAGTGCCGCGGAACCATTCTTAATTTGTCCCCACAGGTAGGTACCCTCTCCTCTGCCTTTTTAAGCCAGGAACGGTCTTTCCTCACCAACCACCAACGGCATGGTTTGCCTTGATGGAGAGACTCCCTCGAAGTATCCTGGGCCGCTTCCTTACTTCCTTTTGCCTTGAGTCGAAGTTAAGTTAACGGGTCTCACTTCGATCCAAAAGACTTCCTCGGGTTCTACACGCCGCCATGGTCTCAAGCTCCAACCCCCGAATAACGACACTTGTCCAAGGACTGCCAAAATTTCGGGGTGCTTTCTTTTCATGATCCCGTTCCCACCCCGAAACATCCCCAGGGGCGCAGGGCCACTTTCTTTGCTCAAACAGGATCCTTATGTGACTCATTATTATGAGCCGCGTGTGTCTTTTCCCGCCCTTTCTCAGTCGCACAAGTGGAGCACAATTTTTCCACCCCTTGTCACTCTCTTTTTTCTAGAGAGTGTAGATGACCTGCAAGAACTTTCAAACGGCATCGGGGCCTTAACTACCCCGCTCCCTCCCACGTGAAGGCAAATATCGGCTTCTCGGATTTTCTTTCACCCGCCCCCCAGAATCTTTCGCAAGACCGCGATTTATCCCCATCTTACGATGTCTGTGAACTGAGTCTTGGAATGCCCAGTTCCTTTGACTCCTCTCGTCCGTCACCTTATTTTTTCACCGAAAGGCTTCTATGTACAATACCGAATCCTTAAGCCAATATAATTCGCCATCGGCGAGATCATTTCACCACCCCCTTCACGCTATACCTTGAGAGGCATCTTTTGATCTAGGATGACCGACGGCTTAAACACGATTGTCGAGACCAGCGCCACCCCCCAAGCCTTGTCCTCCCCCACAGCTCTTTCTTCCTTCTTTTTTCCCTGCAATTTGCGCCCGAAGCCTTTGGTCCCCAGAGCTTTTATGGATGACCCATCGCGGCGACTGGAGGATTTTTTTCTGCTTCCCTTATTAACCAACTTCAACCCCCCCCCCCCAAATGCACGTTGTACGACCTCTTCCGTGCGTCTGCCCCACTCTCCCCATTCTTCCACCAAATTTACATGTTCGGCCGATACGGACACTAAGCTAAGCCGAGAGCATTAACACACGGCAAGGCGTTTCCCCCCCTCTCTCCCCTTTTTCCGGGGACTTCTGGTTACCGACCTGTCTTTCTTGATCGATCGCAGACCCCCCCAATTCAGTTAAAGTCCCTCCCCCCCCCGAAGCCACTATAAAGTGCTATGTCTTCTCTGTCCGAAAGTCCTATTTTCAAAATGGCCTTCCCCGAAGGACTTATATTTGTACACTTGACGACTCCCCTTTTTCCTCCCCAGAAGCCTCCAAGCGACTGCCACCACTTTCGAAACACTTTGATTTCAGGCAAGGCGCTGGAAAGCATCTAGATGTCGAGTTTCTCCTTATGTTTCCCTCCCTTCTTTCGTCAAATCTCCCTTTTTACCCAAGATGAGCGGTTACCCTAGTGTCTGATGACCCCACCCACTTAGCCCGGAGACCTAGCCCCTCTTCTTTAAGTTTCCCTCTCCTCGCCAATTATAATAACAGTGTAAAAAGGATGTTTTTTGATATATTTTCGTTTGCAGCCTTTTGGTGGCCCCCACATGCCCATTAAACTACATCGTTCTTCGGAAGCCTTTATACTGTCTCCTTCCTTGAGACCATCACGGAGCCTCGCCTTTCCGAATGGTATCATATTTCCCACCTAAAGTTCCTTGGAGTAGGATATCCCTTTTCTCTTGACAAACCCTCCCGATAAATTCTTCCCAGCTTCTAACAGTTATGAAGATATATAGTCGATTACCCATCTCAAGAGTCCCTTACCTGGACCGGTAGGTTTCCCCGAGGCGCTAAAAAAGTGTCAACGGCTCGAGTCCCAAAGTGGTGAAAGGAAGCTTTTCCTTTAGTTCACCAAATTACCTCCCCGCCTGCCTAGGCTCTAAATAGATGTAACCCACGCGTGGAAATAAAAGGCACCCAGCATATTCCCCATTTTCCTGATTGGCTCTAACTCTCCTACCACCCACCCGCCGACAACTACGACATCCCGCTATACCGTCCCTCCTTTCCTCCTTCCTTCACCCCCCCCCCTTCTCCCTCCGTGTTTGTTTCGAAGGATGTGCGAACTTTAATATGACGGTTTCGTCTTGTCGTACACTCCGTTGTCCCCGTTAAGTTGGGGTGTCGATGGGCCAGATGGTTGACGCAGCTGCTTCATTTCATAGCTGGTGATTCTTTTATGACTTTCATAGACTAGAGATGCAGGAGCGAGGATTCGGTAGACCAGTGCTTTTTCCACCTGTTCCTGAGCATCTCTGATGTGGATCCGGTGTCTCTCTCGGACGCGACCCTGTACCCTCGTTCGTTCATTTTTCTACTGAAGTATCGCGAGGACCCTCGGACAGAAGGGGTTTTCCCCCCTCGTGCTCTTATTTTTTTGTTTTTTTCCCCAGTCTCCTGTGATAGACCCACATGGAACGTCCCCTTAAGATGAGAAGTCGGACAAGGGATTAAAACAGGCTCCTTTATTCCCTCTGCACTGCTACCTGGTTCATTAGTGACGGCGTGCAAGCACCTTCCCTCCTTCCGGTTGACCTGCAATGGTTCCCACCCCCAATCTTACAACGTTACGATCTTGTTCCCAAGCAGCATCTCCCCACCCAAGTGGAGACACTTTACAACCTTGAAACCGGCATACGCCGGCTCCGCGTGTACCTTCGCCCCATCCTAGATCTTGGTCAGCCGCTTCATTTTTTTCGAAGTTACTTCCCTTTTGTCGCAGGAGGAAGAACCCAATCTGACAACTCTCTCGATCTCATAGCTTGCTCCTGGCCTTATCCATGTTTCTCCTGATTTAGTCCTTTTTGTCTGGAATGGCTTGGGCCTCTTGCGATTTGGTATAGTTTCCGGCACCATTCGATAGGGAGGTAATGCCCATGGCCAAAGCGGCGCCCCCCCCCCAGTAGAACCGATGATGTAGGAGGCGTGGCTGTCCTGGTACGGTCGGCCTCTTTCCAGAGGAATCATAAACATCTCGGGGAGAGTCAAACTTTGGCATCACTAAGACTTTTAATTCCCGAGTTTGCATTCTAGATATGTCTAGATCTCAGAATAGTGGACGTTGAATTGCTGGCCTTCGCCACTCAATTTTTCATATTCCTTACGAAATTCATTTGTTTGCAGGGTGACGTGGACTACGTCAACCCCCCCCTACTAGTCCGCAATCTGGGTAAACCCGTACCTCTTTTGCAAGTCTGCGCGGCAAGTTCCTCGTTCCTCCAGTTAACCTTCTTTTTTCAGATTGAAAAGTGCCGGGGTCTCGACAAAGACCGCGTGAAGCCTATCTAGCCTAGTAAGGCCTCGCTGCTCGTCTTTATGTTTGGTGCACTTGATGTAGAACTCTGTAAGAATGCTTTGTGAGCTCCCTTTGCCCCCGGCCCTTTTGCAGAGAAAGCCTCAGACAACCGAGGCGTACGTCGGTATTCCCCCTTTTTCTTTTTCACATAAGTTGGCACCGAACATCGATTTTTTCAATCACATCCGGGGAAAATGGATGGGATCGGTCTTGTCCATAGACCTTCTCTCTCTTTGCCGTCCTTGGGGGGGTTGGGGGGCTTAACTTTCCCCCCGAAACATTGGAGTTTGAGAGCATATCCTCCTCCTCGAGCTGAATTTTTCCCTTTTTTTTTTCTTTTTCCACCTCTGCCCACTTCTTTTGACCCCCCCCGCCGTATACCGGGCTGACAAATTGACACATGCGGCCACGCTATGACCCTTCCTCATCGCGCTTTGATCCAAATGCCTGTTTCTACGAGCTGTTGGGATGTTGGAAACGATCATGCAAACCAGCAAGGAGCCCGTACACCGAAGGGGTGGCGGAAGAAAGAAGAAGCGTTCCTCGGGGAGCCCTCCCACCCTCGTTTCCCCACCCCATTCTCCCTCCCCCCTGTCCATCCCCCACTCCCCGCTCTCGTCCCGCTCCCCCTCCTATCTCCCCCCCACTCCTCGGGCCCGTTTTTGCGTTTCTTTCTTCGGCGGTTATTCAGACGTGGCTGACCTGTTTGGATCAAGGGGATCTATTAATTCGCCTCAAAATCCGAGAGCCTCTTTTCCCTCCTTTCCTTCCTCTTCATACTTCGCCTATTACTCTCCATCGCGAGAACTGCCAGGTAATTGCCCGGGTCGAAGCTTGGTTTTTCCCTTTTGAGAAAGGCGTACAGCCCGGTGTTCAAAGGTCTGACATGCAGCCACGACCTGTTTGCTAGAGGGACTTCCCTTCCCCTTATTTTATGACTTACCCCCCCCCTTCCCGCGGTGGTAAAATTTCTTATGGGTTAGGATCTCGGCAATAATGCCTTCCCCCATAATGCAGTCGTAGTCTCAGCCCCCAACTCTTTACATATTCCTTCAGCTATACTGAAGAGGAACATTGACATTTTCGCGCGAGCGATCGCTTTTCTCCGGCACCTATGGCACGCGCAGTACTTAGCGAGTAAAGCCACGCCGGCATTGTGTGCCGCCACCTCCCCCCTAGACCCCCACGATGACCTAGGTCAAATGTTGAGTCCAGTTAAAAATTACCCCTGTCTCCTGGCTCTGCGGCCCACTTCTCCTGACTTTTCAGGGACTCTACAAACGGATGAGCGAAGTTGTCACGACCCCGGTATCCTCTTCTTGGAAAGGACTGAACCCTCTCGTGTTCCAAGACTCATCTGGTGGTTGTCTTACGTTATTTAAATAGAGGATTTCTGCAGCCACTTCCGCGCATCCACTTTTATTTTAAGACTCCTTAACGCTGCCTGCATGCGGCCGCCCTCTGACGGGACTTTCCCCTGGTGTATGCACTGGTCGCCGGTCAGGCCCTTGAACCTCCTTCCGTTGGCCTTTGCGGATCTTTATGCGGACGCAAGCTGGCCGCGGGCTTTCCGGATGTACGAGGCTTTCTGCTAAATGCTGCGCCCCCCCCATAACACTCTGCCGACGCGATTCCGCCATTATGTTGACCGTTCTAAGCAGATGTGACACTATGGCCTTCCGTCCTACGCATGATGGTTTACTGATACCATTGCCCGAGTTCTCCTTCCCCAAAGGCTACGTCTTCCCCCCCCCCCTTTTTGACATTTCTGTGGTGGTTTGGGAAGACACGATAAGACTTTCGTATGTCCTCCCCCCGAAGCAACCCCGCTTTTCGCACGTCTCCCTCCACTAATTTAACACATTTCTCCGTTGAGACGAAGGCACGGGCTTCGAATTCCCCCCCACCCCATTTGTGCACTGTAGATGTGGAGAACATCGTATATCGGCTTCCACTCACCAGTACCGAATATGTCCTAGTTGGCTGTTGAGTTCCTAAGTTTACGAGATACCGCGATTCCCACACTACTGTACAGTGGGCATTTCCTATACCCGCGTCCTTTCACTACTTGGCAGCCCCTAGGTCAACCCCGAAACTTCTTGTCGGCAACGGCACTCCCCCTTTTAGGGTTTTTCTCTTCTTGTTTTTCATGATAAAGTCCATCAAAAGCAACACACCCATAAACATTTTCCTGCGCCCCTGGTCAATTCTTTGCTCCCAAACTCTTCCCCTATTCTGCCTTCATAGATTCACTCGTTTTGCTTTTGCAGTGCATTCTCGTCGCAAAGTGCGCCATGTTTGTGAAGTTGTACACTACTCTAGTAGATTTACAGATGCAAAGCCAAACTCCCAGGCAGGGTCTTGTCCCTTTCCCTCCCCCTTCCCCCCCCTTTTTCGAAGTTCAACCCCCTGTGATGATGTTCGATTGGACACCCATTTCTCCAATTGATAACACGATTAACACCACTCTACAGTCTGGCCCTGGGAGAGGTTTTCACATGACTACGGGACTTGAAGGTATCCGGAACGCCCGGACGGTCTCGAAGTCTTATTGATCAACGTACGCAATGACCATTGCTCGCCCCCATCCTTACCATCCGGCTACTATTTCAAACAGGAATAGCGCCTCCGCTGGCGAGTTCCTCCCTTCAGAACGTCCCCCCCCCCCTTGACTAGGTAGATACCAAGCGCACCTCCAAGCATGGATCACCAAAATTAGAGCTAATCTCTCCCTTAAGCTTTCACCGGGTGCAACGGTCTTGACAAGGAGCGGAGAGGGTTGAGGGCTTCCGGCTCACCCTAAACAAACCCCCCCTACCTACAATTCGTACGGCCTGGGAATGGCCGCCACTGGAAACACCCGATTTCGATGCTGGAGCCCTCGATCCACCCGTCTACAAAGCCCCCCGCAGGCCTTACCCAAGGCCCCCAAGGGTCGCACCCTCTTTACCAGAAGCTGACCGTGAGGAATCTTGATCGATTAAGTTTTTGAAGCTCCAAAAGTACCAGTTGCCCGCAGAAGACAAGAAATAGCATGTTTCGAGCTTCCTTTTCTTTCCATGAATTTTACGACCACGGATGTGCTCTCGCCCCCTCTCCCCCGTCCCAAGCCCCACCTCCTACATGCCATTCCGATCACTTCGGAAGCTTCCCAGGAGACTTCCCCGAGATGACATCGATTTTTCTTGTGTCTACCTTTATGGTTATTACCGATTCCCCCAGAACCCTCTACCAGTAATGCTTTTTACCAAGATATTGCTGGACACCCCTTCCAGGCATTTTTTCCGGATTCCTTAAAACCCCATGTGGGGAGAAGAGAAAGTCTCACATTGTTGAAATAGAGGTGTGCTTTCCGCTCCCCCTTATAGGTTCCCCTGAGTTTTTTTTTCCCAATTGCATTGTTTTTCCCACGTCATTCGCGGTGAAGCGCTTCTATCTGTACGTCTTTTTAATTTGTGAAGCCCCCCCCCCTAACGTCGATATCGGCGCCTGTGTTTTTCCAGTTGAGGACGTGATAATGACCGTTCCGGCGTCTTGCTATAACTCTTTTCCTTTTTCCCCCCAAAAACACTGATACATCCCCGATGATCCAACTCGTTCTGTTGCCGCCTCATAGCTTTCCCCTGCTAAAACCCGACGACTACATGCCAGCAGCGAGTACGAGCGAGACTCTCCAACCCTCCTCAACCTACCGAGCCCCATTTCTATCTTTTTTCCCCTTAAGCCGGAGTCATAACCAAATCTACCCTTCGCTACTCAAGGTCTAAACCGTTAGGTATCAACGGCATCAAACCGCACCTCGATACCTTCAGCAAGCTTGTCGTAACCCGAATATTGCTCTATCCCCACCATCTCTCAAAAAAACCGACCCAACGTAAGACCTAAGTCGACCCTGTGTCCATCAGCGACGTCGGCCCCACCTCCTCTCCTTTCCTCCTCCTCTTTTTGTTTTTTCTCTCTTCTTTTCTGTTCCTAATTAGGTCCCTCTTAAACGGTCTTAGCTGAGGTCGTAGAAGTGTATTGCGTTTTAGGCGACAATGGGGAGAGATCCAGATGAAGTTTCACTCTTCTGGTTTAATTCGAGGGCGTTTATTTCCTTCGGTCCCTCTGACCATCCCCTATTTTCTGGAGGCTTATCTTTTTTTCGACGGAGTCAACCATTTGGGCTCTGCCTTGATGATTTCGGCTGCTTTTCCCTTCTTTGCAGAAAACCTGGCGCATTTGCCCAAATTGGATGGCGAGTTGCTTTGATGGATCTGCGATGGGAAGCGGAAGCAGTTCCCTTTTTTTTTTCCTTTTTGCGACAATTTCTTGATCGTTTTGGCGTTATAAGCGTGCTCTCGCGGACCTTGATGGTCCGATTCTCCGTATCTGAGCCCCCACACAGGCGAGGAGCTTCTCTTCTGCTTTCTTTCAATTACTCTACGCGTTCACCCTAACTGATTATCGGTTTCATCCCCCTGGGGAACCAACAACGCTGACACTGAGACTCCCATCTGCAACGCCTCCTCTATTTTGACAACAAATTTTATTTACTGTATCATCCCCTTTGAACCCGCAGCTTCCTGTAGAATTTGTTACCGCAAACTGATCTGTCCTCGTCCGCTGTAGCATGGATCGGGACTCGCATGCCTCCAATTTCCCCACACTAAAGTGAACACTCCTCCGAGGTTTTCTCGCCACATCCCTGGCTTCATGTTTCTTCGTTTATAGGCCGCTCGCTTGGCGTGCTGGGATCGGTCTTTGTCGTCTCCCGTTCAAACCAATCCGGTCTGTTCAGACCACATGAAACGGGAGCTACAGAACCATCGATGTTTGCTGTCTTGTACCATTCCCCACATTGGTTTGAGCTTAGGAAGCTATCAGGTTAGATAATGGGGAGAAACGAAATTGCAGCGCTTTGTGTTTTCCTTTCAGCGGATATATATCGTTCCTTCGTTCAAAAGAAATAGGTAATGTTGGTCCATGGTTTCTCAGGCGCCCTAAAGGGTTTTTATTTTTCTTTAACCCTCCCCCCTTATGTATGGTTTTTGCAGGGTGGCACTCCGGAAGGCCCAAATCCCTACAGTCCCTGCCAGAGATGGGGTCGGTACCGCTCTTCCCACCTCTCTGCTCCCGTCTCTTCAGGAAATTAGTCTGGGTTTGCTAGGATTTTTAAAGTGCGGATTATGGCACCCACAATGAGAACCAATGGGTGAGCCTTCGGCGAGTGATAGACTTCGGGCCTCCGAGCTCGTCGAGGTGGTAAATTCCTCGCCTATTTTAACCCCTACTGCTGCGAGCGTGGCATTGCGGTTCCTTATAAGAGAAATCTGTCTCGCCGAGAGGCATGATGCGTCAAGGTAAGCCAAGATACCCAGTTTTTCCCCCCCCGTAGTAGTGTGTCATCAATTTTTTGTCCATTTTTGTTTCTTTTTATCGTTTTTACATCGACATCATCCTCGGGATTCACCGTGTCTTGAGCGGGGGCTTTACGCCCGTTTGCTTGGAGTCGCGTCGTGGTCTACTCTCTAAGCGAGATTCTCCCCTTTTACCCCGCGCTTTTTGCGACGAACTTTTACAAACTCTTACCCCCTAGCGGTACAATCCTTCACTATATTTGATGTTAAATACAAATTGACCGGGGCCTGCCGGGTATGATGTTCGAGATTGTACTTCTGCACAATTTTAAAGAGCCCCCGTAAAATCTTTCTTTCTTGCCAGGTTTCTTTTACTTCGTTTGCCTGGAGTTCCCTTTTTTTGTTAGATCCCCCCGCGGCACGTTGGTGATAGAACCTTCTCTTTACGTTCAGTCAACAAGCCTTTTCAGCCATCTTCCTGTTGAGGCGGCAGATCCGTTCCACAAGAGGACCAATTAAAAGAGTCCAGAGAAAAGGAACTTAACCCATGGTAAATGTCTTAGGGATACTAAGCTGAATTAGTTACCTGAGAGATAGTGAGAGAAAGGGACCAGGAGAGAGAACCCTGACACGGTGGGGCTACACGATCTTTTTCTTTCGCTGGCCCTCGGCAGGTAGCGAACACCATCAGTGTGTAAACCTCTTCTAATTGTAGCGGATCGGGCAATCAGTACTGCTTAAAATCTGATTCTTCTTTCTATTCCAACTTTTTTCGTGTACATATGTGCAGCTACAGTGTCTGTAATCCGTCGAGCAGAGTCTCTTGTTGACTCTTAGCTGGCAGCACAGGAAGCAGCCCCCCTCTGTACATCTGAGTAAAAGCCACGTTGCTTTTGTACACCGTCCCATAACCCCCCAAAGGCCAGCGTTCGGTTCTGTGCCGTCGGCCAGTCCTTTACTAAAAAGGTAGATCTCTCATGTTCCTCGCCCCACTGCTTATCGATGGACCTCTCCACATCACCGGGCTGCTCTGGTTTGGCTCAAAGCGTCCATGACCGGAACTCTCCTCCTTTTCCTCTCCGTGGTTGAGAGCGTCCTCCTTTTTTTTTTTCCTGTCCAATCTTCTGTCAAGCTTTCTTTTGCACCAACCTTCCTCATTCCCATGGGTTTCTTTCAGCCTCTGATTGCAACTGCGATGCGCAAGACTTTTTGCATTCGATGACCGGTTTGACTGCCCTCTGCGATAGTGCAGTTTAAAACTCCAGTCGTTGAATCCTTTGCGGATTAGGGCCTGGTTTTATCCGATGGGTCTGCTTTTAATAGTTTTAGTACGCTCTGCCTGTAGCCTTGCTGGCGTCAACTCAATCAATTTCCTCTGTATTCCGTATAATGGGCCATAGAGCGAACTCTCTATGTCAGCAATGGACTTTTCCTCCTACTCTGATGTAGTCCTGATTGGAGTATCGCATACCCCGCGAAATGTTACACCTTTTGTGCTTGTGCATTCCCAGCCCACGAAATCCATGTGAATCGCGCAGACAGATTTGACGGACGTTTCCTCGACTCTACAAAAGGCCGTTAAGAAGGACTGAGTTGAGAACCTGCGACATGTGGCCACGATTTTATTAAGGAGTAAAAATTTTTTTATTGGTCGCTGCGATGGAGAATCTTCTGTTTATACGGCCCTTTTTTAATGTGACAGTATGCTCGTTTGTGAGATGACTAAAGGATATACAGTACGTCCCAGACTGCCCCTCGAATCCAGCCGAGGAACTCCCTCGGCCAACCTTCCTTAAGTAACGCCCATGGAGGCCCATTTACCATATTGTTAGGGGCTTTGCTTTTTGCATGATCGTTTTCGCACTCCCCCGACAACCCTCCAATCCCTGTAGCGGAAATTGACGTTTCAAAAAGGCGACGAATTCCACTACTATTCTCTCCCGAGGTGCGTTTTGCAGCCCTTTCTCGTCGCCAAAAAATGCGTGTGTGTCCCCCACCCCCCCCGGTGGTGTTTGTTCTTTTGTGTTCCCCCCCCCCCCTGAATCGAGTCTTAGAGCTTTTGCCAAGACGCCCACCGCTTTTTTTTTAATTGGAACTCAACCCTCCAACCCACCCGGTGTTTATTTGTTTCAAATGTTGTCCTGATACGAGTTTTTGACACGACCCGATCTTTCGCCATTGTGCTCCCCGGCAGTATTCTGAAAAACTCAGTTTTTTGGTCTGTTCCCTTCGTTAGATTGGACTGCTTCCCTCCTTGACGGCATCTCGGCAAGAGGACTATTGACATGAGTTATTGAAGTACCTAAACCAGTTTCTAGAAAAACCATCTTCCCTCGTGGGCGCAGTGAAAAACCATCTATTCCTTCGGCGAGCGAGGATCTCGGACGTTGCTTCCCAAAGGTATCTTTCCGAGACCCCCTCGCCGTGCATTTTCAAAGCCCTGGCGGTCTCCCCAAGCCTTTTTCAGGCTAAGCGGACGTTGCGCAGATTTCCCGCGGTTCTGTTTTCCCCCAGTTGGACTGGACGGTTTTTTTTAAGGAGCAACTGCAAAATGCAAAACCACTACCTCAAGGATGATGCAGCTCTTCAAAGGGAGTGCGCCTGCACACCCACGTGGACCACAGCCTTCTTCGGATTTTTTCGGGCGAGCAACCAAGTCTCTACAAAGCCCCTCTCTCCTGGAGCCGCGTCGCCAAATTTTTTTACCCCTCCGGTATCTGGTATAGAAACTTCTTTCTTTCTCTTTTTTTTATCTCCACCAACCTCCCTTCAACGAGCCCCGATTTACTCGCCCACTCCCTGAAGAAAGTGTAGTGCTGATCGCCCCCCCCATCCCCTCTTGCTCCCCTCTTCCCCCCCCCTCTCCCTACATCCGGAGTATTAAGGAACGGGGAGATTTCAAGCGCAGAGATCGGTAGAGTTTTATGGTCTTCCTCCACTTTTGCGTGCTTCCACTCAGTTCCATTCTTTACCAGCATGACGGCTCATATTTTGACCCAACCGTTCCCTGAGAAGTAATCGCCGGCCTTTTTTCTGAGACCCTCCTTCTCATCCCCACCATTTGTGCGTTTTCTTAGTCTCGGTCCTTTTTGTTTGCCCTGCTCAACGAGAATTCGTTCCTTCTTTTATCTCTTCTCCGGATCCCAATAACAGAGCCGGCTCTGAGCTTTTTTTTGCCTTGAAGAGGATCTTCGGCCCGATCAATTTCCTTTTTCTTGCCTACACCAGTGCACCCCCCACCCTTTCCGTTCCCCGTGTATCACCCAAGGTTCATTGCAGCTTCCTTCTCGGTCCCTGATCCACCAATAACTCAAAGAAGACAGGCACATTTGTGTCCTATCCCCCTGCCCCCTCGCAAACAGCCACCTTTCCCCAGAGCCGTCGTTTACCAAAATCACCTCTTCCCTTCCATTTTCCTCTACCCGTCGTATGTATCCTTTTTACCTCAAAAAATCACCCCTCCCTCGATTATCAGAAGCTGCCGCCACATATTGCCCTATAGACAAAAATTTTCTTCCCCCACACGGCAACTGCCCGACTCAGCACTAGTGCCACAGAATTCGGCTATATCTATTTTCCTACTACCGGTGTGTTGCTTAGATGTGACGAATTGGTTTTTCCCTTTAGTACTTTTATTTCTATCCTTTGTCTTTTTTTGGGCGTCTAAGTGGGGCTTATGACCCCCCTCCCAGATTTTGTAATCCTCCGGTGAGGGTGTCCCTGTGGGTCCACGATACCATCTTTAGAGTCCTGTCATTTTGTCGGTGTAGATGTGGTAGACCGGCTTCTCCCCCATTTGACGTTTTTTCGTCGGTGTCCGTCTCCTTTCCCTTTTTTTTTACATTCTTTTCTTCGTTCTATCCTCAGTTTGAAGCGATAGAGCATTGAGGTTGGACTCCTTGAGGCCTTGGTTTGTTTCACTCTCAGATTTTCTTCTCTACTTTCCCCAAATGGTGTCCCGATTATTCCCCAAGGAGAAAAGGATAGATCGCTAGTGCTCTTACCTGTAGCAGTCCCTCTTCTCCTCTTGCTTCCCTCCAGGAATTATCGGTTGACCATGTTTGAACCGCTGAAACCTATCTGCCAAGCTGCTATTTGACCCCAATGTTTCTCTCCTTCTTTTGTCCTCCCTGGCGGAGATTACTCGCGCGTCCGTCTTTTGGTCAGTCATCTGATTTGTTTCCCCGCCGCCTTCCTTCTGGTCTTCTGGGAGCACATCCGGCTTTAAACTCCTCATTTTTTTTGCCCCATCATTGTATCCATCGTCCTCCGGCATGCGTCAGGGGGCTTCGGCTGTCGATGTTTCCAAGGTCAAGCAGACTCTCGGTCTACCTTGGCAAAATCGGCTCGAAGACCCTCTCTTTATTCTTTTCTTGACGGTCCTGGGTAGCTTTTAAGGGCAGTTCTAACCTCGGTCCCCTCGGGTGAGAACTTCCTGGTGCAGCCCGTTTCCTTTTTTCCTCTCTCTTGCTTTGTAGATCTTAGTTTGATTCGTTTGACCCTCGCACTGGCATGTTGTCCAGTGTTTGAATCCCCCTAACGTACTCTTTTTCCGCCATTTCCTTTGGGTTTTTTTTTGAACGCCAATAAACCCTACCTACGCTGTTGCTAATACAGTTCGGCAACCTATGCAGATTCCCCCTTTCTGACGTGACTTTCTCCATATCTTGCCCCCGGGACTTGATTTATATGGAGCCCGCAATGGGTGCAAGCCGTTCGGCCAGCTCATATGAATTGTCTTTGTTCTCTCGCCAGGTTTGAATACTCAGCAGCGAGGAATTACGTGTGCATTGGTCTGAGCAGCGACGTCCTTCTCCCCTCCCTCGGCCTGACTCTGCTAGTAAATTACTTCCGCTAACTGCCCCGATGTGTGTGCCTAGTCTTTTTTCCCAATGTCCCGTGTTCTCTTTTCTTTTCCTAGACCCATCATTTTCCTATTTGTCCAACCGTGGGAGGTTGCAGGTCAGGTCCCCCCCCCCTCGCTTCCCCCTTCTTTCTTTTTTCGTATTGCCATACTCGATAAGTAGAGATGATAATTTGAAAACATGAACACTTTTGGCCGAGCAAGGGCTTCCAAACTCACCCCTCTCCCATCCATCCCCCCTGACTGTCCCCTGACTCGTCTAAAGACCCCCCTGAGTGTTTTTTTTTTTTTTTTTATTGCTGTTTTGGCTTGTCCTTTCTCATCAAACCCATGCCCCCGTCATGGGCGGTCCCTGCCGTACTATTTGCGTTTTTCCTTCTTTGTTGCCGCTAGGGCCCAGTCCTCCTGCTGACTATTTGATAGACTTGATCTCTAACGCCTAAACCCTCCCTACATCTTCCTGTTCCTCTGTAGATAATTGCGATGCCCCAATCCCACGCGCCCATGCCATCTTTAAGGGCCCCCGAGTGGCATGTCGAGCACCCTACTGTATCCGACCGCCTCCCCCCCAGCGCCGCGAAATGATTTTTTAAATTCACGCGCGCTCAGTTCTCCCTGCCCCACCATCCTCTTTTACCCCAATTTCATAACTGGGTAGCGTCTCCCCAGTAATTACTTCCTCAGTTCTTATTGTAGGTAATGCGGTGTTACCACTTCTTCTTTCCCTTCCTATTCCCACTTCTGCGGAATCTAGCACCCCGAGTGTTGTTTCCGTCTCCAGCTTTTACATCCGCGCGTAGACATCCGATCGCCCCTTCTTCACCCTATTTTGAGACAAGAAAAGACAGCCCCCCTGAAAAAGAATCGTTTAATTTCCCTTCTGCTACCAGCGCAGACCAGTAATATCGCTGAAAAGTCCCATAGCTTTCCCATTTTTCCCTTAACTCACAAAGTTATGGTGTCTAAATCCTTCTCCCTTTGACAGAGCCTTCTATCTTTTACATCCCTTCCCCTTCTTTGTTTTCTGAGCCCCAGTTAAAATAGTATTATAGTTTTCCCCTACCCCATCCCCCCTTCCCCCCTGTTCTATGAGAATTTACTGTTAGGATTGAATGTATTTCTTTTGTGGACAATCATCCTCCGACCCTGAAATGGTTTTTGACGCACTTCCCACCTGCTCGCAGTGGAAAAGAATATTTTGGCCCGGAGGCTTCTTCCTTCCCAGGTTACGACTGAGGTGTGGCTTTTTACTTGCTTGCTCAGCGCAGACTGGCTGCGCCCGTCTCACCTCCTCCCAATATTCCTCGAGAGATTTCCGCAATTGAAACGATCCTTCCCGCATTTGTAAACGCGCTGTATCATCCCCGCAGTCCGAAGTCAGGTCTTGCAGATTTTTCCGCTTACAACAGGCACATCAGCTCCCCCCACATTGACCAATCTTCCCCTGGGAGTAAGCCCAATGAACCTCTAGCGATTTTCTCCTGGCCCTCTCACTCCCCAAATGGTTACGACGGACCTCGGCCGTCCTACGCCGAAAAAGAGCGTATCCCCCCCATCTTGAAATAGTGAAACTAGATAGCCACCGGACAACTTTCCCCCGCTCCGGAAGAGGCTATTGGATCTGAATACGAATCCTAGGGGTTCCGGATATGTCTGTAGGATTTAGGCAGATTTATCTTCCTTGATCCACATTTTCCACCGACTGTCGCCTTTCCCAACTCCGACTCCTGTGCCCCCATTCGTGCTACCCTCAGTTGGCATTTTCGGCAAAGGGGCCGCCCCATTGTGCTGGGGGTTTCTCCCTTGGGTTGTCGAACCGGTCTCCGTCCTTCCCCCCAATCCCTTCCCCCCGTCGTTTTTCACGGTCGTTCCAACCGTGTGGAAGGAGACTCGCGCCTTTTTTGTATTCCGAGTTTGTGGTTTTGCCATCCTAGGCGAAAACCTCTAGAAATTCAAGTTTCCCGTACCCTTTTCCTCCTATTATATCTTATTCCAATACCAAGGAAATCAGGTACATTCTTTCTTCCCCCCCCTACCTCCCCCTTTTAAGGACAAATCTCTTTTTAGGATGAGACACCAAAGACTGAATACACCCTGGTCCTGTTCGATACCAGCGACTTTTCGCACCCATTACGCGTAGGGCGTATTTGGACTGTCATCCCAGGGGTACCCGACCTGTCCGAAGAGGGATTTTTTCCTTTTTATCCCCAGTTACCAGCCCTTCACCCGGCTCGCAACCATTCTCCCGGAGCATAGAAACATAACTCTCTCAGCCTTTACCTAGCTTTCGGATTCTCGGCCGACGGCTCCCCCCGGGTTTGCTTGAACCGCCGGCCCGTTAAATATGTTTCACACAATATATTCCTCCCCTTCATCGGAACCTTGTCCCTCCAGTTGCACGTCTTGTTCTGAAGAACCGTAGAGGCTGACTCTGATTGATTTTTGGCTGTCCCGGACTAAACAAACTTAAAAAACACCAGAAAAGAAAAGTCCGGGGCCATCTCTACTTTCCGTGTCCCAAAAACCTGGAAAACCAGCCGAGTCTCCGTCCGCTTAGTTTCTGCAAGCTATAACCTCTACGCGATCGCCCACATGTCTGCCCCCCTTTTTCCAAGTCCTTTGACCGCTTTTTATTCTCCCCCTCTCTGAGATTCATACCCAACTCAGGACGCTCGCCGACACTGCTTCCCGCTTTTGCCCCTTCCCCTCCTGAACAGACCCTTCCTCCTTTTGAATCGGTCCGCTAAGAGATCCTACTTAAATCAGTGACTCTCCCACACACCATGGATAAGGGATTGAACGCTCCTATCCCCGAGTCGGTAGGTTATTATCAGATTAACTCCCCAGTCCATTTCGATTCCATCTATAGCGTTCTGAAACCCCCCCACCCAGACTTTCCCTTCCCTACATCAGGATTATTTTGATGTCTCAAGCATACCTTCTCATCCCCCGTCAAAATGAGTATTTGAAGATAGTCCTATTTTGTCTTCCCCTTTGTTTGTCTCCATTTTCCCCCCACACTCTCCCTATTTCTTTTTTTCCTTTTACTTTTCCCCTAAGTAACCATATAGGAGCATTTTTTTTTTTTTTCCTGGAAAGACTGGCTCCCCGGACTTTCAGTTACTGGCCTTCTGCTACCCCCCCTTTTCACAAACAAAGATAAATGTATCCCCCCCTCTTCTGAACCCCCTTTCTTACCTCGCGTGCCCCTGATTCCCTCCCTTCTCCATAATTCCCCCTCTTTCCGTAGAGGAATGTTTCCCCCCCCCCTTCCATCAACGTTATACCCCCCTTGTGTTCTATCCCTCCCTGTCGTCCAAATTACCCCCCTTATTCCTTCCTTCACGACCTCTTTTATCGGTTGATTTAAGTCCCCCTGCACCTCCCCTAATTTTATTCTTGCTCCCTTCTAACCCAAAGAGTTACCGGCAATCTCTCCTCCTTTTTCACTTCCGTCCCTCCCTCTTCACCGCTCCATCCCCCCGTGATCTGTCTCTCAAATGCCTCCTTTCAGATTTATTTAGAAGGTGGTGGAACGTGGTCTCACAGAATGACCTTTCTCCCTCTTTCTTTCGTTCCATCTCTTTTTTTTTTCTGACTTTTCGTTTCCCCCATCTCAGTATTCACGAGGGGTAGATTGTAGAGTCAATTTGTGGATCGTAGCCGTTTCTGATTTCCGTTACTCTTTTCCCTCCCGATAGTTTCATTCATGGATGGAGTCCGAGTATGGATTTCCCTGATCCAACTCTAGTGTGGATCATCGCGACTTATCTTGAGTTTTCACGATGCCTCTCGTCTTACCAACCCCTTTGAAAACTTGAGCGGCTCCCAAGTCAAGAGCCCCCAATGCTTTTCCTTAGAGATGACGGCTTACCCATAGTACTATCGACAAGAGGACACGTTCTGTACAACCCCCCCCTGAAAACCCCTCTCCCTCATCTGCACACAAGCGCTATTTTGCCACCCTTGTCGCTTCGTTTTTTCCCCCCGCCCGAATTACCTTCCGGTCTTTCTTTTTTAAGTCCCCCCTCCCCTCAGGACCCTTTTATATGCTTTTTCCTCCCCCGTTACCGCGCAGGGTTTTTCCTGCCCAAATAAAGGAGCCCCGCGCCCGTCGCTTGTCCATATCCGGACTTCTCAAGTGTTCTCTTTTGGCGTCTTGTCCTCTTTTATGATTTGTG
>Ga0179591_1184277_pt1 | contig 18680 bp, 15 predicted proteins | sample CZOMad2_1_08_16f_FD_182891 | JGI IMG/M metagenome (GOLD analysis project Ga0179591, IMG submission 182891) | Vadose zone soil fungal communities from Angelo Coast Range Reserve, California, USA - CZOMad2_1_08_16fungal (PacBio error correction) | ecosystem: Environmental > Terrestrial > Soil >... | reverse complement strand
TTTCCGATGGGCAAGCTATGGAGTGACCAAAGCCCTCCCTTATACTTGACCATTCTATTTTCAGACCTGTCCAAGTTCACGCCGTCGTCCTCTCTGGGGGTTCGAAGGCTTCATGAAAGGAGATGTGAGTTCGCAACACTGGTTCCGACACTCAGTCGAAACTACCTCCCCGGCCCGGTGCGCCTCTTTCCTCCCTTTTTCCGAGGGGCGATTTCGACTGATCGAAACTTTCATGGGCCACACGTTAGGTTTCCTCCAGGTCCCGGACCGATCTCGTTTCTACTCACGGTCGCCCCCGGACATCATGCCGGCCCCTTCGTCTCTTCGCAGTATTCTTTATAAATCTAATGCCGATTGCATCGGGTGCCGGACACTCTTTATGCGCGCAGTTCTCTCACACTTGTACACCACCCCTCTTCAATAGGCGAGGTGACAACTCTTCCGCCACGACGGTATCGAAATGGGCTGCGCGTTCCAATTCTCCCCCCAATACTACAGTTTTTTTTGTTGCTCTGCTATCGGGGACGAGCTCCAGTTATAAAGTAGTGGTTTTTACTATTCTTTCCCCCCTGAATCGGATTTCGGTTACCAGGATGTCTAGCCATTACGTGAGATCCTTCGTGCCCTCAACGCTGCCATTTGCTTTTGCTCCCTCAGATGACATTCCCGATCGTCCCATTTCCTAAGATGTCCTTTTTGACCATTTTCGCCAGTTTATTGTCGGAAGTGAGGCCCCCTCGACGGTGCCCCTCAAGTGCGAGCACTTCGGCATGTACGCCCTCCAGTCACGATTTTACTCGGATGAGGTGGCTCGTTGCGACGATGGTGTTCTCGATCCGCCCTTTTTTCCCCTCACATCGCGTGGCACGCCTTCTCCCCCCCCCCCTCTTGGTCTTTTACTTCTCTTACGTCGACGTTTAGATGCTAATGTTCCTTCTTTTTTTTTCTCTTGATCCTTTCATCGGAAAAAATGAGTACTCCCTTCCCTGCGACCCTCTCCGGATAATTTTCCTAGTGGATTGAGCCTGCTGGACTGTGTTTGAAAATAGTTTTTTGACACGGGAGTTGTCAGCGCTCGTCGAATGTCGTGAGTCCCCTTCATCCCTTCAACGACTCGTGGTCCCAAAGCTCGGCCGCCCTTGCCTGTCCAAGCGTATGCTGCAATCTGCAGCGCCCGGCCGGCGACTAGTAGTTTTTTAGCATTTGCCTTTAATCCCCCCCCTCATCGAGTTCTTCAGAAAGTTACTTTTCCTTCCCCCTCCAATATTCGCTTGAATGTAGGAGAGGGCTTCCTTTTTTTCCTCTCGAGCCGTCGGGCATGTCTCTGACGTTTTCTTTCACCTCACTTTTATTTGTAACGAAGCGTTTCATTCTCACGCCCTCTTTTCCTTTCCTTCTTTTCTTCGATGCTGATTCAGTCGTGTTTAGGAAACCGATCCCCGCCAGCCCTGATTCTTTGGACGCGGCATTGGGGCAATTCTTGCACGTCGAGTTATAAACACCTTCGCTTCTCTTCGCTCCCTTGCCGCTTTCCCCTAAAAAGTAAAGTTCCAGACGCCTGTGACCAGCGCGACCTTGCCTTCGACTCCTCCCTTCCTTTTTTTAATTTTTTGGTTGCGAGTTCTATTTAGCGTTGGGCAGGACGACTTGTAAAAGAAAAGGCCAGCCACTCCTTTGCCCCCTCTTGATGGACCCTAAGCTTCCCCTCCAGGGTTGCTCTTTCCTCTTTGCCGAAATGCCACATTCGGGAACGAGGTCGTCTTGAGCCCCCTCTTAATTATTGCAGCTGAAGTTTTCAAATAGTTCCTTTTTTCCCCCGATGTAATGTAGCCCTTGCTCTCTTACATTCCAGCTGGCATTTGCTCCTGTTTTCTTCAGGACGGGGCGGTTATGCCTTCGGACTCCAGGAAGCTCCCGCTCAGATGTTTGGGATCCTTTTCTGTTCCCTTTGTTTTTAGGAGTTTGTCTGAACTTCGTCTACCGTTTGCTGTAGGCATTAGTCATCCTTCATTCCCCTCCTTTTCTCCGCCTTTCCATGCCCTTGCGATTTCGCGACCATAGTAGCCCTCTTCGATCCGACGACCATAGACATATTACTCCCATCGTGCGAGCGTTTTGTAGCGGCACGACGATTCCCGAACGATGGTTGCCCCCTCATAATAATGTCGTACAGACGGCTTGTTACGCGCTTTGCCTTCTTTTCCCTGGCTGATTGGTTCGGCTTTTACGACCACCTGATGCCACAACTATGCTTGGTATGACCTCTCTTTCCTCTCAGGATCTCCTTGCCGAAATACCCGGTTGTTTCCTGGAAATAACGAGCGATCCTCCCTGTACTCATTTTTCCCCCCTCTCTTTGTTTTTCGATCTTTTGGCGTTCTTTAAAACTTCCCGTTCTTTCTCCTTTCAAATAGAGCGTGACCGACCCCCTCTATCGTGTCCTGTCTGGACCGTGCGTCTGCGAATGTCTTGGAATCCTTCTTGTTCCCTGGCATTCCCAGCTGGGCCACGGAAGGCTAATCCCTTGTTAGAGGTGTTCAGCTTGTTGAGGTCCTTATTTACTGCAAATTTTCATACCTTGTCCTCGATGATAAGCTTTGACTCCTTGTGAGTTGCTTTCCGAACCCCTTTCTTAGGGGAATAGTAGAAGAGTCCATTTCACCGCGTTCGACGACGAACCCCAGTAAGTTCGTTTGCCCCATCTTTGTGCTGCCCAGTATTTTTCTCTCTGTCTGGTCCCTTGGGTTTATTCGGCGGGCGGCGACCGTTTTCTCTCTCTGACCCGCTCCCCGTGAATTATTATTTTATGCAAATTTGTTTTTAACTCCGTTTCTTGACACAGAACATTCTGGCACCAAATATTTCCTCCAGGCGTACATGCAGTCACTCCCCTCCTCGTTCCCCTTGATCTTTTCTTTCCTTTCTGGGTGAATCCTGGTTCCTACGGTTGTTTTAGCTGGTGCGAGCCCAGACCGGCCCCCATCGTCTAGCATCGAGCATGACTGCATTGACCTCTGACTTTCCTCCATCTAAGGTACTGCACCGCGTTCTGATCCCCCTCTCTCTGGCTACGGTTAAAGGAACCCTGGTGCACGTTCTGGGCTTTGACAACCCCTGCTGTCTTCACTCTCTTTCTTTTTTTCCCCCCCGGTTTTTAAGTTCATTCACTTGCGCTTGTTTAGTGCAGATACCTCTTCTTCCTTAGGAAGACCCCTCTTTTGTTATCAGATCCGAGGGCGTGTCTGGTTGCCGCTGGTGATGTCTTCCCCCTTCTCGTCGGTGATTCGCCAAGCCCTCGTTGGATCTCCTTTCTTTTCCCCCTTCCTTTTCTGTTGTGTTTTTTTTTTCGAGTCCCCCTAGGATCTGTTCCTTTTTCCTCCCTCCGTCTGCAGGTAAATTTCTTTCATCCCCGCCGGCGGAAGACTCCCTTCCCTCGGAGATCGAGAACCCGCTTCAGTTCCCTCCATCTCCCCCGCCGTTTTTGGTTCATCGCGACTCCGGGCAAGTTCCTGTGCTTTCCTGTTGTGTTCCCCCTCTTCCCCAGCAAGCGTGTCCAAGCACCTATGACTTCAACGGCCGTTCACGACTTCCGCCGCTATGCCGCGGCTTTTTTTAGGACCTTTTGGTCGGTCGCTCTCTCCGTCATGCCGGCTCTCGGTTCTAGCGAGCCATCCTGCTTTTGCTAGCCACCCCCCCTCTCCCCCACCTTTTCCCGAGATTGACGAGTTTTACTACCATGAAGCCTTTCCTTTTGAAAGAGAACGTACCCCATTTTTTTCTCGCGGTTCCGAAGAATCTTTCGTTGTCTAGTTCTGGATTGTTCTACCTTAGGTAATCACAACATGTCCCCCCCTGAAAACTGACTATGGGTCAGGTAGCGTGCTGCTCCGGATATTTCGGACTTTTGCCTGCCGAGTCCGAGGCGTGACCACGACCGAGACAAGCTTGGCATGCACCCCCCAAGTCCATGTTTTTTTTGAATTCCTCCGTACGGCGGTTATTTTTGAACGCGGTGCGCCTTTTTCTCAGAGGCCACCGCGACGCCCTTGCCTCAATCGCACTGATTTTTTCCCCCACGCTGATAATCGGGCACCAGGCTTACCATTTGCACCAGGCGTTTGGAGGAATGACCACAGCTGAGAACCGCGCCACCCTTCTTCGCCTCGTGTCCCCTGTGTGGCATATTGTAAACCCCCGCAAGTTAGGGACAGTTTCGCCCACTAACTTTTCCCTCTCCCCCTGGCCCGTCACTTAGATGTACGATCCCTTGCGCCGCCTGAAGTTTCTTTCCTGCCTTTTAGTACGTCGACCCAACCCTCTTTTTTGTGTTACGGAACTGGCTGCTTTCACGAAGTCTTGGTTTGAGTACACTTCCCCAGATTTATTACAAGGATTATTTCCGGGAGAGAGTCTTCCTACAATCTTGGTATCCCCCGGTGGTCGAGACAGCCCAAAACGACGAACTACGGACATTCATCGTCCTCTTCCAATAGGAAGGCGTTTTTTCTTAGACCTTCTTCTCTTTCTTTCCCCCATTCTTGATTGTTTTAGACCCAGTACTGCTCCCTGGTCTGACCTTTTCTCTTCGTCGGCTCTGCCCCTCGGTTTTAGACCTGTGTCGTTCGCCGGCGTTTCATTTGACGGCTTTCCTTCCCTTTGGCCTTCCAGAGATGCACTATGTTAAGGGCCGGGGAGATCTCCCATCAAGTTAGTTCACCCGACTACTCCACTCACGTAGTCTCCAAAACTATATCTGGTTCTAAGTACGAAGAAGAAACCCCCGCCCCCTTCCCTTTCGTACGCCGCGAGAAGTTGACGCGGACAGCTCGTCAGGGACTTTTTACGTTCTCCCTGGACTACAAGGACATAAACTCCGAGGTAATAGCGCCCAACGCTTCTTTTCCTTGTTTTTTCCTCGAGCTACCTCGTTCCTCGCCGTGGTCGAATTTGGTTGTGCTCTTGTCCCCAGCCGATTCGCTTCATCTTCGGTCCATAAAGCGAGAGGCCGGGCGTTGTCCCTTTCCCTTTTTCCCCCCCCTTTTTGCCTTTTGCACCTTTGATCCCCTTCCCTCTTTAACCCAACCGTGCGGAACGGTCCATGGCAGGTTCGCGTGTCCCGTTAGCTGTCACGGCGGCGCGTCGGACTTTGTGTCCAAGCTTAGTGTTCCGTCGAAGTCGCGGCGTTTGATCACCGCGTGCGTAAGTCCCCTTTCCCCCCAATTCCCGCGTGCCAAGATCGGCTATTTGTTTCCTCTCTCCCTAATTCCAGTTCTTTCGTTGCCTGAAATCGTCCGATGAGGATCGGCTAGCCCTTTTCACGGCTCCGTTCTGGTGTACCGGCATCTGTCGGTCCTCCCTTCCCGCTCGTAAATTTTCCGACTATCCGACCCGTCATGCTTCTTTTCGCGTGAACTGCGAGTGGCAAGTCCTGTTTCTCCTTTAACGCGATTCGGGTGGAAGGGTCCCAACCTTTCCGACCCTCTCTCGTCAATTAAGAGGTTCGCCCTTTTTGGTGAGAGGTCTTTTCCTCGTTTTCATAATTTTTTTTCCCAGGGCGCAGTGCGGCTTTTTGACCAAGGGGGTTCCTTCGTGCACGCGACGGCGACATCCGTCTGCAAAATCCGTTCACCCCCCCGCTCTCCCCCTGTGATGTCTTTTTTTTTTAGAGCACTCGAACAAGGCCCGGAGAAGTTCCTCTCAAGAGACTGTCTGTTTGGAAGATGGCAATCATCGTAGAGCCCCCCCCGTTTGTCCCCTGCTACCCTTTTATCTCTGATGTTCCCCTCCCCCTACCTGACTTCCACGAACGGAGCAGTCATGGTGGTCAGACCTCCCGGGTCTCTCAGATTGCGGGCAAATGGCGGCTCTCTTTAACTCCGTGCCTTCGTTCCCAGGCCGGCGCCTATTTTAGTATTCCCGACGGCTCCCTTCCGATGCTCCACTTTTTTAGTGCCCCGTTCCTTAGTGTTTATAAGGTCCAGTCCCCCGCCTGGCTGTAATTAGCCAAGGTACTCTTTGGACCGTAGATCTTCTGTACCTCCCAGATTCGCCCAGCGACGGACGACTTTAAGTTTCTAACTACTGACACTCTTTTCTGAGCGAGTCCGGCTCGACATCCTGGCAAACCCCATCAGGTATCTCAGGCTTTTTCTGTTGCACGCTCTTCACGTTTTCTCTACTTTGGAGAGCTTCCCCCTTACTTCCATCTTCCCTTTTTTTGGAGCTATCTGATTTTGTCCCCGCTCTCCCAGTTCTCGCCAATTCGCCTTTTTCTTTCCATGCCGCCGGAGATACCGTCCCCGTGTTTCTTGTTTGGACGAAGTCTCTCCTCGTGTCGGCGACGCTTGCATTCGTCCTTCGCTGTCGACATAGATTTTTTTGACAGAAGCTCGCCGTGAACGCGATGTCCTTTTCTTTTTCGCCGAGATCGCCTGTCCGTCTCACTCATCTGTGGACCTTAAATTTAGTAGTTGCAGGTTCCCCCTCCCCGCCAGCCGATGAAAGAGGCGAAGCACCTGTTACAGAGGTCTCCTCTGTGTTAGATCCTCTTTTTAGAATCACATAAGTTCAGCTCCTTTTTTTACACAAATCTCGGTCTAAGGGTGACATTCTATTAGAGGACGAGATCTTATAGAGGAATTTCAGTCTCCACTGATGTGTTGGTTTCTCTCTTGGACCCATAGGCCAAATGCGCAGCAGTCGTTCGAGCCTTCTCCTTTCCTTCATCGGCGTGCACTGCTGGACCCATCTTGGTTTGTAATTACCGGCTTTTTTGCAAGGATCTTTCGATTGTCTTTAACGAGATTGTGCGCAATGCATTCGCCACTCTCTTTCTCTACGCAGGAGCTCACACTGGACGGCGAGTATTATTCTTGACTCCCCTCCAAGCCTTCTTTCCAGAGGGAGATGTTGCCCTCCTCGAAGGGTTTTCCCCTTGCAATTCATCACCCCCTCCACCCGTCTGGAAGCCTGACTGGAAAGTGCCCAGAATCCCCCCTGTCTCCATGCCGATTGAAGTATTATGAGGCTTTAGTGTTTCGATAGATGTCTCAAGGCGATGTTTTTCCTTCTTTGTTCCACCAGCACGTTGCTCTTTGCTGAAGGTTCATTTACAGAGAAGATTTTTCATTCCCTCGAGATATGCTGACTCTCGTGTCTCTTCAAACCGCATTCCCCCTAACTTATTGGCCTTTTTGTTTTTGTCCTTATTGCACAGTTCGGTGATCCCCCTTCGCAATTCTCCTGTCCTCATTTGTAGTCGCCAGAAACCCTCCCTTTACGCTTCCTCCCGTTCCGCGATAAATTGAATGACTTGAAGCCTCCCTTGCACCTTTATTTCTAAGTGTTGTTTCGGGATATTTGCGGGTCATTAGGACGCATTGTCCAGAATGACGGGACCAGCCCGGGCCTCTCTCTGATTGGCACCACTCCGATAGACTCCCTACAGCGGTATTTTTCCTCCTCTTCCCCCAGCGTCCGACTTGACCCCCTTCCGAGGAAAGTTATTTTTCTCTCGCCATGACGGATCTTGTGATGTGAAGTGCCGGGGACCTTGCAGAGTTTCCCTTGTAGCGATCGTTATTCAATCCCCACTTGTTTACGTTTTAAATTCTTGTCTTTCTCTTAAGATCTTTGCCGGCGTTCTTCAGGCCGGTGCGGTGATGGTTCGTCGGAGAAGTAGCCGTAGATCTCCGATTTTGGCTCTACTTGGAACTTGTTCTTGTTAGGAGTTGAATCCTTTCTGACTTTTCTATCGACCTTTATTTATCGGCATATTGGTGACCCTCTCGGTCATTTTCCTCAGTAGAAATCCTGTACCCATGCCCTTCGTGGCCCCCCCAATTTCGCGACCTAGGCGGGTACGACCTCCCTCTTACCCTTTTCCCCTGGCCCCTTTATTGTGAGATTTTTTAGGGACTCTTCTTTGCGTTTTCACCTCCCCCACCTTTCAACGTTTACTTTTCCCGGTCGCAGCCGGCCCTCATCTTTTTTTCCGGTCGCGGTGTGATGACATTCCAGGTCCCTTTCTTTTGCTAGTCCAGTATGTTTCTTGACCACCTTGATTCCAACGATTCATTGGTCTACTTTTTTACGATAGGATCTCTTTTGCCAGTCAATTCGACATACCCTCCTCCCCGACTGTACTTGCCCTTCTCCTTGAGTTTTTGACATTTCTTCCGAATCGATCTTTTGTAGTCCCGTATCTTCCGCGCAGTCCCAATAGGCGTTCGCCTTTTGCTTCTCGAGCGTGCGCCCGAAGCTGGGCCCGGTTTCGTCCTTCTCGCTTCCCTTTCTTGAGCAGGCCTCTTCATCAGCGTTTACCCTGCGGTGGAAGAAGTGCTCCCTTTCCCCTTTGTCGTACGTTTGGGATCCGCTCAGTCAAGGCCCGATGGGCCAACTGGTACCGTTCTTTTCTCCTGCTTAATGTTATCCTTTTTTTTTGTTTCTACCGCCGGATTTCGTTGGCCTCGGACCCTTTCATGAGAAAAGCTTTTCGACCCCTCCCCCCGAAAGATGCGGCCCCAAGACCTCTTCCAGGTTCGTGTGCCTGAAGCTTGCCCTATCGGTCTTGGTCACGCCGAGTTTTTTATGTTCTTCGGCCCCGGTCTCAACAGCCTCCCGGCGAGCACCGATTGCCATCGTTCAAGCTTTATTACTTTTCGTTTAATCCCGTTTCTCCACTCCCCTGGTTCCCCCCATCTTCCGACGATTCCGTACCGCAGGATTTTTTTCCCCTCCCTTGTACTTCTAGTTCCCGACCATTTGCAGCTGGCTTTCTTGTTTGGTGGAATCGTTCGTCAGGCGGTTCCTGCTGTTTGTCATTGCTTAATTCTGCTCTTTCCCTCAAAGCGACCGAAGCTGCATGACATATCGATTCCTCGAACTCTTCCTTCCTAAAATTCTCCTTTTCTGGAAGAGTGAGTATCCTTCTGTGACGGCACCGTTTGAAGTCTTATTGGACAGTCTTCCCCGATAATCCCAGCAGCTCCTATTTTGCGCTCTCCAACTTCTCGTCGATTTTAGGGCTAGAAATCCTTTTTCGCGCTATTCTCTTTCTGTGATGTATGCCGGCCGCGGTTATGTTGATGTCATTCACCGTTTCTTCCATAGCCCTCGTTGAATCTCTCTTTTTTTCTCTCCCTCCTGTGTTTTAGTCCTCTCTTCCCACCTGGGGCGATGTTCCTATCCCCATCCCCCTTGTCTTGTAATGACCCCCCCTTTCTGATTTCCCCCGCGTCTTGAAAGAAAAATAACGCCCTCTGAGATCGTCCTCCCCGCTTGAAGTTATAGAAATACCTTTCCGGACGCCCAGTGTTTCCTTCCCCAAGCGCAAGTCTGAGCTTTTTTTCTTCTGATTATGTGTAACCGGCACGCCCCGACGGCAACGTGCCTTTTCCCCCCCCCTACTCTCCCCTCGCCTTCTGCCCTCGCACTTTCTTTTTCCTTTACCTTTCTCGTCGTGAGATAGAATAAGTGGTCCCCTTTTCTCCTCGGGTCGAGACGATCAAGCCGTTCCTTTTCTCTGCACCGTTATGCCGAGTGTCAGAGCTTCCCCCAGCAGAAGATTTTCAAAGCTTCATCTTTTCCCTGACTTAAAGTTTTTTTCTGGTCCTCCGAAGAAGCGCGTGATTGGGCCCCTCCTGGCTCCCTCAAAGGAGGTCAAAGAACCAAATGCAGCCTTGCCTCATTTTCTCTTGAGACCCCGGTTCTCGCAGCGGGATTGCGCTTCTTTTTTCCGCGCAGAACCCGTCTTGGAAAAGACCGGATCAAGATTTTCTTTCCCCCTACTGCCCTCTTGATTGGGACAGACTACCTGAGTTGTTTCTTTTCTTTCTCCAATGTGCGTTTCGTGAGATTAGAAGCGGTCCCCCCTCCTCCGTGGATGCACTCAAAGCCGCCTTTCCCCCCCAGATGATCATCGAGGACCAGGACCGGTGACCCCCTGCTGGCAGGCTTTCCACATGATCCTCCCTCTCCCATTCTTCGCTGTGGCCTTTGGTCACGCTATTAAACCCAACGCCGGCTTCATTTTTTTGACGACAGAAAGTGCCTCACCTGTCCCTCTTTCTTCTACTTTCGTTGTACTGAGACATTCTAAACTGAATGAATTTTACGGCCGTGGCGTTGTATTCCTCCCCCCCCCCCCCCCCCTCCGGCTTTTTCCGTAACCTTAAGGAGAAGGTCAAGACTCCCTTTTTGCGTGATACTTCCCCACGATTTCGGCAAGGAGATATCTCTTCGCGTATTCAGACCCAAGCAGAGGCCATCCCCTGTGGTTATTCCCGGCCCTCCCAACTCCGACCGAACAGGACTTTTTTCCCCGCGCCGCCAAGCTGTGAAGTCTTTCCCGGCTTGTCGATGATTCTCTGTGTCCCATGTTCGTTGTCCCCGATTCTGGCACTACCCAACCCTTCGCCTGCAAGATGGTCAGATGATTTATTCTGATAGGCCGCTTTTCCCTCCCGTGTCGGCGCCGCGCAGTCTTGACCTTACTTCTTCCAGGCAGGGGGCTGACCGATCTGCCCTTATGTCCCTACTCATTTGTCGAGAGCGTAAAGATTGCCCCTAAAAGACCCATTTCGTAGATCAACATCGGATTCTGCCTCATCGCCTCCGAAATTTCCCCTAACATTCCTTGAATAAGGCCGTTCCTTATCTGACGGGACATCTTCGTCAAGGGGCTGGCCTCTCAAGGGCTACCAGGACTCTTCCCCATTTCCTCTTCACGTCCTGACAAGTCCCGTTTTGGCGCGACTGATTCTTTTACTAGAATTTTTTTCCTTTCTTGCTGGTGTCCTGAAGGTTTTCCCAGACAGAATCCCTTTATCGGCGGTTCCCTACCTAGGATGACCGGGTTGTTTTTTCCTTTCTTTGCCCTGCGGTCCTGACCGCCCCCTCTAATTCTGCACCCCCCTTCTGGCCTCCCTTTCCGTCGTGTCCGCTAAGGTCGCGCTGTTACCCCTCTGTCTTCTTTTCCTTTTTTTTTTGGCGACGGACAAGCTTATGTCCTTTAGGCGCGAAGTTTTTTCTCCCTGGACGTGCTTTCCCTGGCCCAAAGGAAGCGGCCAGTATCGGCGCGATGCTTTTACTCGATCACAGCCCCGTCAGCATGGCCCTCCCTTTTAATGAACCTTTCCTTTCTCTCAGACGCGAACCCGTCGGACAAGATAAACGTGTGATGTGCCCCATCCGCCGGCATAGCAGGGCCGACGTGTTCTTCCCCCGAAAACGGTTCCTGATAGACGACTTACCCCGAATGGATCTCTAACTTCCTACTTACATTCAAGTCTGTCCTGAAAAGACGAGTTAGTTGTATTCCGGGCAACGGGCCATCGCCGCTAGTCAATCAATCGGTCGTCCTTCCATTTTTGATCTTCAGGGCAGATCCTGCCTTCCCTCCGCCGTCCAAGGTCGCGTGGGCTCTGACCAAGCTTTTTTTTTTGTTTTTGCATTTTGCGCCCAGACCTTCTCGACATCCGTATACCACTCTTTCCCCCCCCGTCATTCATCGAAACAATCTTTTACCCCTGTTTCGCCGAGGACCCTGATCCGGATCAGCAGCGCTTCCTGCTGCTTCTTTAAGATGGTATATTTTTTGACTGGTCACCTCGTCTCTCCCCATCACGGTTACCTGCTAATAGATCCTAGAGTTTCCCGGACGAATTCGTGACTTTTAAAGTCCTTCCGATGGTGGTTCCTTTTTCTGAAACGGGCGATGTTATTCCGTCAAAATTTCGTCATCTCTGACACTCTATCTTCACCTCTTTCATCTGGTCAGCGATTTTCGCCCATCCGACTGGATCTCCCGTGACCTTGAAAAAGGCGTTCGTTGCCGACGTCCCATTACGATTCTGCTTCCCAGGTAGAAAAGTTACATCGGCTCGTCACTATCTTTATCCTTCTTCTCTTTTAAGTTCAGATTCCTTAAGACTTTTCTGGTTGATCTACGCCAAGCGGACCGGCAGGATAGGACCATGGTTCAACCCCACCAACTCCCTAGGACGGTACTGTTGAACCGATCGATCGAATTATCCCTTGGTCTCGAGTAACCCTGCATACTATCCCCCCCTCCGTTGTGTTGTTTCGAGATCTGACTTGGATGCCCTCCCCCAGTTATAGACCGTCGTGGTCCCTACTTTTCTTTATGACGTGATGGAACCCTACCTGAGTTTTTACAGTTCTTCGCTAATGAAGACGTCTCCCCCATCCGTTCGGCGAACAACGTCTGACATTCTTCTTCTTTTCCGACATAGAGATTCAAGAAGATCCGTTTCCCAGCGTCCATTGGTTTGACTCTTTACCTTAGATATCTGGACGTTTACCCGAGACTTTTACACTTCACGTGCAGAGCCCTTCTTCATTTCTTTGCCCAAGCGCCAGATGCACGGCTGCCTTGGTGTACTGGAGCCGTTGGTTGTCATCATATTTTCGCATCAAACTCCGCCCGGTCGCGCCGTTTTCCCCCCCCCCATATCGGCGCACGGTCGTGAAACTTCCTTCGGTTTGACGCTTGCTAGCTGCTTCATGCTCCGATGGCGTTTTTGCTCTCCTCTAGTTCCAACGGCACCAGGCGCTCTGCGTCCCCTTTGCGCCTTCTCAGGTACTTTTTTACTCGGCGAGGCCCTGTTCCCCCTAGCGGGTGTCGATGAAGGCGGTTTGTGCTTGTGGTGCCCATTGATGTAGTAGCGGGCTGCGTCTCCCTTCAGCTAACCGCTATTGGTCACGAATTAAGAACGGCGCCCCCTTACTCTATTCTTTCCCCAAATTAAGCGCATCACCAGTTCACGGCGACCCTCTTTCGTTTTTTGACGAATTCATGATAGTTTGCTGGGAATTTGACTCCATCTTGGAAGAAGATTCACGTCCCCTTTTGCAGTTACCTTCTTTAGATCTTTTTGAAGTCAGGCGGTATTCCTTTTTTTTTATTTTCACGAGTTACAGGCGATGCATGAGGTACACAGCTTTCTGTGCAGAAGGTTTAATAGTCTTTTCATCGCTTCTTCATCCATTCTTCCCTCCCACGATGCTGATTGGCGGACCACCCTCCTCTCCTCCCTGATTGGAAGAGGCATGGTTTCCCCCTTGTCATCTTCTGCAAGTCGGGATATTTAGAGAATTCTCATGACCTCCTCCTTGTCTGCATGACCCCCCCCTTTCAGAGAGCCGACCATGCGCGTTTGGAAATTGTTCCTCTCTCCAGAAATGTAGCACCCCCCCCCCCCCCCCCCACCCCCCCCCCCCCCCCCCACCCCACTTCCTCCGTTGGTTTTCTTGAGCTAGTTTTCGGAAGGACGCCGCCCCTTCAAAGTTAGGGTTTGTTTTGCCCCGACCCTTTGCCTTTCTCTTGACCCCCGCCGATCCCTCCTAGGGCTGTTGTAACTCGAGTCCCAGCTCCAAGACCTTGACACGGTCCGTCTTCCCTTTGTTTCCGCGACATGCAAGTGATTCTTGCGTTGAAATACTTGTTTTGAATCTTTTTCCTTTCTCCCCCCCGTGTTATCGCTTCTTTTCTCCTTGTCCAGATTTCCTTCGTCTCTCCGTCGGCGTTCTTAGGCGTTTTTCGGTGAGGTCTGCGGCGGATTCTTTTCTTGACCTTTTACCCTTTTTTTTGGTTATCCTTTGAACTGGTCTTGTAGGCGGGGAAGAACTCTTGACGCTCTAGACCTGTTTTCGTTTTTAATATAGGTCAGGCCCATGCCCCCTTCCTAAGCCGTACATGACCCTTCGCCGACCCTTTCAGGCACCAGTGTTATACCGCGGCGCTACCTACCAATAGACCTCCAGCACCCATTCTTGCTGGCGCCGTGTTTCAGTTGCCCTATTTCGATCAAGCAAGATGTTTCATCAGAATCCGGTTTTCTTGCCGCTCCTTCAGATTGGTTATATCCCGGCGCTGGTGACGAGAGGGTCTTTTCTGGATTGTGGAGACTTTCCTCCTGCCCCACATTTTGATGGCCAGATGCTTTTCCTTTCGGCGAATATCATGATCCCTGCCGTTTCTCGGTGTCCTGGTTACACACTCCTCCTTTATTCTTGACCTTTTTCCCTTTCATACCTGCCCCGCCTCGAGTTTTTGTTCTGCCCGAAGAGTAATACCTACGCCTGTATTTAACACTTTCAGGCTTCTAATGGCTCGTACATCGAGGTGCAGACCCTCTTAGCGGGCCCAGGTTAGGCAAGTGGCTGGCCGAACCTTGGTTAATTTCCAGCCGGAGTTTTTAATTCTGATGAACCCTCCCTTTTGACAAGCGGCGGATGACTTCGAGGTTGATAAGCTGTTTCCTTTTTTTTTACCCCCCTCCTTGGGCATTACCCAAAAAGGACCTTTTTCCTCGATGACAAGATTTCTCTTTCTTGCCGCCTGGGAGCGCCGGCGTCTCCCAGAGAAGCCGCCGTCGGCAAACCTTGTTCGACGTTCATCCGATTCCTCGTCGTCAGGACACGAGACTCAGTCGGTGCTGCATGACCAGATCTACGGTCTTGTCACGACGCGGTATGCCAGGCTGGGTTTTCCTTCTCCGCTTCGGAGAACATTCGACGTCGCCCTAGTACTTTCTGACTTTTTTCTTTTTCCCCCTCTTTTTATGCTTTGAAGTTCCCCACTCGCAGGCTTCGGCTACCTTCCGTCGATCAGTTTTTTACCCTCTCCGTGTAAAGAATGCGCTGATTCATTTCTTTTCTTCTTCAGACTTCTTGGAGATTTGGTGTTCCCGGCCCTTTCTGCTTCTCCTCCCCCCAGTAGCTAATGAATTGACTGAATCGTCCCCCTTCTCGTCCTGCCACCTCTCGTGCGTCAGCTCCCCCCCTAGAGAAGTCGTTGAACTGCCCTTTTCCTTCGGGTGCTTGTTTTTAAAACGGCTTTCGAATCGATCATCTGATCAGGTACTTTTTGCGCTTTTTCTCCTCTTCAAAAACGGAGTCGGAGTTATTCGGGCCCCCCTTTCACTAAGTCTTGTTCTTCTCTTCTCTTTGCGTGATGTTTGTCTGGATGTGATTTCTTCTTTCCTCGGCTTTATTCTTCCCTCTCCTCGTTGTTATTTTCTCTCCCTTCTCCCCTAGTGTTTTTTTTTCTTGAGATCCCCCCCCTAGGCTTTCATCCCGGTCTCCTTGGACATCATCATCACCGCCGGCGTCCCTGAAACAACTTCTCGTTATCCAACAGAGGAAGTCTCGCCCTTAAATCCCCCTGACTCCTGTTGATTTCGCAAGATCCCCCACAACCCCACACAACCACCCCCCCCCCCCGTATTTGAGCTGTCTGGTGATGCCCTGCTTCCTCCACTCCAAGCAGACCAGGACGGCACTTTTTCCCCGTAAAGAATTCGCTCGCTATGCTCTCCCTGTTCAGGACTTCTCTTTCTTCGGTTCTGAGAAGGTCCAACTCTTGCGCGTGGTAGAGACTCATCCTTCCTTTTCCTATAGAAACAGCTCAAAGACCTATTTGACGGACGAGGTCACCCTGAAACTCAGCTAAAGCGTTTTCCGCTTAATGAGATCCCCATTTTTTTTCCTCCGGCCCTTTCCCCCGTCCGCGGGCGTAGATTGTTGGACTCGGTCTTTTCCTCAAGGGCGGAATCCACAACCCCTAGTCCCCTGCCTCTGCGAATTGTCGCGGTGCTCCCCGGAGATTGACGACGGGCCCTCGCTTTTAACTACCTCTCCATACAGAGATTTTCCGTGGGCGTGAACCCCCAACCGATGAGAGGTCTTCCGCTTTCTTTGAGTGTAGTCGGTCGAACGCCTTTTTGCTCTTTTGCTTGTACTCTTCAAACGGCCGCATGCGTCATCCCCAGTAAGCGCTACAAGCTTATACCTCTTCACCAGGCTTACCAGTTGCCGTTTGGCATGCCTGCAAACAAAAGCTGATCAAATACCGTCTTCTAGTGGCCCTCTTTTTCACGCGATGACCAAGTCTACCTTCCCCCAGGACCCTTTCGAAGCGCCGTTCACCATAACATGTTCCCGCTATTGCGTCCCCTTTAGATGTAAGCTCCATAGTCCCCGCCTTTAGCCGGCGCCGTCGTTTTCTTTCATCCTGAAAACAACACCGCTCGGCGTTTGTTCCTTTTCTTTTAACCTTTTTCCAGGGCACCTCCGTCGGTCTTGTGATTTTTACCAGGACCACCCGGCACAGGCGATCCGCGAATCTCTTGAAGAACCCAAAGTTCTCCCCCATTTTTTTTCCTCGTTTCCCACGACGACAACCTCTCAGACCATGGGAATTAACCCGCTGGACCACAATGCAAGGCAGGAAGGAGGCTCACCTTTCTTCTTTCTGTTAACACCTTTGAGGGACCTCCCCTCTAGTGACCTACCAACCACATTATCTCCCTATTTTTGTCTTTGACCTCTTGTCTATTAGTCATCCCGATTTCCGACCATTTTTTTTCCTTCAGAACCCTAGCAGTTTATGTTTTGTTGGATCCGGGAATGAGGCCTTCCCGATATCCCCTATTGGAGACAGCCCGTCTCTCTCGTTCAATAATTTTCAGTTTTACCGAACCCCAAGACCCCCTGTTACAAAGAGATACCCCCCCCCCCTCGGGCGTGTGTTATTACGGTATTTAGAGCGACATCACATCCCATCAATTCCTCCGACTGGTTGCCGATACCTGACTCTGGACATCTTTTTCTTCACTTTGTCCTTTTTGATCAACTGGTTCCCTGACCCTCTTAAAAAGTTTCCGTCCCAACTTCAGCGAAAAGATCCTTCTCTCTCTTTTTCTCGGTTCCTCCTAAGTTTTAACTGGCTGCCGTCTCTAGAGCTGCCCCCCAGTCACTCTCTTTTCTTCACTCCGGTTTACCTAAAGCGAGTCGTCCTTTTTGCCTTTCCTTTTCCCCTTTTTCCATGGTCCCCTACCGCTTCACCCCCAAACGAGTCAAGACATGGTCCTTTTTTCCTTTTTTCATTTTCGCGGAGTAACAGGACCCTTGAGAGTACGGGAGGGTCTGTGATGAACTGGCACTCTTTTTCCGGATCAGTTTAGAAGTCACCTCTTGACGCAAGGCCAATTGCCAACAAGTTCCCGCGGCCAAGGTGGCGATGCGGTGTTCCCCCTTTTTCGCCGCCCGTCTAGTCTTTTTCCTGAAATCGTCGATGCTCCCCCCCCGATGAAACTCTTTTCCTTGCCAAGACAATTTGGTTGACCTCTACTGCATCGCCTGGCTCTTTTTAACCAACCGTCAGCTCGTCCTCATTTTATGGTAGTGGACCTGCTAGGGCCTCGGCTTCCCCTAACTCTTCTTCTTTTTCTGTCTTTCAACGGCAAGACTGATCGATTCCCTCCTCGGTCGCAGGCCTGGTGGAGCTTTGTTGGCCGCTGCACGTCCAAAGGGCGACGTGCGCGCCTTTCCCCTATCTTTTTTTTTCTTCATGAGTCACGCTCGGATCCAGACTCGAAACCCCTTTTTTCCCCCCTCCTTAATCTCAAACCTATGGTACATTTGCCCTTCTTGACAAGTATCCGGATCAGGCGCGTGCCTTTCTAGGCATGTGTGCCTCTTTTCCCGTCCGGCTTCCAACCCCACATCCCCGGTGACTACCATGATTCCTTCTATCTACTTCACGACGAAAGAGTTCCTCTTGCGCCGAGATGGTGTGTCGACTTTTCCGCAAGGCGATGTTTGCTTTGGTCCCCCATGCTGATTTTGACAACTAGTAGACCTTTCGGCGGGCCTAGTTTATAGGTCGTTCCGACCGATGATAGAAAGTGAATGGGCCCCCCCTTTTTCTTCGGGACGAACTTCCCTTACTCTTCTCGCGAGAAGTGTAGAAAAGGCTACCCTTTTTCCCCTTGTTAATCTCCCCCCTCATGTAGCCAGCTGAAGAAGGCCTTCCCCGCGTTTTTCATTAGCCAGACCAGCTGGTGTCTCGCCATTTCGGATCGAACCTAATTGTAAAAACGCGTCTATCATCGTCAGGGTCACTACCTCGAGAACCACTACGGTCTAGACTTTTTGCGTTCAAACTATTCTCCTCCGGTGTTTTTTTTATATCTCTTAGTGAAGACCCCGGTCCCCAGTTCCGAAAGTCTTCCTTCTCGTGAAATGAAGAGGATATACCGTTTTTTTCCTTCCCGTCTCAGTTCCCCCCTCCCATTCTACAGCGTGTTCCCAGCTGCCCAGTCGTATCCTTTTTTGCGACCCTTCGAGATGAGAAGATTGGCCCTTGCCGCCGATGTCTTCTAACCTCCCCATAATAGTTCCGGACTGTTCCCCTACTCCCGGTTGAAAATACTTGAGATCGTCTTCCCATTTCGTCTCTAGATTACAGTTTTTTGACGAGACGGTTTCCCACTTTCTCCCCCCAGAGTTGTCGAGACCTCCCCCTTTTCGCATTGAAGAAGCCCTAGAACACCCTCTTACTTTTTTGATGATTTTTCGTCTGCGAGAGATAGAGTGATCATTTAGTTTCTTTTTTTTTCGCGTTTGCCATAGTTAACAAAGCGCGCCGGCGACTTTCGTCCTCTCCTATCTGGTCATAGGGCGATCTGTTTCCCCTCGGGTTGGTCGCTGACAGGCGGGTTTGCAGGATGCGAGGTCGTTCATCCGGCGCTTTTCTGAAATGACGGCTACACTCTTTGTTTCACGCTGCTCAAGGTCCTTTACGTCTCTTCTGAGGCCAATCTGCCACGCGCCCCACCCGCCCTTCTAAACTTCGTTCCGAGAGAATGGTGGCC
>Ga0179591_1200502_pt1 | contig 18687 bp, 20 predicted proteins | sample CZOMad2_1_08_16f_FD_182891 | JGI IMG/M metagenome (GOLD analysis project Ga0179591, IMG submission 182891) | Vadose zone soil fungal communities from Angelo Coast Range Reserve, California, USA - CZOMad2_1_08_16fungal (PacBio error correction) | ecosystem: Environmental > Terrestrial > Soil >... | reverse complement strand
CTCTTGTTTTTTTCCCCGGTCTCGGATAATTTTCATCGCGGTCTCAGTTCCCTTTCCCCCGCTTCTTCACTGCGAATAAGTTCCCCCGACTTCGACTTAGGAATCCGGGACGCGTCGGCATCCCTTTATGAGGGACTGATCTGTTCTTGACCTTTTTTCCTCACCCCCCGTCGCACGACCACCTTGCCTGAGGATCGCAGACAATCCCTTTCTGACGGAAGATGCCTCCCCCCTTCCAATTTAACCCAAGCATTCCACATCAAATTGGGCCTTTTGTCTTTTTTCGCGATTTGTCCAAGGTTCCTAGCGATGGGTTTTCCCTCTCGTTCTCGCGTTTCACAAGCTCCCAAGAGTGCTTCACTTTTATGCGCTATCTTTTTCTGTTGCCCGATAAAGGCTCCACTCCAATGAAAACCTAGCCTCGCGCGCTTCCCTTCCCCCCCTCTTCAGAGTGCGACTCGCCCTGATGCCAATATAGACCTTTCCAGTCGCGGATCGGGACCTTTGCTTGCCCAGCCTTTCACAAAGCCCCCTATGGTTATCTATACGTTCTGCCCTGCGGTTTGACGTCCTAGCCAACCGCCCTGAGCTTCCGGTCGTGGCGCACTCCGGGCATCCGCCATTTCGGACCCCCCGCCTCGGTCCCGGCAGAACCTGGTCGACTCTGCCTGTTTTTTTTTTTAACTGCGTTTTCTCCTCTATGGATGACCCGTTTTAAACGTCACGCGGCGTCGATCGCAAGAGCGGACCATCTCGCTCATGTTTTCTTCTTTCTGCATCTTTTCCCATTCCTTCCAGGTCTCTATTTCTCTCTCCAGAATCGCCTCTCTGCTGACCCCAGGTCGCACCTTTCTACTTGAGGGCTCACTTAAAGAAAGTTGTTCCCCCGACGTCGTCTCGTAACCCTTTCCCTCCGGCTGTGACTGAGGTTTGCGCTACTTTTTCAATCGAAGCCCGATCCGGCCTGCAGAACCCCCGTCCCCTTTCTTTTGCTATCTGCATACCTCAAGCTTTTTTTGCCCCCTCCGCAGTAAAGGATTGGTTTGCATAATGAAGCGATTGGTCCCTCCCTTAAGGCAAGACTCTCCCCCTTTTTTTTTTTCTCCAATCCCCGATCTCGAGCCCTACACTTCGCGCTTTTTTGCGATATTTGGATATGGTCTTCCCCCTTTCCTCCAGCTCCTAGCCAACTTAACTTACCCCTCCCCTGATGCTGTCTTTTTTTTTTTTAGGAATATTTGATGGAGTATGATGATACCTTACCATCGAACGGGTCCACATGTATCGTTTTCCCCCTGTTGCGCATTTCTTCGTAACACTTGGTTTTCCCATTTGTGCCGCGATTCCTTCTCTATTTTTTCCTTTCCCCAAATAGGAAGGCGGTCGAAATCAAATTCTTTTCCTTTTTTGCCCCCCACCTCATCGATACTTTCCTCTCAAGACGTATTATTTCGGGAAGCTTTCGCGCATCAGAGGCTACCCCCCCGGGTCAGAGGTGTTGTTTTGGGGAGGGGGGTTGTTCCTTTCGAAAGAGTCTCCGCCGAAGTAACGCGATCGACCGCTTTTATTTAGTCAACTGCCCCGTTCCCCCTTCTTACGAACCCTATGAGAAGCCTTTGTTGACCCTCCTTTTCTTGTGGATTCGGTGGAGCATGAGGCCTCTGATTGACTCTTTAAGACAAGACACACAAAAAGCCCCTGGTGAAGTTAGTCCCCCTCCAGCGCCCCTTATCTTATAAAGATGGCCTCCCTTCCTAGACTAATGGCCTTTGCTCCCGCGCCTCTGAGAGTCATTCGTGTTCTCCCATGCTGGGTTCGAATAAAAGCCTGTCCCCCCTTTTTTCTAAAAGGAAGGCTGTCCCTTTTAATGGACTTTTTTGGCGGTCGATTCGTAATTTTTCTCCCGCACCCCACCCCCCCAGGAATTAAGACAATCATTTTCGGGATCTACCGCCAGACTTTCTCTTAGGACGCATAGGGTCCCCATGCTTAGGTGATCTCGTAGATTTTTAACCTTTTCCTGAGAGCTTTTTTGCCGAAGTGAGGCTCCGGCGAACGTTTCGACCCTACAAATTTTTTTCCCCATCTCCCGGTCTAAACCCCTGACTTTCAACCCCAAGGTATTTTTCCTCGTTGTTACTCCGTCTCCCTGAAACGTACATGATCATTTTCGAAGCGCTCGTTTCCTGCCATCATTCTTAAGAGTAAGTAGAGACCCTGCGCTACCCCTCTAAATTTTTTTTCGCGTCGTTAGTAACTTGCTCACCTCAGCCCCTCCGACTCAAAGGCTTTTGTCCGCTCGGCTCTTTCATTGCAAGGGGACGTGCCTCTGTCCCTACATGTATCTAATTGAAATTTGGTTCAATTATAGTCCCAAGCCCCCTTTTTCTCCACTTAGTCAGACCCGAATTCTAAATTGGAGAGTTTACGTAGCCTCAAGCATGTCGGATTGTCCGCATTTTCCTCCGGGTTTAAAATAAGATACTCCTTTTTTGCCTTGACACCGTCCTCCTGCCTATAGACTGTTTTCCATGCTTTCGCGGGTTCAGGTGGATGCTGCTGATTTAAGACGGCCCTGCTTTTCACTTTCCCTCATTTTTAACATCTGTCCAGGAATGCTTTAATCGCCTGTTCCTTTCTTACCCTGGGTTTCGCGTTTAACAGAGCCCACCGCTCTTTCGCTTCGCTCCTTTGTTTTTATGATGAAATTCCCGGTCTAACTCCCGTTTCCCGTTTAAGTTTCCTATATTGTTCCTGTTTGTGGAAGACCTTGCGCATTGTCTTTCTACCTCGATTCCCCCCCTTTCCGTCCTCCGGATATAGTTTGATCTTTTCGTCTCGCGACGAATTCATCCCTCTCCCAGACCGTTTCGTCCTGGTGCAAGCTTCGCTCGTTTTTGGATGTCAAGGTACGTTCTTCTTCGCTCACTCCGGCGACTTTTTAGCGCAGACGTTGACCCCCCCCTCCCCCTCGCGTTTACATGTCCTCATTCTAGAATCCCCTTTATTTTCTTTTGTTGAGGTGAAACGTGTCGTCCCCCTCGTTTGTTCGGAACTGCTTGCCCATCTCGTCGCTTACCCTTCCTCGACCTTGTTCACGTTGCCGCGTCCCGTTGTCCGCTGCCTTGCAGGTTTTTTTGACCTCTCCACCTGGACTTTCCCCGATTTCGGTGGTAGTCTTTTTCCCTTCTGAATTTTCTTGTAAACCGCCAAGAAATGTGTTACCAATATCGACGATTTTCTCGGTCAATTGCTGTTCTATTAGCCAGCTATTTGGAACCTGAAATGGTTGTCTTGTGTCTCTAGTTCCGATGGGTTAACCCCACACGGTAAAGATTTTTCCAATTCAATCTCTCTTTCCCCCCCATCGTGTGTTTCTCTCTATGCAAGTGCCTCCTTACCTTTACCCATGTCTTCTTCTTAAGCCTGCCCTTACACTCGCCCCCCGGTTCCCCAATCGAAGCGCGGTGCCTTGAAAATGACTTCGTTTAAGTCCACTTTTGCTGTGCGCTGCCTTCCGCGCGCTTTCCACTGACCCGGCTCAGCCATAGATAGTAATTGGGCCATTCGCGACCCTTCCAATCGTTTAACGGTGACTGCGGGCCCCTTTCTCATACCAGTCTTCGTCTGAAGGGTTGTCCAAACCCGATCTTTTACAACAACCCTCTTTTCCTGCCCCTAGTTTTTAATCCCCTTGTCTTCCCATTTTACGTCCTTTTTCCTGAAAATAATCCCCACTCTAGCCCAAACGATTTATTCCTATGTCTAGTTTTCCACCCCATTCGCTGTGAACCTTCCCGGCCTCTGATTGTGTCATACGGCGCTTCCCCGGGCCAGCTTCCCCCCGAAGGCGACCCCTCAATCACGTTGAAATGCCCTTTGCCCCGCAGTGGAACCCGTAGGGACTAGTGGAGTCGGAGGTAAGGGGAGGTACAGAACTCTTTTGATTTGACCCCTTTATAAAGCTCTCTTCATTGCTTTTCCCTTTCTCCGAGGTGTTTACGTCCCTAAGGGAGGATCCAGGATCCCTGCCCGTGACTACAGTCTTTCTTTCGTTTAGCACGGAGCGGCATCCTCCCCTGGCCGGTTAAGATCCCCGCCACAGGCGTCGGCCTCGACCTGTGTTGTTTTTCGTTTTTTTCCCCTATCAACACATTCGGTTCCTGTAGAACAGCGAGGTCTCGCTTTTGAGGTTTCTTACTTGCGAATGCCGTCAACCTTTTTCCGCGCCTTATGTTTAGCATTCTCCCCGCAATTCCGTTCCGCGGACAGCACTCTTCGGCTTCAGCGGGTCAATCCCGTAACGAGGTGTCTTAGATGTAACGGCCTTGCGGTTGGTTTGCTTTACATCTTTCGTTCAACAACTCCTAAAGGCGTCTTTTTCTTTTTCCTTCCCCGCTTTGAAGATCGTCTTTGACCTTTACGGTCGACATCCCTTGACTTTTAAACCCGGGAGTCGTCCAAGCCGGCCTTTGCCTTTTCGACAAAAGTCGATGCGCAGTTCCTTCCCGGTCGGAGTCTTTAGTTTCTTTTTTTTGAGGTGAGCGGTACAGGGTACCAATCGACTTTCTCTACTCCTCCTTTCTCCCGGGATGGGAAGATTAGCCGTCCACTTTTATTCGTATGCACATCGTTTTTTAGTAATTATTCTGTTCACTGTTGTGCTGGTTATAAGTTTCCCTTTTCGGTTCCCGTTCTTTTTCTCCTCGAGTAGCATTGGTATGTCTATATCGACTCTAATTTTGCGCACGCTCATTCCTCCCAATAGGTATGGGCTTGACACGGCCCCTGACTTTGCATTTCTGTTTCGTTAACGGCACGCCCTGAGTGAATTATTGCCCAACTAGCCAGGAACACTGTTACTCAGCCCTTCGTCAAGATAGGCGCCCCCGTTTCCGATGCGCCAGCATGTCTCAACCCTTTCACTGCGAAGTAAGCCCCCCCTTCCTCTTGCCTGGTCTGCCCCGTGACTTTGATCCTGTTCTATTCAGACTGTCACACCTGTAGGGAGGAAAGTTATTCTCGATGCGGCCAGTGACCCCCTCAGGACCAAGAAAATCGGGTCCAATTCTCGTCTCGAGCGTTTTTGAGCTCGGTCGAGAACTCCCTTCTCTCATAGGACATCCTCCCTTTTATGATTCGGAGGCTGCTTTTTTCTCGCCCTAGGAAACCATTCCCCCCCTCCCTTTTTAGTTGGTCCTTCCCCTTCCTAATCAGTGACCGACAGTTGAGGATGTTCTTGATTCTTTTCGGTTTGGATCCGATTGGAGAGTGTCCCTCTGAGTTCAGATAATGGAGACTCTCCTCGACTTCACGAGCCATCTCTCGTAGAACGCCAGCTATTCCTCCAATTTCCTAGACTTTTCCCCTTCAGATGTCGCTTTCTGTCTCTACCGAATTTTTTTAGCCTTAACGTCCTCCCTCATTGCGTTAGGATTTTATGCTTTTTCCTCCGATGTAATGCATTACTTCCACTCGTTCCTCTTAGTTTCGAGGAAGGTTTCCCTTCCCGCTCCTATGGTTTAGACCTTTTCTCAATGGAATTTTTTGGAGTATCCTTACGCCGGATTGCATCCCGACCTTTTTTTTTGTTGAGGTCTTTGCCCTAAGGACCTTGGCCTAGCGGCGACTCAGGCAGTGAGATCGAAGAGGAAGTGCATCTTCGGGGTGTTGGCAATTATTGATGACATTCCCTCTTTTCCAGTTGCCTGACCCGACAAATTGACCCCCGGCGTACCCTTCGACTCCTATACGAGTAGGGCTGTTTCCGACTTCGCGACCGGAAAGCTCCCGGTTCTTCTCTACAGCTCGCGCCTCTCTTGCGCTCCTTCTGACGCGGCATTTGGTCTGGATGCGCCTTTCTCCCAATCGGCCTGCATGACGCTTGAGGTTCCAAAGAGGAATCTCACGTCTCTTTCCCTTGCTCAAGTCTTTTTCTGTTTCCAGGTTCGACCATGTCCGCGAGTTCGGTGTCCGCCCCGGCTTGTTTCTTTTGCTCCGTTGAGGCCGCCTTCGTTTTTACTTCCTTACTCCGGTCTTTTTTTCGGTGAGCTTTGCTGACGTCCAACCTGCGTTTCTTTTTTAGAGACGCTGGTTAGCGTTCACTTTTTTTTGTTCGGTTTTGCCGTATGTGGCTGAAACGAAGCTGGATCAGCTCTGCTCCATGCTTTGCGTAACTGAGGTTGAGTTAGAAGGATCTGCTTCTTGGGCGGCATCGGCCTCTTAGTAGGTGGGTGTATTGAAGTCGGCCGCATTGTCTGCTCCCTTGAGCTGGTGATCCCCTTTAAGACCCCCTGCTCCGGATTTCCCTCTGGGCGTGTTTTCCCCCCCCATCTCAATCCCTTCCTGGCGCCCGCCCTTTGACGTCCTTTCGCGACTTCTTTTCACCATTCACTCCCAGTTTTTCTTGGGGCAATTCACCATGCCTCGCTCGGACTTTTTGGTTTGGTCTTCTGCGAGGGAGTTTCTACCAACTTGATTGTCTGGCTTCCTCTCTCAGTTCTTGGCCCAGAGTGGAGTGTCTCGCTATATTCAACCCTAACAGATCTGCTTCTCATCGTTATGTTTGCAATTTCGATGTCTTCCCCTCCCCCCCCCGTATTTGAAATGAGGCTTGCCTCCATGCAGCGCTTTCGATCCCTGAGTCCTTTTTTTGAGTGAGACTTCGGTCCTCAACCCCCTTTCATACCCTGTTGGGTTGAGCTGACGCGTTTCACCCCACCACTCGATCGCCGTTTCCGGCTCCCCGTTTGTACCAAGCTCTGCTGGACCTGAGTCAATTTACTCAAGTTTCCCTTTCCTTTTTCTGATGGATTGAATAGCATCGCCTTCCTTTATTTTTTTTGGAACTTCTTGAGACACATCCCCCCTTCTCCACGCTCACGCTTTCACCTTGACTGAGACTCGAGGACGGCCCAGCCCCCTTGGTCCAGCCTCGCAGACCTCTTTTTCCCTTCCTATCGCTTACCCCAGTGGTTCTTTCACCAATAGATAACTTGACGTTAAGGCATGATGTCTGCCTCGACTCGCCCTTATGCGTTGCTTCTGGACGCGCCCGCACTTAGAGGGGCCAAGCAGCGCCCTCTTGTGACGAATGCGGTTTGAGAATAGTTAGGCCCTGAGCCGCCCCAGCCCTGGTTTTGCTAATCTTCCACATGCACCCCGATTCGATCTCTAACTTAGCTGCCCGCGTCAGAACAATCTGCTGCACCTCTTTTGCAAGACCTTTGGGACAAAGAAGTTCTTCGTAAGCCCAGCCCCCGACCCCAGATTTTTTTCCCCCTAGCCAAGCTCCTTTTTTTTCCTCAAGCGCTGGGTTGAGTTCGCTAGATAAGACTTCCCCTCTCTTCATTAAAGAGGATTCCTTCCGCTAATCTCTTCTCTTCGTGCTTGAAATACCCCTCCGCGCGGTAAAGACCATGTTAGAGCCTCTGTCTTACCGCGCGTCCGCTTTCCTTTTTTTCCGTGTTTAACCCTTAACCAGAGCCCTGTCTACTTGATCAGCTCGACTTTTCCCCTATGTATTGAAGATGACGTATGGGTGACTATGGAGTAACATGCCCTTCCCCGGACGCGCCCTCTTCCTTCGCCCCAGTATCCCTGATCTACCCAATTCCCACCAATGGGACTGCCCTGTTGGTAATTAGAACAAGGCCCTCTTTTTCCCCCGTATACATTAGTCCCACAGCGGTACTCAGTCCCCCCTTTGCAGGCGGAACGGAGTGGTGATAATTCCCTCCACCTTTGCCGAAACCAAACCCCAGCCGAACTGACATCCTATTCACTATGGAGGTGGGTCCATTCCCTCCCTTCTGACCGATCCGGTGCCCCCGTCGTAAGATCCTGTCCTTCCCGGAAGGCGGGCTACGCTCACCCCATTCAGTCTCCGACTTTTTTCGATCTCTCTGCAGCCAACTATCCCCCGGCACGCGATATTAAATGGCCGCCTCTCTCTGTCTGGATTTTCCCATTCCCCTATCGCACCTGGCCGCTGCTGCTTCTTTCTGGCTGTTATGAGCCATCCCCCCCCGAATCCCGGAAGGGTCAAACCTGTCACTATTTGCTGTCATCGATTGTTCGCCGAGCTTAGTTTGCTCGTTCACCCGAAGTCCGCGTTCGTAGCTGGGAAACCCCCCCCGTCCTCGGCAAGTACGGCCGTTCCCCTTGCCCCCCCGTATCTCCCCTTTACAGTCTCCCTGCTCTTCCGATCTTAACCCGACCTTATATGTTCTTTGCCGCGCCTCGAGCGACACTTTTTTACCCCGGGGCATCGGCGGAGAAAGCGAGCTCAGGATAATACCTCCCGTTGTGTCGCAACTGCTTTCTTCCGTTGACATATCGGCGCGCATTGTCCCGCCCTTGGTTCTTCGGTTTCTCGTGCCTGCATTTGTTTCATGCCCAAGCTTGTGCAGGCCATAGAGCTCACCCTTCAATATCCCGAGGGGCCCCCCCACAACCCTCTCAATCTACACCCGCTCACCCTCCCCTAGCCTTACCCCTATCCGCACCGCATCTTCCCCCCACGCCCTAGCTCCCCCACCACCCCATCCCCCCCCTCTCGCACCCTCCCCTTTCCTCCCCCTCCTCCCCCCCCCCTATCCACACCCCCACCCTCTGCCCTACTCACTTACCATAGACCACCCCACCCCCCCCCGATTTACCCTACCTCTCCCCGTACCTCCTCCCCAACTCTTATCCCGCCCCACACTCCCTCCACCCCGTTACTCCCATCGTTTCCTCACATCTCGTTAGCTTCCTATTCACTTCTTTCCTTTTTCGGCAGACGTGGACTGACCAATTATGGCCTCCTTTCCCCTGCCTCTCCCGAAGCTGCTCTCAATTTCCCCTTATTGTCTGTCATAGCCCCTTGCGGCAGCGTCCGATCTTCTCATTCAGGGTTCCAACATTTGGGAATCTCAGTGGCGGTCTGACTTTTTATTCTCCTTTTCGTTCAGGAATCACCCCTTTAGCTCCGGCGTGATCACCAAAGATCCCTTCTCTGCTTCCCGGACCGGTCTTCAAGGATTCGTATTTTCCCCGATGGCGCATCAACCGATCGCGGTCTCCTTCTAGAGATTTTTCGGACGCAAAAATGGACCCGTCTCACCGCGAATGAGCATGCCGCCTACATCCTGACTTGTGTTTTCCCATCAGACCCCTATCGGGCAGAGTCAGAGTGGTTCGCCTTTATGCAGTAATATTTCACAAGTCCTTTTAAATGATCCCCTGATAGCACGCGTTACCGACTCTCCCACATTTTTTCTACTAGTCTTTGCCGGACAGCGCGTCGATTCAGAGTAGCTTTTGAGCCCAGGTGAGTCGGACTTTTTTTCTCAGTCGCCGTGTCTCCCTGAAACTTAGGGGCAACTTCGTCAAGAGGGCAGTTGACTATGCTTACTGAGATGTGGGAGTCTACGCCTCACTAGATGTTCCCCTCCTATGCTGCCTGTTCAACTACCTTTCTTTCCTTTCTGATGTTGTCCCCCCCGATCTGTTGCGGCGATGTTCTTTTTTTCTTATTTCCTTCGCAGCTGATTGTTCATGCCTTCCCCCTATCGGCCTTCAAGCTTGCAGACGTGGTTCCCCATGCTGCATTCCCTTGGAGATGCTCCCCTCCGCTTCCCCAACCTGGTCGTGCGTCTCCTGTGGTAACTGCAAAGTCACGGAGTGATCCGCCCCTCCCTGTTTTTTCTTCAGCAAAACCTGCCCCCCTTTTTTTTTTTTTTTTTTCAGGGCCTAGCCTGGCGCCCGAACCTCTATTTCTTTCACCACCGAGGCTGGTCAAGAGTTGCTCTTGTATCGTTTCCCGATTCCGCGTTGCCAATCGAAAATAACTTTTTAGTCCCCTTCCCCACGTAGAGTCTAGGTGAATTTAATGAAGGTTTGAGCCTGGCCCGCCCAGTCTTTTGACTAGTCACGACGTTGACAGTCTAGTGTGCTTTGCACCTATCTACTACCATATTGAAGGTCTTGCCCAATCATCGCGCGTTTTGATTTTCCAGTATGTTTCCTCCTGTGCTCGCCCTGCTCCGCTCTGCTTTTCAAGTCATATTTTTTTGTAAAGGGATAGATTTCCATTAATTGCCCCTTTGAACTCGTCACCTTCTCTCCTTCTTGTTGAAATGTCCCCCGATATCTGTGCATGTCCGTGTTTGTCCCAGAGTTTGAGTCTCTCCTCGGGAGCGTATGCACAGCAAGTCTGTGTAACTCGCTTCCGCTTCAATCTTCCCCATGCCCCGGCAACATCTCCGTCGATTTGGCCGTTCATGTGGCGCAGTGTATTCGGCACTCCTGCCTCGACCTGCCACTTTTCCCTCTGAAATCTTGCACATCTTTCTTTTCCCCGGGGTGTTGGAGAGTTCAATTGCCCTTGTTTCCTTTCCCCCGCTTCCGTGATCCCTTTTTGAATACCCCCAGCGCCTTTTCCCCCCATTCTGCTCGATCTCCTTTCTTGCTCGGACCTGACCATGAATTCCTTGCCTTTTTTCATTTACTTGGTTTTTTCAGCCTTACCCATCAGGCGCTGCACAGGACCCCCCAGTCACCTTCCCTTTACCTCCGGTGTTGGCCATCCTCACGGTCAGCGAACACTTTGCCTTTTCACGTCCTTAAGTTCAGCGACCCCAAACATTCTTTTTGTCGTCCGGGCGGCTCAACTTCCGGTTCAATCTGACGCCTCTTTAAGAGAAGACTTTAATAAAACGCACTTCAAGCCTTTCCACCGTCACGAGTCGTATCTGAACTCCCCCCAAGAACCGTACTTAATTTGAGCGGCACTTTTTTTTGTGGGATCGGCCAATCCCCCCTTTTGCCCATGAAATCCAAGACCCCGCCGACCTTTACTGGTCGTTCTTGTATGTTTCGTGGTAGAGGGTGCCGGCCGGCGGAATTCCTGTTCTAAGCCAAGCTCTTTGGATGCCGACGTTACCATTTGGTTCCTTCGAGTTCGTTCTGATACGGAACATTGCTCTTCCCCCTGACACGGGCGCAGACGTGAGCTTTTTCCCGGGCGCTTGTATCAAACCAGTTGCCGTTTCAGCCATTGAGGCGGCTCTCGACCGCGCGTGTTGCCTCGATGCGAACGTCCCAAATTGGCGGAGGTTCCCCGCGGTCATCGGCCCCTGACTTTTTAGAACAAGCCTTAAGACGAACCGAATCAGACCCGCCCCTCAGTCAGCCGTTCAAGCCACGCGAGACCCTCGTTTTCCAATAGAAAGACCGACTTATTTACGGAAGCATTCTGTATACATTTCCGACGTATTCTTTTCCTCAAGCGCCCCCAGAGCTTCACGAGTAGGTCTATCTCGTTCCATAAGATATGCACTCTTAATTCTGAGACCTCTCTTCTCCTTACCCGGACGTACTCGTCATCCCAACCGCCCTTAGTCGAAATAGCGTGAGTTCAAGGGGAGGCATCGCGGCTAACCCTTTTTTTTTTCTGTACTTTTAACCGATACCCGAGTTGTTTCGAGGGGAGGAAAGGGTACTCATGTCCCCTTTATTTCTTTCCTACCTAATGAAGGCAATTTTCCTGCTTTTTCGCTTAAAGGAGACAAGTGTCTTGCTTCTTCCCCTCCCTTCGCACATCTTTCCTGCGTCACTCGTACGGCATTTCTCGATAGCGGTTTTAGCGGTCTTAAGGAGTCCTTGATTTGTCTCTCCCTGTCTGCTTTTGTAGAAGGCTATTCTTTTTTCTATATCTTCATGATCTCTTTCTCCCCTTCCGCCCCCTCTCTCCCCGCTTGCCCTCAAATAGCGGAGGTTGATAAGCCCGGCTTTGGTCTCTCTATTTTTGGACTGGAACTGCGCTTTGACCGAAGGTCCTTCGCCGCCCTCCCCCTTTTTTGCTGAAGCACATGTCCTGCTCCTGGCCGGTTCGGGTTCTCTCCCCTCAATTTTCTTTTTGACAATTTGCCTGTTGAGCGTCTATCCCTTTCAAGTAGGCTGCGCGGGTCCTCCAGGGATTGACTTTATGACTGCCCCCCGCTTGTCGTTCTCCGCATCTGCTTTCCGTTTCGCAAGTCCCAGACGGAAAATCTGGCAAGTTGGTCCATTCGTCCAGACTCGAGATGCGTCGATGCGTAGTTCTCTCATATCCCTTTCCCCCCGAAGGTGTCTTTTGATGATCCTTCCTTTTGATTCTTTTCCGCCTCTGCGACACAGCGCGGATCTTATGCGCGCCAACGCTCCCTCCTTCTTTGAGATCTCATAGTTTCGGCCTTTTGGAGATTGAGAGATAGGGTCATGGCGAGCGTGCCGTGCCTTCCTTTCAAAGATGGCGCGAGCTCGTCTATTTCTGCACACTCGACCACGCTTCTTGTCGCCCGCAGAGATGCATTCAACCACTATGAAAGCTTTTTTCCCCTTTTAGATTTCGCTAGTTTTTTATCCTTCCCTAAGCGTCTCTTCCAGCAGAGAGAATTTCTTGGCAGTCTTTTCATTTCCTATTCTTAGTAAGCGGACTGTAGCCCCTTTCATCTCAGACCTTCCGTCTATAGGTGGTTTTTCCCTACGCGATTTTTGAGACATGTTCCCGATTCTGCTTTTTTTAATGAGGATCTGCTTACTGCTTTTTTTTCCTTTCATCTTAAGGTTCTCTGGTCTTCTTGAAAACCCTCATCCGGTTTTGTTTTTTGTTCTGTCCCCACCTCCATGTTATAGAGAGTTAATGCTTTCTAGTTTTTTTCGGTCATGCTTTTGACTTGGAAGTAGTCCAAACAGTGCTAACCCCGTGCGCCTCCACTCACAAAGTGGCTTTCGAACCTGGTGGACTTTCGGCACTTAGAGGCCCGACCTTTTTTTCAAGCTTTCCCCCGTGCGCCCCCCCCCATTGTCTAGCTCGAGGCGATTTGTAATTCCTGACGAAGGAGTGTTTCGGATGCCGATGACCCAACCCCTGGCTGAAGAAGCTTTACTCCTTGACTTTTTTCTCTCCGCCGTCTGAAGTTGTCGTGCGCACGTGAAATCCACATTCCCGGCGACGGCTCTTTCATGGAGACCATGTCCTGTGTGCCTCCCTTAGCGAGTTAGTTTGTTTTCCCTGGCCCTTCTAATCGGATTCTTACCCGTTTTGACAGTTTAACTTTTTGCGTCCACCTCCTAAGGACTTGGGTCCACTTCCCCCGCACCCCTCTAGTAGATTTCGATACTTCGTAGTGCTCTTCACCCGAGGCCTTTTTCTTAGCTTATGTCTGTTGCCCGTGACTTTCACATCTTGTCCCTGATCCGCTCTCTGCCTTCTCTTTCTTAGTGATCTCGGGCTTCCTTTCTTCGTCCTATCGACTTCTTAGCGGGCATTGGTTTTTACGCACCTTTTCGTCGTGTGCTGTTTTTTGCAGTTAGGCCGGAATGTCCTTCTTTGTGCGGCTTCCGTTTTCCGCCCTAATCCCCCGTCCCCTCCATTCTGTGAACTTCTTTTTTTTTTGCTCCCGTTTTTACTTAAAGATGCGGCTCCCTCCCCACACGCCGAAATCGCTCTTTTGACTCATTATTAGGAGCAACAATCATGCTTCACCTTTAAATTTACCCGCTTTGGTTCCCTTTACCATTTTTTCCTCGCATCGGATTTTTCTTTATTTACTGTTTCCAGAGGTATCTACCAACCTTGATTGTCTTTATCGTTTTTCCTTCTCTGTCGCGTTTTTTCCCGTTGTTTTTTAGTTCTATTTACCCTTCCCCCCCCACCGCCACCGAGAGGTCCTCATAGTTTTCAACTTGATAGTTTTTAACCGTTTAGGATCCCACTTCAAATCCGCTTTTCGAGGGCTTGCTCCGCGCCAGTGTTTAAATCCTGCTTATGCTCTATAGAGTTTTTAAGCATGTTTTAGACGAAACAAACCCCATCTTTTTTTCCTCATGTTGTTTGTCAGAGATGTTGGTTGACGATCTATGCTTCCCCTTTCTTCTTATCCCTTTCGTTGACCCAAATTGTTGGCGCCCAAATTGATCCATCCCTCCAGCTGAAACTTCAGACGGATTTTCCTCGCCCTTCTACTTCAAGATGACTCGGTCCGTATGCTTACTTTCCCTTCCATCTGAATGTTTGCTCCACCCATATCTCCGCGCCCCGAAATCGAAAGCTCACCCCCACTTCGATGGTCTCCAAGCCCCAATCAAGGGCGTGGATGCGACTCGCCGACATGCTGCTTAATTAATGATGGCTCCCCAAGTGTTCCTTTCCCCCATAACTCAAATGGGGTTTGTTATGGTCGCCTATTCGCCCCTTTCGCGCCTTTCTTACCGGCTCGGGTTGCCGATGTCGTTCGCCGCTTATTTTTTACCTTTGTGCATCGTCGCGAACCAAGACTGGTCCTTTTTTTAATTTCTCCCCCCCCCGTTTCTCCTTCGGTCGTGTGCACTGAGCGTGCACATTAAGGCGCTACATCCCCGCCCGCTGCCATACCGATCCGGTCCCCTCCCTAGTCTCCACCCGCGATATTCTCCAGCTCGAACGCTCCGCACTTCTCGCCTGCTGCCGCCGTCGGTTTTCATAGGGACCACGTGCGTCTATTTCAGCTTCGCCCACCTACTGTCGACACCGGTTTTCTTTTTTCTTCTTAGCTCTCGGGGCACTTTAGCGGGGCGGTCGTCTCATAGTTCCGATCACCTCTCCCCGTCGTCATAACTCCGTTCCGGTGATTAAACCGCTTCAGCAGGACCCGCACTCTCGCTGCTTTGCAGTGACTTTGTCGAGCCTTTTTTCGTCGTCCCGCGTCGCGATCCTTTGGTTCAAGTTCCTTCCATCTACGGCGCGCGCTATCTACGCTATGGGTACATACGCCGGCGTCTGCCCCTGTCTTCTTCCTGTTTCTTTTATTTCCTCCTATTCAATCCCCCCTTCCGGCGTCGAGCTTTTCTCCCCTATGTTTCCTGCCGATGATAGCAAAGGTCCCCCCGACGTTTGTTCGGGGGCGCTCTTTTTTAAGAAATAGGGCCCGCCGTTCTCCTTGCGTCCACGGGCCTCCCTCCCTTCCTTCTTAGGCTGCCGTCCTCGACTGGGGTGTCGACTTCGAATCCGGGTCGCCTCTCCCCCAAGCCGAAACCGACTGCTCCCCTCTCCCTGCTCTCCTTTCAGCTTTTCTCGACGAGGCACGCCTGAACCGGATTCTCTCTTCTCAATCCGAGACGACTACTTGCCTTTCCCTCGGCAGATCCTCTTCCCCCCTGCCTTTGCTATTTCCCCATGTCCCACCCCCTCCTTTTTTCTCGCGAGCCCCCATCCCCGGCCCCGATGATGCATTCATGGATGACATTTTGTACTAGACCGCAGCCACATCATATCACCGTGGTTACTTCCCTGCTGTCGCGTTACGCCGCTTGCACTTGCGTTATTGCGTGCCGTCCACAGCCCGCGACCATCGAACGTTTTTCACCCATGTATCCTATACCGATCTGTTTCCTCGGCGGCTGTAGAACGGAGGCAGTTCTTGTGTTAGACCTTCTCCTCTTGTATCTTTTTACCTCCAGTATCGGAACTTACATGCTCCCTCCCTCTCCAACATTCCCGCCCCCACCCTTCCAAGTTATTACGATCTAGTCGTTTCCGGCCTTTCCTTCGCATACGTATCGGACCCCACACTCGCGGACTTTTTTCTGCTTTCGAAGATGCGATGTTTTCACTTGAAGCTTGCATTAGCAACCGGATCGCGCTTGGTATATTCTGATCCCACTGTCCTCTTTTCCGAAGCTCTCTACTAGAGAGACTTGCCAGTTTTGGTATTTGTTTGCGCTCGGACTTGCATGACGCACCGCTTCTAAGTTCGCCCGCCCCTCTTGCGTGTTTCACAGTCAACTCTCTATAAGATGGTTAAGCAACCTTTTCCAGCACCCCACCCGACTGGTCGGGGCTTAGCTCCTGTCCATTCGCGCCATGTCAGTTTCAATTTTGGATCCGGCCTGCATCTTCCCTGCCCCCCGTCTCCTTCGAAGGCTTCAGGTCTTTTCCCAACAGGTTCGGGTCCTGGCTATAAGTGGCGGTGACGGCTTCGGCCCACTAAATGGCGTTCCGTTCCTACCCCCTTCTTGCCCCTATCCCCCTCCGGCCCCGTTCTCTGCCCAGACCGCGATTGCCTCCCTTGCCGCGTTCTCAGTTCGTCTCGTATCCTCCTATCGCGATCGCGATCTCTCCGCGCAGATGGCCCGAGCAGTCACGGGCGAGCCCCCGAATGCCGCCTGGCTCAACTGTCACATTGGACCACCAGCTCTTACATAAATAATTCTTTCCGTTCCGACGGCGACTCTCGTCCACCTCCAGCCTGGCGAAGCTTCCGACAATTCTTTCACTGGGTCCTTTCAGTTCCGATCATTTACAGTGATGTCCCCTGTCTCTTTGACCAGGACCTCGTTCTTTCGCCGAGAGCCCCCCCCGCTGCTTTTCTCGCGAAGGCGCGCGTGTTTCCGGAGGTCTGAACGTGCCCCGTTTCTCCGTACGGCCTAGTGTTCCGGGACGATGTTTTAAACCACGTTTCACTGTCGTCAAGTCTTTTCCCCGCCAGGATTTCAGTCAACGTTAGCCGTTTGCCGTCTCTTTTGGCAATTGATGAGACTCACCTTCCAAGCCCTCGCTCAATGAATAATAATGATTGTCTCTTAAACTGTCAACGATAAATTCGTTTTGTCTATTCCAAGACGTCTTACCCAGATAAGAAGGTTGCGGACAAGGGATCACCTCATAGAGGTGTTCATGCCTTAATACGCATACGGGTTGGTTTAGGAAGATTTTGTCAAACCTTGTAAGATGCTTTCTCCGTCCTGGATAGCTTGCCAATTTGGGAGATTATCAAGCGACCGCGGACACAAACGACATTTACCCAGTTTTTTCTATAATCCTGTTGGTGGTCCACTAATTAACAGGTTTCACGGCTGTGTCTCACCAGAAGACTGAGAACGGGCTACTCCTCAACAACCACGCTTTTGTTTCCCCCTTTGTTAACGTGTCCGAATGCGCCTTGCTACCTGGACCTCTCACCCCATAAGAGATCACGCGGCACGTTTTTCAGGCATAAGGATCTGGATATTGTCTTTGATCCGTAATACCGTAGAAGAGAATGAAAGGCCTCCCTCATTACCCCCTACACCAAAATAATTCCGATTCTGTATGCCCCCGACTCGAGAGGCACCCCTTGTAGCTTCTGCATTAATGTCTAATTTATTGAAGCCCTTTCCCGCCCGAAGGACTTCCTTTTTACGCTCACTCCCATTTGGTATCCCTGCCAGCGGCTCGGGACCCCCTTTTCCTAATAGAAAGCACACCCCGTTTCAGTTTGTAGTTCCTGATTTTCTTTTTGGTAAGTTTTCTCAGTCGACTCCCTCTTTATAGACCGAGCCGTTACACCTAGCGCGTGTCAGTATACCATCGTCTTGTAACTGGCTCGCTATTCCTCCGATCTTTCGTTTCTCAGCCGTCACCGTTCCTTTGACTTGTTTTCGAGACATTCGGCACCTGATATTTCTGGATGGTTTTTTGTCAGCCCTCTGTGGGCTCTCCTTTTCCTAAACGCGTAGCAGACTGATTTGCTTGCACTCGCCGTCCAGCGGTCCCCCCGTTTTGTGGCCCGCTTCTGTCCTCTTTTTTAAGTTGCCTGGTTGGCTTTTTCTTCCGTCACCCGGATACCGCTAACGAACCCGTTCACGAGCTCACAGCATTTCTCTCCCCCCCCCCTTTTTTGTGAGCTCGGAGGGTTTAGAAAGCGCTCGTTACCTCTTTTTCTCCTGTTATCATTTATCTTGCAGAACCCCGCCAAAAAATTCATTTTCTCCCACTAGATGCACTGCGTAAGTCTTTTTTCCCCTCCTTGTGCAGCGTCCCATTTATTGGGTGACGTCTTTCTTGGCAATTCCCTTCGAGGCAGCAAGCGTCTTGTCCAAAAAAAAGTCGTCATTTCTTGTTGCCTAGGTCAGGATACCGCACTTCCAGCGCAACACCCCGTTTTGACGAGGCCCCTGTTCTTCTTTGCCTAAGGTCCAGCGATTTTACCCCCGTATGTGTTACTTTCCTGGTGAGTCATCTCGTGCTTATTTCGACAGAGACGGTCCAAACGCTGTCATGTCAACTGTTGATACTGGTGTTCTCCTTAAACGACGCACATTTTTTTGTCACCCCCTTACCTTCCTTTTTTTGGCGCCAAGCCCGGAAGTAATAACTTCCCTCTCCTCCCCCGCGACTCTTTTGAACTCGCGGGATTAATTTCTTTGTCGAGGTGACGGAAGGCGGTCGGGGGAGGAGCCCAAGTTCTATTCACTGACAGAAGGCAAATCTGTTAGTAGGGTGTTTGACGTTGCGCCAGGATAGGTAGAAATGAAACATTTCTCCCGAGAGTTTGCGCTTACCCTTGGGCACTTTTTCGTTATCCGAAGTGCCGTGCTCCCTAAGCCCCCGGCGGAGTATCGCGCCCGGGGTTGCTCGGTGTTTCGAGATTGACAAACCATGGCCCTCTTTCCATCTCTCCAGCGGACCCGTCCGATTGAGGAGAAGCTCTTGCCGCGTCAGAACAACTTGCCGAGTGGCCCCCCCGACTCCAGCAGGAACAACCCCGCTGCAGACCCAATTAAACGCCCGATGGATTTTTAGCCATAGTTTCACCCAGACCACTATTTTCTTTCCTTTTTTTTGTAGTAACTTCCTTCGTGAGAAAGGAAGGTTTTCTTTTCCTTAACCTCGCCAAGCGACTTCAGCCCCTTTTAGGTTTT
>Ga0179591_1155985_pt1 | contig 18687 bp, 22 predicted proteins | sample CZOMad2_1_08_16f_FD_182891 | JGI IMG/M metagenome (GOLD analysis project Ga0179591, IMG submission 182891) | Vadose zone soil fungal communities from Angelo Coast Range Reserve, California, USA - CZOMad2_1_08_16fungal (PacBio error correction) | ecosystem: Environmental > Terrestrial > Soil >... | reverse complement strand
GCGGTCTGTTGAGTTTTGGGTCGATTTCCCTCCTTTTTTCTCTTCTTGGCCTGAGTTGTCGTTGACATTTTAGTTGTGCCAAGTGTTTTCTTCTTGACCAATATTTTGTTGAGACGATGTCGTTTCTTTATGTCTTTTCTGAATATTTTTTCTTCATTCAGTTCGTTTGTTGTCACTTGCTGTCGAAAGTCTGATTTGGACTCTTTTTTTAGTCAAGGCGAGTCGCCCCCCCTTTTTTTAGGTAAAGCGGGGAGTCCCTGTCCTCTTTTTCTTCCTGGTATGAAAAACCCCTTCGCCCCAATTGTGAAACCCCAGTTGGGTCCTGTTGAATTTCCTTTTGTTGGCACTACTTCCTTACGCTCTGGCAGCACCCATGTAGACGATCGTCCTTCTTTTCACAGGGTTTTAAAGACAGTTGATTAGTAGGGCGAGATTTTTTCTCGGTGATTGCTTATTCCTTGGTGGGGATGTTTTTTCTCTTTTTCCTTGATTTTTTTTTTATGATGCATGTTTAACCTCCTCTCTTATTGTTATCCCTGTGAGAATCCCGGTCCACCCCATTATTAAAGTGATTGCCTTTTTTTCCCGTTTCGTCTCGATTCTTTCCCTCCTTTGTGCGAATGTATGTGTCTTTTTCTTCCGGAGCCTTTTCTGGTGGAACCGCGATCTCCTTCTCCCATAGGGTCTAGATACTTGCGAGTATGATAGTGGTGGACCTTTCCCCCCAACTCGATTCTCCCCCTCTGATGGATGTTGCAATCTCAGGATTCGTCGAAGTTGGTTTAGGAATGTGGTTTCTTGAGGGGTGAGCTTGGATTTATCCTTCTCCCCTTTTTATTGAATTATTTCTCATCCCGTCATTCCTGGCAGTCCCACACAGAATCACTCGGTGGTCTCTTGCTTGCTTCTTTCTGGTTTGTGTAAGTCGGTCACCATGATTTTTGCGGCAAAGAAGGTTTTTCCCGGTCTCATACTCCCCCTGGTCTTTTATGTGGGATTTACGAGTGTGACTCGTTCATTTTCTCCTCTCTTCTCTTCTCCTTTTTACATTTTCTCTCGAGAATTTTTGGTCGAGAGCCTTTTCTTCCTCCGTTCCCCAAATTGAAGAGTGGATCAGACTTGGATTCCTGCCTCCGTTTTGGAACTCCAATTTTCTCTTTGGTGTGCGAGTCTAATTTCATACCTCCCCCCTTTGTTTTGCCTCCGCCATCGCCCGGAGGAATCCCCCTTCCCCGTCTGCTTTTCTTAAACTTTTCCCCCTCCACCCTAGCCTCCCCCTTTTTCTTTATTCTCTTTTCACTTTTCCTCTATCTCGGGCCGCCGTAGGAGAACGAGTTTTTTGTGAACTAGTGGAGAGTCTCCTGAGTGCTTCAGCATGGTTTCACGTGATCTTTTCCCCGTTTTTCTTTCCCTCGTTCGAGATTTGTGACTTTTTTTTTTTCAGCGTCCCGCCGAACCGAAGCCGTCCAAGATTTCGACCTTCCTCTGTACGGCTTTTTTTTTTCCAGCCTGCCTGTTTTCTTCTTCCCACTTCACATTCTTGAACAGACGTGATGAATCTATTTCAAGCGCTTGCCTTCCGTCCCCCGAAACCAGCAAGAATTCTTCCGGCCTCCGAGCTCCCAATTTAGTCGAATCGCCATTAGTATCCTTTTCTGATCGCGTCTTTGACGCACGCTTGAATGCGGCCGCCTTTGTTACGCTTTTTTGGCTCAATCTCCCTTTCCCTTCGATCAAGTCATTGTAATCAACGCATGGAGAGGGCAGATCCCTTTTGGTCTTTAAGAGACTTTTTCTTTCGAAACTTCCCCAGTTTTTTTTTTTCCCCTTCCCTTCCCTCTCGATCCCCAAGTTCCCCAACTTGTCAGTCCGGATAAGTATCGTTGGTCCTCCCTTCCCTTCCATTTCATTCGGCGAGGGGTGCGTACTCCTTTTCATCCTTTTCTTTTTCCGAGGGGCCCCCTGACAGGGGGTCTGCCGCCCCCCCTCCGCCCGTTTCTTTTCTTTCCCCTTTTTCTGGGATTCAAAAGTCCCCGCGACAGCAGTTTAGGATTAGTCCGCGCTTTTTTTCTCCAGGTTGCCGTGCGATCTCTTCCCCTCCGTTCTTATATGGTCCGCTTATTTCTTTTTTCCTCTTCCTCTTTAGTCATAGCGTCTGAACTTCGAAGAAAGCTTCTTTTCCCTGTCTGCTTTGACGGCCTCCTGGGCAGCAGATGTCCGATCAACTTCTGGCGGTTTTTTTTCACCAGCCTACGTCCCCCGTCTCGCTGTGGGAGCCTTTTGCTTTGGCCATTGATTTAAGTTTGAGCTTTAGGATTGTACTGCCAGGACGCCCTTAGGAGAAATTGCCCTATTAGAGTTGGACTGTTTTACCCCGTAAGCTCTCTTGATTTCTTTGTAGTTCTTGTATGGACCCTTTCCCCTTCTTCGCTAATGTTCGCCATCTCCTCTTTCGCAGTGATGCGTACTCACGAGCTTCTCTGACTTATATCAGGCGTTGTGGTTGTCCTTCCTTTCCGGATGTGTCCTGCCATGTCTCCCATTTTTATCAAAGGACGACTTTTGCCGCCTTTCCCTGACCTACGCTCGTTTTTGTCTCTTCCTCGATTCCTTTTTTCTCGGTCTCGTTCCTGTTTTCAATCGTCCGTCTTAACGATACTGGCCTCGGCCCTCAGGCAACTGAAGCGGTTTTTTAGTTTTTTTGGTTCTCGCAGTTCCCTCCCTTTCCAAGATGTCGTCGCCTGCAGCGTGCATCGATCTTCCCCTCTGTTCGCACCCGCGGCCCTACATAGTTCTCTCGGGTTTTCAATCTTGGTCTCACGACTTTTCTTTTTTTTTCCTCTCTTGCTTCCCAGCCTTGGGGCCGGTAGCTCCTTCTATTCTTTTTCCTTTTAGAACTTCTCCAGGCGCCCCCGAACATGACCCCCCCCCTTTGGCGCGGATGCCTTACCTCCGAAGTATGGAGGTTCACTTTCCCGATTTTTCTTCTCTTTCGTCTTTTTCTCTTCCGCCAGTCCTGCCCAGGACCGCGACCCTTCTTTTAGGGTTGTCGTTTGTCCCTCTTCCTCGGAAATCTCTTTGTTCTTGATGAGCCGATGACGTTGTGCGTTGACTGTTCCCTTCTTGGGATAAGTGACGTTTTCGTCCGTGGCGCGATGACATCTCCCAGCTTAAAGACACGTCCAGATTCCCGTTCAATTATCCGCGAAAGGCCTTGCTGAACCTCGGCCCTGATCGTCCTCCTTCTTTCTCCCCCCGATTGTTTTATTTTGACGTTTGCCGCCGTCCGTATTTCAGGTTTCTCCTTTTTCTCCGTCTTTCCTTTCGACTTTTTTTCTCCGTGGTAGTGAGCTACCTGTAGCAAACAAGGTGAACCTGCCTTTACAGAGAAGGAGGACCTTTGAGTACAGTCTTTTTCTTCCCTTTCTCCCTCTTCTGGTTCTGCTGTATGTGCGGTCTTCGCGCAATAGTTTCTCAACTGGTTGCTGTTTACAAGAGTTACGCATGTCTATTCCCCCGTTTTTTTTTGTTGAGATATGTTCCCGTCTTGGTCCCGCAATTTTTTTCCGTTTCCGAACTTTAACCTTTCCGCCTCCCAATCGCCTTCGACGCAGCCCTTCTCAATTTTTCCGGCAGGCTCTTGTCACGGCAGGTTTCTCCTGTTGCGCGATCCCGGGAGTTTAGCGACTGGAAGACCCTTAGAACTCTTTTTCTCTTTTCCCCGTCTCGAGTTTCCCAATTGCCCGGGGCGAACTCATCCCGAACCCAACTTGTCTTTCTTCCTTCTTTCACTGGTAGGCGACTCCTGGCTCTGTTCAGGAATTTAGCGCGTATCCGTTTCCTATCTGGCTGTGGAGTAAATCGGGTCCTCTGTATTGAATTTTTCCCAGCGATTTTTCTTCAAGCAGACTCATGTTACGATCGCAGTCTTTTACCCCTTTCGTTCATCCTAAACAAGTTCTCGCGACGGGCTACAACGTTCCCCCCATAAAATATTACTGGTTTTTTTCTTCGCCTTTTTCCTTCATGAACTCATCGGACGTCAGTGATCGGTCCTTTCGTTCATCAAGACTTCGTTTCTATGAATAATATACCTCTGAACGCTTTAATTTTCGGGTTCGACTCAGTTTCTTCTCATGGAAGCGTCTCTCTCATGTAAGAACTTTTTTCCTGGACTCCACCTTTCTTTCTCCAACGCCACGGAACATGGATGAGCCCTTCTTGCCTCTACACGCGCTCAGAAAGATGTAGGAGCTTTGCTCGGATGCTTTTTTACCGCCCTTCTTCCTCCTTTTTTCCATTGGGAGTGGTAAGCAAGAGATGGCTTTTCACCCCCCCCCAGAGCATCATCAGTGAAGATGTTTTATTCTTTGAACTTGCTTTTTCAGATTCTTTTCCACTTTTTTGAACCCTTAAGTAACGACTTAAGTCTCGAAGTCCTCCCTCCATATGACGGCGAGTCTTTCGGTTCAGTCTGGCTTCCCCACTTCCTTTTCTCGATGGTGTTTGTTTTCTCCTTTTTCTTCTGTGATCATTCTGCAGACACCTCTGCGGTAGGATTATCTGCGTGCGGTCCCAGATGTTCCACTTCCGGTTTCCCTAGATCGTTTTCACATCTTGTCCCCTCCTTTTAAGCGATTCATGGGGCCCTCACGAGCTTGTGGTTCGAATCCTTTTCCCTAGGCACGGGCTCGATTCTTCTGTTCCCTAAGATGCTTTTTTTTCTTCCAGTTTATAGATTTGATTCAAAGCGTGACGTGGCTTCGTTGGCCCGGTTTTTTCCTTCTACAGAGAGTGGTGATCTAAACTGATGTTCTACCCTCCCATGAAGTACGCTCCGCCGAACTCAAACGTCCATGGTCGGTGTCTTTTCCTTTATGATCTCCCGGCGCGGAGTGGCCATCGGGCCTTGATAGGTCCCTTCTTCCAATCCTCCGCACGTGTTCTATAGCAGGCCACTTTCCCTCTCGTCCAAAGGTCCGTACCTTCCTTCCCACTGCTTCAGGTGGTGTTCCCCACTCCATTAAGGGGGACTTCCTGCGACTTTTTTTTTTAGTCAGTCGCTTGGGCCCGTCGTCAAACATGTATTTTTGCTTCCTTTTCGTCTTCCCTTTCTGTTCCCTCATGATGGACGATTGCTTTTTCGGTTTGCAGCGTACTTTACGTATGAACAGTTTGGTCCTTTTTCGTCGCTTTTTTTTCCGTTCGCAAAAGCTTCTGCCGGGTTTCTTTTTTTTTTTTCCTTTCTTTTAGTCCTGGTCCTTCGTGGATCCAGGACTTTCTAAGGTCTCGAGCAGGGCACTTCTTTTAAGAAGCAAAGAAGATGCCACCTTCCTCGCCCATAGTGAGTTACGCCGATCAAGCTACTTACTGTCGTGATGCCTGTTCTTCTACGCTTTGAGTCTTTCTGAAGGTCAGTCCTTCGATGGTTTTCCTTCATCTTTTCTCGTCTTTGAAGATCCTTTTCAGTCAGTATGTGTTCCGTAATATTGGCGGTTTGTTTCCTTCGACGGGTGTCTAGTTCTCTTCTCGTTATTCCCCCACAAGACCGTGACCTCCGATTTTCCCTCCTTCTTGTCCTCTTCGTTTTTTCGGGGAAGACGCAGGCACGACCTTTTTACTCTCTTGTTTCCTGACCCTTTGAGCGTTTCCCTTTTTTCTTGTTCTGCACTGCTTCTTAGTAGTCTGTCCAACGTTATTTCTCTTTTTCTCTTTACCTTTCGGGTCCTCCAGAAAGATCACGCGTTTAGATATATATCATGTCTTCTCGGGGGTTTTACTTTTTTCTTTTTTCAAAGCCTCCTTAGCTTTTTTTTTTCTCCTTTGTAGTTGCGTCGACCAACCTGGATCCTCTTTCCTTGCCCCCGGAAAATTCTCGTCCCTTGTGGCCGTAGCTTCCCCCAAAACCCTGCCCTTTCTTCCTTCCCCCGTCTTTCCGCATGCCTTTCGGAGATCGACAGCCCCCCCCTTTTTGACCCATTATCCCATATGTCCAGAGAACCTTTTATCTTATCATGATGGCTCCAACCTCTTTTTCACCACTTCCCAATTTTTTTAGCAAAGAAGGACGATCGGTAGCCTCCCCCCTTTAGCGCCCAACTCATGTAAAACGTACCCCGACTCCCCCCCCCTTTTTGCCCTCCACACCTGTCGCCCAACTTGTCTTTCCTTGTTTTCCGGAAAGTCGGCCTGTTAGAGCAAATATTTCAGACCTTGCCCGTTGAATAACCCCTCTTACAACTAAAAAGTCACCCGTCCGTCTCCCCCCCTAAGCTTCCGAGTTCCATTTCGTTCCCCCGAAGTTGGGGAAGCACCCTCTTTTCAGACGCGCAAGACGATCCTTCTTAGGACGGTTTTAAAATGCGATTCCCCCCGGACTACTTATCCGATATCGAACTTTCCTACAACGTCATCTTGCCCCCCCCCTTCGTGGACCCCCTTTTTAACCTTTCCCCCCTCCCTCCGTGAAATGGTGGCCCCGGGATGCAAAGGAGCACTTTACCTTCTGTTTCTTTACACATTCTGCAGAACACACAAACTCGTTCTCCGACTTGCCATGTCTCCTTTCCCCACCCCGGTTCCATTCCCCTCGTTTACCCCTCGTCCGCTATTAATCACTTGCTTACCACTAAAGGACTACGACTCCTGCCGCGTTGCTTTCCTTTTTTTTCTTCCGGCCCGTTCTTCTCCCCACAACCTTAACAGGCCATTTTTTCCCCCCTGTACGACAATGGGTATTCGATGGTTTGGTCTACCCCCAGTCATCCTTCCTTTCCCCCGTTTCTTCCCCACTTTCCATTGCTAAAATTGGAGCAAAGCAGAATTGTGACAGACACCCCCCCTTACTGATGGACTTTTCAGCCCGGAAGATCAATGGTCGCCCAGTACCCCTCTCATAATTTTTAACATCCATTTTCGTCTTTTCTGTCTTCTAGCCAACAGCCAGGTGAAAACTAACCCTTTTTTCCCCCCTCTCTCTGATTCGCCCCCTAAGTCCCGGGTATAGACGCTCCCTGCTCCCGACAAAAAGCTCCCCCCCCCCCCCTGGACGAAAGACGACTCGTTCGATCTCCGAGACCCCATGGTGCACAAATAACTTTTTCGCCTCGATTAAAATTCAAGGCTGGCGCTTCCCTTGTTTGGCTTTTGTCCCCCTTGAAACTACTTTTTCCCTATGTTTGTTGAGCGCCTGATATTTTCTTAGTCTCTTTGTCGGACCTGAGCCAAAAGTGATCGCCCGAATTTTTCTTGTTCTTACCTTCCCTCATTCCCTTTCTTTTCCGTTGCTTGGTAGGGATTTGACTCTTATTTCGTTTAGGCGTCGTTTGTTTAGGGGTTTGTCCTTCGGTGTTGTCCTTTTTTTCTTGTTTTCACTTGGCGATACAACTCAATCCTGAGACTCTTCTTTCTAATCCTGAGCGTGGGGGTGAAAGGGTCGTTGGACCGCTGTTCCTCTGCCCTTTTACCCCAATCTTTTTTCCTGTTTGTACCTTCGGTTGTATTCATGTGCACATTTGATTCTTACGTTCTGATGAGAATCCCGTCGTTTTTTTTGAATGCTGTCGCCATTCTTTGAGGCTTGGCAGACACTTTTATCCGTGCTCTTCGTCAATTTTTGGGTCCTCTTGTGTCGAGGACAGGTCCGAATCCTTCTATTGTCTTCCACCCAACCCTGATCCCTTTTCCTCTCTTTTTAAACCTGGGCTGAATGTTGTTCTTCGTGAAGGGACGAACGGTTTTAGGGCGCCAAATGCTCTCACTCTCGCTATGGAGTCGTCTTTGCGTTATGGTGGAAGCCCCCTCGAGATCTCAGTTTTCTCCTTTGCGTTGTGTTCTTTGGTTTGGGACCTGCCCCGTTCTACAAGTGGGGTGCTTTTGATATGCGTGTGAGGGTTTTGTTCTGCTTGCTCTTTTTGCTACTCCTTGTTAGTGTGTGCGTCTTTAACAAGTATCCCTTGCGGTTGGGCGCGTCGTCTCGTTTTGTGCTGCATTTTTTATTCCCTTTTTTAGGATTATCGTGATTAATTTCGATGGTGTTTCCTTCTCTTTCTCACTCCTCATCATAGTTGATAGATTTGCTTGTCTGTCTCTTTTGCGCCCCCCACTTTTTTCAAGTTCTTTTCTGGCGGTGCACTCTTCCTTCTTTCGTTGGAATTGTGTGTTTTCGCGTATGTGAGTTGATTTGATTGTTGCTTTCTTATTCCCATTTTTCGCCTCTTGTTCATAACAGTCCTTCATGTCCTGGCAAACCCTACCAGAATTTTTTGTAGAGCGGCGCTGCTTGGTTTGTTGACTTTTTTATCCTTTTGCTGCTTTTCTTCCAGCTCGATCACAAGACAGGTCGGCATGGTCGTTTTCCGACTATGCTTTCATTTTTTTCCCGTTTTCGGTAGACGTCCTTTTTGCTGTTTTAGCGTGCTGACATCGGATAGATACTGATCTCTTATTTCAGGCTCGATGCATACTTTCCATTTTGATCGTGCTTCCCTTTCTGCTGCGATATAAAATGGAATCTCATCAGCACATTGAATCATTGGATCGCCCACTATGAGGACTAAGCGTTTTGGGGTTAGTCCTCTCTTTCACACCCAACCTTGATTTTCTAACGGCATTGGGGTGCGAGGTCCATTACCGGTGTTGGTCTTGCCGCGTTTAACCGTTTCTTAAGAAAATGGCTCCTTTTTTCCGCTTGCTTTTCGTTTCCCACGATGGCCCAACCTTCCCTCCCCACCCGGATGTAGATACTTACGCAGCCGGCGTTCTTTTCTGTGTCTTGGGCCAGAGCTCCGTCCGCGAATTTCGTTGAATTCCTCCTCTTTCCAGGACTCCCCTGGCAAGAGGAGACCTTTTCCCGGTTGCAGAGCGGTTCTAATTTTCACCTTTTTAGTTCCCTTGCCCGCAGTCTCCCTCCGAAGTGAAGTACAAGATTTCGACACTACAGGCCTGATGTTCGGTCTTTTCGTTTTTTTCCCTTTTCACTGCTTCTTTAATTAAAAACCGGCAAGGAAGTCCCCCTCTTCCTGCTTCAGATCGAGACAGATCTGCAGGAAGGCAAAGTAAACCAGCCAAGAAGGCCCTTGAACACGGTCTCTTGCTGCCCGCTTTCCCCCTCTTGAATCAGCGACATGACGATTCTTTTTTCGTGCGCGCCTGCTGGAAGTCGGAGCATTTTCGCCGCTGTTTTCTCTGAACCTGTATTACTGTTTTTTTTTAATCTTTCATAGCAGGCCTTCCTCCCTCTTTTTGAAACGTGCCCAAGAATTCCTTGAGTTCAGCCTCTTCCACAACCTATTCCTTTAGACAACCTTTGCCATCTTTTTTTTCATTCTCGCGCGAAAAGGACAACAATCTTCCTTCAGTATCGCTGTCGCCCCCGAAGTCATCCTCCTCATCCCTTTTTCCGCCTTCTATCGGGTTTTTCCCTCTTCCGCCGGATTTCTTTTTTCCCTTACTTGCCCAAGCAATCAGGGGTCTTTACGTAAAACGCTCGACGGTAATTTTTCCCTTTTGGGAAGTTGACATCCAGTTACAGAAAGTTTCGAAGACCGTACGTCTTGGGTCACTTCACTTTTGCGGCGATCTTCCCGACTGGCGAATTTGTGCCGATTTTTTTTCCCCCTTTGAGCAGGCTTTCCCGGCACCTCTCTCGGTCTGGAAATTCGCTTGTCCCTTTATTGCCTTGCTTCTGTTAGGACCAACTGACTCTGGATTTTTTTCTCTTTTCACACGGGTTTTTTTTTTTATTTAAGAAGTCTTCGCCACCGTCTGCTTTGTTCTTTTTTCTATTGGATTCCTGACAGGGATCTCGAAATTAGAGCGGTCCTTAACTTCCTTTTTCGACCCGTTGCCCCTCCGAGGATGATTCTGCGAAGTATCCCTCCTCTTTGGAGGTTCCCAATGCGCATCTTCGCTTTGGCTTGCTCCTTTATACCTAGCAATTTTTAATTTCGCGATGGTACGACGCACGATTTTCTTTTCTTCTTTTCCTCTGGTGATTTGGGATTATAAGGCCGGGGCGGTCTGATCTTCATTGTCTACTTTTCCGCCGCGTATGGACCCTCCTCTTCGGTGCTGCTTCTGTCGCTACTACTTGAGGGCGGTCTTTTTTTTGGGTTTCCCCTCGGCGATAACGGGCCTTTTTCGTTCCCCCAGGCCATTAAGAGGTGATGATTGCTCTGTTCTCACGGGTCCTATTTGCTTCCCCCAGATTTTTTTTCTCCTTAGACCCTTATCGACTCTGGCCCACCGCTCGTGAGCAACTCCCCTATCTTTCATCGGGGTAGGTAGCTGACAAAGATGCATTGATTCATGGTGGTTTCCGTGTGATTTTTTTTTATCCTTTTTTTTTGACATCGCTCTTCATGAGTATCTCTTTTCTTGTAACTTCTCCTTCAGAACCCGTTCCATTACCCCCTTCCTGCGATTTTTACCTCTTCTTCTTATAGTTCCCCCGACGTCACGGGCGAGTCCTGCGTCAAGATGTTTTTCTTTCGAGGGGACCTGCCCGCACCTCGTTGTAGGAGGGTGTGTGTCTTTTTTTCCCCCCGGCAGCTCTTTGGGTTTCTCCTTTTTTTGCATGAGCATGTTACAGCTTCTGCTGAGGGAGTACTTCTCGCCGGTGCGCTCTCGACTTAGATTTTGACCTTTCACAGAGAGTAACCCTTTACGCGAAAGCCTTCCTTTTCCCTACTTTCATCCGCAGTATTCCGATACGATGTATGGCTCTTTCTTTTTTTCCTTCTCCTGCGAGACGTGCGCGTAAAGAGCCTGAGTTTTTTATGTTTTTTTTTCCAGGTCTGCCTTAGGACTCCGTTACCCTGTCACTCTTCTTTTTGACATGTTTGCCTCATGCGTTTGCTGGGCGGGCTCCGAAGAGCTCTGGGCCGGTTGTGTGTCTTTGCTGGTCAGTTCCTCACAAAGTCTGTTTCGAACTTTGGCTTTGCCCCGATTTTTGGTCCTTCTCTCTCCTTTTTCTCCTCCTAGTGTTGTGATCTTTTTGACCTTATTGGTCACCCTCCCCCAAGTTAGAAATCCTTTTTTTCGGCGGTACCCCCCCCTTTTGCTCAAGGTTTCGGCACCTCTTCCTCCCCCCCCCCTCACCTTTTTACTAAAAGTGTCTCTCTGGCTCTGCTTCCGGTGACTTTTTGGCGAAGCGTGGTATGCGTCCCGCGAACGAGAAGAACCCCCTCAACCACTTTTCCTCATTCCCTCGGTTTAGCAGGGCCTTACCCCTTCTCCTCCATAAAACAATATGATCGTGCTCTCATTTTTTTTCTCTGGCCGAGGTTAAGGCCTTTTCGCGCGATAGTTCCCCCTCTTCTTGTAGGTATGGTCTTAATAGAAGCGTTCTTTCTTCCTCGATTCTGACGCTCCCCCTTACTTCTTCAGATCGCAGTCCTCCCAAAGGCATCCGTTATCACCCTCTTTTCGCAGGTACACCTCCCCCTCCCCCGCCCAGAGGGTGGCCAGACCTGTCTCCCTTCGCATTGAGACCTCCTCGGACGATGATAGCTCATTCCCTGTCCTCTCTCCAGACGATTTCGAATGGCATGCTCACACTTTTTGGTCTTTTTTTTTATTTTTTGGCAGTTCGGCAGAAGGACGGACTTTTCTTACTTTTTTTCGACTTTCCGGCAACAAGGCGTTCTTTTTCTTATTCACATCCCCAGTAAATTCCGTTCTTTTCCCTTTTCATAACGAGGGAGGCGCCGTGGCTTGTTTCTTTTCTCCGTCTCGCTGAGGCTGACTTGACCCTATGGCTTTTCATTCAAGCTCTGTCTTTATATCCCTCTGAACATTTTCTCCCTCTTGCCGCGGCTCTCTTATTTTCGCCCGATGGACACCCCGATCCGTCTCTCTTCGACTATAAGCAGCATTCCCTTCGAGGTTAGGTTCCTGACCCGCTGCGGCCACCTCTATTGATGATGGAGCAGGCATTTCCTGCCCATTCTGTCATGCAACCCGCCTGATATCCGGCTGGATCTCTCCTTTTACCAGTTCCCTGCTACCCGAGGCTCGGCGAACCATTTTTTGTCGAACCCGTCTTCGACATCTAGTAGTCGTTTTCTCCCTTTTCCACCACGTACGGCTGGACGGTTTTTAGTAATTTTTCGTCACTGTCGCCGAAGGGTGTTCCGTCCTCTCGCTTTTTCTTCCTCCGGTATCAAATGGCAGTTCGCCGGCTTACCCCACCGTTCTTCTTCTTTTGAGGGCGGTGGTACATAATTACATTGGGTTTCTCTACCAGCCGTCCCTCTTCCTTGTGCAACCAGTCCTCCCTACCGCTTTTTGAAGTTTCGAAGCGCCTTGTGATCTTCTGCAGTTCACGTGCTCGTTCCGTCGTCCCCAGATGACGCCCCTTCCCTTTATACTTTTTCCCCCCTGGCAATTCATTTAGCCTTTCTTAATTAACGTCAACTGCTGCCGGGCTGGTGGTACCTCCCTTTTCTGACCGGGCGAGGGGGTCTCCCTGCACCTTGATGCTTGGCCGTCTTGGCACCCCATCCTCGGGTTTCTCCCGCTGAACGCAACCTTTCTTTGCAGCATGATGACGCTTGAAGTTTAGTGTTCTCCAGCGATACCTGATAAGGCTGTTCCAAACGTTCTTGTGTCTGCGATGTAAGGAATGGTCGTCCCGGTTTAGGGGTGAAAGAATAGGTTGTGCTTCGCACCTTTTTAATTCGCCGAGTACGTTGTGTCACGGTCCCTGTTATACGAGGTTGCCCGCAAGTTTCTCTTTTCAGCGCCCCAAACGCCGAGCAATGCGCCAAGCGTGAATAATTTTTTTTTCCCCCAGAGAGCGTCATGTTCCCTTTACCTTAGGGGGAGAGTTGAGGACAGCTGTGCCTCCGTGTTTCTCCTTCCCAGGGTTGCGTTTTTGCCTCTTCAGTCTTATAGATCTGCCGATACTGTTCTTAACGTATTGCCAGGAATTTTGCCTTTTTCTTGAGAGTTCTGACGTTTCCCTGTTGACAAGTACGGTTTCTTTTTCGTCAATCTTACTTCTTCGGGTAGCGGTCCTTTCCCTAACTGTTTTCACTTATAGAAGGAGAATTAATGGATCAGGTTTCGCGGTTCTATTTTCCTGAACGCATTATTCGAGTCTTACCCCATTCTTTTAGCCGAGCTGAGGGTGACAAGTTCCTCAACGATCCTGCTTGTATCTTCCTTTTTTCTTTTTCTCTTGTCAACTTTTCATTTGCCCCCCCATTCGACTTTTCGGGTCGCCTGTCTTCCTCCGGTCCGCGGGCTACTACCCATTTTGCTTTTGCTCTGTTCTCTTTTTTGAACTTCACACCAGGAAATTTCTTTGCCTTTTTGTGGACGTCGTAGTAGGAACCAACCTCTTCGTTAGTTCTCGACAAAGTCTTTACATCGTCCCCCCTTCTGGTCGATCCTTCCTTCGTCGTATTCGATAAAAGCCCCTCATTCTGACATCGCATCCTGGCAGATTATTCCCTTTCCTCCCCCTTTCAGTCCCTTCCAAAATTTATCCCAGTTTGAGGTAAAAGAATTGCTCTATTTCCCGTAACGGCCCAAACCTGCTTTTAATCGCACCATATGTACCTTCCACTCCTCCCCCCTGAGGACCCCCTCAAGCATGCTAGTTACCCCCTTTTTTTCATTATGGTGGCACGGCAGCAGTTATGAGTTTGAGTAAAAGTTTCCTTCTCCACCGTGTCATAACGATTCCCCCCCCCATCAAATCAACAACAGTCTTGCCCCCCCCCCTTCTGACGAAAAATCCTATCTTTGTTCACGCCATCCCCTTTGCCTCGAACGTGTTTTTTTTACCCCAAGATCCCGAAGCGAAGATCGTTCTATGTCTTGGTAATGCACTGACCCTCTTTTTCCCCCCTGACCAAATTCTCCGTCGCGTAACTCTTTTCCCCCCCAGGTACATGCTGATAAAACCACTTCGGGACCCCCGGTTTTTGACTCACCGTTCCCATTTTCACTTTGTCACTTACACGTTGGAAGGATCGCACCTTACCTCCCTCCGTCGTTGGATTGACCCGGCCTCCCACCAAACATCCCTCCTTTCCCACCTGCGCACCCCACTGTCTATTTCACACCACGGCAGAAGAACTCCTTTCTACATTCTATCTACTTGCCCTTTGCCCCCCGCTCAGACTGAGATCGATTCTTTCCTCGACTTCCCAGTATTCCTTCATTGCGAAAACCCCAGTACCCCCGGGAACCTGTGTTTCCCAAATTTTTTCCGACTTTTCCGTTGTTGACTTACCCTCTCACCCGTCCGTTCGGTTTTTCGGGCGGTAAGGCGACAAACTCCTCCATTTTTTGGCGCCTTGCCCTCCCCCTTTGCAAAAGCCGAATCGTCGACTTCTCCGATATGCCTCTCATAGGTTCTTCCCCCCTTTCGAACCAAAGTGAACTCCCCTTTCATTACCTTTCGTTTTCACCTCCTTTTTTCAATGGCTACACGGTAGCAACCCTCCGTTGCACTTCATGTGACAAATAACGCCTTTTTTATCAAGAGCAGACTCCTCTTGGTATTCCCCAAAGATCTCCTCCTCCACCCAAACTTCCCCCCCCCTGACCTCAACGGACGGCCTGTCACCTGTCCCCTGACGCGCCACGATCCGCGCCCCCCCTTCCCCAACTACGTTGCGCCTCGCTTTCTTTTACTCACAAGCTCGGGGTTCCTTTTCCTTTCCGCGTGAGGGCAAAATCTGAAACAACCTTACTTCCCTCCTCGTTGTGTTGTTTGAGAGTCTATCAGGGTAGTAGTTTACTCTCCTCTAGACACACTTGATAGCCCTCCTCGTTCGTATACTCGATTCAAACCCCTTGATTGCTCTCGACTGGGCGGCGTCCTTTTGAGGAAGGATTTTTCTACTTTTCGTAGTTCCTTTCCGTTGTTGTTTTGTCACGTTTTTTGCTCTCTCGTGGGTTCCCCCCTCTGACATTTCGCTGGGGGATACTAAGCGCGGAGTTGTGTTGTCGTTGTGCACGTCTGTTGTTTCATTTTCCACCTCTTTATTTTTGGCTCGCTGGTAATGCGCTTCTCGGATGTTCGGTTAACAATGATTATTAAGTCCTTGTTCTCTTCATCAGTTGTTTTTTTTCTCTCTGTCCCTTTTCTTTTTTCCGCCCCCCCCCCTTCTTAGCCAATTTTTCGTCCTCAGAAATGGTCGTTTCCGCGGGGTTGGGTGGGGTCCTTTCCTGAAATGACTTTTCCTAAACCCCTATCCACATTGTCGTTAACTTTTCCCACGGCCTGTTGTTTTTTCTGAACGGAATTGTACTACCGCGCTTTTGATGCCCCTCCCATCCGTATTGAGGTAGTAGGGGTCCTTAGGGGTTCCAGTTCACCGGATGTGATTTACACATAGCCTATTTTTTTACTTTTTGTCGGCGGTTCTTCCGTGTGGGGATTCGCGGGTCATGGGGGTGACGCTTCGTTGTGAGTGATCTTTTCTCTTTTTTTGTGGGTGCATTTTGCAATAATTGTACTTATTCTCTAATCTGCTTCATAAGGGACAACCCATGATGCCCTTTTGTTTTTAACGTTCGTGATCTCCTTGGTGTACACAGTGGTTTCATCCTCTTTTTCTGGTCTTTCTCGATTTGTTAGAATTTCTTTTTTAATCGCTACGTTTTTTTCTTTCCTCCATATTTTCCCTCACTTCGTTCTTTGACTCGTTGTGGCCCCTTCTTTTTTCCTTTTTTCTGGCTGTGCAACTTCTAAGGAGTCTCGCCAGGGGCGTGTTGGCGGTCTTTTTTGATTTTTTACTTGGGACCTTTCTGAAGTTCCATTTTCTTCCTTCCCTTTCCAGGACCGTCATGTCAGTTCCACCCAACACCGAGGTTTTTCGAGTGCTTCGGTTTGGATGTCCTTGGCGTCGTGTACGTTTTACCTCTTTTGCGTTCCCCCTCACTTTTTGGACCCTACTAGATTGGCCTTTTCCTCCAACTGTTCTGTCTGGTGGGTTAGCGGCTCCCGGTTATCATTCATCCTTTTCTCTTTTAATAATGGATTTATTTTTTCCTTGGCTCGCCTTCCTGTCATGGCGATCTAATAAAATGGCATCTATTTTCTCCTCCCTTGGATTCCCCCCTTGACGAATAGTTGGGTTTACTATTCCAAAGCCGCTCTCAGTGCTGGTGTTGGATCACCCTTTCTCAGCGTGGTTGGTTTTCGCCTGTACCCGGATTCCTACAAGGGGACCCGCTCGTGTTGTTCGTCCCCGTTTTTCCACCGATTCAAATGACGAAACAATTTCGATATTACGTGTGTCTCTTCTTTTCCTTGTTCGTAAGCTCAGGCTATTTGACCTCTTTTTTTGCCTCTTGTAGCTTTCCTCTTGTTCTCGATTTCTTGGTCGCAGGTTTTTGCACTTTTTCCGGTGTTGCCGGCCACGCTTCTCCGTTGGTCCAAACCGTGGTCGTGCTGAAGCGTACCCCTCTTATCCAAGAGTCAAGAGGTCGCACATTCTTTCCCCCTTTCTTTTTCTTCACGCGGTCAATTGCTGCCCCCCCTTTCTCAACCGGCAAGATGACTGACGATTTGCCGTACTCGATTTTTTTGATCCCCCGCTCCCCTTTGAAGGTTCTAGAAATGACCCCAAGCCCAAGAAGGATGCCCTTTCTCCACGCCCTCCACCCCCGTCAACCCGCGTGTGCTACCTTCCCTGCCTTCAGTCTTTCCCTCTTTCCGTCTTGATCGCGTCCTTTTTTTGACGGCCGCTTTTCAGGCGGCGCCAGGTGACTGCTTTTCTGGCTGACCCCATTTTTCTGTTCTTGCACATCTTCTTCCGGAACTTCAAGTCCTTTGTTCCTCCACTCCTCTGGCTGAAGACTCCTTGTTATTCTTATCCTCACGAGGTTTCGACCCCGGCCACCCCTTTTTTTTTTTTTTTAAACAAGTCTTACAGCCCCCCTTCCGCCGACCCCACTGAAAAACTTTTTCAGACGTTCCCGTCCGCGTTGCCCGCAAGGCAAGAGCTCTCTTTATGCCCGTGACGAGATTTTTTTTTTTCTTTTTCGCTGCACATCTGCTTTCCCTGGGCCCAAGAATCTGGGTCTTGAACTCCCCACGTTCTCTTGTTTTTTTTTCTTCGTTTGGTGTCAACACCCAGCCCGGACAGCCTGTGTTTTTTTCGTCCGTCCGTCTACTTTGGAGTTATTCTTTCATTTTTCCCCCCTTGATCTCTACTTTTCCCGTCTCGGGTGCCTCACGACAACGCTCCTTTTTTGTGCAACTCGCGCCATCCCCCCCGCTTTTGCGGCCACTTTTTTACAGCTTTTTTTTCCCCTTTTTTCTTTTCGCACCCCCTGTTTTCGATTTCAGTCGGCAGCATGCTTGTCTGTACACGAGCTTTTAGATGGAAAGCGCTTTCCCCTACTCTTGTTCGCCGTGCGATTTGGGTTTTTTTTTTTTTAGAGCCGAAAGGCTACGTCGTAGACGACTCTGCAGTATTATGACATTTCCCGTCAGCAGAGGCATTTCCCCGACCTTTTCGCCTCTATACGGCCACGGAGTCGTCCGTCTTGCTGGCGGGCATTCTTTTTGTAGACATCCCCCTGTCGTGCTCATTCTCAATAAGCTGGTCCGCACGAAGTCCCTCCTTTCAGGCCGGACTCTCAGGCCTTTTTGGAAGAATCCTGAGGGGTCCATGCCCTCCCTTCATTCTCTTCTTTTCCTGGAGTCCGGTATGAATTTCTTGTGATGGCTTATCGTCCGAATAATTTGAGGGCTTTCTCCGTAGTTTGTTTTCATCTGCGATAAAGATCGTGCTGTGTCTTTCAAAGACCTTTCTTCTTTCTGCGCTTTTCGTTTCCCCGGGACCCTTGGTGACGCAAAGATGGCCGTCCCATGACCTGCAGCTTGGCGTATAGGCCAACCTGCTGAGCACAACGTCTCCTAACTCGTTATTCTCATCTTGTTTTTTCTCTTGAACAAAGATCTGGAAGAAGCTTAATGTTTTTTTTGGAAGAGATTCTCGTTGAGGAACCCCTATTTTTTTCTTCCTAGTCCTTCATGTTCCACTCTGCCGGAGACGAACCTTATCCGGGATCATTTCCACCATGAACCCAACCCCTCTTCGTTTTTTTTGATGCTTCGTGACTTTAGTATTGATGATAGCATCATCGCGCACTGGTTGCCGGTATTTTTTAAACAGTCTGTTTTTTCCCAGGAGTCAGGACCTGCGTTCCCTGATTTGGGAAGAGGGTTTCGTTGGCCTATTGTCAGCGAGTTTCGATCCTTGCTTTTCTACGTGAGAATCTGGAGGTTTACTGGATACGGTACAGCGTAGGAGGAAGTCCTAAACTCATCACTAGGCCGCGTGTTAGCTTCGCAGCCTCGAAAATCTTTCCCGACCCCCTTTCCCTACCCGAGCCACCAGGTCCCTTCCCGGAAAGATTCTTTCTTGAACGACAAAGAGATCCGATATATTGTTTTATTATTGCTTTTTTCTCCTTCGTTTCAGTTATTCCCCTTCCTGAGGGTCTCGTCAGAGACGGACGTTGCGACTCTTCCCGGTCGATGAGCTATCGTCCTCGCCCACCGGAGCACTTTGAAAGAGCCTTTGGCTTCTTTGACTTTTCAAGTTTTCTTTGGCGCCTTGAGACGATCTTATTTGTGCATGTTTCGTTGCTGTCTTATTTTCCCGCTTTCGGAACTTCCTCGTTTTGCAGTTTTTCCCACCACCCGGTCGACAT
>Ga0179591_1274924_pt1 | contig 18689 bp, 19 predicted proteins | sample CZOMad2_1_08_16f_FD_182891 | JGI IMG/M metagenome (GOLD analysis project Ga0179591, IMG submission 182891) | Vadose zone soil fungal communities from Angelo Coast Range Reserve, California, USA - CZOMad2_1_08_16fungal (PacBio error correction) | ecosystem: Environmental > Terrestrial > Soil >... | reverse complement strand
TTAGCCTCCTCTCTCCCCCGCTTGCTGTTTTCGAGCACTCAAGAGTGTCCTCCGCGCCCTTTTGGCCTGTACCCTCCAACTTCAGCTTTTCGTAAACACGGTGTATGTTTTTTGTCCGGGCTCCCCTTCCCGCCATATAAACCCCTTCTTAGCTCCTCTCCCCCCCTTTCTCTTTCCTTTACTTGCCTTGCGGAACCCCCTCCTTCAAACGTTTGTAAAATTTGTTTATCCTTTCCCTTCTCTCTTCCTGTTGGAATGAGTACTGCTTCCCCTTTCTCAAAGTTCACTGTTTTGGCGTTTCGTCTCTCCCACAGTCGAGTGATGAAAACACAGAGATGAAAGTATCCCTTCTTTATCGTTCCAAGTATTAAGAGATAGTTTTTTTTTGGTATGAGCAGTCCATCATGCCTCCTCCTTCCGAAGCGTTCGTCGTATTTTTTGTTTAGCCTCTGATTAGGGCATCTTTCCACCCTCGTCGAGGCAGGGGCCGAAGAGAGCGTCCGGGTAGATTGCCGCACTGGTGCCCTCCCGGGCGGCTCTCGCACTTATGGATCCCCACTTTTCTCGGAGTCCGCTAATGCGAGGAACTTCTACTTGTACCACTCCTACCCCCTCTGATCGCGCGCTTGTTCGGGAGCAGACGAGTTCGTTTATTTAAAAAAAATGGAAAGTCTACTCCTCCCTTTTCTTCCGTTGATGAAGAGAAGATCATGCGTCTGTTTTCTTGGTTTTCTCGTCAGTCGTTTAAAGGTTCCTCTTCCTTCTCGAATTCTTCTGGGTTTCTGCCTGAATTGTAGTTTCCTTACCTATTCCCTGTCGCGTCTTCCTGTTTAAAGCATTGAAGAAAATCTTCTGGTTTCCCTCCCAAAGACCCTTAAGGGGCCCTCTTTTCCGTAAGGCCGTCCTCTTCCTCTCGTCTCAACTCAGAAAGGTCGTTTGTATCCCTTTCCTTTATTCCCTCCACCTCTCCCCTTCAGCGACGTTTAGTAGCAGTCTCCTCCTGTCTCTTTCCCCGATCTGCTCCCTGGGGTTCCTTTTCCAACGTGGGTTCCCCTCCGTAAGCGATCTTCTCTCGGTTGCGTCATGAAACCACCCCTATAGGCCTGACAGAGGCCGCGTTTCTTTGTTTTTGACTGCACTGCTGCCTTTTTTCGTCGTTTTTTCCTCTTTCCGCTTCCCGCCCCCCCACCCCTCTCTGGAACCCTCCATGTTTTTTCGATCCGCATAAGGACCTTAAGCCTTGCTTCATGGGTTTTCCTCCCCAAATACGTGATAGGCGTAGGCATTAGTCCTTTTGATTTTCATTTCCCGATATTACAAAGAGCGTCGAGGCTCCCTCTTTTTGCGCCCCCCCGTCGAAAAAAGTAGCGACGATTTTTTTCGCAGCTGCCATCTCTTCTTCTTTAATAGTGCAATCCTTTCCCCTCCCCTCCAGGCATTGAGTCCCTTCGTTTTGGTCGTTTTTTTTTTTAGCCCACTCTCGGTCGGCGACTAGTCTTCTTTTTACCGACTCATTCTCCCCTTTTTTTTAGCTCGCGCACTTTCCTTCCCCTCTCCCGTTGTAGGCATTTTCTGCTGCTGTTTACCTCTGAAGTCTTGACAGTGGAGCCTCCTGAGATGACATTAGTACCCCCCTCCTTCCTGTCTCCTTTTGTTCCCGCCACATTCTTGGTTTGCATCCCTCGGGTCACAAAAGTTGTGGAGTCCTCCCTTTGGCCTCACCCGCGCAATGAGGCTTCAATTCCCTATTGGGAATATGACTCTCCTGGATTCTCCCCCTTTCCCCCCCCTCATAACGCTCTCCTTTTTCCTGCTCTCGCCCCCCAGAAAAGGGGAAACGCTCCCCCCTCTTAAATTCCTAAGCGACAGCGTTCGCCCCCTGCAACGGTCCCCCGTTGTTTCTTCCCTTGAAGCTTTCTTTCTCCTAATGAGTCTGTGCTCCAGATAAAGAGGGTCGCGAAGTTTACTCCTCGTTAACCCGTCTTCTCCCCTGAATTTTTGGCGACCGATTTTCCCCCCCCCTTTTTTTCTTTACCCTCCCTTGTTATTTTCTGGACATTGGTCAAGAGCGAGCTTCCCATCTTTCTCTTTTCTCCCTCCTCCTTCCAACAGCCCTCTTTTTCTGATCTTTCTTTTAGAGAGGAATTTTCCCTTTAGCTCTCCTTTTTGGTCTTCGATGTTACCCCTGAAAAGGACCCCGGTCCGTTCTTCGATCACCGGGTTTTCCCTTCTTCTTCCTTCTCTCCTCAGTGGGTGAGAACAAGTTTACCGAAATATTTCCCCTTTTGTCCGTTTATATTTGTGTTTAGATAGCAAGACGCAAGCGCGACGAGCGACCTCCATCATTGACTTTCGCTCTTTCCTCTGAATTCAGACTCTCTGTTTTTCCTGATTGTTGGGAGGTCCCCTCTCCCTCTTTGTTTCCCTCTCTCTCGTCTTGTCGCCCAAAAGAGACCTTCCAGATCTTCCTTCCGCGCTGAGGCCATTAATCTTCATTAGGCGGAGTCACCGCTTTGTCTCCCGTGATTGCGACCGCGTGAGTCTTTCTCGTTATATCACTCTTGTTCATGAAGTCCTTCCCTGCGGGATCCCCCCTGGTTTCACTTCTTTTTTTTTAAGCGACCTTCCACAGATCCTCTACATTTAGTTCTGTGGTGCAACCCTTTTGACGAGGATCCCCTGAGTCGTAGCGTGTAGTATTGTCCCTCCTCTCCAGGTGTTCTCCCGTCGAGTAATAGAGGCCAACGACCCGATCCCCTCCCTGCAGTCGCCCTGAGTACTAGAAAGACCGTCACCGCTAACGTGTTAACCTCGAGTTGCCCGACTGCGTTCCCCTTCCTTCCTTCCATCCGGTTTGGGTCTAATTAATCGGTCGCTTAGGTCAGGCTGTACCCTCCTTCCTCCTTCCTCCAGCAGTCACCTCTTTTTTCTACCCGTAGTGGCCCTGGAAACGGCGCACACCCCGTTATCGTATCGGTAAATTTGTAAGCCCGTTTTAGAAATCCCTCTCTTTTGGATTTCCCACAATCCCCTCCTTTCGGATCGTTGTATGGAGAGCTTTGAAACAGCATTACTCAAGAGGATGCTCGGAGCGTGAGAGGCGTCTGCCGTTTTTTTTTTTTCCTTGCTTCTTCATCTTTTTTTGGATTACAAGCTACAATGGAATCCTCTCGCTGAAACAACAAGTTGTCGCCTTTCGGACGGATACTTGTTCCCCCCATTCCCGACGATTGGGACTTACAACCCCTACTTCATTACTTTTCCCGGCGACAGCCTCTGGACATTGTTTGCCCCGGTAGGGGTCGCTGACCGAGAGAACCCGTAACTCTTTCAACCAAAACACTAACGCCTCTGTCAATTGTTACCCGGACTCCGCCTACATCTAGGTGCCCGGCGTGCTACGTGTTTCCCGAAGCCCCCTCTTCGTCGCAAGACGCTCTTTGTAACTCCCTCAGGTGAGTCCTGGGCTTGCTCAAAGATGATTCTTTCTTCATTGAGGGACCCCCTTCCAATTTCTCTTTGCGAGACGCTTCATCCCGCGGATGACTCTCCGCCGCCCTCTTATGTCTCGAGCGATTGCACACCCCCTTCGATTCATGAGTCCCATCCGCGAGTAATCGGTCAGGAAATTCATCCTTTCCCGGCATATTGTCCTCCTCCGATTTTCCTTAAGAGACCGAGAGCGTTACGTCCGTGAGCTCCCCTGTCCGGAGAGGATGACTCTCCGATTTTTCCGCCAACTGGAAGACTATCCTTCCCTTTTGTTACTTGGTGTCTATGTATGATACAACCTGGCGCCCTCTCATGCGGGTTCGCCCCTGGTGTTGGCCCGACTAAGTAGGATCTATCTCATCTCGCCTCCCGTGGTGAGACTCTTCGCTCCTCGCGTGTGTCGAAGCCTTTCTTCCTCGAACCTTCCTCTACAATACCAACGAGAAATCGGCATTTCCCCCCCCCCATGAGCGTCTCGCCGTTATGCCTCCCCCCCCCTTCCAGGCCTCGGGAAATTGAAGCTCCAGTACTTATGCTCCCTCCTCTCCCTTTTCCTCCTTCTCCCCAGACAATTTACCCAATTACTCAAGAACCCCTTCTTACGTGAGAGCATTTTTTTTCATCTCGGGACGTGTCGTCCTCCCACCCTCCCCCCCCGGTTGAGGTCGTAATAGAAGAATCCTATGGACAGACCTTTCCCTTCCAACCGAGAGGAGATTCGATGACCTAGTTCCCACCCCAAACTTTGATCCTTTGCAACAGTACGCCTTTTGACGAAATTTCCCCTCGAAGGTTTATGTGATGCGGTAGCCCGCGTCCCAACCCAACAAAAAAAGGTGACTCTCTCCCTTTTTCTTTCGAACCCCCGGTTTCCCCTCCACGTGCGGCGGTCTGGTCTTCCCTTTTCAGGTCAACACTAGATTCTCCTCTCTTTTTTCCTCTTTTTTTCCTCCTCCCGGTGTTGGAGAGCCGTCCCGGCGTTTGCAGTTTGACGCACGTAAAGAGTTTCCGTTTTTTTATTTTATCCTTTGACCTGTTCGTCAAGTACCTGCCGTTACCGGCTTTTTTTCCGTTTCCCCTGAGATCTTTCCCCTGGTCAGACGGGCCCGTCGACAACTTCCGATTTTACCGCGTTTGGCCCCGTCCTCAAAATTTTGTATTGAAGTTTTTGTCTTCTCACGGCTCTTGGCTTGAGGAGTCAAGACATCCCCAAGTTTTTTTTAGGTGCGTTTCGTAGCCTACACAGCCGTTTCTACCACACAATCTCTGAACGTCCCTCTCTCCTTTGCTCGCGGCGTCTTAAGCTATTGTGATCGAGCCGACGGAAAGCTTTCCCCTTCGCAAATATAGAAGGAACTCGTTTCCTCTTTCCCCCCACCTCGCTTCGGCCGCGAACTCCTAAGTTTTCTTTACCCCTTCACCCGACTGTAGCCGTTCTCCCTCCCCGTCGATTGGTTTGGGTTAGAGTAATGGGGGTTGGACGTGGAGCATATTTGGTCTGTCGTCCTATGAGTTCCCTGGTTGCCCCAATTCGCTGTTTAGTTCGAGCGACCCATTACAGAGAGAGAATTTTCGGTCATACGTTTTTTTTCCTTGATTATCCCACCACATTTGAAAACGCTTCTCCTCCTCCTTTCAAGGCTTCCGTTCGATCCTTTAGATCAGTTAGAAGTGATTTATCTTTTCTGCACCTCCCCTCTCCGTAAGTCGATTCTAGGCTATATGGGATCCTTCATCCTGCCCCCTGTAGACTTAAGCCCTATGTAAGTACCGTTCGCGCTTGTTCACAAGAATGGAAGATAGCCTTTTTTTTCCTGACCTCTTCCCTTCCAACCTCCAGTACGAGGGCCTTCATCTCGTTTAGTCGTTTTTCTCATAGTCTCTACCCCCCCAACGCCCGACCCCTCGCTCTTTCTTAGGTTGAGCTCCGTCTCCGTCCTCCCGATTGGGCCAGTTTTGAGCGATCGCGTTTTCTTTCTTAATGGTTCTCAAACTTCTCGACTCAAATAGCTATTCCTCTTTTTAGTTCAACCCCCCATCTAGCGTCTTGACCGAGGAGCTATAGTTATCCTGATGGATGTGTCGTCTCTTTGACCTCGTTAAAGTAGAGTCGTTATCTTTCGCGCTGTTCGCTTTTTTCCAAGACTTCTCTCCTCCATTTCATAATCCCTTTCCGCCACACTGTTCTGGGTCATGTTGTTCTCTCACCCTGCTCTTGTCCGAAATCTTCTTTTTTCCCGATAGACTACGCCCCGAGGTAGATCCTTGTTTAATCTTGGGCCCAGAAGAAATAGAGTTCTTCCCCTCACACTCGTCGCCGCTGCTCATCGATCACTAGATGATCCTTCCCGTGCACAGCAATGCGACAGCATTCCGTTCGTTTACCGGCTTCTTCCCCGCAAATCCGTCGTCCTTCTACTTCGTTTTGTCCGGACACTTTTCCTTGACGCTGCTTATTTTTCTCTCTCGCAAGTTCTTGCATAATTCTCTGTTTGGTGATTTTTTTAGGAATGTTTCCCGAGACATAGCCTTGAAGTTCCCTTTTCCGGAAGTTTTTTAAGCAGGAAAACTCCCTTTCTTCGGTTAACCCTGTTCGTCCACGTGGAGTCCCGCGATGTTTTTTCCCCCTCCATTTGTGATCCTGGCAATTACCACCCTTCTCTCTCTGCCCTACCCAAGATAAAATAGTGATCATACTCCCGCGATAACCAATTCCCTTGGAACCTCGTTTCAATCATTCATGTTTTTTTTTTTTCTTGTTCTCCTTTTTTTCGTTGGGATCTAGTCTCCTTTCCCTGGACCCTCCTATCCCGTGAATGGAGATACTCTTTCTGATTTCCCTTTTTCCCAGCCATTTCAGAAGGTAATATCCTTGCCATCCTCCTTGGACCCTCGATGACGTCGGTCTCTTCTTTCTGCTTCTGAGTCGCTGGGTCCCCCCCCTTTTTCCCTGCGCGTTTAGTAGAAGGGAGCCCCCCCCCTTTTTCCCCCCCCCCTCGAGTTGATGTCCTTAGCGCGGAAATTTTCATGATGTATTCCCTCCCCGCTTGCGGTATTCTTTCCGGCCCAAGCAACATACTCCTTGTAAATTTCTCGGTTAACCATTTTTCCCCTTCCTTTTTTTTTTGATCGAGATGTAAACGCGTTCCCTTTCCCTTATGGTGCGTTTTTGTTTGCCGACATCGTCCTTCCTCAAAGCCCGCACTCCGGAGAGACTACATCCTTACATGTCGCTAACGCGTCCCCAAGTTTTTCCTCCTTTCTTGGGGTCCTTTTCCTAGGTACTCTCTCCTTTCCCCCTGTCGCCCCCCAGCGAATCAGTTGGTACGATACTTTAAGCCACTCGTTCTCTATGCAATTCACTGGACTTTGGTTTTTTCCCCTTTCTCGTTCGTTTTGACCCCCCTCCTAGCGGATTCGATCCTCCCTTTTGTCCCTGAGAAAGGGCTTAAAATCTCCTCACGTCTTGGCCTTAGTCTCTCCCCCGGCGGCCCAGATCTGCTTTCCCTAGTTTAGATGTCGGTTGAACACACAAGTTTTTTGTGTTGTTTCGAGGAGCAAGAGTTCTCTCTTTTTATTTAGTGCCTGAGCTAAGAAAGGTGAAGGTCATATTCCCCCCTCGACTTGCTGTTTCTCCCCCCCCAGTCATCTAAGCACGTTAAGTCATTCATCCTCCCTAACCTTTTCATCTTTTCCTCCTGCGGGACGTCCTTCCTCCTTTCCGGCCTGGTTGATTACTGACATGCTCATTCCTGGAAATTTCTTCAGCCACTTTTCCACCCAGCAGCCCTACAATCGTATCGATGGCCCGTACTTGTTTTTTCCCCACGTATCTCGCTTCTTTAGTGTTTCTTCCTTCTAATTCCATCGACGAGAGTTGGCTGTCCCAGCAAAGAGGTAAGAAGTTCGCCTCCATTGGCTTTTTCCTTTATGACAGCCCTTCTCATCGCATTCGCGCGCGTTAGCGGTTTTGAGGGGAGGGTTCTTACCAAAAATTTTCGGGATCCCGTACCCCCGCGAAGTGAGCTGAATAACCCTCTTTTCGAATTTCCGAGGTGATTTGACGTCCACCATTCTCCTTTTTTTGCCCTCCAAACCAAAAACGATTTTGGAATACCTCTCCCTCTTTTGTGGCTTCATCCACGGTCCTGAGAAGTGTTATGAAAATTCTGACGTCCTCTTTTGCTTGGATCCCCCCCCCCAACCGCCTTCTTTCCCTTAGCTGTTACTGTTCTCTGCTCGAAGGCTGTTCAGATTAAACTTCTTCTATTTTCCACCACCTTTTTCCCCTTTGCTAGCCCCCCTGCGATCTTTCTCCTCTCGATTACGGCGGCTCCCCTTCTGCTTTCTCTTCTTTACCGAAAGTCCCGACCGTCTGCTTTGGCCACTCTCTTCCGCTCGATCCCTACGGAAGAAGCCGCCAGGATTTAGTTTTCCATTAATGCCCCCGGATGCTTCTCGTTTTCCCACCCTTCGATCCATACCTGCTCGTGACTCCCCTAAGTTCCCCCTTCTCTCAGCGCTCCCACGTCCCCTGCCAGATAATGAGAGAGAGTTCAGCCTTATCTCCCCTTCAGATCCTTTGATGTAGTCGACTAATTAAGCACACTTAAAGCCGAATTCCTTTGAGTTCATTTGTGTTGATCCACTGCCTGACGATGCACGATTTTCTCTCGGTTTTGACGGAGTTTTGATTACTCTACGGTAGGCCCCCCTTAATAGAGTTCCTCTCGAAGGTCTCTTTCTCCTCTCGTCTCTTAACTCTTCCCCCTTTCCCTCCTACCAATTCAGAGGCATGCTCGATCTTATGCACTTTTTTGAAGCAGTTCTGCCTCCTTCCCGAAGCCGCCCTGAAACCTTGAATACCTCCTCTTCCGCCTCGCCTATGTGTCCCTTATTATGATTCCCACCCCCCCCCCTTTCTATCAACCCGGCCGCGACAGCCGCGAGTGGTCTTAAGTTTTTCTGTTCTTCCTTTCCCTCTCGAAACTCAAGCAAAACTTTTCCCCCCTTTTGGCGATTTTGCCCCTGAGTTAAAGGAGACCAACCTCTATGATCTTTTTGTCATATTCCCCCCCCCATGTCTTTGAGTCTTTTCCACCACCGACGTTTCCCTTCTGTCCTGGAGATTGTAGCGAAGAGCGTCTTCTTTTTCTGTTTATTCGGGAATGCTGGTGATACCCTGCCCCACCACCCCCAGCAAAAATTTCCGAAGATGCTTTTCTTGTTTTCCCGTACAGGTAAAAGATCCCCACCCTTGCGGCTCGGAGGGTAGAAATCTTGCTTGCTTCACTGGAGTCCCTGACTACTATCTATATTTCCCCGTTGTCTTGCGAGAGATATTTAGTGATCTCCACTAGTTCTGGATTAAAGACTCGTTTCCTCACCAGCTTCCCTCCGCCCCTTTGAATTCAATTTTTTTCACTCCCCCCCCCCCGTTCATCCCTGAGCATTTTCCCTTTTCTCCGCCCCACTACATCAACCGTAGTAGTTTCTTTTTCTTCGTCGACCCCTTCCGCCATCCCTCGGTTCCCGTACTCACACTTTCCCTTTTACTTACCTTCTCTTGTTTGTCTCTTTTGATTAAGGATTGGGGTTTTAGTCTCGGCGTCCTTTTACCTCCCCCAGGCGAAGGTGGATTTGGTTCGAAGAGCCCCCATCGATGAGATTCCAAATATCTCACTTTCTTCCCGAGTGGTCGCCGAATCTTCGGATTTTTTACTAAGATAAGAGGAATTAGAGAAATAGCCTGCAACTTTTTCCTTCGTAGTGTTTTTTCTCCAAGCCGGCTTCGGAGCTAGGCATATTGAAATGTCCCTTAGCTTCAGGGGAAAAAGCTCTCCTCATTGCCGAGGGGATGCTTCCTGTTTAGAGAAAGGAGGAAGAGTCCCCCTTCGACCTACGCCCTTGTAAAAGGATACCCCCCTGTTCCTTACGTTCCCTTCGCAGGACGTTTCCGTACTCATTGTCTCCACGTAGGAATTTCTGGTTGCCGAAGTGTTTCTCTTTCTCCAACTTTTCTAAGCTCGACCGATAGTCTCCCTTTCTTCATTTAGGTCTTTTCTGAGATCATCCTGTGACGGCTTTTGTCACTTCGGTAAGGAGCAGATCTGAGTTGGATAGAACTCTGTCTCTTAGTTTTCTCACCCAGGTCAGGAATTGTCGCATAAGAGTCCCCCGTCGCTGAAGGATGTTGCAACTGAAGACTCCTTTCTTTTTGACCTCTCCCAACTCTAGTCGGAGGGACTCGTCCGTCCTCCCTGTCTGCTGTTTCTTCTTTTTTGAACCACCCTCCTCCACGGTATCCCCCCCTTTTAGTCCCACCCTCTTCCGAAAGAGAGAGCGTTGTCCCCCGTCTCCTTTTAAGAGCAGACTAGCGTTCTGTTGGACACCTTCCACGCCGTTTTCAAATAGCTTTAGTTTCTTTAGGAATCCTCTAGTCTTCAGTCGTAGTTTATTAAGCCCTCCCTCTGCTTCCTCCTCAGTTTTAGTATCCTTCTAAAGCAGCATATGGATATATTTTGCGAGACCTTCCCCCTTCCCTTTTTGAATTCGGCCACCCCTCCTTCGTGATTTTTGGGGACTAAACTTCCAAGTGATTCGGCATCGACTTTTTTCGTCAGCGCGATCCTCTCCTTATTCGAGCTTGGAATACTGATCGGGCCTGCATATACCGGTCCCTGAACATCTCCCGCGTCTTTCTTTTCTTATTAATAGTTTCCCCCTCAATGGTCGCCAGACAGTCCGCTTAGAGGTGGTGTTTTGGACCCCCCCTCTCTTATACTTCGCTGCTGTGCAAGCTTGAACGAAGTACGTTTTGTCTCCCTTTACGATTGAAGGGAACTTCAAGATTGTCTTTAGTGTGTTTCTCCTGAATATGAAGTCCTCTGCATTACTAGACCCCTTCCAGCTCTCCCATTCCGGTGCTTAACGCGTCTTTTCCCTCTAGTTAACCCCCTTGAGTCGAAACATATCCTTCCCCTGCGTTGAGAGGCCCGAGATTGTTCCTCCGATCCGCTCAACGTTCTTCTGTATGCATTTCGACTCTTTCCCTCTATCACCCTGCAACCGCTTGTTTAGACAATTCTTCCCCGTCCTGATCGTGCAGTCCTCTTGTTTTTTTGGCCAGTTTCGCACCCGACTTTTCTTGCTTGGACCTCTCGGTTGTCCCTTCCCGATAAGCGTTAGGATGATTCTTCTACCGAGTTACGTTCATCCACGGCGACGAACGCTAGTTTTCCCTCCGAGACCTTCTTTCCTTCTCGCTTCTTTTTCTTTTGAAATAAGAGATTGATTTTTTTTTTGTTCTGTTAGCAGAGCAGCTCCCTTTCGAGCGTGGCCCCCAACTCTCAAACATCGCGGCTCCCCCCAACTCTTTCCCTTTTTCAGTCTCTACATTACTGATGTAGTATAAGTTTTGCCAGAGATTTCCTGCACCCCCAAAAACCTTCTCCCTTCCCCCCCCTGTGTTATTAGAGAAACGGTTCATCTCTCTTTTAATCATACTCTTTTTTTTGAGATCTCTACCCGGTGATCTACTCACAGTTTCCCGTTTTGGTGTGTTCGACGACATTCATTGACCCCTCAATCGCTTTTTTTTTCCTAAAGAAGATTTTTTTCCGCGAATACTTTTCTTTTGCATCGGTTTGAAGAGGGGTTCCTGACAGCACTTTCCCCAGGTATCCCCCCCCAGCGACTCAGTTCTTTCCAACGGTGAGAGGGAACGGCGAACTCGCTTTCGCTCCTGAACTAGTCTCGTTTTTTCTCCTGTTTAGTCAAGTTTCCTCCAGCGATCCCCCTTTCTATTTTCCCCCTCCTTCGATCTTCCAGGATCAGTCCCAACTGGCGCGAGAAAAGGTAGGATCTCTGTCTTTCAAATGGCGACCTTCGTTCCCCCCGCTCTCTTTTCTGTTGCTCAGGAAGGGTTTTTGAAAACCCCTTTCCCCCCCGCTTTTGTTGGTTTCGAGCTTAGCCGTGTTAGGATTCAGGCAATCCAGACGTTATCCCGCGGCCCCCCCAATTCTTTTACGACCTCTTCCCTTTCGTCAATCCTTTTTACTTCCTCATTATTCCGCTTGGCTCGGCTGAATCCATCCTGTCCTGGTGGATTTCCTTGTCGCTATTTTAATGCTGGAAATCAGGTTCGAGCCCTTCCCTTTTTTAAACTCCCTCCCCCCATCCGCTTTGAAAGGAAACGTGCGATAACCATTTACTCTTTCTGTCTGTTAGGACATCTGAGCCTCCATCCGCTCTTTGCAACAGCTTTTTTTACCGAACGGCCCGTCTGGTCCCTGATGTTTACTGATTTCATAGATGATGATTCGAGCGAGCGCTTCTTGTTAGGCTCTTCGGTTTTTTTCCCTGGATAACCCTTTTCCGCGAAGGGCTTTTCCCCTTCTCACTCCAACCCGAGTCGCTTTATTCCTTTCGCAGAGCAGTTCCCACCCTCCAAGTTTGGTGGCGAAATGATATTTCCTGATGGCTTCTGATCAGGTCCCTTTTCCCCCCCGATGATTGTCTTCTCGGGAGTACCCTCCCTCTGAAAATGAGATCCCTTAGATTTATCACCCCCCCATACCACGTTTCAATCTCGTGAGCCAGAGCTAGAAATTCTTTTTTTGTCCTCGACTCACGGCTGCTACCGACGTGTCCAACGAATCGATCTCTCCCCCTCTTTTCCCTCTCTTCATTGGATACAAAGTCTGTGTAAGAGTCAGGGATTCCACGCCTTTTCCTGATTCTTTGATTTTCTTCCCTATTAGCTTTCCCTTCGACTTCCCTCAGAATGATAGGGTATTACGTTCACCTTGAATGGAGATTAATGAGTTTTCCCAAACCTCTCCTGCTTTTCTCGTTTTCCTCTAACTGAATTATAATTCCTTTCCTACGCTACTCGTCCTTCCACGCCAGCCTCATCTATGACGAGCGTTACTCTAGCGCAAGTACTCGAGACTATTGTACCCTCCTCTTACTTTACTTTCCCCTATTCTCCGTTTGGTGAGATTCCCTCTCCTCACCCTAAACGGATGGTAGGGTTTTTTTGAGTGCCGAAGGTCCCCTTGCTTATCATTATAGAAGGGTAAGAGAAGGTTTCCTTGTGTGGCTCTTTTTCCTAGCGTGCAGAGTTCGAACAATTCTATTTTTCTTTTTCTATTCCCCCCTCTTCAAAGCTGAATGAATTACCGCCCGAAGAGTCGCCCTTGCGAGCACGCACCGAGTTCCCGCTCTTTAGTGCCTTATATCTTTTTTCCTATTTTCCTTTCTTCTTCCCAGACCCCCCCCTTCTCTTTAACCTGGAGTTTTTCTTTTTCTTTAACGTGAAAGTGTTGTCATCGGACCTTTTTTTCTCTCGAACGCAAACAACAAACGCACTTCGCTTATCCTCCCGGCCCCCCTCGACGGCGGAAAACCCCGATTCTGAAGGCGCGCTCTACCCCCCCCTGTTGATTATTGGTTCCCCCCAACCAGGGACTTGTTTTTCAAGGAGGTGACTTTTTCCCTTTACCTTCGCGAGGATGATCTAAGTCTTTCATGCGTGCCCCCCTTTCCCAACAAAGAAACGTGTGACGCCTGCGACGTGACCCCCCTTTCACAGACCTGCTGCGGATCTCCTCTGCCGTTCTCTTCCAAAAATGAGTGCTGAGCGACCCTCTCTCTTCCCTAAGTTTTTTTTTTGAGAGACGTCGTCGTAGTCTCTCTTTTCGAGAATCTTCCTTAAGCGTTCCTCTTAAGACGCGTTGCTTAATTTCACGTTAAAACGTCCCATAGGGACACGTTTGTCTTGGTGTTGGACCGGTTCTCGCCTCCGGAAATTCTTACGCTCTGAAGTAGTGCTTTCGTCGAACCCGCTTTCCGTCTCCCCCCCTTTTTTTTTTGAATCCCCCCTTGTTGTGTATTACTTTCATCTTTTTGGCATCTGCTATTAACTATGGTTTAAGTTCTTATCTGTCTCACTGACTACCCCCCCTTCCGTTCTGTGTGGAGGTTTTTTTCCTGTTCTGGCCCCAATCCCCGAGTAAGCCACCACACAAAATCCTTCCCGTATCTGTGATTCGTTTCCCTTCTTGAACTCTCTTTTCTATGTTTTTATTTTCTTTTCTCATAGAATTGGAAAATTATCGTGAACTCGACCCTTTGCAAACTCTGGTTATGCTTAGGACGCCGTCATCTTCTGACTGCTACGTAGACGGCAGTTTTCTCTCCTTCCTGCCCTCTTGTCTCGGGATTCTACGAAATCCTGTTAGCGAAAAGGGAGGACGAGAGCACTCCTATTCCGCTCCCCCTCTTTTCGACCCCCTTGAGAACCTTCTCTTTTTTGACGAGATCTTAGAAAGAAAGTTTTTCAACCTATCACAGGGCTCCCCCTTTTCTCTCGAATTTTAGAAGGTGGGATTGTCTAAACCAAACAGTGAAGTCGTATTAATTCTGACTCTCCGGAGCTCAGCCCCTTTCTTAAGTGAGAAGTTCGAGCTCTAGTCAGGTCTTCTCTCTTGGATAGAGCGAGCTTATTATGATTTCCCGTTCAATTGAGCCATGACTGAGTAAGTAGGCATTCTTGCACGCTTCCTGAATAGTATCTCTCTAACACCGCTCCGTCCCTTTAGGGCTTCTTTGGCGTAGGTCGTTCCGCGCTCTCCAAAGAGAAAGGTCCGAATTTTGTCTCAACAAGATTCTCCCTCCGAGTTGTCTCCCCTCCCTTTTCCTCCTAATGATGGTACCAGATAGCTTGAGATCCTCATCCTGCGTTTCGTTGTTTTTTCCCTGTCGGTTTTTCCCGCCGGAATCTATTTGCTAATGAAACAAAAGATAGATCAGCGTTTCTTTTTTTATCCCCCCTGCTTTCTTTACCCGGTAGTCTATTGAGACTTCGACAGTAAACGAATCCAATGTTTGGATACACTCTCCCCTGACGACACGCAACCGCCTCATTAAGTACCTCTGTCTACCCTTTGGAGGATTTGGTCGCCAAACCTCACGGGATCGTTTGCTCGTTTATTCCGTTGTCTGTCTTAATCGCGCGAATCTTTTCATTCCTTTTTGAGGTCGAGCGTGGAATTCGGCAGCCTCCCTCTCTTCAGTCCCCCTCTTCCCACCCTAGCTGAAGTACTCGATACATCCCAATTTCTTTGAACAGCCCCCTTTTCTCAAGGAATAGTCCGTCCGTGTCTGTACAGTCCCCAACTCTCTCGATCCCTCATCCTCTTAGTCCCCTCTACCCTCCTCTCCCTAAAATTTTCTTTTCAGGCCATCCTGCCCTTTGATTGTATGATTGCGACTTCGAAGCCCGCATGAGATGCAAGACGATGAAGAATAAACAAGAACGGCCTTTTTCTGCCTTTTCCCCTCAATTCCTTTCCTGCCCCTCTTTTCCCCCTTTGAGTAGTAAACTGGTCTGGGGAACTTTTGTTTGGAATGACGTCGTCTTTTTTTGAGAGTTTCTTATATGAGCTGACCTTTTCACCTTTCTTATCTCTTTTCCCCCCCCCTCCTTTAAATATAGTACGCGCTCCTTGTGTCACCCCTAAATTAGGTCTTTCCGATCTTTTTCCTCAGGTCGCCCCTACCGGCCTAGCCTCCGTGGCTCCTCCTCCTTTGACCTTCTCATCACGAAGATGTTTGATGGATTTCATTTCCCCTCTTTATCGTTTGCGCGTTAAAGTGCCAAGCTTTCGAGATAGCCCCGAATTGATCTCACGGATATTTACTTCCCTTTTAACTTTCCTCCCCTTTCCCCCCCCCTGACCCTCTCTCTCATTGCGAATTTCCCATGCGAGAGTTCTCGATTTCTCACTTCTATCAAAACATCGAGTCTGTCTGCGAAAACTCTTCGTTAGCGACATTTTTTTCCTATTTTCTTCCTCCTCCTCTTCCTTCTTTGTGGCTGAAGTCGTTACCAGCACCATTCCCCTGTTTCTGTTTGCTTCTAGACCGGGCCCTCTCTCTTTTACCCATTGTTTTCGATTGACACGGTGCTCTCCATTCACTGGTTCCCAGGTTTGTCCGTTTATATGTGCGTTCGCAAGAAGACTCCCTCTCCTCGCTGAGAGCCTACATTCTGAAAAATGGATAGCAGCTCCCGAGATGTTGTTTCTGTTGTCCCCCCCGATTCCTCCGGTATACGCGCGTCTCCTTCATCTGTGACCGTTTTGGGAACGGGAAGTAAACTCGTACGGAGAAATCATCTTTTCTTCCTTCGTTTACCCCAGAGAGCCACCCACCCCGAAAGCTCCCCTCGGGATCTGATTTCTAATTTTCAATGAAAGTTATCCTCGATACCTTCTCAGGAAGTTTCTCCCTTTTCTCACTCCTTCAAGTCCTTTTAAGAGTTTCCCCCCCCGGGTACTTGAAAACAAAAGTCCCTCGCTTGTGCGGTTTCGAGGAGAATGTTCGATTCTCTCGGCAACGCAAATACAGGTGTATTTTCGACGTAATTCTCCTTCAACCCCCCTAGCGACTTGACTCCCCTAAGGGACGCAAGTCCCCATTTTTTCCCCGGACTAACGGTTTCCACAGCTTGGAACGGCAGGTCCCTGTTGGCTTAATTCTCTTTTCTCTCTGTTTCCCAATGCTTGCCCCTCCATTCAGGTGAGTACCGAAGGACCCCAGAACGCCTACCCCCATATGACCCTTAAACTTTGAGCAGATACCAAAGTTATAGTTCAAGGTCTAATCTTTTTCTACGTCGCTCTTTTTCCCCCATTTTTCAATCTAGAGTGGGATGTACACAGAAAAGAATGCTCCCCGCCACTCGCCTGTCTTTCGTCCCCTTTCGCAGTGCCCTTTCCTCGTAAGATGCGATGCTCTCCCCCCGATTGCGTCTTCCCCTCTTTTTTATGCTCTTTACGTGATTACACGCTTTGACGCTCGAATGGTCCTCTTAGTTTGCTGAAACCCCCCTTTCAGATTTCGAAAGGACGCCGAGCAAGTGAGGTTTCAATTAAGCACTCTTTGTGCTCCCTTTTCCTGACTTAGATTTGTCTCTTGATCCCGAGTTTTTGGAAGGATTGAACTCGACGTTTTAACAGAGACTTTGAGTACTCATTGCTGGTAGGGTCAACACCTCCACCGCTCCTCGCTTTTCGTCTCCTCGACGATACAGGCACTAGATTCCCCCGGAGTGAGACCGACTTGGTCCACCTACCCTGCCTAGTCACGATTGGTCCCTCAAAGCATCGGGTCCTTCTCTTCCCCCTTATGCTGTTTTCGTTTAAACCCGAAATTTCTTTGCTTTTTCTCCGCGCGTACGCTTCTACGTCTTACAGGCATTACGGATATAGAGCAAACGTAGCGTGATTTAACTTGCAACATCCTGCGTCCGTCAGTACTCTTTCCTTCACTCTCCCCCATTTGCCTTCTCTCCTTCTCTCTTTCCCTATCCTAGGCTCAGACCACTGACGATATCGTTCTCCGGTGTCCTTCCTCTCCCGATTCTTTAGAATCCGCCAGTTCCCCGTATCGTGGAGAACGAGTCCCCAGTTCATAAAACCCCTTGCGCCCCTATCTTCAGGGGTTGATGTAAGGTTATCTCTATCCTCCTTTTGATTTTCGAGGGTTTTCGAGCTCTTGCCCGTTGCGAGCCCCACCGAGGCATTTTCTTCCCTTACATTCCTATTCGGGAACACGAGCGGCCGCGCAGTAGGCCGCCTGCTCGCACTCCGCCCTCCTCTTGTAGTCTTCTTATTCCTTCAATTATTCTCAAAGAACCCCCCCCTGACTATCTCCCTGCGCGTTAGAATCCGGATAAGTTCAGAGATTTTTTTTTTTTCTATCTGTCTTTGTTCTCGCCTCCCCTCTCCCACCTGGCATTTCTCATTAAGGCAGTACCTACGGCCCATAGCCTTCCTACACCGAGACAACAACGTGCAGGAGCATAAAAAAAACTGTTTGTCTTTGGGACCCAGAGTTATCGTTTTTCCCCTGTCTCTTTTCTCCTAATCCAATTCCTTATTACGAGGGGTCATGAGTATCCGGTCCAACACCCCGACACCTTTTTTTACGCGTCCCCTTTGAAGAAACGGTTTCCTCTCCCACGTTTCTTCGTTCTGAGACCCGGTTTCAAGTTTGGGCCTCGCGATCTACTGAGTTTTTTCATCCTTCCTATCGGGGTGTTTTATGAGATATAGTAGTCGTACATTGAACGAATTGGTCGAAGTATGCACTTCATCTGTGTTTCTCCAAAGAGCACGTGACTACTTTTTCTCACGTCCAACTTTTTTTCAGCTTGAGTCACCGCGGTGTATGTTTGTTTGGATACACGTCCTCCCCCTTACTTATTTTAGCTTTTCCTCCTGGATTCGTCGTACCCATCTTGCCGATCAGATGTTCACACGCTACAACCAAATGTGTTAATCTGAGTTCTCCCAGTGTTGTTCTCTTTCTTCTCTACCTGGCTAGGTTTTCCGTTAGGTGACGGAGACAACTCCCCTTGCGTTTTGGGGATGGTTTTGGGTCCCCTATTCCCCAAGCCGAGGCGAGACAAACTCTTTCACCGTATCCGTCTTTCTTCTCAAGTTCGTATACCGTAGTTTGTATGGTATTCGGAAGACGATGTCCCCCGTGCATAGCCCAGTTGGTGCGCTCCTGCTTCGGACCGTTAAGGTAGAGAATTTCAAAGGGACGAAGTTGACGCTGTCTCGTTTATATGAATAGTTCTTTTTTGCGCCCAAGGGCAGTTTCCTCTTAGACGAGATCACTATGCGGGCTCAAACGGATTTCTAGGATTTGCGAGATTGAGCCACGCTTCCTCACGCCTGGGTACCCCGCCCCTCCTCTTTCGGCGAAGCATACGTGGGACGCTTTTCCCCAACAACTGTAAGACCGTGCGACAGTGGATGCTTGAAAGTCTTCGTCGCTTTTTTCCGAACAGCTCGCGGAGGGAGCCCAATTGTACCGCTCAGTCAGGAGCTTCGTGGATCGCGCTGATCCTGTTAGTCCGGTCCACTTTCCTGATTTAGTACGTCGCTGCATTATGCCCCGAATGAAGATCCTTTTTTGTTAACCCCTCTCAGTCCGGCTTTTGGACGGCCGTTCAGCCGGTCGACTCCTTCCGCCCACCTCGATCCATCTTTTAGGGGCCCCTTTCCTCTCCTCAGCCGCCGTCCTCCGCCTGCGGGCACGATCTCTTGACTGAGCCCCTTTTTCGCGTTTGGGGGCCCGTCAGCTCTCACGCCGTGAAGGGCCCATTCTTTCGAGCGGCT
>Ga0179591_1219185_pt1 | contig 18692 bp, 18 predicted proteins | sample CZOMad2_1_08_16f_FD_182891 | JGI IMG/M metagenome (GOLD analysis project Ga0179591, IMG submission 182891) | Vadose zone soil fungal communities from Angelo Coast Range Reserve, California, USA - CZOMad2_1_08_16fungal (PacBio error correction) | ecosystem: Environmental > Terrestrial > Soil >... | reverse complement strand
CTGTTGGCCGCTTTCCTTGCGCGGATGTTTCTTGCTCACCGTATCTTACTTGCCTCTCCCTGCTCTTTCATGCATGTCGATAGATGATTCATCGCCTGACCCTGCTGTGTCGACGCGCTTGCCGACTGTCAATCCCATCTCCTCTTAAGAACTATTTTCCTGCGTCTTCGCTCCATCTCGACCTCAGAACTGTAGAGACATTAAGATCCTATAAAGATTTGTAATATTCCGTCTTTTTTCGGCGTTGCTCGACTTACCCCTGGCGCGCTCTTTTTCTGATTTGGGCCTCTGCCCTTCCCCCCATGGCGGATATTTCGGATAAAGTCACAAGGACGGGTATAAAAACGACGATCGCTTTGTGAGCCGCTCAAGGGCGTTTTCCTCTCCCCCTTTCAAGGTTTTCCCCCCTTCGCTCTTCGCTTTTCACGTTCCCTTCTTGACCCTACCTGGTCCTTCTCCCTCAACCCTCCGGGTGCAGGTCAAGGCTCCCCTTGGAGAAGAATGGGTTGTGGACGCCCGGCGCCACAGATCCCTTCCCCTCGTTCCGAATGCGGTTGCTTTTCTTACCCTGTGTTTTTCTTCGTCAGTTGCACGTTCGTAATGGACCTTTTCCTTTTTCACTTTTTACCCGTTAGAATTAATTTCATCGGGCAAGCATTGCTTCCGTATGTTATCGTTTGGCGGCTGGTTCGAACTCTATCCTCTATATTCTAGTCCCCCTTTTACCTCATTTTTCCTTCCTATCCCCCCAGTGGTGTTACCCCTCCCTATTCACGGTTCTCGGTGATTGATTTTTGTCAAGTTCCTTTTCCTGGTTCTAATGGGAGCCCTCCCGCAGCCCTCCAGAATGTCACATGTTTCTTCCAACGCCCATTTCTGCTTGTCGGGTTAATGCTCAGTCGTCGGGTGTTTTACCCCTTTCCGCTTCCTTTTTCGGTCAAATTTTCTAAATGGGTGCTGACGCGCACTTCCTTAGCGAACTACTTTTTCCGACAAAGTATGGTCCGCGCTGCCATAAATTACTTCTTCACTTGTCTCGCTCCTCATTCTCTCTCCCTTTCCCAATCAGAGAGTTAAATTAAATGAAGTTCAGACCCCCCTTCCGCTTTCGTCTGCGGCTTTTCTAGTTTCGTCAACGCTTCCTTTATGCCCAGTTTTTTTTCTCCACTTCAGTCTGATGCCTTCGGTCCTCAAGGGCGGGCATTCGCGACGTCTCCCTAATCCCCATCTCGTGTCCGTGCCTTTCGAGTTGCCCCCCCCTTCCCCCTAATAGTCCTTTAGTCCCTCTCCCTCCGGACATGTTTCCCCCCCCCATATCGCTCCTTTTCATGCGAATTGGGCCTGCCAATACCCTCTACAGTGAGTTCCCGATGTGAGACCCGACGTCATGGTGTCCTCCCTTTCGCTCGTCGGCTGAGTGTTGCGGACTTGGTACCCTACCGGCCGTTTTCAGAGCACCTGCCCACCCTCCTTGGGGGCTAGGCCCCCTCCCCCCAAAGGCGATCCAAGACACATCACTTCAGGTTCTGACGCTCATTCGGCATTTTTTCCGCTCTGCTCAAAAATGCGGTTGTCTGGATAATGAGATCCGGTTTAATACAACAATTCTGGGTTCCTCCGGCCCGTTCGATCGTATCCTCCCGATGTCCTTCTTCTCGGTTCCCTTTTTTTTATTTACCCTCCCTCCTTCTCGAGCTTTTACCTCACCACTTTCCTTTCTTCCTTTCCTGAGCAAGGGTTTCGGCTTTCGTCCTTCCGAGATGTGGCAGGCGACTTGTCAGTTAAAAGTCCTGAGAGGAACTTCTTTCGTTCCGCCGTCTTCCCCCCCGTTTTTTCGCTGTTGCAATCACCATTTTTTTCCTTCGGCCCCTGCTCTTCTCCTCCCAACTTTTTCGCCTCACTTAATTCCGGTCAGTCCAATTTCCCATGAAAAAGTCCTCACAACGCCCTCCGAGGTTCTGTTCTTTTATTGGCCTACAGAGTTTCCCTTTCGCGTCTTTTCCTCCCTATCCCCCATTCTGTATTCCTCTGCTCGGCCAACTACCTTCGGAGGGATGACTCGCAGTCCCTTCTGCCCCAGTCCATTTCATCCCCATGACCAAGGATTAACTTTTTTCTCTCAATCTATTACTCTCCCTTCCTCGCCGGACTCTGAATACTTCCCACCAAAATCCGTCCCGGAGCAGTGCCGAATTGCTGCTTTTCGTTTCCTACCGGACGGTTATTTTGTTCTTCCTTTGCGTCCCCCCGTTTCTTTTTCCCCTCCAAGGCCGCGTTTTTCCCTTTTCCACCCTTTTTCCCTTCTATTTTTTTTCCCTCCCTTGAATGTTTTCGATCGGAAATGCTTTAGAATCGCTGTATGATTCGCGAGGGTTCGGCCCCCTTTTTAGTCTGCCCTGACTGACGCCGTCTTACCAATTGACAGTAACTCAAGGAGCCTTACATTTCCCTCCTTTGTTTTCAGCTGTTTGTACGGGTTTTGGAATACGTGTTGTTTTAATAGTATTTGCCGACAGTTGGTAGACGTTCCCCTCCCTTCGGTTGAGTTTATTTTTTCCCTCCTTTTTTTCTATCCCCCCCTTTTTTTGTTTTCTATTCCTTCAATCTTCTTTCCCTCCTTCTTTTTTCTCATTACACCGATTCAAAGCCTATGGTCAAACCAAGATTCCCAAACCCAAGGCCCACCTCTAAGAAAAATCCCCAGTATCTTGACCGTTTTTATTATAATTTTAGAGTCTTGCTGTTTTCTGTCTTTGTAAAAGAGCTTAGAGATTTCATGTTCCCCGCCCTATTCCCTACAATCTCATAATTGCGGATGATTCTTAAAGCATTTCCGCTGCTCCAGAATCGCCTTTCGTTGTCTTTATGGTCCATTCGTTTTTACCGTATCTTTTCCAACCCTAGCCGTTGGAGGTTCCCCCTCCTTTTAGGCCCCTATTTTCTCTACATTTTTACAAAGTATTGACTTCCCCCCTAGTCATCAAGTTAGGCAATTTCCTTTTACGGATTGGGTTTTCCCTTGGAATTGGCACTCTTTGCAGTTGCCCTCGTCTCTCGTCTTTAATTCCTCTTTTTGATGGCTTTCTTACTGGTAATGGTCGTAAATAGGCAATTCCTCTCCGGCAGATCTTCGCCCCCTTCCAGTCCTTCTGTTTCCTGCTCCGTCTTCCCTCGCCCTTTGTTGTTTCCCTTTTTTACTTCCTATTCTCTTTTATCCCACCTTCTTCTGTACCACCTGTAAGCACCGCGATGTAGGCGCTTGATGCCCCCCTTTGGACTCTTTACTTGTCTTACGGTCGTTTTCCTAGAGAGCTTTATCTAAGAAGGAGCCTACTGTGGAAAGTAAGAGAGGGATGATTGAGTCTGCCCGAGAACTTCCGCGTTTTTTTGTTCCCTACGTGGTCGCTCCCGTTTCTTTTCGTCCCTGAAGGCCTCCGAAATCTTCTCTTTCTTCCTAATACCTAGCCGCCCATGCTTTTCTTTTTTCGCAATCCTCTTTTCCCCCTTGGTGAGGGTCGACAGGCGTACGAGAGTTTACTCTCTGTTTTTCCCTTCCGCGTCTCGCCCTCCTTTTCCCTTTTTTCCCGCTATCTCTCCCAGCTAGTCCTTTTAGTCACCCTCTCTTTTTGACCCCTATCCTAGAGACGCTAAGAAATATTTTTGAGAAGCTTCACCAGATGGAAATAGCCCTTGTCTCTCTCGTTTCCGGCATCGCCTTTATGTCGGTTTGCTATCCTTTTTGCTTTGTCTGGTCTTCTCTTTTGAACGACTCGACTATGATGCTTTCCCCTTGCGCGCTCTAAATCCGATCCGAGAGAGAAACGATAGAACACCCCCTTTATAAGTATCTGTTCTTCGTCACCTCGCTTGGTTCTGAGGCCCTTGCGCCTTTCCTACGGCCTGTGTCTTTTTTTTTTTTTTTTTTTTTTCCCTTTCCTCTACTTATCTCCGTTTTTTCATTCTTTTGGTTCTTCAATTGGACGTTATTAGTAGTCCTAGGAGATTGGGTTTTATGATTTGTCCTTTTGACTCTTATGGCCAAACGCCGCCTGTGGCCATGACTGTGTCGTCTATGTGTCGCACTTACCTGTGAGCTAGAGGCCAATTTTTCTTCTTCACGGGAACCAGCTGAACATCTCGTACATTCGCCCGAGTTTTCTGACTCCTGCAGTCCTTGCCATTTTCTTTTCCATTTCTTCCTTAGATTTCTGTGATTTTCGTAGCCAGTTTTAGCATTTTTGTAAAGTTGATGTTTAGACCTCTCTTGCTTTTTATTCGCCCGTCTTCTCTCCATATTTTCTCGGCAATTTTCCCGCCTTTCTGCCGAAAAGCTCGATTACCTTTAGGTTATCCGCAAACCGCCGCCTAGTACGATCGTCCTCCGACCGCCGGGTCCATTTTCGATGTTCTCCTCACCCCTGGAGTCATGGCTGTGCGTACGTTTCGCGACTGCTCACCATTCCCTCTTTCCCTAACCCTGCTGTAACAACCATTTTTTGGATGTAGCCAAGACAACGGTTTTCTCGCGAGCGGCTGACCTTCTACGGCCCCCGAATATAGTATCGTCTTTTTTTTTTCCACCCAGGCATTCCACCCGACAGACCTTTCTACAAAACCCCCCGATCAAATATAGCTTATGATAAAAATGTGCTGGCCTCTCCCCCTTGACTTCTTTCAATTCCCCTCCTTAGGTATTTTCTCCCTGCCCTCCCCCCCTTCCTCCATAACCCTATAAGCCACGTCATCCTGATAAATGAGTTTGACAGTTTCTATATGTGAGGAGACCGTCCCTTTTTCCCCACCCCCCTGCCCCCTTTTTTTGCACACTCTTTACTTTGACCCCCTGTGAATTTGTTTGAGATCGAAATCCCCATCTTTACACCCCCTTTCGATCCTTGATCCTTCCCCGCTAGTCGCAGATGTTCCCTTGAGGTTTTACGGGACACGGAAAGTCCTCTTGGGACCCTCCCCCCCCTCTCGTTCTGTAGTTTTTTCCTTTTTTTCCTTATGCCGAAAGATCCACCTTTCTACAGGGCGCTTTCCTTCGGCAGTAAGCGCCTCTCGTTCTGCTTTGACTATCCCTCTGTCTCTTGGCTGATAACCTTCTTTGTCGTCTTTCGGTCCATTATAGCTCCCCTTCTCTTGCGCGTTCTTTCCTTTCGTTAGTTTCCTGTTCCTCTCTCTTTTTTTTTTGCAGTTTTTGTCTAACAAAGATTTTCTTTCTCTTATTCTTCGGAAGAAAAAAGAAATGTCTGATCGCGGTCAGGCAGACCGCCCTTTCTCTCCTCTACGCCCTCGCCCAGACTGACCAATTAGACGGGACCCATCTCCTCTACTGTACCCCTCATCTCCTTCCGACTCTCCCAAGATGGATTTTTCTCCCCTCTTCTAGAGCTTCCTAGGGATTCCCCCCCCATTTAAAATTTCGGCGGACTGGCCGGCCGATGCGTTTTGATTTTTTTTCCAGCACTGCGAAGAGTTTCCTTTCCCTTCTGCCTGTTCTTTTCATTGCGGATATTACTCTTTGTGCGCTCAGTCTTCTTCAGTCGTTCTTAGGTTCCCGCAACCCATTCCCCTCAGACCTATCCTGTGAGAATAGGCTTTTGTTGTCAGATACCTCTCCTATTTTTTCTCGTCTAATCTCCCTCATAGGTTTATAATAGTACGCCCTCCCAAGATACTTCTGGCTATGATAGGACTCGACTACTTTATCTGCTCGTCTGCTTTACTATCGATTTTCCTTTTTTCGTTTTGGCCCAACTCGATCTCAGCCCGTTTTTTCTTTTTATAGGAGCATTACATATCTCCATGACTAGATGAGGTGCGCTGAAGTCCCTATTAAGGAGAGTCTGTTCTCCCTCCTTCCTTCTTGATGATCACATGCGCCTCCCTATTTGGTTCTTTTCTTCCTTACTGAGATGATCTCCCCCTGCAGATGGTCCCCTCTTTCTCTTTTTTTTTCTTGTCGAAACTGACTCTCATCAGCAGCCTCTTAAGGAGCATAGCTGGACTCTTCCGCTTTTACGCAACCTTAGTCTCGACGTAAGCCTGACCACTCAACCTTCTACTGTTCTTGACCTCCATCCCCTGGCACCGGCTCCATACCTCCTTACTTGCTGTTCCCCTCCCATTATTTGGACTCTCCTCGGCATCTGGTTGTGCTCCTCGCCTGCACACGTCTTGTTTCTCCCGGTTAGTGTCGGATGATGCGTGGTAGAGTTTACCTTTCAGCTGGTAGGAGATTCTTCGATCTGTTTTCCTGCCGTGGCTCGGATTGCTGCGCGACAAGATCTTTTGAAGGTCATTTCCCCTCCCCTTTATTTTCTGGCTTTTTCCCGGATCTATCAATGGTGCAAAGCAAGTCTGACAATGATGGTTTAGCATAATCCCTTAGCTATTTAGCCCCAGTGAATCTTGAATCTTTTATCCCTCCTTCCTCCTAATGTTCGAGCGCCATCAATTCCATCTCAAAATATTTGATACAGGAAGTCTATCGCCCGCGGTTCTAGCAATCCTCCCCAGTTTTTCTCCTTTTTTTCCGTGCTCTCCTCCTTTTCTTTCCCGAGTCCCTTTTTTTCTCCCCAAAAGGGCGTTCTCTCTTTCCTTCATTGCGTTGGAGTAAGTACCTTGACTGATGATAAACATCCGCCTCTTTTGCGTCTCCCCCCCTTTCTTGCTGCCTATTACAATTTTACCCTTTTCCTTCGCCGCGTACTTTTTCCTTCTTCTCTTTTTCCGCCACTTCGGTCCTGAAAGGGGGATTTCCCCCCTATCGCCAAACGGAGGGTGCCAGCTTTAAAGGCGCCTTTGAGCGTTTTTTTTTTTTTCCCTGTTTTTTCCTCAAGATAATCCCTTCATCTTTCCATGAATGCCTTTTGTTTTTCCTCATTTTTTTTTTAGTGCTTGCCAGTCTTTTTCGGTAGGATATCGGGAAAATTTTTCGTTTGTTTACCACCGGGCACCCTGGAGCTTCATTTTTCTCTTCCCCGCCCTTTGCTTCTCTATTTGATCTTTCTTTTTGGTCCCCCGACCTCCTCCATCTTTTATCTCTGTTGACTCAATACGGTTCTCCCTTCTCTTCAAAAAACCAGTGGTGGGCGTCAAACGACTCCGAAAAGGTTCGCTTATTCTGAGCCTTCCTTTTTTTTTTTTCTTGGCTCCCGTCCTTTTTTTCCTCCCTTGTCCCCTTGTTTGCTGCCAATCCCCCCCCCTTTATTCGCTTTTCCTTTGCCGATCTCTCCGAATGATGTCTGGGTGGGCAGGATATACTTTTTAAACGTCAGCTACAGTCTTTCTCTCCATTTTCGGGACGTTGGGCTCTCTCCACTTTCCCAGACTCTTTCCTCGATAACCTCTTTTTTACCCTCTCCATCCCTCCACGCAGGTCCTGATTTTAAAAGGACCCCAGATTGCCGACTGAGAGATTACTGGAAAAGTACAGAGCTCCCGGGAAATTTTTCTTCATACTCCGCCTGGAGAGTCTTCTTTTTTCAACATCTAGTAATTTTTGATCTTTAATTGATAAAGGTATTTTTGTCGCAACGGCTATGCGTCTTCCGACTCTTCTCAGCCAGGGATTCCGTTCTTCTAGAATCCTTCACCCCCCTTTCTTGAATATACTCCTTCCTTTCCTCATCACCCTCAGAGTGAGCCACTGATGAGAGGTAAAATTTCCCAAACCCCAGATTCCTTCGCCGGCCAGGTCATTCCCTTGGTCAGCCCATACTCCTCTCGTCTGTCGAAGATTTCGCTCCAGGTAATCAGGGTTCGCTCAGGTGACTCTCTAGGATCAGGGCTATGACCGGTTCCTTCACTCCTTTTTCTCTTTCCCCGACGCCCATGGCACAGGCCTCCCCCCCACTTAGATACCCGAAATTCCCGGTCTTTTTTCCGTCCCGCAGAAGCTCCGTTTGGACTTTTTGTTTATGCGCACCCTCGTGGCTGTCTGCTCTCTCTTCTCTTCTGTGGCCGCCCCCACGCGCGCGGCGAGATGTAGCGCCCGCGGGCTCGGCACGTGAGAGACCCCCCCTGAGTCCCCTCGCCGCCGCCGTCCTCCCCCGCCCCCCGCCTAACCAAAAAACAACCCCCCCCCACTTTTTTTTTGTTTTCCCCACCACCCACCCCAACCCCACAACATACACACAACCCACAAACCCCGCCCCCCCCCCCCCCAAACCCCCCCCCCCCCCCCCCCCCCACCCACCACACCCCCCTCCCCCCAAAACCCCCCTACACACAAAACACCAACACAACACCCCCACACAAACACAACACCCCCGCACACACACCAAAAACCCACCACCACCCACCCTTGGCCCTCCGACGAGGTCGTTCCTGATAAATGGAGGTCTGTCTCAGGCCCCCTTTTCTCTCTGGAATTCTTTTCTGGACTCAGGCGCCCTAAAATCTTTCCCCCCCCCCCCCCCCCCCCCCTCCCCACCCGCCTCCCCCCCCCCCCCCCCCATTACCCGCACCCCCCCCCCCCCCCCCCCCCCCCGCTGCCCCCACCCGCCCCCCCCCGGCCCCACGCCCCCCCTCCCCCCCCCCCCCCGCCCCCCCCCCCCCCCCCCCCCCAACCCCCCTCTAGTTCGGACCTTTCCCCCTGTTCAGAACCCATCCCGCTTCCTGGCAACGTCCCCTTTTCCGGCTCTGCGTACTCCTGACCGTCCTTGACTCGCTTTTCCCCTTTTTCCGCACTTTCCTTCCCCTCCCTGTGACTCTTTCGTGCAAGGAAGTGCACGTCGAGGTCCTTCTCGCGCCCACCTAGCCCCGAACCTCGGGCGCCTTTTTTTTTTTTGGTTTTTTGTTGTGACTTTTTTATTTTTTTTTTTATTTTTGTGGTTGTCTTGTGTTTTTTTTTTTTTTTTCTTTCGGTGGTGTTGTGTTCTGTTCCTTCTCCCTCACCCTCAAGCAGGAGGAGGCGAATGTAGAAAGCGACGGTATCCAAGTCTATGTACCTCTCTGACCGAATTCACACCGGTCAAGACTTTCTTTCCTTTTATCGACCGAGGAGCACCCTTTGACCCTTATGGAGACGTCACCGAAACAGACCTAAAGTCGTAAGTCTCCCTGTCCTTCCGCGTTTTCCTTTCCCTTCCTTTTCTTTCCTAGTTCGGCCCTTCCTTTTCGCCCCTTCCCTACCAGTAGTCCTTTTTTTTTCTTGTTTTTTTTTGTTTTTTTTTGGTGGGTTTGTGTTTGTTAAAAGGAGCCCAGAGATCAACTCGGCATGCTTGCCCGCGCGGACCCAATGATTTAAACTCGTTCCGTACATTGATTCGGAGTTTTTTTTCGGAAGTTTCTTATGACCTGTCTCTCTCTCTTCTTAAGTCTCCCTCCCGGGTCGAACGTCAAGGGAACGCTGCCAGCTGGGTGGTACGAGTTGGGGTTCCTGGCTTCTCGTTTTTTTCCTCGGTTGCCTCCCGTTGGTCTGGCAACGTCATTTTGTTTTAGACTTGCTCCTCCTCTCTTTCCCCCCTTCATTGGGTTTTTTCAGATCATAGGCTACGCCGCCGGGACTGGAGTCGTTCGACCACGGGGCCACTGCCTAGGAACGATGACCCCAAATCCCAGGCCCCCGTTCGACCCCACCGCTTGCCGCGGGCCCCCTTCTTCCGTTTTTGGTCTTTTTTTTCTGCCTTTCGTTTTGCGCTCTCAGGTCCTAAACGCCCATTTTCCGAACCCTCGAGAATCATTCCGGGCCGATTCTAAAGATTCCTCGAGCACCTTATGCCGGGATTTGCTTTTTTTTCCCCGTACACCCTTTTTGGACCCCTCCTTTTTTCCGTATATTTTGCAGCCCGTCTCCCCAACCTTTTGGCAGGAAACCGCGACATCAGTTCGGACTGTTGACCTTCGGATTGGTGTTTCCGGATGCCCGTCCGGGCGATGCGCAGTTAAAGCTCTGAGCGTTTCTCTTTCGTCCTTTGTTCGAGGGAGGGACCCTAACTGGCGAGACTTCCCGGCTCGTTTTTCTTTTGAGGTTGCCCGCCTCCTGAGTCCTCGCCTTTTCGGTAGTGAGGCGCGAGCACCCTTTAGGGGAAAGGAATGCAAGCCCTAGTTTTTGGTCTTTCATTTCTCTCCCTCTCGGCGTGTGTCCTTATTTTCTTTTTTGACTCCCCAGCGCTTGCTTTGTCCCTAGCCGAGAGGTTGCGAGGGTATGCACCGAGCACTTGACCGAACGATGCGGGTTTTTGCGACGATGGTCGCTTTTTCTTGTCCTGCAAGGTTCTTCACTGATTCTCGTAGGCGAGTCCTTACGTCCCCTGACAGAGACGATCTCGGGTCCTTGGTGAGGTTGCGCCGAGACGCGCGGTTCAGGGAGAGATTTTCTTCCTCTCGCGCTTTTCTATACCGCTCTCGCCTCCGCTCCCCTTAATGGTTTTCGTTGAAACCCCCCCTCTACTTTTTCCGGCCTCGTCTAACACGCCCGGAGTTGTTTGCGCAGAATCAGAGGGAACATATCCCTTGAGTTGGATCGTTCCGTTTCCTTTTCTCGTGATGTCTTGGATACGACTTTGAAGGCCTGTCGGGGGTAGGGTCCTTTTTACTGACTCTTGCTCGATGTCTTGTATCCCATTCCTCGCCCATTGATGAGCGAGTCGCAAAGAGCGAACCGGAGTCACGTCTCAGTTATCCCGTCACTCGAGTTTTCTTTCTAGGCCCTTCGCATGCAATTGCTATCTGCTCTTGTTTTTCCCCTTTCCGGTCTTCTTTTTCGCCGGATGAGGGAGGGTGCGGCACTGGACGGCCCCTTGTTTCGAGTGTTTTGATGTCGCGGCGCGAATGCCCTCTTGAGTCTTGTATCGTCGCTCTTTCCCCAAGACAATTAGCAGGCCCTCTTCTGCGTGGACCTCCCCCCCCCCAGATGCATTCCGCCGTTCACTGGGTTTTCCCTTGTCAGTCTTTAACGCTTAGTGTCCCCCTTTTCTCTTGCATTTTCTTCCCCCGTCCCTGTGGAGCAGGTTGGATGCCAGAACTCTCGCCAGCTTGGAGTCGTCCGGTTCTCTCGTGGCCTGCTCACCCTCTCCCCTTTTCCCCTCCCACAGACTAGCCTTTTGGTTCTTACCGAACCGCCTCCTTTTCTCTCGACGAGCCGACCGGCCGAAAGGGAGAGTTTTTCGCCCAAGGGTCCGGCGGGCCTTCCCCGTCCGCCCATGAGAACATGCCAGTCGGGCGCATACTTCCGTCGACCTGGGTTTTGTTTTTTTACCGGGTTATCGACGGGTTACCTTTTTCTTGAACTCGATGAAGAGGATACTGGAGGGCTGAAACCGCCCGCCCCGTCTAAAATTGAAATACCCATTATTTCCCCCTCTCAAATGACTTTTCCTGTCCTGTCCCCCTCCTTCCTCTTCTCTCTCACCACCCTTCCCTCGTCAATGCAAGTCTTTATGGAAACCACATGAAATCCGAAATTTTTCAGGATGAAGAATATTTTGCCGTCGAGGACCCCATCTGTTTATAGTCACCCCCACCGACGTTCTCCGGTATCTGTCTTTGGACCAGGAAGGGGGAGCTAGAAATCCCAAGGGATGGTAATTCAGTTTTTCCGGTTTCGTCCCCTGAAATCGAGCGCTTGACAGTTGCACATGTCCCCTTATGCAACTCAATTGGCGAGCAAAAGCGCGTTATTCGGTTTTCTGACTGCCGATTTTCCTGAGAGAGACGACCCTGCATTTTTTGTCGCCTTTTCCTCCGGCCCTTTCCAGTCGAGAAGCGTGAGCGCCGCGCTATTCGAGAACGCTCCGAGCGGACGATCCCCCTTAGATATCTTCAGTGCCTCCCCCCCGTTTTATTTTTTTGGATCCCGCCTTCGTGTTTCGGTCCTCGATCTGGTGACTGAGGATGCGTCGTCGCGACCAGAAGGTGTATGCGATTGTTCTCCGTCGGCCAAGACTTCTGCCTTTTTTGCAAGGCCGTCCCTGATCGTCGTTTTTCCCTCGCCCTCCCTTCATACTTCAACCTCCGCCCCCTAGCGACTCGGCTCGAAAATTCATCTCCGGCACGAAAGAGCACAGCAGTCTTCCCCTTGTGAGCCACGATTCGCTTTGCTTTCTTTTTCCTCACTTCACTTTTTTTTGGTGCGGCGTCATGTTTTTTCTTTTTTGCACTATGACTCTTTTCCTGGTCCCTCGGGCGAGCGACTGCGTAGATCGCTTCCGCTTGTCGATACGATGCTGCAGGCGGGCGTACTTTTAAAGCCAACCCGGTTTTTGCCGCCCTTGATGCCTTCTTTTGTCGATCAGCGTATCCTTTTTGCGTTCTCGTCCTCTCGCGCTTGACTATTTTGCAAGAGACAGCGCCATTCTGGGTCTACGAGAGCATGTATGATGCTCGGCGGCGAACTATGAGAGTCCTTTGGTCGCGTTTTCATCTCTCTCCCCCTCCTGCCTCTTTTTGGTGTTGTCTAGCTGGATAGGTTTCCCAGGAACTTTGCCCTTTTTCTTAGCAGATTTAGGTCTCGAGAGCCATAAGGTGCTGAGGGACGAGATGAAATAGAGTCTTCTTGGGAAGCAAGTCAATTTTTTCTCTGAACACCGCTTTAGGCCCGTTCCATTCTAGGGGCCGGGGGCTTTTCCCTCCCTTCAGACTCTCAGCCCAGCTGAAGGTTCAGGAGGAAGAGGCTCGCTGAACGTCGCTCGAACAGGCCGACGGCCATCATCGGTCGCCTTGCTTCGTCCCTCGAATAGGCCGGTTGCCCTCCGTCCTGATCGGGTACGCCGGAGTCTTTTCGTTATTCTCCCGAGACGCCATTTTTTTTGGTCGGGGCGTGCCGCGAGGCGGGGTCGATGTTGAGGAGCTGGCTCGAATTTCAGTTTGTGAACCTGTGTTTTTTTGTTCCGGCCTCCTCTTTTATTGTGCCCCCTCTCTCAGGGCGGTGTCAGATAGAGAAGAATCGAATGTTCCAAGGGAGGGTCGACGCCTTTTTGTCAGCCCCCCAGGCTCCGCTTCCCCCGTAAACTCACTTAGAAGTGGTCTCTCATCTTCTTTTGTACCGCCGAACTGGAGAGAAAGGCCGATGAAGAGAAAATATTTGATCGGTGCGTATCGAGCGCTGGCTTCCAGCGCCGTCCGCGACTCTTTTGTCGGGAAGTTCTTTTGCGTTTCTCCTTTGTCTTTACCGGGGGCTCGTCGGCGCCAAGGCCACTCGGCTCCACCCGACTCTTTGCGTACGTCCCAGATGCTTGCTGCCTATTAAGTCACCCTTTTTAATTCGGCGATCGTCTTCCTTGGACGGCAACGGAGGTACGAAAGAAGGGTCTTTAGAGCCGCAACCCCTTGGTGTTTCCCTGCGCATTTTTTGCCGTTCGACGTCTGGGTTGGTTCCGATTCCCTCCTAAAGACCCACGGCAAACTGCCTGTCTTGAGGGTGAATGCGTGTGGCTGGATATTCTTTGGATCGGGTATGGCGGCAGTTGGAACTGTCTTTCAGGTCCCTGTCTCTCGTCGCCTCCCGTGCAGAGGACGGGGTTGCACCTTTTGTGTCCCTAGCATCATTGGGTGGTTTCTTTGACTGCGATCCCCACTTTTCCTATCCGTTTTTTCTTTGCGTGTGGTTCAGAAGCCGATAATAGATATCGATTCCGTGAAAGACGGGTCTCCCCTTAGAAACCACGTGGTGTTCCCCCGACCCGACAGCCTCCCTTTTTCTTGTTTCCCAGACACTTTTGATTTCTCCCTCTTCGGCGTACTCATGTTGACCCTGTGTGCGACAAAATACTTTTGTGCCAATGGCCTGCGGTCGGTACTCTTCTTTCTTTTTGCGTGTTTCTTATCCCCAGATTTCCCTTTTTTCGACATATCAAGTGTTTTCTCCCAATATCGCGCTCCGCCAGGACTCCCTCCAATTTTGGGTGCGCGTCGGCCATCAGACGGCTGAAAAATTCCCCCCGGTTTCGATCGCCACCTGACCCATTTTCCAAGTTTGCACTCTCCCCTCCCTTCCCCTGCGCAGACATTGCGATGTGCGGCAGGGTGGGAAATGCGGGGGACCGCCTTTCCTCGGTGCATCCGGTCGTGGTCCGTCCCTCACTCGGACGTTCCCCCAGGCGGTCCTTTCTAGATCCTCCCCCCACTTACGATAGAGCAGGAAATGTAGCAAACGCACTAAGGCCGGCGAAACGATGCGCTGCAAAGGTCAACACCCAGATCCGTCACCCAGTCATTGCGCCTTTCGACAATTTCTGAGAATGTTTCCTTTTGTTTCGACTTTTTTCTTTTTTTTTTCTCTTTGATCGAGGCGAGGAGGGGGCGACACTACGCAGCTCGTCGTCAGAGAAGTAACCGACGGTCCCAAAAATTTGCTGATCCCCGTCAACTCCACGGCAGTGCCTTTGCCCCCCTCTCCGTTTCCAGGCATGTCATCGTCTTTTTTCCTCAACGCCAAACGTCCGGGTGGGGCTGCGATCCGGCAGAGTGCTAGGTTTTCCCTACACTTTCCGGTGTTCAACCTATCTTTCACTGTTTACTTCTTCTTCCTGAGACCAAATTCTTCCCTGTCTTGCCTTGACATCACCAATTGGCCTCCGCGGATTTCCGATCCAGGGTTGGTCTGGTTTGCCTCCGAGATCGTGGTCCTGTCTCTTTTTCAGTCCAGTCCTCCCGGTTCCCCCATCTTTCACCCGCCCTTTCCCGGCAATTTCTCGAGTGCCCCAGACCATGACGAAAGATCCTTTTTTAGGTCACAGGCGCCGCTTGCCTCACTGGCGCGCTATCCGCTTCGGGAAATTCGAACAAGGCCTTTCCCCTTCCTTTCCCGCACTTCCCTTCATTGTTGATGCAGGAAGTGCCCAGTAATGGTGTAAGGTTTTTTTTTTTTCCCTCCCCCTTTGTGGACCTCTGCTCGGCACCTTTTGTTTGCCGAGCAGTCTTCCAGCAGTCCTATGTGACAAGACCAGAGACACAAGGACGGCCCCTTTGTTAAAGCGTCACTTTTTCCTTGACGGCTCCACCTTCCAGATCTCCCGCCCCCACCCATCCTTTGAAAGGATGACCTTAGAAAATGAGGAGCGGGTTAAGAAAGGACGTGATTTCGAGTGGAGGACTCGTTTGCCCTTTGGTTTCTCAACGGCTGTTCCTTTTTTTTCCCCCCTGCTGCCCCCGTTATCAACCGGGCATTTTGCTGCGGACACCTGCTCTATCGCGAATGATTCGACGAGGGTGCTTAGTGTTCGGCTTACATGAGGCTCCCGCTGCCACTGCCGAAACCCGCCAAACCTTTATCATTCCCCCCTGTCCGTTTTCGCTGGGGGAAGGGGGGAAGGGCTTTTGTCATGTGAGTTCCTCGTTGGGCCGCCTTGTCCGAGCTTACCACTTCCGGTCGTTTTCCTATGTCCCCTTTTTTTTTCCTTCCGGTGGTTGGTTGGTTGTCGAGAGATCCATCGGCCAGACGCCGGCCTTTTCGTCTCCCCCACTGGTTTAACATCCCTTGAGTGAAACCCCCTCTTCCCGCCCGCAGACCAATCGAAAACCAGTGGAGCAGATGGGGGGTTTTTGGACGGGCCCCTGTTCCTCATTTTTTTTTTTCGTCTTCTGGGTCGAGTCGGCTTTCTCAGGTCATCGCCACGGGGCCGAAACCGAGCGAATATGCTTGATGTCTAACGCTCCCGCTCCTGCCCATAGTTTTCGGTTGTCTTTCTTGCAGCCGGTTCAACCCCAGATAAAAACGCGACGTGGGTTTTTTTTTTTACAGAAAGGGGGAATTCTTGCGGCTCCCCTTGAACCCCCCTCCCCTGCCAAAATCGAGCAGCCCAACCATAGCTGTAAGGAAAGTTCCTCAGTTAGGAACTTTTTTTTGTGTGTAAGATGATCCGTTTTAGGGCCTCCCGCGCTTTTACGTTCCTGAAGAGGTTTTCTTGAATTGTTGTTCTTTGCGGGACATCTGGGCTTGATTACGGCAAGGCCTCGTAGAATCAGACTTGAGTTTGGCCCCCGTTTCATCTGAGGACCCATCTCCCTTTTTTGTCCCTTCCTCCGTGTTTCGCCCTTTCCCCCGCTTCGGGACAACCTTCCGAAGCACTCGATAGGTTCGTGTGCTTTTGCCTTTTTAATTGACTTTTCCTTCGTGAGTCTTTTTTTCGCCGTTGTTGATGCGGAGAAGCTCGCGGTGAAAGCTCGAGGAGCTTATGATTTCTCCCAGTGATTTCCCATTCAGCTGGTGTCGCCCGCTTTCGACTTTTAGGGTAATGAAAGGAGCCGGCAACGATCTTCTGAGTCCGAATCCTTTTTTTGCCGCCTTTGCTCCGTTGGTACTTTCCCTCTTGCTTGCAACGGTTAGGTCAGACTTTTTTTTTTTTCCGTCCTCTGTGTTTTTTTGTAGTTCAGCGCCCCGGGGAGATACGATCTCACAGTCTGCGAACCAGGCTTTGCGACACCGAGATTCCTACTGAGGAACCAGTCAGGCTCTGTTCGCAGATTTGATTCCTGCATTTCTCTTCGAGTGGGAGGCAACTGAGCAGTGCTGTAGGGGATTTCTTTAGTCGGGTTCTCTCTGTTTTGATTCTGTATTGAGTCATGTTCCACGTGCTTTCCTTCCTCCCGCGCCTTCTTTCCTGTGTTCTTAGAGACGATCCTTTCAAACTCGAGATTTCTGGGTCGAGGCCCTGGCGAATGACCTTTTTCAGGGGCCTTCTTGGTGGCTGTCCGTCGCCTCTTTTCGACATCGTCTTTCGGGTGTCCTTTTCTTTTCTTCTGCTTTTGTTTCTTCTGTCTCCGGCGAGAATGCAAGAATTGGTAACGGTTTTGGTCTATCTCTTTAGCCTCCCTACCTTTTTCCTTTGTCCCCTTTTTTTTGCCCTTCGCTTGCCCAGCTTCCCGTTTCAATCGCCGAGTTTGAAATCTGCATTTCATTGAGCCTTTCGGGTACCATGTAGCTGACTTTTCCGTCAGTTGATTCCCGGTGCTGTCTTTTTTCCGTTTTTTTTTGTCGTACCTTTTCCCTATTTACTCGCACCTTTCGAAACCCCTTCGCCGAAACAGACTGCGCTAATTTACGGTATCCTACCCAGCTCCTTCCCCTCTCTCGCTCTACCCAGAACATGGGTGATTTTTTCGGCCCCCTGGTCATGGCGGCTCCTTCTTTCCATTTAAAGAAAGTCTTTCCAATTTCCGCGAAAATTTCCCGCTGTAGTGATGTCCCACCACTTTTTTGTATCGACTTTTCTGAAACGTCGGTTACTTCACTGTTTCTATAGTATTTGGTATGGAAAATACCCTCCACGATATCACAATCTGAAGCAAATTTGAGGGCCACGCTAAAAATGTACGGGCGTTCCCCGTACCCCCCCCAGACCTTTCCCTCCTCTGACGTCCTCTTCCCTCCGCGAACCCACCCTCTACTCCGCAAAGAATTTTCCCTTGGATCAAGAGTTTGCCTTAGGATCTTAGGTGGCCTTTTACGTTTCTTCCCCCCAAAGAAGTTTGGCCCGACGCCAATTTGCACGGTTGCACCCACGGCAGTTGGGTTTGAGTCATTTAGAAATCCACCATTCAGGTACCCTTTGGCAGGTTAACTGTTCCTTCTCGTGACCCGAGATTTGAAAATTTTTTCCCCTTTAAATTCGGCAGCAATCCTTCGTAGCCCCCTCGATAGTACTTTTGGTGTGGCGAATATTGTTCTTTTTCCCTGATAGAAATGGTGGAGCCACCTGGTCCCTAGGCCCTCCTCGGGAAGTACGCGGATCTGGCCCTCCGATTCCTCTCCAAGAGCTGTCTTTAGCCTGCCTCCAAATATTTGCGACTATCGTAAGGGAGAGTCAACGTGCGGCGGCGCGATTGAGTCTACCTTCTTCTAGCTTCTTCTTTCCTTGGTTATTCTCCGATTTTGCTAAAAGATGTCCTCCTCTTATTTCGAGACAACTCATGACCTCCCCCCCAGCGGTCCAGGAAATTAAAGTCTCGTTCGCCTTTTGATACCTTTCACTCGAACCTCATTCCCTTCCTCCTTTTTAACTTTCGGCTTTTCCCGCTCTCAACCCTCAAGAGAAACCCAGCAGCCATGTCGGTGTCTGACACCTACAGTAGATCTTCCTCGCCTTCTCCACCTTCCTTAGTTCCAGTATTTTCCCACGAGCTCTTTCTCCTCCTTGGACGTTTTTTGATGGAAAGGAGGATTACTAGCTAATTGCGGAATCTAAGAGTCTCTTTATTGATAAGCTTCTTTTTCTTCTCTCTGTCCCCTCCCCCCCTTTCCTCCGAACGCATGGTCATGCCGGCTTCGGGGGAGATAGCTCCTTTTCTCGCGTTAGGTCTATCCTCTCTCTCGGCTTCTCATCCTCTCCCTTATGTTTTCGTTTTTCTCTCCTATGATCGGAGTACCTGCCTTCCTGCGCCTTGTCCTTATCTCTATCTTTTTTTTTTTGAGAGAGATAGGCAGAGCTGAAAGGAACTCGATGCGTGTTCTCGCCCACGCGAAGATTAAGGCTTCTTCGAGCCCTGTTTTCTTGCCGCTATTTTCCATTAGATAGGATTTTATCTCCTTCAATAAGGTTTATTGAGTCTCCTATTTCCCTCCCCAACCCCTGTAGGTAGAGGGACTGGTTTCGTCAGATCCCTCCTTCACCTTATAGAAAGTTTTTTTTTCATGCGTAGATTCAATTCCTGTTTTTTTCCTTGCCCCATCGTCGTGTTCCTTCTCATAAAGAGAACTGTCTGAGACTGCCTGCCGTGACCAATGATTGTTTTCTTTATTTGAG
>Ga0179591_1172476_pt1 | contig 18692 bp, 23 predicted proteins | sample CZOMad2_1_08_16f_FD_182891 | JGI IMG/M metagenome (GOLD analysis project Ga0179591, IMG submission 182891) | Vadose zone soil fungal communities from Angelo Coast Range Reserve, California, USA - CZOMad2_1_08_16fungal (PacBio error correction) | ecosystem: Environmental > Terrestrial > Soil >... | reverse complement strand
TGGCGCTCTCTTACCGGTCTGTCCCCTGCATCGGGCGGACATGTGGCGCTGCCATCCGCTTTTTTCCTGGAAGGGGCAATTTACCCTGACCGAGTTTTTTGTCCCCCCTCTTCCTTCTCCCCAGTTCCGGCCTGTCCCACAATGCGTTTTTTTTATGAGAATATCCCCCCCCTGCCCTCTCCGCTCTGACGATCTTTATGTGGGTATCAGTACGACGGACCCTTCTCATTCCTCCGCGCGCCTTCTTCGAGCGTAGTGTTGCTCTCCCGAGAGTATACTGCCGCCGCCTTCTGTTATTGGAAGGTCACAAATTCCCCCTCCCCCGGAATTTCGCCGAGCCCACCCCGTCTGTGCGTACTGGCGTGGATATCCCTGCTTCGAAGTCCTATTACATTTCCCCCCTTGGATTAGATCCCGCGGGGTATACGCCAGGTCAGGATTCAGATCATTCCTCCCCCCCCCTCAGCGGATAGGTAGATACATGAAGCAAGGACCCGCCCTTCTCCGGTTTCTTTCCCCGCTCAGAAGGCGGTGGCATGAGTCCCCCCATGGTTCCAAAGACTGCGGCCTTCCTCGTTACTTCTCTACTCCCGAAGCTTTTCCGTTTCACCGCCGCGGCGCCCTGTACTCGCCACAACCCTGCCTGAGCCCCTTCCAGCTAAGGCCCGTTCGACTCGAAGCTCTTCCTTTTTGAGAGGTGCTTCCTGGCCTAAGCCTTCAACTGACCGGCGGTGATGCTTCTATTCAATCGCCCCCACTTTACTTGTACTCCTTTCCCTTCTATAACGGACAGGACCTTCCCGGTAATGGTTCCTTCCCCCAAGCGTGTGTGGTCTGTCCCCGAAGCTGTGGCCGGATGCCACTCGCAACAGACGTGAAAGATCTCTCTTGTTTTTATCCCTTTCGGCGGTCGGTCCTGTGGCAATAGGGAATTAATTCCAAGATTCTTTTCCTCCCGAGGAGTTATCCCTCCCCCGGCACCAGCCTATCGGCCGGATGGATGATTACCAGTCCCGACTCGCTTACCCTCCCGAGATGCCATTTTTTTGAGCTCCCTCATCTTTTCCCGAGCCCGACGATGGTCTGGATAACTTGTCACAGCTTTTTACCTGCACAAGAGCCCCATAGCCTCGCGAGCTGTCCCTAATTGACGTAATCCCCCCCTGGTCCCCCCCAGCTCTTTCCGGAGGAGCCTCTCAGTCACGGAATGGCAGATCCTGCCAGAACCCCCCCTTTCGACACCCGATTTGATTTATTCTGATCACATCCCCCTCCCACTCTCCCTTTCCTATTGCCTGGCCCTCTGCGAAATGTGCAAGCGTTTAACGTCCACTGCTTTTTTGCCACAGAAAAAGGTGTCATCTCCGGGAGACGCCCCTTGATCGGCATGCCCCGGCCCGCTGGGAGAACAGAGGATTTTCCGTTTTTCTTGATACATCCTGACAGCTCCCCGTTTCCCCCGTGTGATTTACCTTACCCCAGACACCGTTCAGCAAATCCCTCTTCCTAACGACGCCACTCCCCGCACCCACTGGCCCCTTCTGAGGTTCACTTCCTCTCAGGTCCTAACCTTGATCTCACATAGAGAACACTTTGAAACCTCTACCCGGCCTCTGAGAAAGACGCAGGCTCTCTTAGGGGATGTCGGACGGTACCCTCTTTTCATGGTTCCTCTGGGCGCTGGAATTCTGCCCTGACTATAAAACGAGCAAGACCCCTTTCTCTTAGTTCTTTTTTTCTCAACCTTTAGAAGGTGAGTATTTTTTTTCGGTGGCGCGTTTCCCCCTTCCCGTTACTTCCACGTAAACACCCTCCTTTTTTCCCCTTCTAGACGTGGATGTCCCCCTCTAGCGGGTGCCTGGTCCCCCCCCAACGCCATGAATGCCGACCCGTTCAAATTCGAATCCACCCATTTGATTCTTTTCCTGCATTTTGGCGTGTGTCGGTCTGCCCCATTGCCTGTCCTTGTGAGTTTTAGAATTCTGCGATATGATCCTTTCGCTTTCTCGCTTTACCAGCCCCGGTTGCATGAGCGTGGCTCAGCAGCCTTAGAAGGCCTTCTCTAGTTAATCACGGCGAATGGCGGAAGGAGTTTTAGCGCTCGGGCTTTTTCCACCCTATTTATGGTTTAATGTGGTGGACGCCTTTTTCCTTTCTTTCTTTCTGGAAGAATTCGAAAGTCGTTTGTGGCTTTTTTATCCTCGTTTCTGAGATCAGAGTTAATTTTGTCACCTTTTTTGTAAGTAGCTTAGCTTGTATGATGTTTCTCCCTGCCGGTGTTTTTTTGGATAAATTGGAGCCTTCTTTTTCCGGCCTTTCCTCCCCCTGTCACTGATCTACGCTTTTCCAAATGAATAAAGGTCCTCACCCTGGATGGGCTTTTAGTTCACATGTCGGCTATCCTCCCCTTCCGGAATATTTGTCCTTTTTCCCTCCCCTTTAGGTTAAGATTACGGACGGAGCATGCCCCCCCTTTTTCCCCCCCGATACAGCGACACAGGAGCATGGTCAGACCTACACGCACCAATCCAGCACCTGGGTCCTTATGAGGGATGGAGACAGGCGTGTCCCAGCGGGAACCCCATTCCCTGGTGACCGTAGCGGATATATCTTTCCCCCTCTTGTTTGTGTTTCTATCTCTAGAGGACGGTTCCAACAGTTTTGTGTCCATCGGGTACCCCCCCTCCCTTCCCTCGGCACAGCAGGACGTGTGCTGGATTTTTCTTTGGGCGGAGCGTCTACGGGTTTGCGGTTTCTCTTTTTGTTTTGCTTCTTTTGACGCGGGAACCGCCGGTTCTTTTCCTCTCCAAATGCGCGTTTTTTTATACCTCCCCCCCCCTGACCTTCATCCCACTTTCCGTCTTTGTGTTCTGCCGTGATTGTTCGCCGTGGCATCTATGTACAGGCTTACCCTCATGCCAGTTTGACAACGACAAAGAACCTGTCATTGTCTCCCCTCAGAACGCACGCCGCTCCCCCCGTCTCGTCCCCTTTTTGAACAGCCGAGTCGCCCCTTATCCCCCCTTTCTGGAATTGATTAACTATTCGTCCACGCCTCCCCCCCGGCCAGATTTAACATTCCCACACCCGATTCCCCCCCCTTCCCGAAGCGGTGGTAAGTCCACACGCCTCTCCACGCCAGGCGCAGCGCGACGAGTGCCTTGTGGGTTTTTTGTTGTTGTGTTTTTGTTTGGGGTTTTTTTTTTTTTTTTTTTTTTTTTTTTGGGTTGGTTTTTTTTTTTTGGTGTTTTTTTTTTTGGTTTTTTTTTTGTGTGTTTTTTTTTTCTTTGGGTTTTTTTGGGGTTTTTTTTTTTTTTTTGTGTGTGGGTTTGGGTTGGTTGTTTTGGGTGTGGTTGGTTTTGCCCCTTCAGGACTCTGGCGCTCCGGCTGCTTCCCCCTCCCCCCCCCCCTCGCGCCACAGCCCGATTCCCGTACGAGCTTCCCCCGATCACTAGCTCGAGAATCTTGCTCCTTTTCCAGCAATGGCGGACTCCTCTTGCCAAGAACGCAAATGCCTCTCCCCCCATCAGTTGCTTCTTTATGTCGACCCGAAATGTCGTGCATTCCCTTTTTCCGCCGCAGCTCATGTTCTCCTAGCGTTAACATTGACCTTACTGTGTTTTTCCCCCCTTTGAAGTACATGAATGCCACTCGCCAGGCCTCCCCTCTCCTTCGGCTATCGATTGCTCCTCTCGCACCCCGTTCTTGTGTTATAGTGTGGGCTATGCGGCCCAGCCTGTCCCCACCATGGCCGAAGCGTCCGGCCGCCCCTTCTAACGTCTAAGTTTTCCTGCGGCGTTTTCCTAGGCCGGCGGGGTCACTTTTCTCTTAGTTGCTCGGATCCCCGGACCTTCGCGTCAGTACCTTCCCCCAGGCCGGGTCCGTGTTGTTTCCAATGCGGTAGGGGGGGCGTGAGTCGCCTCTGCGTGGCGCGTTTTTGGGGTTTGCCGACCCAGCGGCTCGCGTAATTGTTCATCCCCCCCCCCCCTCAGACAGAAAGTTCCAATATCATGTGCTCCCCCGGAAGGGGAGGGTATCCTGGGGCGGTCTTTCTTATTGACACCGGGGCTGTCACAAGACTTTTGGCCCCCACGGTGCGTTCGCGAACCAGGTAAATCGGCCTCTGGTGCCGGGAAGGTGCGGGCCCCAGCTTTCAAAGCGCGTTGATTTTACTCTTTGCAGATCTGCCTCCATTCAAGTAGGGTCTTTCCTCATCCTCGCGGAAAGGATGAGTCCCGCTGTTTCCCCTATAGCGAGTGAGGTTCCGTGGGCCCTCGGTTTGTGTGCGCAAGTTACATCGGCTCGACCTCGCAGAGCTCATTCCTGAGCGGGGAGGGCCCCGTCGTTTTGAAGGGTCATCCAGTCACAGCCTGGCCGTTCCGGCCCCGGTGTTTCCCTGTATAATTTGTAGACCCTCGTGCTCTCAAGCTTACAGACGTCGTCCCCCGTCCCCGCCCCCGCTGCCCAGATGGAGGTCGTTTGAGTTTCCCCCCAGGAAGAGCTTTCGGTGACCACACGCCTTCTTTCCCCGGCACAGGTGCCGGTCCGGGGTACGGTGCCCCCCTCCTTTGATTACGAGCGAAGTGACCGTTGCGGTTTTTTGTTCCCTATATCCATAAATCCCCCCTTCCAATTTTTTTGACTCCGGCGACGTTTCTGCAACCGCGCACGAACCGAGTTCCTACGGCTTTCTCTCAGGGTCTGGCGATGTACATCTTGCTCCTCTTCGTGGGTGAAACTGCCCCCCTACGGCGAGTTGCTCCTCAGTTTAACGCGATTCCCCCCTCCGTTCCCACTTGCCAGGTGGGCCTCCACGTTTCGTGCGATCCGTGCGCAGCCTGTCCTTTTTCTTCTTTACATCTATATGCGCGAAGGGTGATTTTCCCTTTCTTTCCTCTTCCATCCTGCCTGCGTGTACAGTGATCGAATCCCCCGGCTTCTATTTTTTTCCATCAGGGATGAAGGTCACGCCTTCCCCTCCAACCGAGAGGTTTTGCCTGCTTACCATGCCGGGCGTGCATTTTTTGTAGGACGGAAAATACAGAAATGCGCTTCTTTTCTCCGGCCGCAAGGTCCTGGTCCCCCTCAGAATCGCCTCCTTGGTCGGTTGATCCGGGCCGGTCTGTCTTTTGGATAACACGGATCTTTCTTCAGAGCGGCCTCTTGTTGATGGGTGTGATGAGTGCAAACGCAATAAGGCCGTTTGGTGATCTTTTTCCCCTGACGTAAGCCTGGCGGCAGCTTTCACTCCCCCCCCCGTTTTAGGAGAGCACCGGCAGCCCAGCGGATGAGGGCCGCGCCATGGCGCCCGCCTTGCCTTCAAGCCGGTAGCCTATTTTCCTCCTCAATATACTTATATTTTCCTCATCCCTCCCCCTTTTTTTTTTTGTGAGGAGTTTCCTGAGAGTTGAGCGATAGCTACCTGGCTTCTGGCCCTCCGTCGGGCGGCCCGGTTTCCTTTCAACAAGCGGGTCCCCACTGGCCGGGGCCCTTACCGCCCAGACCGCTGTGACCGTCTTCCCTTCGCCCGGCTTAAGTCCGCCCTGCTACCCGGCCTCTTCTTTCGTCGTTTTTGGCCATCCCCAAAAAGCAGCGCTTGGCTACCCTTTTTCCCCGTAGACTTGGGTATCCCCGACAGGACCCTCCGGCTAACGAGCCCGGGCCGGTAGCGAATTCTGATCCTTTAGTGTTGTTTTCTCCGGCAGAAGAGCCCCCCGCGATTTCTTTATTGCCTTCCGTTCACAATGCTCGCTATGGTAATTCTTTTCTCAACCACCCAAAGATAGGTTAGGTATGGGCTTTCCCTTTTCCTCCTTATGAAGATTTTAAATCCGGGCTTTCCCCCTCTCCCTACTGAGGCTTCTCCATTGATTGGACGCAAATACACCTTCGCTTCTAGTAGGCTTCCCACTTCAGCAGGCAGGACATTTCCCTTCCCGGTTTGTGAAGAATTGGAAGGTGGTCCTGTCTCCAACCGAAATTGTTGATCTGAGGTTCAATCGGTTACTTCGTCGCATCCCCCGGAGAAGATTTTGTTCAAGTTTTAAAAAAACGCTTTCGCAGATGTTACACGCCCCTCCCCCCCCCCCATGAGCAGAACATCCGGCGAAAACCATATTAGTCGGTGAGGTTTTGCTGCAACGTCCTTGTCCGTTATGAAATATGACCCTGTCCCCTGTGACCGTGCTATTATGAACTCCGAACTTCCTCCTCTCGTCCGTGTTGCAACGACACGGAAGCACTACGGACAGGTCCTTCCCCCAGCAATCTGTGTTGTAGTTACTCCCCTCCCCCCCCTTCTGAATCCTCCTTTTCTGAGACCGCCCTTGCGCTGTGCTGCGGCGGCTGGTTTCGGTTCCCTGTGGCCCTTTTCTTTTTAAGGAAGCTTTTCGACGACGAGTTCTCCCCTATCCGGACTTGCACTCCCTGCTAGGATGGATGATGACATTCCACGTCGCTGCCATCCCCCTTCCCCCCGATGAAATGATCCATGGCTATTTTCTAGGCCCGAGGTATCCCTTGCGTTCGCACACCGCCCTGTTTCCCCTGCCAGCTCACCTACAGCTCGAAGAGATGACCTGCCATGGACCGTACAACGGGCCCGCGCTCGTGGTTCACTTCGCCGGAGACACGATGGCGGCGGCTTCCCATACCGTCGATCCTCTTTTTTTCACTTTGTCCCCGACTGCCACCGCTGCCGCTTGACCTTTCTTTCAGATGCGACCCCGCTGCCCCCTTATGCGTTTTTTTGCGGCCCCGGCAGGTCCTGTGTGAGCTCCCCAGGCCCTCCTCCTCAATCCGATGCGTAGTCCCATCTATCGTTTTTCGGCGATTGGCCCCCCCCCGCTGACCACGCCCTGTTTTTGGAACGGACCTTCAACGCCCCCCTGCCATGCCATCCTCTTCGCCCGCCGCTCAACCCAGTCCTTGAACCCCGTACCTTCTCGGCGTCAGGTCCTTCCCCCCTCCCCGCCTGTACGTAACCGATCTGGCAACACCGTCTAAACACGATTGAAACATTCTCACGGCCTCTTCTTCCCCCTCCGTGCTGTCTTTAGCTGCGGCCCCCTGCCTCTTCGGCCATTTTTTTCCCTGTTTGCGGTCCTAGTCCATGCCTATTTTAAAACGATTGCACCCGACCGTGTGCTTTATTATGCGATAGCTCCCTCTAACTGTGGAGTCTGTTCGACTTGCTCTTGTTTCAGCCCTGTTACTTAAATGTCCACCCCCTTAGTAAGTGGAAACCGCTCTCCTCTTTTTGTGTCCGGGTTGGGCCTCTTCCCCCGAAAGGAATGCCCTACCTGTTACAAGTCCTTCAAACACATCATTGATTCTCTCTTCCTTTGGAAGTAGTGGGTTGGATCCTCCCCTCCCCCCCAGTCCCTGGGCCAGAGTGAGTTCGCTGCTTTTTCTTTCTTGTTCATTTGTCTCTGCATCGACTGTCTTGGGCTGCATGGTCCGCTGAGTCTCCGGGCCCTTCGTCCTTTTAACTTTTCATAGCGCTGACGACTGGCGTGCAGGTCTTCCTCTTCTCGGTGCCCGTTTTCCCACGTTGTTCTTTTTTTTTTTCCGCCTGGCTCTCTGAGGCTTTTGTCCCGATTGCGGCTTCGCCGGTGTAGAGCTCTTTATGAGGCGTTGTATTGTCCTTTTGTTTGTCTCGCATTCTTTTGCTTAGTTCGAAGGCCGGGGTAGGTTTCTTTCCCCCACTGGAACTGCCGGCTACAAGCCTGATCTACTTTTTCTCCCCCGGGAGAATCTCCTTTACTGGGAGGGGACGTTACGTCAATGTCGATCTCCAGTCCGTCCATTCATGACTTTCCCAGACCGGGCGGTTGTGGCTCGTTTCTCCCCCTTTGTGACCCCAGGAGGATCTTGCTCCGGCCCCCTGCTACAACCGGCAAATACCTGCCTGCCTGTTCTTGAGCGGCCAGTTCGGGGTCCGCTGGCCATTTCCCCTTTACCGATATCTTTACCCCCCCCTTTGTGTTTTTTTTTTGGATCCGCGCGGCACCGGATGGGGCAGCGTGTCAACCGACTTTTTGGCGAGCTCCGGCCTTGTTTTTATGGGTGTCCCTAGCTGGCCGGCCGGAGTCCTTTATTCTTGGTGCCTGAGCTAATCGTTTTCATAAGGTATAGGTGCGTACCTTCAACGGATACTTTTTCACCGTTTAAGCACCCCCGCTCGACAAAAAGACAGTGTAGGTGTGTAATAGTCCAGAACCACGAAGGCTCCTATCGTTTGTGGCATTATATCATACCCATTTTGACCCTCTCAAATACACTTTACAGGCGAAGTTTTACATGCATGCCGAGGTTTCTCTGTGAGACCGTAGATCGCTGTACAGTCTCCGCCGGGTGACCGCACAGACCCTCTGTTGCGTGGCGAACCGCAGCCCGTAAGAACGCGTCCCGTAACCCTCTCGGTGACCCCCTCCCCAACAGCGAGCGCCCCCCTCGTCTCCCCGTCTGGAGAAGGAATTCTTGCCCCCCCTCCTCCGCCCCCCCCCCTGCGCAAGGCTTCAACACGCTTCCCCTTCACGAAAGCGTGGGCCGTTCCCCCCCACCTTCGCGCGACCGCCGAATCGATCAGCGCGATCAGCGGACCCTCTCCCTTGACCGGCGCTCCGTCTGATGGGAGCCCCCTCGCCCCTCTGACCCGTCCCTTCCTCCGTAGAGTAAAACAGTCACTAGACTGCGATACTTTCGTCAATCCGGCGTGAACTTCCCTCCCGATTCCGACACGCCCCTGAAAAAGGACGGCCTACATGAGGTGTCTCGACTGAAATTGGGCATTCCTTTCCCTTTTGCCTCGTGCCGCACTCTCCTTTCCTTTTTCCCCCCCTTCGATGTAACTTGCAACTTACTTGTTTATCAGGGCTGACCCGAGCCCAGCGCCGCATGTGAATTTTCCCCCGTCTCATTACCCTCTCGCCCGCTCCCCCCATAGAACAGGTTTTCTTAGTTTTTTCTAGGACATGCTACGCTACGCTTTGTCCCCCCATTTTCCGAGCGTCCGGCTACTATCTTCTGACAGCGAGCTGCTGGCTTTGCGCTTCCTTGCCTTCGATGGGTCATTTTCTATCTTGTATCATTTCATCCGGTTACTTGACCTGCGTCAGTCCCTCTCCTGGCCGGGTCGATTCCTGCTTCGAAGGGCATTTTCTTAGCGGGCCTTTTGCAGGTAGAGTCCAACCAGGGAGGCCGTCTCCCTTTCAGGCTGTGGTCATACCCCTTATCCGACGGACAGGGTGACTCCAATCGCCGTTTCATGCTATAAGAAGGGAGGCTCCCTTTATGACACCGGGCCAAACACAGCGTTCCAGGTCCCTCCCCCCCCCCCGTCGCTCGCAAGGCCAGGTCCCCTCCCTTTGACCTCTCTGACGACGTCTGATAAGTGCTCCCCCAGCGGGACGGGCTGTGATCCTGCCGACACTTCCCCATCTTCTTCGCCGGGCTCCGCTCGCGGAAGTGGTGACTTTCCCCGAGTGGAGTCGTTTTTTTTTCTCTGCTGATGGGTGCCGATGGAGGCTCCTTTTGTGCGTGGATCCATACATAGGGCTCGCCCTCCCTTATGTCATGGCCCGAGTCCATTTTCTTTGCCCTCCTCTTCGGTCATCTCCAGCGGGCCGGTTTTGGTAGGCCGGTGCTGCATCAGTGAGAACTCGGCTTTTAACTAAGCTAGTCAAGACCTCTGTCACCCGACGCCGACCACCCCCTGCAGCGGTCTCTGTTTGCGATTTGGTCCCTCCGGCAGCCCGTGATTCCACCGCCCCCACAGAGGAGGTTATTCCCCGGAGGCTGCCGTATTGCCCCTGTGATCTACGAGTTCACTTCCCTTGTTCCCGGTATGCATATAGAGCCCGGCAAAGGACAGGTTCCCCCCCCAGTTGCAGGACATTCGTTAGTTGAGCACCAGATCCCTTCCCCCCTCTTTTTTTTTCGAGTCGCCGTCGCTTCCTTTTTTTTTCTGTTTGATGTAATCTGCTCCTTGCGGGGGTGCACTGCCGCGTCGAGTGCTTACTGTAACGCACTATGCCTCCTCTTTTCTGCCGGGGTCTGCCACCGCTTTCCTTTGTACCGCCGTGTCCCTTGCATGTCCATCTTACCGATTTTGCCGCGAATTGTTTGCTGTTGTAATCATGCCTGGCGTAGTCCCTTTTTGATCCTTTCCATCCCGGTTTCTGTTTCCGCATTCAGTTTATTGACCGGCCTACTCACCCGAATTCTGTTTGCCTCCTGACATTCCTGGCGATTGCATTTTTTACCGCCAAAAAAGAAATGCCCCTGCCTTTGCTACGCTCCCGAGTTTCCAATCCAGTCCGACCCTCTACGCGGCCTGGCAGCGTGTCTCGGCCGGTCTGTAGTGGTAAAAACACATCGTCGTTCAGATCCTTACCCTGCGGGTGATTTCCCTCCTAAAAAAACCTTCCCTTCAGTTTTTTGCAGGTGAAAGGCCTGTTTAATGACTGGGGCCTCAGCTTGTAACCCAGACCGAGGCGGTCACGTTCCGGCAAGGCCCCCCGATGATTCCGCTCCCCTTTCTTTCCTGACTTTCCCTCCCTAAGCCGTAGCTTATCCAAATACTTCTCTTTCACCCCTCTTTTTGTTGTGTCTATCGTATCTTGGCTGCGATTATCAAAGGATTCTTGTTCCCCCTCGCAGGTTCTGCCGTGTGCTTCTTTGCCACCCCTTCAGGGGGGTGTCTGGGGATTACCCCGCCGACCGTCCGTGAGCCCTCCGGCGCCCAGGCTTCACCCCCTTTCCGGGCCCGTCCCCAATAGGTCATGTCGTTCTTCTGCGTACACCCGCAGCACCTCGTTCCGTGCTCTTTCCGGCTTGCCCACGACGAGACCCCTGATCACTCGCCCCGGACTTCGTAGCGGATCGGCGTCGTTTTTGCCTGCCGAGCGTCTTTCGCCGCCATCTTTCTTGCCTCCCACCACGCATCCCCTTTCATGGTTCCTTGCTCTCACACAACCGATTTTTTGATTAATGGTCTTTTTTCCCGTTCACCTGATGCAGATAGAAATTCCCTTTTTCTTCTGTCGCAGGCAGTTTTTCAGCTCCTTCCTCCAAATCACCCCATCGTGAATAGTTAGTCTTCCCTTTGTTAAGCCAGGACCACTTTCCCCTCCGCCGGGTTATCCCGCCGACGGCCTTTTGGCGGAAACCCTGTACCCCTTTAGCTGCGCCATCTTCCGTTTACTTCTCTTCACTCCGTCCGGGCAGTTCCCACGCCTTGGGTTCCGATGTACACGGCCGCCACCCTTCGCCCCCCATGGCATCCCTTATGAATCGAAATGTCGTGAGCGGTTGCTGGCCCCCTTCGGAAGGCCTGCCAAATTCCCCTTTCCGGGGTGCGTGCTCCTTCCCGCAATCCGTTTTCCTGTTAGATCACCCTCTTGTCACACGGACCTTCCCTGCCGCAGGCCGGGTGAACGAATTTTTTTGTTTTGTCCGCCCGCGGGGACCCTCGCAACACGTCTCACACAGCCTCTGCGTCGTTTATGAATGTTCGGTAGTGTGGTATAGTTTCTTGACCTTGCTAAGCTCTTCGCCCCGGAGTTCTTTTCACTTCATCGAAGGCACCTTCCCGACCTCCGTATAGGATGCGGCGAACCCGTCCCCCCTCCTCGCTGCCTCCCGATACGATCCCATGTCGCCTGTCGCGTTCGAGCCCGTTAGTATGACCTGTCCCAACCTCCTTCAATCCCAGCGCAATAGCCTATTTTTTAAGCTCCCTCTCATGGTTCAGAGAGGTCTTTTTTCGCCTGCTACCGGCTGCCCTTCGCTCCTGCCTCCCTTCCCAGATCCGCTTTTGACTTCCCTTATTCCCGCCCTCATAGGAATAACCTGACTACCCCCTGGCTTAGATTCTCAGAGGACCTTCCCCCCCTGTGTTGTTAACTTCACCAAGTTTTTTTCTAGCGATGAAGAACCTTGGTCTCCTCCGCCGCATGATGTAGCCATTCGATGGTTACGGGTTTCTTTTGGTTCCTCCGAGACATCAGTGCTGAAGACCTCCCAGGACGCCCCCCCTTTGTTGCGGCGACCGTCCCAGACCGTCTTCCCCCCACACTCTTCTCCTTTCAGGCAGACAATGGCACTCCCCCCCCCCCGGCCCTTCTTTTGCGGGTACTGACGTAGACAGTTCCAGTCTGATCTTCCTATATGGCTCCCACGATCCATCGCCTGTCCTTCCTCGCGTGCAGCAGGCTCGCTGCGGGGTCTCCTGGCTCCCCTGACGATAGTCCATGGTGCGCATTGGGCTGCTCTGCGACTATACACGAAGTTTGTCAAGACCGGTGCTGTATTTAGCGTCAATGCCCCATTTGTGTCTTTGTTTGAGGGGAGGGTAAGCCATGGCCCTCCCAATGTAAACACAAGTGTGCAATTTACAGTTTCCGACGTGGATGGTCCACAAGAGTTCTCACCAACTTACCTATTGCAATTTTACCACCACTCTATACCCCATACACGTCCCACCCCCCATCCTTTTTCCCAACCCCACCTTCCTCCCCTCCCTCCGCCCTCTCCCCCCCTCCTCTACCCCCCGCCCCCCCCCCGTCCACCCTCGTTAAACCCTACACCTCCCCCCCTACTCTCCTTCACCCTCTCTTCCCCTCCCACTCTATCCTTCTGCTTCTATCTCCTCGGCCTATCAACCGTTTGAACTTCAGCCCGACCATGACTTTCTCCCTAAACTCCTTGATTCTGCTAGGAATTGTTACAGTAGTTGGTCGGGATGTCGTCCAGAATGGACCTGCTTTATTTTTCCTTTCTAGTTAGTTCTGTTTCGCTTGTTTCTACTCCCGTTCCGAAGCGCTTTCATGAGATTTCTGGTCGGCAGAGTGAGGAGAACCTTCGGCCCTTTCTTTCTTTCCCCCTTTTTATGCATCCCCCTGCTGATCCCTGGTTAAGGGCGTGACGCTCCTCGTGTGGCCGCCCCAGCTTTTTTCATCTTTTTGTGAATCTGGTTGCTCTTGTCGGCGGCGTGGCCGATTCTAGCCTTCTTACCTACCGGGTGGAAGCGCTTTTTATGCGCGCGGCTGTTCATTTTAGCGATGTCCGTCGTTAGGTGTGTCTTTCTCTGCCCGTGTTGTGTGCCTTTTTAAATGGCGCTGCTTGTTAGGCATGCCCACCTGCCCTTTGTTCCCCTTCCCAAAGATTTGCATTCCAGGTCAGATTTTGTGGTTTCTTTTTCAAGTCTGTCGGATCTAAGGACACTTTCCCATGTTTTTGCTCCTGCCCATTTTTGGTCCTCTCAGTCCTGCGGTCCAGTCCATCCTTTCCAAGGATCTTCCTCGCGTGCCCCGATAACACGGCCCAATCCCTCCAGGAGCATGGAGTTGTCCTCCCCTGCGGCAGGCGGTCCCCTTTCAAAAATCTGGTGTTTTACCGTTTTCGCTTTTTTTTGTGATATAGCTCATGTTCCCCTCTTTTTTGTTTTATCCGAATCCCTTTTTCCCCCCATGATGGTGTGCCAGCGGGACATATGCGAGGCCCCGCCCGGCGCCCTGGCGGAGGGTGCGGTGGAAGGGCAGGAGCAGATCCTTTTTGGGTGCTTGGAGTTTTTGAACGGGGCGAAGGCTGAGACCCCTTTTTTTTTTTCCCGACCCCCTTAGAGTTCTTAGATCCAGACAGTTCTTCGGCCAGAACATGTTCGTTCTTTTTTCGCCCGGGGACTTTGATCCCCCGTAGCTTTTTGTCGTAAATGTTTTTCACGCCCCGCGCTTTTGTTTCCCATCCCCTCCCCACTGTGCCGGGAGAACAGCGCACTTCCGCCTCCTTTACGGACTCGCGGACACGATTGCGAACAGATGCGAGAATGACCGTCTCCCCGGTCTTTCAGCGTACCCCCCTCTTGATTTTTTTACTCAGCTTTTCCCTCCTGCCCCATTCTTCCCCCACCCTTATGACCCAGCACGAATGTTGTCCCGGGCCAAATTTGCTAGCGATCACCCCTAGTTTCGATAAGCGCCCCCCTGACAGATTTCCAGTCGACCTGGGCCTTTCCGGCCCCTATGACCTGCCCTCGCATGCCGGCCCTTTTTATCCACGAGCCATCCTTTTTGCCCCCCTATAGAATTTCTCGGGCCAGTTCAACTTTTCCTCCAGATAACGACCACGACTGCAACCCTAACGAGCAGAACAGCGTTGGATCCCCTTGCACCTGTCGGGCCTTTTTTTCGTCGCACCCCTCCCTTCGTTCAGTCTCTATTCGGGCAATTGCCATTACAGGTGTCTTGCAGTTATTGTTTCCCTCTCCCCCCCGCGAAATTTGGCCTACCGTCTATTCTTATCGCCGGTTTACCCTTCTCGCCCTTCTTGCTCTGTTATAGGTTTCCCTATGCCGCGCCTTGTACCGTGTTTTCCTCCTAACCTTCCGCCATTCCCCAGGCTCAAGAGATTCTGCGGACTTTTTTTCGCGTCTGGAAGGAGATTTTTTTTTTCGTTGTTTTTGTAAGTTGGCTATGGTTATTTCCTTCTCTTTTCATTTCCTTTGACGCCAGGCCGGTTTCCGGTGGTGTCCAATGCGGTCGGCGTGAGTCGCCAGTCGTTTTTCTGGAGAGTTTCCTTTTTCATGTCTGAGTTACCAAACCAGCGGGCGTCTCCCGGTAGAGGATGGCCCGAGCCGACCTGTTACCTCCTTTTTGAACCTCTGGGAAGGCGGATTCAGCACTTTTCTTCTACCCGGAGATGACCCATTTTTGGCCGTTCCCCCCCCCTCCTTTTTCCCCTTTCAGATTCGAGCGAATTGCCATGTTCCCGCGGCAGCGAGGCGAGCGGCGGATCGCCTTCAAAGCGCCGGTCTCTGTGTCTGGCAGGTTTGTACCCTACAGGCTTTAGTTTGCATTCTTCCCCCCTCCCCTCTCTCTTACGTGGATTTTACGTCCCTTTGTGGCAGCTCTTCCGATTCTTATGTGCGCTGGCGTGCCCGGGTTTTCTTTACCAGGGATATAAATCGGTCTCCTCACTCTGCTTTCTTTCCATGGCATCGTTTTTTTTTTCACTTTTTCGGGAGTTGAATGCTTAGCCTTCCGGGCCTTCGTTTATTTTTCTGCCCCGTGAGAACTCGGGTCGTAATCAAGCCTTCAGACCTTCACTCCCTCCCGTACGACCGCATTGCCACCTACTATTCCCTTTCTCTGTTGATTTCCCCCATACGTGAAGCCGCTCTGTCCCCCCCGACCAAGTTTGTGGCCGGCCCATGCCTTAGGTACTGCTTTGGTTCCGCGTGCCCTTTTACGAGCGACATTTACGGTTTTTTTCCTCCCTTTCTAGCCCGCCCCCCTTCCCCCTTCATTTCCAGTTGCAGGCTCCTTGTCAAGTTCCTGAACAAGTTTTACCGACGATTCGTTTAGGATATGGCTCGTGTTGGCTGGTTTGAACTCTGATATTCTTTTGACATCCTTTTTCTCTTCTTCCGAAGGCCCCAGCTTGCCGCAGCTCGATTTCCAGTTGGGTTTCCCCTCCCCAAAACGCTTCGGCAGCGATACCGGATAAGAATGTACTGCTTATGTCAATTCTCCTCCTGCATTGGTTGATCTGAATCTCCTTCCTTAGATGAAACGGATAGCCTCACTGGATTTCCTCTTCTTTAATAAGGTTGCTCCACGCCAGTCCTCCCCAACCTGAGTCGGTTGCTTCGCCTTCCTTTGGGCGAGGCATTGCGTTTACCACCTCCCCTCAAATTCCCCTCCTTGTACTTAGCTTTCTTTCCTTGAACAGACGACGTCGTGGACTACGCCGGCGAGCGCTTCATCCCCTTCAGGTCCCTTTTGTGGTACACCAGCGTCTTTCTTCCCCCCGAGCAGGATCTTTGCTTGGTGTTTCTTTTCATCCCCCTCACCCCGGCCGTTGTGAGTTTCAAGTCTGGTCTCCGCAGCTTTCCCACCAGCGGCTATTTTTTTTGGGGGGGAACATTGGTTAATTGCCCTCCAGGCCCCAGTTGAGGTTTCCTTTGGCCGCCCCCTCCTGATCATAAAGCCGTTCCTCCTTTCCCTCCTTCGACTTATATTTTTTCCCAACCTGACTCTTCCTTTTGTTGTTGTTCTATAGATAGGGCGCTACCCCTGGATTCTGCCATTTTTCTTCCCTCGTTGGTCTCGTTGAACCTCCGCTGGGGTTTGCTGGCCGGTTGTGCCCCTTCCCAGAATCGGACAGTTTTTTTTGACCCCCCCTATGACGGGCTCCAAGGCGTTAGTAAGGGGCCTAATCCACGGCTGTTGTTTGTTATGCCCTTATTCACCACAAGCCCCTCCCTCGTCCCCCTCTCTGAAGGAAGAAGGCCACGACGAGCCCGGTTCGCCACCCGAGAATTACCTCTTCGCTTATTTTCTCCGGTTTAGTTTTTAATTCGGCATTCCTTCGGTTAGCCGTCCTCTGCATTTTTCCGGTTCTCCAAACTCGCACGGGAATGTTCTTTTGATACAAACCGCTCTTAGTACCCTTTTCTTTTCCCTTTCCACTGATGCGAAATCCCCTTCTGGTCTTTCTCTTTCCCCAGTTTTTCATAAGAAGTATGGATTCAGATCATTGACCCTTTCTCCCCCCATTTTCCACCCCTAGACGGCCCTTTCTCCTCCACTATGGAAGAAAGCAGGCGCGATTCTCAGATTAAGCTTCTTTTTTTTTCTGCTCCCCCCATTTATTGGATTACATTCCTTTCGTTTAACTTTTTCTCGCATTCTTTTCGATGTTTTAGTTTAAACCCCACTCCTCTGGAGAGCTGTTTCCTCTCCCGCCAACCCAATGTCTCCAGAAGATCCTTGCTACTCGACCCCCTATCTAGTAGGTGAAGAGTTTTCTTGAAAAAGGGGACTTCATTTCCCCTGTCCCCCTTTTTTCCTTTCCTTGATTGATATCTCATGAACGCAACCTTCCCTTTTCTCAGTATTTATCGAGGTTTACTTCCCCTTGACGGGCGTGACTTTTCCCTTCCCCCTTTGACGGCTTGTTGTTTTCTCTTTTTCCCGCGCGGCTCGGTCCTTCTCTCACCCCTATATTCGACTCTGTGGTATTGGCGGCTTTTTCTGTTCTTTTTCCCTCAGTATGATGCCGATTTTTCTCCCCGAGGTACTGATACCTTCAGAACCTTTCCTTACTCCATTTTTTTTCTCGGCTGTATGACATTCCCCGACTCTTTCCTTCCACGCCGATGCCAGCCTCCCCTGCGTTTGTTGAGAGGCCAGATGTATGTTTTTCAGGTTCCTTCTCACCCACCAACCCCCCGCGGGGGGTTTCCCGCATTCCCCGCCTCGAAGATCTCACGCTACCTGACGTATCCACGTGTCCCTTCCGAGGCGGATCCTTTTACAACGATGACATTTATTATCCTGACAGGACGTCCGAAATGCCCCCCTTTTTTTCCTTCACTGAGCATCCCCCTTCCCTCAATTCAGGATTCCCCTTCTTTCTTTTCCGTGAACGCAGTTTTTAAGCCAAATTGCTTTTTTTACCGGCCTGGTTTTCACGCCGGGGAGAATAAAAGGTTTCTCCCCTGCCTTCAACGGCTCTTTTATTCCTGAGATGGTCAGGGGGCTCTCTCCCTTAGATGCGCTACTTCCCCGCCCTGTTTTGGCATTCGACCACATCCCCGCTCCCCAGTGTCAAATAGATTCGCGCGCAGACCTCCCTTGCCCAAACTTCCCCGGGGGTGCTTTTTTTCCGGTACTGTTGACGCGTAAGGTACAGTAAACCGTTTCCCTTTCTCACCCTTATTACCCTCTCACACGATGACTTGCTTCCTCCTCGGCCCACTAGACCAGGTTTTTCTGCAGCGTCTGGGCCGGCCGGACCTCGGCCTGGCGAATCTGTCGCTTTCAGGTCAGGCCTATAACCCTTAAGCCACCGTTCTCTTCTCTGCCGTCGAGTTTCAATAGGCCGGTTATCCTGGAGCAGTTTGTTTTTCTTCCTGTACCCCACCCGTAAGTTGCCCCCCTCCCGCTCGACGTGTTCAACCGTGTTCATTTTTTGCTGCGTATGCGAAACTGAATGCCCTCACATGTTAACCCCCAGTCCGACCCCCCCTTTATTCTTTTCCTTTTGCCTTTGGTCGGTTCTCGTCGCCTTTTGGACCTAGTGACTCTCCTCCCCTTCTTGATACGGTTATCCCCGAGGTAATAGAACGAGGTGTTGCCTTTCCTCTCGGTACGTCCGTTTTTTTTTTCTCGGCCCTGTCTTCCCTTCACAGATTTATCGCGCTGGAATTGCTGAAGGAGTGAAGAGATACTTTTTTGGAAAGGGTCACCCACCGCTTTTGAGGTCTTCTTTTTCCTATGTTTTTTTCTTCTTGTGGCCTCATTTCTTCCTAAGGATTGCAGAAAGGGGAGATTCTGCTTTCATTCGAGAGATGTATTCCCCTGTCATGCCTTTTCCTCCGTTCCTGATCTGTGCCAGTTCCCTTTTTCTGTTCAGGTAAACCAGAGGATTTTTTAGAATGTATTCGATCTATGGTTATCACCTTTCCCCCTCTTTGATCCTACCTGGAGTTTCCTGTCCGCGGTCTGTATAATCCAAATGGCACTTCTTTTCTTCCCAGACAGGGTTAAGCTACGTTCGTAAAGGACCCGCCCATGTTCCCGTTGATCCTCTTTCCCTTCCCTCCCCCCCCCCTCCCAGTAACCGGCGCTGCTTTCTTTCCTGCCCCTTTTTGGTTGTTCCCTTTCCCCCCCCCCTCTTTTACCCGG
>Ga0179591_1374799_pt1 | contig 18696 bp, 18 predicted proteins | sample CZOMad2_1_08_16f_FD_182891 | JGI IMG/M metagenome (GOLD analysis project Ga0179591, IMG submission 182891) | Vadose zone soil fungal communities from Angelo Coast Range Reserve, California, USA - CZOMad2_1_08_16fungal (PacBio error correction) | ecosystem: Environmental > Terrestrial > Soil >... | reverse complement strand
CAACAAGACGGCATGCTTTGACGTTCGCCCCCTTTTCCTGTCAGCTTTCCCTTCCTTTTTCGTCAGGCCAGTACTTGACGCGGACCTTTTGCAAACCGGTGCTCCTGTCCACGAAAACGAGTTTTTCTGAACTTTGTTGTTCCCCCCGTAGACAGGCGATCCGTTAATGGTAGTGACCAGCCCGGACTTCCTGAGGAATTGACGATTACGTCTTCTGCAGCCCCAAATCACTGGCTCGCTTGCCGGGTTTACTCGTAGTGAAAGACGCCCCCCCCCCCATCTCATGGCCCCTCTTGCAGAAAGTCCGGTCCGGCTCGACCTTTTTTCTTTTTTCCTTTTTTCTCAGATTCTTCCCCCCCCCGTTTTCATGCTCTGACATCGCGTCCTCTCTTCTTTTCCTTCATCCGGTGCTGGTCGCTTCTGGTCACTATCCTTCCAGAACAGTTGACGTCATTTCCGTTGATCACGATCGGACACCGGCGCTCCTCCTCTTGTAGACAAGGTCCCCCCCTTCTCTTTAACGCGACGAGACTTACTTCTCGTGACATATCGCCACGTGCTCTTTCCGAGTATCATTCTTTGCATCCTTCCTGGCTTCCCCCGATGGGTCGGTCCAGACTTCCCCGTTAGGTTCCCCTCTCTTTTCCCCAGTTAAGTCGTAAGTCCTGCTCCATTTTTCCATGCACCCCGAGAGCTCCATAGGTCTTTCAAACACTTCCTCCAGTCCCCTTATGTTGAAAAGAACTTTCTCATATCCCCCCTCCCTGACGACCCCCCCTCCCCCTCCCCTAGCGGGATCCACATCCGCCTTAACGAGAACGTCTTTTTTTCCCTGTCGCCACCTTGAACTCTGAGCACCGGTTTAGAAGCGCGTCAGTCTCAGTTGTCTTCGGAGATCTTACTCTCCATCAGCCAAGCCGCCCCTGTCCGACCTCGACTGCCCTACCCCCCTTTTTTTGAGGTGAGCCGAGCCCCAGGGAGGAGTGGTTTGACTTCCTTCTGTTAGTTTCCCTGTTTAGGATTGATCTCATTGTTTTCTCCCCGACCCTAATCCTCCCCCTTGGGCATTTTTCCCTGCAGAATACCTTTTTCCTGAGCATAATTCGGCGTTAAAACTCCTTCCCCTCCCTTTTTTTCGAACCCTTTCCCTCGGACGGACGTTTTCCTCTGTTTTGGGGACCAATACTCGTGCTCGACAAAATTCTCGATGGATCTGGCGATTCCTGCCGGCCACGTCCTCCCTGTCTTTATTAACTCCCTTTCCCACGACACTCCCAGATGAGAGAGCTTTCCGGAGTTCTCCTTTCAACCAGCATTCCCCCCTTCCTTTCCCTTGGGCAGTAGAAGTATCTCACTTAGTAGTGAACCAAGTGCCAATCACCCCCCACCCCTTTTCCCCAGGAATTGGGACCGACGTCCCAGCGTAGACATTCCTCTCTATCCTGAACAACCCTTTCTCCCTTCTTTGATCAGCCCGCTCGCCTTTCTTTCCGTAAGCTAGCCGGCCTTCCGTAAGTTTCCTCCCCTTCTGTCAGTGTCCTTGTTCCTATTCTCGTTCCCCATTCGCTTTTGAGATTCACCTTTGCCTTGGACCCAAACTTTCCGCTATTCGTCTTTGAACGTCTTGCCGGCTTTTTTCCTGATGCCATCGGCTTTTCTCCTCCCTGGAGCGGGGCCCCCCTTTGAGTCAAAGGTTTATTCCGACCCTTTAGGGCCCCCAACTCCCGTGACCTATAGACGAGTTATGGATTCATTTTTTTCGTAGATGCGTTCTCTCCTAGAACAGCACCGGATTATTGCGCGGTACACTAAAGGCAAACCAGATGACCAGTGTGGTGTGTATTTCTTTTAAGAATATTTAAAACCCTGGTGGACTTCGTCTCGCCTGCCTTCTCCGACTGAGTGAAGACAGGATGGCGATATCCGAAGCGCTCCGGTCGGGGATCCCTAACTGCTCCCAAGGCTTGATGACAATAGTAACGCCCTCGGACTTTCGTCGCTGTCCCGGCTATAGCGGACTGACGGTGCTGCTGCTGACCCGAGTTTTTCTCCAGTCAGTGACGAACACTTCTCGTTCCGCCCTTTTTCAGCGGATCTCATCTCGACCACCTTCCGGTCCGCCGTCTCCTCTTCTCGACTCGTCGAACGACGTCCAGTCTTAGAAACGCAGCCCTATTGGCGCGCTTGGCGACGTTTTCTTCGTGACGATATCTGCCTTCTTCAAGACCTTTTCTTTCTCTTTGAGGTCGATTTGGCGCCCTTGTGGATCGTTTCTGACCGTTTTTTTGTTAAAATAAAGTGTGGCGATTAGACCAGCTCGGGATGTCCCCTTCTCTCTCCCGTTCGTTGTTTTGTTCTTTTCTTTCTTTACCATGGTAGGCGAGACTCCTTTGAGGGTTAAATCCTCGGCGTGACGCGTCTGTATAAAAGAATTTAGCAGCCCCTAACCCCCCTCCCTTTCCCTGCGTTGCAGTCCATATGACTGTAAGGAGCCATATGCCATTTTTATTCCGCTTCTATTTTTTTTTTCTCCCCCGTTTCAGTCAAATGGTAGTTTGGGCGACCTCTCTGCTTCTTCGTTTAGCCTCCTTTTCCTTGGCGACGGGTCCTTGATCTGACGATTCACCTGCTTCCCGTTTGTCAATTCTTTATCTTCACTTTTTCAAGTAACTTCCCCTTCTATTAAAGTAAGGTTAGAATCACGAATTCCTGCCGCTATTGCCAATTCTAATCCCCTTTACGTGGCTTCCCCGATGAGATTTAACCCTTCTCTAGCACCTTTCCGATGCTAGGTTTGTCCCTCCAGCTCGGCCTCGAAAATAAAAAATGTGAGAGACTCCCTTTACCCTTTTACAACAGTTTCCCTTTCCGGGTTCATTGACATCCTCCCTTTCAGGGTAAATCGGATCGATGGTCGCCCGGCCAAGAGATAAAGTCCCAAATCGCCACCCATCACTGTTTCACCGGTGGCCCCTTTCCCCCTTGTTAGACTCGCTACTGGTAAATTCCCCTTCCCCACTTATTCCCCCCTCGAATAATAGGATTCACGGAAAGCCCCCCGTGCCTCCCCTGAATCGTCAGAGAGAAATTTTTTTCTACGGGAAGGCACCTTTGGAGCTTTTCCTCTCTCAAGGGGCTTCCTTCTTTATCAAGTCAGACCTTTCCCCTTAGGCCTGTTCTATTGGGTCGGCCGACGCGGCCCTGCGAGTCCCTCCTCTTGATCTTTTTTGCGGGATCACCGTTCACGGGTCGTTCTTTTACTCCTAGCTGCGGCGTGTCTGCCAAAAGAGGGACTTTGTTTGCACAGTGTCCATGTAGCTTGTGAGAAAATGTGAACTTTTCCTGCCTTCCTATGCGGTTTTTTTTTTCTCTTCCTTTAACGCGAATAATGCGGCCCTGTCGAGTCTTCTCCCCTAAGGGTCGCTGAGCCCCATTGACTCAAGATCACTCTGAGTTTCCTCCGCAGAGGCTGCAGATGAGCAGTGATCATCTCAGTATTTTGCTCCAACTAGGTTTTCCTCACGACTCTGGCCTCACCCTCAGCTGTTCAAGAGCAGGTAATTACATTCCTGGAACAGGTGCAACTTTTCAGAATGGTTATTTGTTCAGCTCACTGCTACTTCTTTTGCTGCCCGCCCTTTGCTTTCTGATCTTCTTCCCCCCTACGCAGATTTCTTTCTCCTGACGTCCACAAAGCTGCTGCACTGCTCCAAGGCGAAGCCCTCTCTCGAGCACCCAATTTTCTTTTTGATGGCCATGGGAGGGACAGTAATTGTTTCTTGTTCTTTTTCCTTTCCTTTACCCGCCTTCCCCCCTTCGCCAACTGTCCCACCTTTCCAGAGATCGTTCGCAGCCCTCGGTCCTGCCTTGGATTCCCCTGCTTACCCCCTGTATAAACGACTTTCCTCGTGGTACAGCGCCAGGTGGTACTTTTCCTGCTCGATCTCGTCTCGCTCCAAGCTGGGGCACCTCTCTTTTTTTTTTTGGTTGCGCGCCTCATGGATCTTTCCTGTTTGGATCTAGGTACTACTTGCGCAGCCCTTGCGACGTCCTGCCGCGATTTTCCAGTGTCTGCCCGACACCAGATTTCTCCTCCCGGGAATTGGATGGTCCTTTATTTTAGTTTTTTTCTTTTTCGAGTTAATTCTCGGCTTTTCCTCTCAACTAACCCTTTCTTTCCTGACAGCCTTTTCTTTTCTGGTTCGTGTTGTAGCTTAGTTCACGGCTCAGCTGGGACGTACCGCGGTCACCTGTTATTCTTTTATTTGATATGTGTGCAGTCGAAAACATTATGTTCCAAGAGATAGTTTTGACCTCTCTCTCCCTTGGAGGGACCTTTTCCTTTACCTATCCCGCCTTCAGGAGTCGTCGACCGGACTATGAGAGATAAGGAGGTGTGGTGTCTTTACACGCCGTCCCGGATCAGACAAGTCGGCCATAGACTTCTGCCCCCCCCTTTTCCTGTCCCGTTCCTTTTTTGCGTCGCGTACGCTCCTCGTCCCCTTTTTCTCCCCCATGCTTTCTCCCCTTCCCGGACGACTTTGATACAAAGTGGATTTTTTGGATTTCCCTTCCCCTCTTGTAGCGACCCCAGCTTTTTTTTGCGCCTTTTTTTGGAACCTGTTGGGGTGAACGTTACTTCCTCTCTTGAATTTAGGCGCTGCCGTTTGCTTTCAGTTTTTTTGGTGTGAGTTGAGTACCCCGACGGAAGCGCTGACTTTTCACTGTCCTTCCTTGACAAGCCTTCGCCTCTTCCCCCGACGGCGCGCAACGGGCGCCCGCCCGAACGAGTCCGCTCACCCAATCTTCCCCCCATTTTAGCTCAACGAACCCTAGATAATATTTGTAGGGATCCCCCTTCCGTCCTAGTTCTTCCCTAAGCCTTTTCCCCTTTGGCCCCCGATGAACACTGATTTTGATGAATGTCGTTCGCCTTCTCAACAAACCCTTCTCCCCCCGTATCAGCGCATAACTTCCAGTACGGATTTGACCCCAGGGTTTTATTTCCTTCTTTCTTTCTTCTCCCCCCCAAGGTTTCTTTTCCCTCCTCGGTCCGGACGATAGCGTTTGTGATATTGTTTCGGGTAGTCCGCATCTTCGCCGCTTGACTCTCACGTTTTCAAAGTCTGGTAAGTCAGTTTCCCCTTGTCGATCCTCAGACAAACCCCCCCGGGCCTGTCTTTGTTTTCCTGAAAATCTTCCCTTTTTTACAGGCCGTGACGTGTACCTATCTTCCCGCCTAATTACGCCTGGCGAGCCTTGATTATTTTCTCTCCCAAAATAACCCGGTAGGCGCGTATTTCCGGGGCATTTTAATCGGGCCTTTTTTTTTTCATAAGGCGAGCCGTTTCGTTGAAGATGATAAATCAGGACATGACGACTGGAATTTTTTTTACTTTCTAAACAAACCAAGGAGCCTCCCCTCTGTTAAAAGACGTTTCATTTTTTTCCCTCTCCCCTGAGATCTTCTCTTCAGCTAGGATACCTCCCCTCTTCCTCTTCCAGAGCACTTCGTCTTAGTTGTCTGGCGTACTAAAGAACTGATGAGAGAAGAGTAAGTTTTGGCCACTTTTTCTACATTCTTAGCCAGGTTTCCTGACACGAGGAAACACCCACCGGTTTTTAACGAGGCCCGCCCTTGGTGACTACCTTAGTCCTAAGTGGGCTTCATCATCAGCAAGATTTCTTCTTCTTATATTTTTCTTTTTAAGTTCACTCCCGCCATCCAACGCAGCCTTACTCCCCAGTCCCCCGGCATCCTTTCCTATGTGGTCTACCTTTTCCCAAGTTTTCCTTTTGGATCGTCCGTGAAATTGTTGACACTTTGTTCCCAGAGTTCTCCCCAATCGTTCCCCCAAAAAGACGGAGATTCGGGAGATAATGCTATCCCCTAAACTCCCGATATTGGAGCGGCTTTCTGCATCCCCGTAAAGCCCTCCCCTTTTAAGATGCTCCGTTTCTCTTAGGCGATGACTCTCGTCTGTTTGTGCCCCCCCCATCTTTTTTTCCCCCATTGTCATTTTCCCCCCCCGGGGTGAACTTTGCAACACGGACGTGTTTCCAGGCCTTTCCCTCGCCCTTTTAAATGAGCCTTATTTTTTTGTCCTCCGGAGTGTGCTAAAGCCCGTCCGTTTTTTCTCTAAGCTTCATAGAGCGTCCCGCCGAGCTTGCGGCCCATCTGATTAGAGCTTAGGACCTGCCCCTCAGTTCGAGGATTTTTCCCCCCAGGACAGTAGTCCTAAGTCCCCTCCTATCGAGGCCCCCCTTACGGCTTAACTCTGAATGGATCTCCCCTTTCTAGCTTATTTAGTTTTATGGACCCAATGGCCCGCTCTTCCCCTTTCCCCTATGCTTGATCACAGCGTGTCGCTGTGCCGGGCTGAGCTTCTTGGCGATGAGTGCCCAAGACTAAAATAGAGGATTGATCTGCCCCCCTTCACAAGATATGACTTTTTTTTTTTTTTTTCCCCCCTTTTTTAGAGAGATCGCAGTGTGGAGACGGTCCTCCGCTTTCTCGGATGATAAATGACCGTTCTATTAGAAGTTTGGACGTCTTGACCCCCGCTTAAGACTCCGTTTCAAAGGCTACCTGACACCTTTCCTTTCCCCCCGATAAAGTCTCCCCCTCCTTCCTCGTATAAGGTCCCTTTCCCCTCCGACTTTTGAAGCTGGGTGCCGTGCCTCGCGTGGTTGTACTCAGAACACAACCAACATGCCTTCCCCCCTTCCCTTCCCGGTGCCGCTGAAGAGTCCTTTCTCAGCACTGGTCCCCCTCTCCCAGACGGATCTTAGTCCCTCAAGCTCGTCCTCCATATGAGTATCCCTCCTTTTTCCGCGTCTGCAGCGCGCCGACTCCTGCTTTCAAATCTGCATTTCCCTTACTGCCCTCGGGGAGGGCGAATTGTTCTTCCCCCGATCTGTTGTCCCGGCTTTCCATGTTTTCCCCTATCGGAGTTTTCTCAAATATTGTGGAAACGTTAAGTATCTTTCTCTTTTCCTTTACTAAGTTTTTTTGAGTCTGATATCGGCATAAGAGATGGAGGCTTCGCCAGAGCAATGGTGGTTCCCGGCCATGGATTTTTTCTTTTCCCCTCCCCCCTAGCAAAGAATCTCGACTCCTCTTGGACTCCCTCCCCCTTTCCTTTGAAGAGGCTTGAGGAATCGGCCTGTACCTCTTCGCTGCCGCCGACCTTTTGAAGTTCTCTTCCTACAATCTCGTTACTTGTAGATCTTCGAGATCTTTTCTTAGTCATTTCTTTTTTTGAACTCAGGCAGTGATATCTCCCTCTTCCCGAAATGAACGATATTGTTCTACACGGATTAGGCGTTACCGATAAAGAAAGCTCCTTCCTCCCTTGTAGCCTTCATAGTCTACATGGGCGAACGTCCTCCGTTGCACTGGCTTCGCGCCATCTAGGGGAGACCCCCGTGCTTTTCGATTGCCTCCTCCCAGTCTAGGGCTCATACGTGTGCCTGGGTATCTCAGCTAGCACTTGTACATTACCTTTTTGAGCGCCTCCCCTTACAACCGGTTTCTGATAGGGTGGTGTCAAGGGCCCATCGTAATCCCCTTTTTTTTTCCCCGATTTCCTGACCTCCAGGGCTCGGGCACTTCAATTAGCTCATAAAAACATGCATAGTGTAGTCCCCCCTTGTTTCGCAAATAAGATCTGGGTGTGTACAATAAACACCCCCCCTGACACCCTCTGGTAACGGACCATCCCCAAGTCTTCCTACCGGCCCCGAAGGCTCCTATGCGCAGTAGAATCTGGGTGCGAAGTTTGCCCGTTCCTAGGATAGATACCCTCGAACGGGAAGTAGACATTTGCCCCCCCTTCCCTAAGGTTGGTCCCTTTGAGAATTTTAGAGGCCCTCTCATCTCCCTTTTCGACGTCTAGGAGCGCGTAGGGACAACGTAAGATAGTTTCTTTTTGTATAATTAGGGGCTCTTTTTTCCCATTTTCCCGCATTCGTTCTCTTTTGTACGTATTTTTTCATACAGCCCTGTTTTTCAGCAACAGTTTAGACTCCTCCTAACCACGCACTCGCAATCGTTGATAGGCCCCTAGAATAATTACGCAGAGTCCTTCTAGCCTCTCCTTTTCGTCCGTAGTTGGACTCCCTCTACATTTGGCGCTCGTTAATCGGCTCCCTTGAAACTGTTTTCAATCTACATTTTTTCTGCACTAGGACCCCCCAGCCTCTGGAGACCCCCTCTCCTTTCCTGTCGAAGAAGTATCAGACTTCCTGCGTGTTGAATCCTCTCATTTGGGTGATCTAAATGATCGTTTTCCCCCTCTGCGGGGAGTATTCGCTTGACTAAAATTTCCTTAGGGACCTCCGACGCGCAAAATCCTTTTTGCCAAAATCGAGCCCAGTCGAGATATGCCGCTCCCACCTTTTTCGGTACTCTCTCTTTTTCTCTGGGCGGAATCCCTTTGCTCGGGTTGAGTCTCCCAGCCTACGCCCCTTTTCCCAACGGCCACCATTCCTCCCTTCTTTTCGTCTCCCCGGTGCGGACGGATATTGGTGAAAGCCAGAACCCCCCTTCCAGCCCACCGACCCTTGCTCGTGGACGGTTCCGGTTCTTCCTCTGAACCGATGCATCTGCTTATTCGGGGCTTTCTTTTTCCACTTCTTGAGTCACTAGTGCGCCGGGTTTTTTTACGTTGTTTATATTCAGATGGCTTGTCAAAGCATGGAGTGGCTACGACTTCCCAGCACTTGACCGACGAGGCCCGTTGCCAGACGACTCCCTGAGTTTAACTATCTCTTCCTCTCCCCCTTTTAAGTCTGATGCGGACGTCACTTTTCTTCCTCCTGAGAACTCGGGTCTTCCCTATAGATTAACTTGCCCTTTCTTTTCAGAGTGAACTCCTGTCGAACCCCCCCAGATCGAGATCGATAACTGTTGCCCTCCCTTTGATAGGACCAGAGATGGGAAGCTCGCTGTTCTCCCCTTGGTCTTTATTTTTTTTCAGAGAGGCGACCGATCCAATTCCTTCTGGCTTGTGACCCTCTTCCCTTTAATGTGATTCCTAAGATTCCTTTGTGATCCTTCCCAGGAGGGTTCTTTTTTCGACCTGAAGGATATTGTTTTTCCCTCTCCCAGACCCGTCTCCTAGGCTAGCGGAAAGTTCGCGCCAGGGAGTTTCTCATCACGATTTCTTTTTCTTTTCCGTAATATCCTCCTTCCCCTGGTTGGGCGATAAAAGACCTTTTAGGGGCTTGTCAGCTCAAAAAATTTAGATTTTTTGCCGCCTTCCGTATGTGACGTCCCCCCTGTTTAGAATCTTTCGAGGACTTCTTTGACTACCAGGCTTGTCCTCGGAAATTCCGTCAGCGCTGTCCGCCTTTTTTTTTTTATTCTTCCTTTTTCGTCAGATACACCCCGACGGTCCTTGCTCCGTAAGATTCTCTATGGCGCGCTTCCCTGTCCTCTTCCGGAGAGAGATACCCTTCCCGACCATGGTCCCCTCCCTGTCAAACTTTTTCTTTCCCCTTCTTCCCCCGTTTGCTATTTTTCCCTCTATTTCGCGGACGCCGGCTGCGACGAAGACAGCACAGCCGTATCCACTCACTTGGGCTCCAGTCTTTCCTTCGTCCCCCTCCGGGCCCGTCGGGAAACGGCACCCCACTCCCTTCCTCGCAGCCATTCCCTTTTCTAGGGAGTATTCTTCTTTTTCTTTTTCCGCCTTCCAAGGCGTTCCTAAGGTACAAGTCTTAACGTACCTCGGTTCCCGCGGCCCCAATCAGTCTCCGGATCACGGTTAATGACTCTTCACGTACATCGTCTTCTCTATTCATCTGACAACACGGCGCCGCTTTTTCTTCCCGTTGAAGTTCACTCGTCTCGGACCGACATCGATATTTGCTCGGGTCTTCCGAAACTTTTCCCTCTTCCCTTCCAGTGGCTTCTCAGTATATCTTTTCTTTCCGTAGAGTATTTCCTTGACACGGCTTGGCCCCGGCGTTAGTCAAAGGTTTAATGCCACCAGAAGATCCTCGGTCGCTCCCCTGCTGTTACCTCTTTCCTCTTTTCTCCGCCCAAGGGACGTCTCCTTAGCTTAAAGGAGTGCACGCTCCCGTCCCTCTAACGTCTTTATATAGCCTAGGCCTGTAGGTACGAAGACCTCTTGCTTTTTCCCTCTAGTCATCCCTGTGGTCCTCATTTTTTTATAGCTTCATCAGATTGAAACCCCTAAGAACCGAGTAAGCAAGGTTTCTTTCCCGTCCCTCTCCCCCCTCCCAGCGGATCCCCCACTTTGTCTCCGTTTTGCTTTGAGCGAAGCGCCCGTGTAGTCGTTGAGTTTTCTAGGTCTAGGTTTCTTTAGTTTTTTATTTCGTAATCCAAGATCTCCGCCCCCTAATTTTTGACACCTTGCAGTGTCTTGATCAAATTATCTCCTCCTGCGGCGTGCCCCCCGCGCCAGTAAATGTTTACTGACCTTTGATCCTTTCTAAAAGAGGGCTAGGCTCGCGCGGCCCCCTCCATTCGTGCGCTTCTCTTCTCTGAGCACGCCCGAGAGTGTTCGCGGATCGTCAGATTCCTGCCTCCCTTCAGATGTCTCGACGAGGTCTCTGAGGCTCTCGTTGAAGCTCTTCCTTCCTCTTTTCGTTTCGTTTGCAGTTCCTCCCCGTGGCCTAACTTAAGTCAAAGACGTTGACATGCCCCGCTTGGCCGTCCTTTGAGCTTCTCCCCAGTATTGTAACCCCCCAGCGTCGTCCTCGACTCCCTCTAGCGCTCCTCCCGAGTAGTCCGGCTATCGCGTCCTTCCTCGAAGAGATAATCTCCGCCCAGGCGACGTCGTGCCGGCTTTAAGGACGGCTACCGACCCCCTTTTCGACTTTCATTCCGCGCTCCCCTTTCCCAAGCACTTTTTCTCTCATATCACTGTTTCCCTGTGACTTAACATCATGTAGGCTAGTAATAGCCTTTTCCCTTTTTTATGGACCCTCTCTCCTGAAGGAGGTAGGCTCCCCGTCCCTCTATGCTGGCTTCTTTCTTTTTATGCTTTCTTTTTCCGGGATCCTCGTTCTAAGACTTCGACCTAGGATTATGGAAAATTACAACTGCAACGCCCGGTGTGTTCGTTCTCGCCCTTTTTTGGATCTCTAAGTGATCTAGTCTTTATCCAACCCCACGTCCTTCTGCTGATCTTATCCTTTCTTCCGTACGTTTGCTTTCTCCGAATTTGTTGCGACTCGACTTTGTTTACTCTTCTGTTGTGCAACGCTCTCCCCCTTTCCTGAGGCAGTCGGTCTCGCATCACGGCGCAAAGTCCCCTACGGTAATTTCTCTTTGACGCCCCCTGTTGTTTAAGAAACCGCATGACGAACCCTGATCGGCCTCCGTTCAGCGTATATCCTCCGGGGCGGGTCCAGTCACCTTGGTAATTTCGGCCGAACTACCGAATCTTAGACCCGCATTTGAGTGCCCTAATGGTTCTTCAAAGATGCGCCATCTAGTAGACGACGAGGCTTTCTCTCTTAATCATCCTTCATTTTTCTTATGGAGAAGGCGATTCTCATTCTTCAGTTGGCGACCTTTTTCTTTCACCTCTTCGCAACGCTTCTGGATGAAAGATATCCTCTTTTTTTTTCCTCAGTTGTTGTGGTTGAGTCTTCATATTTTTTTCCTAGCGGGTATCTCTCTTTTCTCCCTCCTTTTTCGTGGAAACGAAAGTCAGGTTGCACTATCCCACATTTCAAGATTTTGCCCGTGACCTCTACAAGCTCTTCCCTCTATTCATAAGGTCCTCTTCTTTCCTTCCAATAGTCTCCTCCCCTCTGCACCGCTATTTGAGCCCTTTTTTTACTTCTCCTGGTGAGTTCTTTTACTCCGTTCTTTCGTCTCTCTTCTCCGGGATTTGACCTTTCCAGAGAATAAGCCCTGCAAACTTATCATTGGTAGTCCAATTTTATTTCCACGCAGGAAATTTTCCCTCCTCAACCTAAAGGTTAAGCTCTCGTTCCATCCCCGAATCGCCATTTCTCTAACTTATAGCTTTTGGGGGGTTCATTAAGCTGTCACCGATTCTCTTTTTGCGTACCTCTCTCTCGTCAGAGATCTCCATTCTGAGGCGTTATAGTACTATCTAAATTTGACCGCCACTGTTCTCGTTAGTCCTACTCTCTATAGGGTTGACTTTGGTTCCTTTCCCCTCAACCATATCTGTGTCCCTCTTTTTCCCCTCCATCCGAAAGAGATAGAAAGGACTGCTCTGCACCTTCATGGTAGTCTTTCTTCTTCAGTCCTATCTCTGACTCCTTAAACAAGTTCCCTTCCTCTTCTCGTTCTTCCTCTGGTCATGACTCGTTTCCCTCCCTTTTCCCTACCTTTAGCCTGTTTTTGGAATTTTGTCTCTAGTATATCCTAAGGGTCCTTATTCTGCCTTCCTCTCCCCCGTAGTTTCCCTCCTGGCGGTCTCCTCCGAGGACGTTCTCTCTATGCGCTTCCTACTTGAGATCTTTCTTTCTAGTTCGATTGCGAAGAGTGTTCACCTTAGTCAACTAGCCGGCCCCCCTGTTCCTGTAAATATTGATGTTTTCACGAGAATCCACGTGTTCTCCTCACGACTGACCCCAGAAAAAATGAACGCGCTGGCCCCCCCTCTCCCTTCTCCTCCTCCCTCTCTTCCCAGGTAGAGGAGGGAGTTTTTATTTTCTCCAATTTTCTGCGGGTGTCTCTCCGACCAATCTAAAGATCAACTCCCGCTTGAAGTAGAACGTCGGGTGGTCCTCCTGACTCTGTTGATACCCCAGATCCCTTTTTCGTAACCCTCTTTTCTCCCGGAATTAGAAGGGAAAGTATGTTTTTTCAAGGCCTCCGCGGCTTGATCACTTTCCCTCAGAGGGTCTTCCCCTAGGATGCGGTCGGGTTGGAGGGTAATACCCTCCTTTCAGAGCTTCTGCCCTTTTCCTTTTACAAAAGATGTCTTTAATTAGCTTTTACACGGGGATTAGCTCTTTCTAGGTACCAGTGAGGGAAGACTGTGCATCTCTTCCTTTTGAGTCCCCCCCACCCACATGGGCGGAAATTTCTTTATGCCCCTTGTATAGAGACGCTGACGGCTGCGCCAACTGCTTCTCCCTTTTTGTAAGATTTTTCTCCGACACGCCCTGTGCTTTAGCTATCCTCTATTCTGGGCCCGGCCTTCAAACAAGGATCCAAACTCCTTTTTGTACGGGCGTCGGGTTGCGGGGATTCACCCCTTAGCTGAGCTCTTTCTCTCTAGTACTTTTCTTTCTTGATCCAAGTAGGGTGGACCTCTTTGAATTTCCGTTTGTTTTTCTTGCACCCCCTTTCGCTTATCGTTCCCGCCCTAGGGGATCTTTTTCTCTACGCACGATAAGAAGGACTGCCCTGTCTTTCACGCAGATCTCTCATGGCCCCTGCACCTGATTTTCTACATCCTTTCAAGTATTTTAACGGTCCCTTCGACCTCCCTCTCACGCTTTTTCTGTCTCTTATTCTTTTCCCCCTGTCGCAGGCTAGAAACTAATTGCTTCTTTCACAGACTCTTTTTTCGCATAGTCTCTGGACTTTTTTCTCCCAACAGAGTGGCCCCCGGTCCCCCTTCTAGTATCTTTGGTTGTCCTGAGATGCCCTCCCTCCCCCCTTTATAGAAAGAGATAGTCTGCGCCTCTATTTAAGTGAAGTGTTCGAGCCGGCCCCTGCATTCTTTGTCGATCGTACTGCGATAGTTGACTTGGTTTTTTGCCTTCTCACGATCCTCTTCTCTTCGATCTTCCCTCTCCTTCGCCTGGAGCCGTGATTTCCTCAGTAGAGAGGGGCGGTCTTCTGTCCGCTCCTCTTCTCTTTTTTGAAATTGCCGGTTTTTAGCGGAAGCGGTATTCCTGCCCGCCAAACTTTTAAAGTTTGACGGCTTTTCAGTTCCCCCTAGATCCCTTTTTCCTGGTATCGTCGAGGCAACTTTTCCCTAGATTTCCCTATAGTGGTTTTTCTTCCCCTATCCCAGACGCTTTTAGTGGTTTATAATCTATTGTAATCCATCCCTGTTGTTTCTCTCTCAATCAGGAAGAAGTGTCTCCCTTTCCCTTTCCCTTCGGGACCAAGAGGTCCACTTTTCTGATGAAGCGTCACTTTGCTTCTCCTCACCGTTGGGCCTCCGGAACTATTACTTTTTCAGCTGACGCTTGCCCTTCCCCTGAGCTACCGAGTGGTCTTTGTACTCCCCCCCCGGTTTAACGGAGCTCTCAGCAAGCCCATCTCTTTTTATAGACCCCCCCCTCCACCACCCACCCCAAACACCCCGGGGCGCCCGGCGATTCCCTTCATTTCTCCCTTGAAGTGTCTTCCCCTCCCCTTTCCCCCACACCTCCTTCGGCACTCTCTCCTCCGTAAAGGTCCTTGATCTTTACCCTGACTCCTGTCGGTCCCCTTCACTTTAGCTCATCGTTTTTCTCCTCCCTATTGGTAACGGATCCGGTCTTGTCTCTTTTCCCCTCTTCACATTTTTCCCTCTTCTTAATTTACCGAAAAGTGTTTCCCCAGTCGCTATCTTCAACCTCTAGCCTGTCCGACCAATGCACCCCCTTTCTTCTTCTTGGCCCCTTGCCCCCTCTTCTTAAAGTAAGTTTCTGTAAACCTTTCCCCAGTTTTTTCGTAGAGTTCGCCTTTGGTCAATTAATGTTGGGTCTCCCTTCCTTTCCCTCTAAGTAATTGTGGCGGGAACGTCTTCCCCCTCTTTCTTCCTTATACGGCCTCTATTTGATCATGCGCTTCCCGGATCATTAATTTCCGCTAGTCTTCCCCCTCTTTTCTCTTCCAAAAACCCAGTGCCCTTCCTTAGGTGCCCAGACCCCTACCCCTTGACGCGCTTGCGATTCCTCGTATTTTTTTCAACAAGACACCTGACCCCCGTCCCTTTGTTTTGAAATTTCTTTCCCTCGGGACCGATTTGCGTTTTAGAACCGCCAGGTGCGCGCTCCAGTGCCCCCATTGCGAAGCGGTGGAGGAGAGTTATTCTCCAATACTTTCCCGCAAGTTACCTTGAGATGCCGCCCCCTTTTTTCGGTCTCTCAGAAGTTTTGCCTTCAGTCAGATTTCGTTACCTCCCCTTTCTTTTAGTGGTTTCCCTCCCCCCCTCCCTCCCCAGCGAGGGCAGACGTATTTTCCTTCCCCCAACTCTCTCTCGTACTTTCACCTTCTGCCCGGATAAGTTCCTGAGGGCAGAAGGCAGATGTACCCCTGAGTTCTTTTTCTTAACCAATTAGTTCCCGACTGCGCCCCCCTCTTTCTGATGTTAGTTTTTCTTTGCTTCTTCCGCCAGAGAGTGTGGATCATTCTATATTTAGGACCTGAAGATTCTCTCCTCTCGAATTTGATTCGCTCAGCTTCTAGCATCTTAGGCAAGTTTATGGGAAGTAGAAGCTCCAGTGGTCTTTGTGAACCACTTCCCCCCCTCCTCTGTCACAGTGAACGCGTGATAACTGCTTTCCTCTACGAGACACCTTCCCTAGTCCTGTATCCCGCGCGCGTCGACGTCTGTCTGTACCTTTCGAGTTCCCCTCTCCCCTCTCATCTCCGCTCTCCGCTACTTTCTTCGTGAAGGAAGGATAACGAGTCATCTTCTCTCTCCCTTTTTTTTTAAGTAGTCACCAACCAATTGCTCTGTGACTGTTCCCTTCCTCCCGGGCAAGCCTTTTTACCTCGGCGAGTCTCGCCCTTGTCCTCCTGTGTTTCCACTTCCGACGAAGTTGTCGGCATCTCTTCCGCACCGATTTGTTGACTTTTTTTTAGCTCGTGAAGGAGAGTTTCGTTTTTTTTGAGCTACCTTCAATCAAGAGTCCTCCACTTTTCCCACGTTTCCAGATCATTAAATTGTTCGTCTCGGCTTCCCTCCCCTTGGTTGAGGTAGAAGTTCCCGTTTTTTCTTTACACACCTTTCGCCTCGTTTGACTTCCGCTTACTTTTCCTGTGTCCCCCGGCCTTTCCCCCTTTTCTCTTGTCATCCCAGACCTTACTCCCTTCCCTTCGTTCGAGGAAATGCGACCCGTTCCGCGGAGTTGCCGTTACTCTTCCTTTCCCCGGTGTTTTTTACTCTCCGCATGATACATGGAAGCACCTGCCTCCCTGCCTCGTCCTTTCTTCTCAGAGCGATCCTTCCTAGAAGCTTCGTCCTACGCCCTTATTTGTTAGAGGTGATTCCCCTACTGGCGCATAGCGTCCGTCAGTCTGCGCTTGCCCTTCTTTCTATTCCTTTCCCGATCCCTTCGCTGAGATGGCGAATTTCTCGATCTCTCTCGTGATTTACCGTCAGCCTGGCTTTAAACGTCCGGCCTCTTACCTTTTTGGATACAGACTCTTTCCTCTTCTTTCCCTTTCCTCTTCCGTTGTTGGTGTTTCTCCCTTAGGGCTACCTCTGTTCCGGTTGAGAATAGCCTTTTTTCACGCCTACCAGTGCCGAGTCTCCCCCGCTCCCCGATTGCCTCATTTTTCCTCCATCTAAGCGATATAGTTTTCCGCTGAAGTCAGCTGGTTTCTTTACGGAACGTGCGACCTCTTTTTCTCATCGTTAGTAGATCAATGTTTTCTAAGATTTTCTCGAGGTTAGTTTCTTCTCCGAAGGGACGTGTCTCCCCTTTTTAGAGTCATCCATTACGTTTTCCTCCAGTCTTCCTCTTTCGTCCATACGGTCCCTCCTTCAATTTAACGCACAGCTTTTTTCCCCGACGGTTTCTCCCTTGCTCCAGCAGGGCTTTCTGACTTTTTTTGCAACTCGAGGCATCCCAGGGATTGCCGCGACTTGTCGATTCTGACTTCCTCCAATGTTTGCCGTGGTTATCATACACTTCGTCGAACATCTCCCCCCTTTCTGAAGCTCTCTGTCAAGGGCATTTTTTGGTAATGTTTCCAGAAATAATAGTAGTTTCCCCCTCTTGACAGAGACACCTCTCGCCCGTTCATTCCCAGCCATCGAGCTCAACCGGAATCGGTTAGCTGAGGCCCCTTCACTTTCATTGTACCACACCTTATTTCCAGTTTAGACAATAAAGTATGCCTCTCTGTAATTCTTAAAAATCCGGCCGCAGGATTTTCTTCCCTGACTATTTCTCTAGCAATGGAGTGCCCCTTTCAGCGCTGTATGTTTTCCTTCTCTCATGCTAGGTTTCAGTCATTAAGCGTTACGTACAGTCAGTCCCTTTTTGATGGAGGGATCTATTCTCACTCGGGCCTGAGCACCTGAGGTTATTCAATAGATTTTTTTGTTACCAACCCGGGCAGAAGAGTGTTCCTCCCTTCTGGAGAAGGAGACCTGAAGCTTCTTCCCCTTCCTGATTTCCTTTTTTCCTTTACCACTGAGAGAGTGCTCGTGGAGTAACTGTATCCTTTCCCCCATGTCTTTGAACGCTCTTTACTCTCAAGAATGAGATACCGTCGCGTGAATTCACTTTTTTCTTCCTAGGGTCCCCCCATATAAGGGTTTGATCACTCGGGCGTTGACCTGCATTTTCTGAGATTCATCTCCATCCCGAGTCCGACCGTAGTCTCCCCCTCCCCCTTCCTTCTGTTAGTATTTTGTACTGATTCACGAACGGTGACTGGCTTTCTCCGGTTTCGTCTCCTTCCTCTTGAGGTGAGATACAATCGACGCTTGGAGGACCGCGATGCTTGTCTCCCCCAATCTGTTTCCTCAAATTCTTCCTGAATTGCGCGTCCACGGCGCCTTTCTCGTCGCCCAAGTGATTTGCTTCCTTTCCGTCTCGGAAATTTTCGTTGTTCTCCCGCCTCGCGGTTCAACACCACAATTACGGAACTGACGCTCTTTTTCCGTTTTTTTTGGTAGAGATTTATCGGCATTAGGCGCCCCAGGATCCAAACGACGTTCTAGTCCTGTGCGGCACTGGTTCGTTTTTCCTCGCTGAGCTAGATTTTCTTCCTTGATCTGGCAGCAACTTTCCTAGTGTTTCCTCTTTGGTGTGGAGAGACGACTGGAGCTTATCGTTCTATTTTCTTCCTTATCTTTCGAACTGGATAATCCGCGCCCGAGTACGTTCTTTGAGTCCCCTCTGCTGCCCCGACAATGTCGAGGAATGCCGCCCTTTTCTTCTTTTAAGGTATCGACTGTGCCCGATACTGGTATATTCTAGTTCACGCTTCCCCTTTCAGTGTCTCGGACTTTACTTAAACGTTGTCCTTTTTCGAGAATTAGGAGATTTTAGATTGACGGTAACGGCGTTCTTGTACCCCTCTCTTTCTTTACCTGATAGTAGCTCCGTAGAAGATCTGTTTCCCTCCCCCTTATACCGTTTTCCCCCCCCTGCTTTCGTATGCGGTCCCAGGATTCCAGTAGTCCCTTGAGACGTCCTCTGACCTCCCTCCTGCATTTCCTACCGAGGGGAAGTTATCCTGCTGGAGTCTATTGATCCTTTCCTCCCCTGCCCTTTTCTCCTGAGTGTCGGTTTCATCGCCTTAGAAATTGAGTTCTTCGATCGACGACTCCTCTTTGGGTATTATTCTTCACTCTCTCCGGCATGGAGGTAAAATGATGTAGTTTTTTTCCTAATTTTGAGCCCCCTTGCCAGAGTTTTGCCAGGCGGAACAGATTAGTTCGAGCACAGACACCCTTTTTGAGTCCTCCTTTTTAACCCCCCCCCCAATTGTGCCCCCCCGAACTCGGAGTTGTACCTTTGAAGCGTGAAGCTGACCCCTTTCTCCGGTTTTTTTGT
>Ga0179591_1318643_pt1 | contig 18698 bp, 18 predicted proteins | sample CZOMad2_1_08_16f_FD_182891 | JGI IMG/M metagenome (GOLD analysis project Ga0179591, IMG submission 182891) | Vadose zone soil fungal communities from Angelo Coast Range Reserve, California, USA - CZOMad2_1_08_16fungal (PacBio error correction) | ecosystem: Environmental > Terrestrial > Soil >... | reverse complement strand
CTAGCCCTCGGAATATTTTTACCATCCCTGACCTGGAATTTCAGCAAGGGGACTTTAGTTTCTTTTTTTACTCGTCTAGATAGCAGCGACGGGAATCACAAGCCCTTCCCCCCCGAATTTAGGCCCGGTTTATCGGACCTCCTAAGGAGTGTCTTCCGTTTTTCTGTTCCTCCAAGAGCCAGTCTCCCGTCCTCTGGTTCTTCATCTTACTTCTGCTTTCTTTATTTTCCTCTCCCTATGCTTAGCTAGGTGATTTACCCCTCCACGTGTGTGTTTTGAGTCTCTTCCTCTTTAAACAGGCCCTTCTTCTTCCAGCTGACAGGTTACCCTGAACCCCCTAATTGCGCTCAATCTCAGGAGCGGAACTGTTGTGGTCTACCTCCTCCTGGATGTCATCATTCACTTTTTCTCGCTCTTCTCGGTACCATCTAGAGGCACCCTTTGAACTGCAAAGGGCTACCTTCCGGAAGAAGTCTTAAGTATTTGAGTTTGCCACCCGAGATTTTATCCAATCAGGAGCGGTTTAAGATCACACAATGGCCTAACTAGTTAAAATTGCACCCCCCTTTTTAGACCTGGCATCTCAGAGCAGCCCCCGTGCACGCGCCATTGAAGACTTCTTTTGTAGCCGTTAAACAGTCCCCGCTGTTTAGATTAGATCGCTGTCCTCGTTCGGCTGGCAGTCGTTGTGTCCCCCGGCTCTTTTCGTTCCGATTTAAAGAATGAATCCCTTTGGTCCTTTAGCCCCGGTAGACTGTAGCTCTCTGTTTCATCAGTGCCGCCGATGTTTTTTCGTCTCCTCGCGTAGACCTGTAGGTCGTAACGGACGCCCAGTAGTATGAAGAAGGTCATGACGAACTTCTTACCCGGTTTGGTTCCCTTTTTTCTTGCCTACCCTTGTAGCCGCCCGTGCTTCTCCTTTATCGGGTTCACGAGAAACGAAGTTCAGTCTCCGCCAACGTTTTCGTCCATAGCTCATGTCTGACCGCTTCAAGAGTCCGGACTTTTTTCCCATGTTTTGTTTGGCAGTACGCGATCCTTCCTTCCTCATCTCTCAGGTTTCTCCGAATGGTATGTGTCCCCTTTTTGGGAGGTTGGATTAAAACGTCAGTTTGGGAGTTGGTTACGCTCTCCCGGATCTTATTGTTACCCTTTTTGTTCTCGTTTTCCCTGCTAGGCTAGTTGTGTCGAAAGGGCTTTCCCTCAACGCTTCCCTCCCCTTAAACGGTTACAAAAGCTCCATCATAATCCAGTTGTTGTGTCTCCCTTGTTATGTACGGGTGAAAGAGTTTTCTTACGCCCTGGTCTGACCTCCATCTGTTCCCAACCTCCTCTCTACCTGCCCATCCTCTCGAATATTGACCCCGACTTTTCAGCTTCTCCCCCCGCCTTGCGCAAGGAGAACCCATCCCCACCTTTTTTCTCACCTTTCGCTCCTCGCCTTAGATTTGATTGGCTGTCTCCCAAAAACATTTGGCTCCCCCCATTGCCTCTGAACCCCTTTCTCCCCTTCCAGCCTTCGACAAAATCGAGCATTCGCCGGTTAACTGTTCGCTCAGCTTCAGTCTTTTGATTTATACGAAGCCAACTCCTCAAAGTTCAGTTTCCCGTCCGTTCTGCCCTCCCACAGCCGCGGCGGGCAACTTCCCCGTTGGGATTCCTGGTAAATAAAGGACGCGATTCTAACCCACTCTTAGCACTTTTTCTGCTAGTCCTCTCTCCACCCCCGCCTCCGCCGTTCCTCCTTAACCCAAGCGGGGGATGGCTGCTTTCCGGATGAAATAAGGCCATCGCCCCCCCAACCCGTCCAGACTTAATCCCTCTTCTCCCTACTGGACCTGCGGCCTAGTAGAGGACCACCTTCTGAAATGCTGGCAGGACGACGAGGTTAATGTCTATAGTTCTGCGTAAAGGTATCGTTCGTATGACCGCCCCCCTTAGGCTACCATTCTCTTCTTTTTTCCGAAGTCTGTCCTTCTTCTCCTTTCCTTTTCCTAGATCCGCCCTGTGCGGGTTTCTGGTTCCTAGATTGCCGCGCGAAGTGTCTGCATATTCCCTTTTTTCAGAGTATGACCCTTTTAAGAACAGTGTGGCCCGCTCCGCCTCCTTTCTTTCTCCCACTCTTTTCTTCAACCTGTTCTTTCCCCTGACAGCAGGACCTTTTCCCGATGCCTAGCCGAATTTCAGGAACAAAGAAAAAGGATTTAATAATCCCTCTTCGAATGACTCTGCAGCCAAAGACCCAGAGTGTGGCATTTTCCCCGTCCCTTGCAGCTTTCCCCCCTCCCTCTTCGCCCTCTCGACTACTTCGATTCCCCCTCCGTTAAAACTTTCTCTTATCCGTCGAGGGAGGTCATTGAAGTCTTCTGCTCGACAAACCAAATGAAACTCCCACAACCGCCGGCGGGGATTGAAGTACGACATTGGAGTCCCCACTCCGATAGAGTGAGTTTGAACCCTCCCGACTGTTCCTCCCACCGCTGAGATTGCCGCTTACTGCCTTATATGAGCCAAGGTTAAGGCTCCATCAATCCCCCTTATTGCACTGCAGCTCGCTTATAGTTCGGGCACTGAGAGCACAAGAGATGGTAGAATGTCACCTACGTAGTCCCCGATAATCCAACTGCCAGAAAGACTCCCCAACTACTGTACGTCGTCTGTTTTCCCCTTCGTCCAAGAGCTGAGATTGTACACGTTTTCCCCCTGTTTGAAGGAAGGTTCCAGTCTTCCAACATGGAGCCCCCGACTCCGTCTTCATCCTGCCTCGACGTCTTCTATCCGACCCCGCAAAAGGTTCTTCACTGGAAGTTGAGGAAGACACCTCCCACAATGTGAGCCCCCAATGTTCAGGCGGTTTGGAAGATAATTTCCCCCCCTCTTTCTTCGGTCGATTCTCCTTTTCGTTTTCTTTCCTCCGACCCTCCATAAGACAATTTTTTGACCCCGGGGTTAAGAGAGGGGGTCCGTCTATAGTTTCCTTTCGACAGGAGCCTCCCCTTCCAAAACCTTCCCCCAGTTTTTGGTTTTTTTTTGCAACCACCCACACAAAACCCAAATCGGCATTAATCGAATTTTCCCGGGCTGACGAAAATAGCCTTTCCCGCAATCCTTTTTCACTTCGGCGCGTCTCTAAAGGAATGTTCTTCCCCCATCCGGCCCCCCTCCTTTCCAGAAGAAACCGAACACCCATGTCAGTAGTGGTGGAGAAATGGACCTAACTCCCTCTTGCTTTCCCTTCCTTACCTCCCAAGTTTACACATTCTCCCAACCACCATAGAAGATTTGCCGGAAACCTTAAACCTCTGGTCGCTACTTCCACCATTTGGCCCCCCCCTCTTTCTTTGGTCTTGGAACCCGACAGACCCTTCGAGAACAAGAAGACGTGAGATAGATGAACGACTTGTCTTCTCTGAGTGCACCCGCCCCCTTTCACCAAAATTGGGTCCTCCGTGCAATCATCTCCCATAGATGACGGGATTGTGTTTGTCGTGGAAAGTTACTTTCCCCATCTCAATCATCCTGTTGACTTTCTGCCCCTCTCTCCTTCTTTTCCCCAGTTCCCCCCGTTGCTGCATGGACCTCTCTAGAACGCCAGCGCTCGGCGAAAAACCGCGGTCATGAATATGTAAAGTTTTTAGTTTTTCCCCCCTCATCACCTTTCGTATCTATTGTCCCACCTACTCTTTGTGTTGAGAGCCCAGTGAAGAGAAGGCCATACAAAGTCTTATGACCGTCCCTTTTCAGTCACGAAGCCGGCCACCCAGCTTTCTATCATTAAATAAATAATCGCAATTAAATAAGCCCTTTTTCATTGTGCTAGGTCTTTTCCAAGATTATCCCAACGTCCAACCTTTCCAGAATCCACCCCCCCTTCGCGAAGAGATTTGGTTTACAACTATTGGTGATACCCTTGCTTTGCCTTCTCACGACTCACTCTTTTCTTTAGCTTAGGTAGCGAAACCTATTGACATTAGAAAAAGGACCGTTCTTTCAGATTGTAGTCTTCCCCTCTCCCCAACAGTCCAGTACCGGGGTTGGAAACTTCTTTTGAAGGACCCCAGACCTTCCTTCAGTGGCGTTTCTCTCTGCCTGAAGAATCGAACTTGTATACTGATCTGGTGTGCGCTGTTTTTATCTTCGAAGTATTTCCCTCTCTTCCCTATGATTCGATTGGAAGACCTCACCTTTCCAAATGGGTGTGCAGAAGTTCCTTGGTAGCGGACTGCTGACTCTCCAAATTTCCTTGCCCTACAGTCTTCTCTCGCTATTCTAAGGGGACCTAGCCCCGCCTGGTGAAGCGGCAGGCCTTCCATTTAGAGAACGAGGCTCCTGGAAGGTATTTCCATCTAATTTGCGTTTTCCCTCTTTATATATTTTACCGGAACTCCCCCCTTACTGTTCCATAGTGTGTTCGGATGGAGCAGCCCTTTCGGCCCAAAGTCTCCCAGAACGTTCCATTAGCCTCTACACTCGACTCATGTTAGTTTCTGGGAGGTCCCCTTTAGTGGTGCCAAGAACAGGACTTCTTGGCTTTTGGTGGTAAAACGTTCTTTTTTTTCAGATCGGCTTTTTCTCCCCCTTGGCGGGCGTCCTGAGGTACCTCTTGCGACCTTTTTTTAACCATTTCCCGGATTAAAGAGTGGAATTTTGACTTTTTCAGGTCAGCCCCATTGCATTTCATCTCGTGTCCACAGCAAACGGCGTACGGCTTCGTAGCTGTGTCTGGGAGAGTTTGCTCGCTGCGAAGTGTTCGGTTCAAACCCCTACCGCTCCGTTTAACCAGCGTCAAGAGGTTTCGAGGAGCAAAGGCCCTTTAGAGTATCCGCTTCACTCTCCCTCATTTTCCTATAAAGTGAGGAGTCAGCGGCCTTTTTAGAGGAACCGGTTGCTTCCAGGCCATTTTTATGTTGTTCTTTTCTCCCACCGGACATCTTCCTATTAAAACACTTACCGTCGTCCGCACCAAGAGCGTACTCATAATGTTTTGGATTAGTGTGTTTGTTTTTTGTCCAGGTAGATAGTTCTTCGACGCGGATAACTGCACCCCATGGGCGCGACTCCGTGCCTCTTTGTTTCTCCTCCTCCCTTTTTTGTGCGACCGTTACGTTGACGAAGCCCTTGAGGAAATGGACTTTTTCTATGAGCCTAGAGTCCACTATATCTGCCAGTACCTTTTTGAAACCCATGTGTGATGTGAGGACAATCGGTCTCTTAGGGTATATCCATTTCCTTTCGTTCCCCTTCTTCAACTTTATTGCCCCCCCTCTTTCGCCCCAGGAGAGCCAAGTGGCCCAATTGTGTGGTTTTTCCGATTAACACAGTTATCCTACAGTTTGATGACTTAATATGAAGTCCCTATCTAGACTACCAGGTATAGACGACTGGTACCGTGACCTTGTTACCTCTCGTCCCTCAATTTTATGATAGCCGCCCCTTCGCAGACCCCCAGAGGAAATCTCGTTCAAACAAGACCACCTTCCGATCGCTTTCTCACATCTCCCCCCTCTAAAGTCAGTGAAGCGACCTTCCCGAAAAGCCTTTACGTTTTGTACTCTTTACCCTCCTTTACCCTTTAGTCTATTCTCACTTTTTGTCGAGTTCTGCATCGGGCTTAGGAGTGAGGATTCCGATTTTCTTTCAGCCGACACGAATCCCAGGCTGTGTCGCCTCCGTTTGCCTGGTTGAGTGCGGTCTAAGGAAAGGTGGACATGTTGGTCTCCCGCGGTAGAAAGTTTGATAGGATCCCCGGTCCCTTGCCGGTCAACTCCTTCACTTCCTCCCTTCTTCGGCACCTGTGGTCCTGTCAAGTCGTTCTTTACCTTCTAATAAGAGATAGGGATGCCTCTTAGTTAGTTTAATCCCTTAACACCTTTCTTCTTTTGCGATCTCTCCGTCTGTACGGCGAACGAGGTCCTTCCTATTTTTGGTAGAAGTAGTACGCGATCGGTTTTCCCTTTAGCATGTTTCTCTCGCTGGGTTTTTGGTCATGTTTGGCTCAACTTTCCTCTTTTGTTCTTAATTCCTTCCGTGACGTGAGTCGTTTTTTTTCGGGCTTCGGAGGGCAAAGGTGGTCTCTTCGATGAGAGATGTTTGCTGTCTTTCCGTTTCACCGGGAACTCCCCTCGTTCAAACTCTTAACACCCCTGCTCTTCCCTCCTCCCCCTTTTTTTTTGTCGCCTCTTGGAGCTGTTGGTTAATGTGTTTTAACGTGCGTTTCCGCTGACCGCCCGTAGAAAGACGAATTATGCAAGATGTTCCATGTCCCATCGTTACTGAGCTTTTTTAGCCTCACTTTCCTTACCATATCCCCCATTCCCAACCCTTCCCATCCCCCCTCGATCGCTAAATTTTTTGACTTCCGTCGCCTGTCCCTCTGAAAAAACCCTGCTAAACCATTTCCTGAACTTCGGTAGCCGGTTCAGACTGATCGTTCTCCGTACCGTGTCGTGATCATCCTTCTTTCTCTCCCAGCTTTAAGGACTCACGTTTCCTGGGCTACGGCCATTTTCAACTAAGACATAACAAGTGTCCCCTCGCTTCTGACATGAACGACTTTTTATTCTTGCACCTGTCACGTTTGTCGCGTACATCACCCCCTGAACTTTTCGCGCTGATTCCCCCTCCGACCCCCGGGCAACTTAACATAGTGAAATCCCATGAATTCCAAAAAATTCCTAGTCCTTTTTTTGACCAAAGCTTCCCTTCACACATCCCCTCCTGTCCCTATCACTGAGACCCTCCCTTCGCAGAAATGAGGGTTAGAGAGACCCCCCCTTGACCTGATGGGTACGTCCTGGTTTGCTACTCTTCACTTTCTTTCCTTTCTTCTCCAGCGTAGATTTTAGCGTTAGGTCCCCATTTATCTGATCAGAAGGGGCCCTAAGAGTTGCAGACAGGCAATTCAGTCCCCTATTCTACTTCCTATCTTTACTCCCCTGTTCCTTTGTTCCCCCGTTTTTCAAGATCTGTCCCCCGAGATACGTGGATGCAGATCAGGCATCTTTTGATATTTTTCGCCAACCCCAAAAACTTCTTCCCACTTTCTTCTCCCTCCGCCTGGAGCGTCACAGCGGTGGAAAAAAGGGTTCGCGTGCTCCAAAGAAGCTTCCATTCAAGTCTCCCCCCCTACTTCTTCCAGCCCCACTTCTGCGTTTAATACCCCTTCCAGCCGCGACTCTTCCGAAGACGAGATGAAGATAGGACTGTATGCCGTCTTAATACGTCTCACTCGCTGACCCTCTCTTCCCCCCCTCCGGCAACAGTGTGGAGGCTTTGGTTAAAGAGTTTCCTTTTTCTGAGTTCAAGCCGGAGGAGCCCCCCCCCCAAGACAAAACTGAAGCGTTCGTCCTCTCTTTCTTTTTTACCCCTTACTTCATTGTTGTATGGAGCCTAGGCCGCTGTCAACCCAAAGAGAGCGCAGAACCTTATTGTATTCATCTTCCATGCCTGACACCCTTAAGGAAGAACCTTTGATCCTTCGAGACGAGTCTAGACGCGAGAACATCCCAGTACTTTCGTCGCCCGTATCTCCTCGATACCCTGTCCAGAGATAAACAGCATCCTCCCTGAACATAAAGCAAGTGGGGCTTTCTACCCTGAGAGGAACCTCTCGTGTGGTTTGCCTCCAATAAAGAGGTAGAGTGTCCCTGTTCCACAGGTCATATTAAATAGACTAAATGACCCCCATTTCTCTTTACCCGATACCTTCAAATTACATTTTCTTTCCCAGACCACGCCTTTCTAAGTTCTTTTCCTTCTGAGGGTCTTTTTTTGCTTTGTTCCGCGGGGCTGTTTTTTGTGGTGTGTTGGGTTTTTCCGTTTTTTTGTGTTTGTGTTTTTTGTCTTTTGGTTTTCTGGTTGGGTTTTTGGGGGGCCCACCTACTTATAATTGTGAAATGCCCCCCAAAAGCCATGGAAGACTGAGCATCCACGAGATCCTTCTTTTCTATCCGTTCCCTTTTCGGTTTTTACCTAAGAAAGCTTCCCCCACCATGCCTTGCCAAGAAGGGAAGCGATCTCCTAGGCGGACACCCAGACTACGAACACTTCTCTCCCATTCCTCAACCACTTCTCCTCTTTCCTATCAATAGAAGACCTGGACCCTTCTAATTTTGTACCTGCTTATGACGATTAGATAGAATCCCGGTTTAAATTCTCCCCCTTGAATTTTTCTCTCCCTCCTCCCCATCCTACTCCCTTCTCCCCCCCAAAGGGGACTTTCTTGGAGCGACCATCCCATTGAATAATAAACGAGCGTCTCGTACGTGACCCTCCTTTTTCCAACAACCCAGTTCGTCCTACTCCCACTTCTCTGTATGGCGCCAAGACGACTCTTGAGATAAGAGTAAATACCGCCAGTGGTGTAGCAGCGGCTCTCCCGTAGACATCCTCCCCTTCTAGGTCCACCCAACAGTTTTATATGAGTATGCTCCCCCTCTATTCGACAACATTTATCGTTTATCTTTTTCCCCTTATTCCTACCCAAAGAGGTGCTCCTTCCATCCACTGCCGGACTTCGTTCTGATGGAGGTTGTCCGTTTCAGTGCCTTTTTCCGTTCACTTTGCAATCCCTGTATTCCCGCCTCCTCCCCGTAGGAAGCTCCCCTATTTTCCTCAGCAGTAGACAGAGCACACCCTTGTTTTTTTTAGTCCCTTCGTTAACAAGTTTGTCTCCTCTTCCGGCCACCCCCGGCTGGGGACCGCAATTAAGGATACTACCCCCTTTGTTGGGAGATATACTCGACCTGGATTTCCCCCTACACCCTTTCCTCGGGCTTCACCCGTTCGAAGTTAAGTCCATTGCGACGACATCGACCCGAAGTCCTTAAGGCAGTTAGTAAGTCAATTTGGTTGATGATAGCTGAAAGTCTTTTCTCCTTTCCAAAGCTGGGTCCAACTCCCCTTCCATCCTCTCCCCCCTACGAAGCCTATGGAGATGATCTGACCTCTTGGTGAGTTGGCCGCTCTAACGTTACGCTGTAGCGAGTGAGTCCCCCTTCTTAGTAAGAACCTGGACCCTTTTGAAGGTGGTTTTTTCACAGACCCGCGAACAAAAAATTCTTTCTCCTCCAGAGGAAAGAACCCTCGGAACGTCCTGGGGGGGGCCTATATCTTCCTTCTCGTTCGATTGCTTTTTGCGCGACGGTTAGCCGCCGCAAGTATGCCTCACCTTCCAGTTTTTTCTATGATGCTTTCCCCATACGCCAAGGTTTGTGATTCGCATTTATCTTTTGACTGGGATGCAGCAGGATAGAGAACCCTTTATATTTTCCCTTTGGCAGACCCTTTCTTCCGACCTTGCGAGATTCGCCTTGTAATCCCAAGAGTTTGCCCTTAGGAGACCGTCCGATTGTCTAGTCTTTTTTGGGTTTTTAGAACGCCCTGACTTCCTTTTTCGTTTACTAGGATTCTCCTTCTTACTGATCGGTCGCGATAGAGAGCCAGAAGCGTTTTTAGCGTCAATTCTTTCAGGATTTCTCTTCTTCGAACGAACCTTCTGTACTGAGAGAACCGAACGGGTTAACAGGGTGTTGATGAAGAGTAGTTATAACTACCCCTTTTTTGTTTTAAGGTCGCAACCACCTGGTTTCCAGTTGACTGGTTCCAACCTGGCCCCCGCCAGATTCAGATTTCGTCCTCGGTCTAGCCTTCTCTCTTTATTTCTCAGGCTTTCTTCTTCGTGTTTTTCCCCTCTTCTCATTTATTCGAACTACATGTGAACCTCTTGTCGAGCCCCCCGCCGTTTCCGTCATACGGCACTGCGCTTTCCGCTGGCCAACGCGTGTTTTTTTTTTTTTTCTGGATTTGTTGTAATTTCCGTTTTCCGGTACGGCCGTAAACGCAACGATATTATACAGAGAAGGTTTCTCTGCATCTGCCTTTACTTGTCCGTCGACTAAGCCGCTTCTTTAGCAGCCGAACATGGGATTTTTTCCCACCGATATCTTGCCGTAGATACCCCTTTCCATTATCTCAGCCCCTTTGTGAGCTAACCCTTCCTATGTTATAAGGAACCCTACTAGATGCTCTTGTCCTCATCTGATTGAGTAAGTAATAACGCGCGTTGGGTTCTTTGGGTTTCAGATACAGTATCACTCCTGACCCTCGTGACCTCTCCAAATGCAAGGTTGCCCTCTTGATAGTGCCGACCGATTTGAGAAGAGGTGGAGAGAGATTTCCCCCGAAATGGGCTCTGTCTCTCTTTTCCTCTTCGTAGGAAGATTCTCCCCAGGCGAGGTTTTCTCTTCACAAGAAGTCTTCACCGGACAATAGGATACTATTAGAAACTGCCTGCTGATGCTTCACCCCTGCCTTCACGTTAATTGAAACCCCTCCCTTTTTTCTCTCTCCTTCTGGAAGACTCGGTTACCCAATCTTTTTTTTGTTTTCTTTTGACAGGTCGCCGAATGTTTAGATTGGGTTAACGAGCTTGACTGCATCAGAACCAATGCCCCTTTCACATGTCCTTTTCTCCCTTCTCTTCCTCACCTTTTTTTTACTTATTTTTATATTTAGAGACCCCAGATGTAGAATACAGGGCTTTCCCCCATACACAATTCAAACCTCCCCAGCTTCGTATTCTCCCTAAGGTCAGGCCTTCACTTTATCTCCCTTGACCGAGAACGTTCCCTTCGCCCTCATTGCTGGTTTTCTTTTGTGGGGTGTGCCGCTACCAAAGAAGTGTCGTCGTCAGCCGTTCCTTCTCAATGTTGCGTTTGATGCCTCTTTTATTTCATCCGCCCCGCAATAATCCGCCCCTTTGTTCGGACAGTAAGGAGGAAGCCTTTTGAGTAGAGATCTTCAGCCATTGTCCTTTCTGGGGACTTCCTTGAGAGAGCGCCCTGTAGGTGGATAAAGGAACCGTGGACGTTTTTTTTTCCGAGGAATTGAATGATTCCCTGGTCCAAAGTTCTTAACATTTTTCGTTCTTCTCCAGCACCTTCACCTTTGCCCGACTGTATAGGGAGTTGACTCTCGTCATCAGCCCCCCGAGTCGAGCGGATAGAGGTGCTGATAATATGACGGCTAACAGATTTTACCTTGAATTGACTTGTTGAAATTGTTGTTATTACGCGACCAGTTCTCCTCGCGCTAAAAGTGTTCTTCTCATTGACCTGTTTTTTTAAGGTTGGTAAGGGGTCTCTTTTTTGGGTTTTTCCTCCCTTCGATGCGGGAGTTTACGGAGATTTAGTTTTCAGACTCTCTTTCTTGCGACTTGGCTTTTTCCCTCTTCCTCCCAGTTTCAAAAGGTTACCACTGATCATCTATATTTTCTTTCCCCTTTGGAAATGGAGCTGTTGTCCTAGGTGCCGTTTCCCCTCCCCTTTTAAGTCACGTCCGGTTTCCCCGATCCCCCCATTCTCCCCACGGTGTCGTCCCCTTCCCCCCCCCCCTCCTACAGACATCGCGACGTACTTTGCGCTCCTCCCCTCTGACCCTTTTGAAGCAAGGGCCCACAAACCTCCTTGTTTTTTCTCACCATGCTTGATCTCCTTAGCACCCCCAATTTGGCTCACCATGGCCGTGCCTGTCCTAGTAGAAGGTAAGAATGATCGTTGATCTCCAGAAGTGGAGGATCAATACCCGATCCATTCACGTTTGATGTCTACGTCAGTACATCAGACCCTCCCAATGGTGAGACGATCTTAAGAAGAGTTGAAGGAGTAAAGGTTTCGGTTGCCACATCCACCCCCCCTTGCTCCGTAGAGCAACGAAACACCATATTTTGGAATTAGCCCCCTTTATTCCAAACAGTAATCCCTATTCCTTCACCACCCCCGCGGATGATCAGTTCTTTTTACCTGAAGCTCGCTCCCCCGACCGCAGATGTATTCCCTTACGACTTTCGGTTCTCCCTCCACCTGCCTTCGGGCGCCCCCAGGCCTTCGCGGTACTTACTTAGGATAATGGAGCTTCCCCTGGGAGCCTTTTTTTCTCTATTTTGGTCAGTTTCTTCTTCCCCCTCTGAGTCTTGCCTAAATCTCTTTTCGGAAAGTAATCATCCTGTTTCAGACGGGTGTCAAGCGGTCGCCCCTTCGAGCTCTATAGACCCTTGACTACCCCTCTTACCTTTCTCCTTCATCCCCTTCGCCCTACGTTTAAGACCACCCCCCGGGGCCATTTGAAACATTCAGCGGACCAACCGAGGTGCCACTTTTCCAGCGTGCCGCAACGCCTGCTGGCTGTCCTACCCTCCTCTCCATGCGTCCCCTGGCCGGCCCCCCAAAGTACCCCTGCTTGTTTAACAAAGAACGAGTTATTCGGATTGACGCAAGCAACCCATTGTCCCCCGGTTCGGAATTTCCTTAGCCCTATTCTGCGCAATTCCGTAATCTCTTACACCTACCCCCGGGTTTTTATATGGCGGTCAGTCTCCCCCCCTCGTCCCCTATGCGTTCAGACCCGCATCAATAACAAGAAAGTTGCCCCCCGCTATGACCTGGCTTTTCTATGCCCCAACTATTCAAGTGTATGCACCTCTGTCCTTTTCTCACCCCCTTCTCTTGCTCAGTGAAAGGATTCGTCGTTGGTTTGGGTTTTTCCTATGTCTGATCTTAATCCCAATACGGCAAACCGGGTCGACGCCTGCTTATCTCGTCCTCTTCACGTCTCCCCTCCCGACCCCCCCTGATTTCTCTTGAGTTACGCGAAGGAGGAAAGACCCAAGTCTATCCGTCTCTAAACCTGTTTGCATCGTAGACCCGAGTACGAAAAAGTCTCCCCCCTCAGCAAGTACTTGGTCCCTGGACTTCTATGGACAAGAGATGCCGATAGTTCCACCCCCGGACTTCCTTCCGTTTCAAAAACGGTCAGAGTGTAGGTAACCAGCTTCCCCCACAGGGAGACACACTTTCCCCTATCGTTCTCCGCGCCGCGTAGAGTTTGTTCTTCCTTCAACGACACAGGTCCTTCGGGAAAGGTGATGCAACCTTCCTGCAACACCCCCTTGTAGGTAAATGTCAGTCCTCTTACCCCTTTCCGTTCTTGGTAGATCGTCGCCGTTTTCTTGTACTTTTTTTCCCTCCTCCCTCCTCCCCCATCCCCTAACATTTCTTGAACCGCTGTGCTTGCCTTCCGAGATCATCGGAAAAAGAATCAGAAAGTGACCCCGAAACACGATGCCGCCTTCTCCTTACCTTTCCGAAGAGGATTAGAATCTTGGCACCTCGGTTAGGTCCCTTCCCCGCCCTTTTTCATTTTTCCCCCTTTTCCCCCTTCTCCCGGAATTTTACCTCTTCTATCCTTCGGCCTCTCCCATAAGCAGAAAGTTGGAAAGGCACAAAGGCCTTTCTGTTTCAGATCATCTTCATATGGAATCACCCTCGAGGTTAGTTGCACCCATTCTAACTCTACCACCCGCTCCCCCCCCGTCGACTGAAGAAGTAGATGATTACTTCTCAAGCCACCGCGGTCCCTATATTTAGAAGAAGGAAAAGCAGTGTTAAAGTTCTTTTATAGGGCCCGACCGAGTCCACTTAATTTCTTTATCCCTCCTACTTCTCGGTCCCTTCGTTATTTCGGCACCCCCACTCTCCTCCCCCCCAAGATTTGCTTAGACTTTTTCTTTCTGGTTCTTTTGAGTTTTTCGTACTTCAAGAAATGCTTTTCTTCCCCCCGCTCTCCTCCCTTTCGGCCGCGCTAATGATATCCCCCTGCCAGTCTATGGTTTTTTCGAAGACCTTTTGACGACATTATTTCTGGACTGCCCAGTGCTCCCACTTTGCCTCCCGGTTTGGGCACCTTAAGCATTCCTCTATCTCTATGGTTGTGGTGTTGAGACTCCTCTTTCAGTTGCCCGCGCGATTTCTACCTATCCACTTTTTTTCTCTTCCTTCCTCCATTGCGTAGGACAACCGCTTTCTCCAATTTCCACCCTTGTTTACGCGGAGGTCCAAAGTTTACGATCCCCTGCCTCGTTGTCCGAAAGTCGGTTTGGATCTCTTTCTCCAATTGAAGATAGGTAACCTCACAACCCTCAACAAGTTTTGCCTTTCGGCTTTCTCTTCTTGCCTGCACTCCCAGTTGCGGAAGACGTGAAAGATAAAAGACTAGTTTCGGCGAGAGTCCCGAGTCAGAGCAAGTAGCCTGGACTCATCATCATCGGTTCCCTGATCACACTCTCGAAGTTCTGAACCCCCAATGCAGTGTGTTATTATGGAAGAGAGAGAGGTAGGATCGTGCTCTCCTTCCTCCTCCGGGAACGTCCCTGATCTTTTTTGTTAGAGAGGTAGCGTGATTTCTGTCACCTCATGTCGATCTTCCGAGATGTATAAACAGACCTTCAATGTTTGTGTTTTGTAGAAGGTAGTTTTGGGAACGGCCTGGGTTACGGGGAGTATCAGCACATTTCCTTGCTATTCTTTCCCCCCCTCCCCCCCTCCCTTACGAGAGAGATTCTCCGGTTTGACCCTTCTCCGAGTGGGAAGTCTGAGTCGTTTTAAGGTATAACGGAATCTTTTTCCCGTTTCGCTTCCTCGGTCTTCCTCTTCCTTCCCTTCCTTTTGGTAAGCGTAGGTGCCCAGCAGATCCGGTGTCTGGAGATGGGCGTTTCGTGGATCGAACACATAGGGTCTTTCAAGCCCTCATTTTCATTTGTTTGGCCGGTTCCCCAAGGGTGAAAGAGGCGTTGGCGTCCCCTGGAAACTTACCTGTTTTTTTCGCAATAGTAGACATTGGGTAGCGATCAGGCTTTTCGATTTTTTGGTTCACCTTCGTCTCTGAGGGTAGATCTGCTCTTTTTGGTCCACCGTTCCCCATATCGTGAAGTGTCTTTTTTTTCAGGCAATGTTACATAGCCTTTCCTCAACGACGTCTCTCTTTCGTTCTTTTCCTTTTTACGGGCCCCTCTTGACTTATGTAGTTGTTATTCCGCGTCCTCTTCCATGACCAGAGGCCCAAAGAAAGAGTTATGTCCTGAGTCGTACAGGATCGAGGAGGGTTCATTTACCTCCTGAAGTTAAGGTGATCTGTACCCTCATAGTACTCACTCGTCCTTTCCTCTGTCTAGCGCTCTTCTTTCTCCCTCCCTTAACCTATTTCCCTTTCGCAGTCCCCCCCCGATCTTGTCCACACCGAAACGTAAGTTTATACTTTTGTTCTATGGGTGCGTTCTCTCGCTGCCTCCTTTCTTTTCCATCACTTACGCCCGAGTCACCCCCTCCTCGCCAGAACGGTTGACCGTTTTGAATAGACGAGAGTTTTTGTAGTCTACTGATGTCCTCACAGGGACTATATTTTTACGATGGCGATTCCCCCTCTTTTGCCGATATTTTTATTAGGTGATGTGCCCCCATCTGTTTAATATTTTAGGCCTCTTATGTCAATGGGACCTTATGGCCTCCCCCGTGAACGGTTTTTGACAATTTGTAGTCATAGCGGGATCAGACCCATTTTTTGTTCTGGACCTCGGTTGCCCGGTCCCTTCTCTCCTCTCATCCCGGTTTAGTTCGTCAGGAAATGAACTAGAGGTCTTGAAAAGGAAACCTTGACCTTTCTTTTGACCTTTTTTCTCTTTCTCTTTTCCCACCCCCTCCTCTGTCCCTCCGTTTCGTCAGATTCACACTGATCAAGAGACATCTAGACGCAGTTTTTCTACTCAATATCGAACGCCTTCTGAAGAGATAATTACTTCCAAGTCCTTCCATTCCTGTCTTCTTTCTACTCTTCACCATCCTCCCTATGTAGTTCCACTGAGTAGCATATTTAGAGGGAATAGGCTTCTGCTGACTTTTTGAGATAAGAACTTTAAGGTACCCTCACCCTACCATGTTTGACCCCTTTCATTTCCTTCCGTGATGAACTTCTGCTCTTCTACGATGGAATCCCGGTTTCCGGACGATGGTGGTCGGTTGTTAGAGACAGTCGCAATTGCGGTGCATGCTTTTTTTTCTTGGGACAACCCAGTTTATTGAAGACCCGATTCTTTCCGTTTAACTGCGGTCTCCCCTTTTTAGCCAAGGAAAAGTGCCCCTCATGGTTTTCTGGAGCTACAAGGAGGAATGCATTCTCTTGGATTTTTCCCCTCGTAGGTACTTCTACCCCGTCGTCCTTCCAGGACTTTTGTTGTTTCCCTTGGTTTGTTTGACTCTGGACGGAAATTCCCATGCGCATTCATCGCCTTTTTCTTGTGAAGGTTGTCCTTTTTGTCTCCTTTTCACATTCAGAGGGGGCGTTCTCCCCCTCTGATGCGAGTCCGGAGTTTAGGTCCCTGAGCACGAATGTTGTCGACAGAACCTAGGCGAACATCTTAAAAAGCAAGCTTTCCCATCTTTCCTCCCATTTTTTTTTTTGTCTCTCTGGAGCTGTGGCCGGGTTTCCCTATTGTGCGTTTTCTCTTCTAACTGTAGGTGAACGCAAGAGATAACGTGTCCAACTTTCACGAGCTGACTTATCTGGGAAGACCACTCACTCCCTTCCCCTTTTTAAGCCTCCATCCCCCCCTTCCCCCTTCACCACAGTCCCCTCCCGATCTGCCTAACCTGTTCGCGCTGACTCGTTCTTCGGAGGAAGAAAAACCATAGTTCCTAAATCTCCTTATACTGACCTTTGTCCCCGCCCATATCCCTATTTTTTCTTCTTTGCCTCTGTCGTCCACGCTCCCCCGATCCCCCCCATTCCTTTTGACTTTAGGAAGTGAAATGCACGTCCAACTGTTTTCCGAGACTGAGACTTCAGGCCGCACCGCAACTTTTCCCGGTCCCTCCCTAATGGCTCTTTCTGCAAGCAGAAAACACATCGGACGGCACCCTTTCTTCCTATCCTGATCTAAACGTGAGGTGTACCCCTGATTCCCCCCGGTTCGGTCGCCGGTTGCATACGACGGCCCCCTCCACACTTTTATGTCCCCCCCTCTGGCCCCCCTTCTGCAAGAGAAACTCCTGCTCGACGATTTCCCATTTTTTTCTAGAACTTTTATGGATTCAATGAAGGCCCGGGCTGTATCCTTTTCTTTCTTCACGGCGAAGCTGATTTTCGCGTTCTTCCTTTTCATCCCCCCCCCCCCCCTACTACCCTAGTCGTACCCGCGTTTTTGTACCAAGGTTTGGAGCGTGCTCTCGGTTCGCCCTTGTCCTTTTGCCGTTTTTCCCCTCCGCCCAGTCGAGCCCCCCCGCTCTCTGCTTCTTGTGCTGCAGCTTCTCCGTCCCCAATGTTTCAGGGTACCCGTTTTTTGACAGTGGTCTGATCGATGATCTCCCCTCGTTTTTTTTCCCTGACCCCAGTGCAGGGCCTCCCGCTTTCCTTTCCCCGACCTGAAGAGGATGAGGCACTCCAGGGTTTTTAATACTAGTAGACGACCTTCAAAGCTCGTTTCTCCCCTTTCTCCTCTTTCCTTTCCCTCGTCTTTCCCCCCAAGCTAGGATCTGCGTCTTGTCCAACTTCGGCCCCAGTTATTTCGAGCGGTGCGGTAGGTCAGGTTCCCGGCGCCCGATCGTACAAGAAACCCCCCCCCGAACTCCCCCCCCTCCCCCTCGGGCTTACTTCCTCCCTCTTGCGGCTTTTTCCTGAAGTTCGGAGGGTTCTGCCTTTAGGAACTTATTTTCACCACACTTTTCCTCTCCCCTTCTCCGTCTCTGCTGACTAGTCAGCTTGCCTTTTTCTCCCATATAAACCCCTGATGCGCCCGGTTCTTCTCTCTCAAGACGACTAAGCCTGCGCCCTCTTACTTTCTTCCTCCTCCTTGTTCCTTTTGCCGACTCCTTTCACTCCGGCTCCCCCTAAAAGTGAAAGAAGAAGCAAGAGCCTTTGCCCCGGCCAGGAGGTTTCTTAAGTTCCACAATGTCGACCTTCCTTTTCCCCCCCCCCCCCCCCCCCCCCAGTTCGATCGACCTTTCGACCTCCTTGTTGTCGAAAAAAAAAGAGAAGCGACTTCCCTTTCTCCAGTGCATATGCCGAACTCCTTCACCCTTTGCCGATCTTTCCCTGTGTGAGCGGACACACCTTCCTTCAACTGTTGAGACCCAAATAATCTTATTTAGTAAAAATCTATTCAGTGCTTCCATTGAGTCCTTTCGCTAATCTATGACCACCGGATCCCTGCTGCCCCCCGACGCGTCGCCGGTTATTTCATGGAGACGAGAAATTTACCTATGAAAAAGGATGACTCCGTATCCCCTTAATAAGGCACCCTGCTACCTATTTTTCAACTAGAAGTTCTCTTTTTCCCACATGTACTACATATAGTTCGAACAATGGATGGACACGTCCTCAAGGTGAGATCCAGAGAGCGATAAAAGTTAAGGACGCGTTCTTCCTGACAAGAATCTTTAGAGACTTCCTCCTTTTCTTTTCCTCCCCTTTCTCTTCTTACCCCCACAATCGAGACCCCCCCAGATTCTGTAAGTAGAGGTTTTTTAGACAAACAAAGATTCACCCCCCTTCCCCAGCCTTGCTTTAAAAGTAGCTTCTTCCTAGTGTACCACTATCCTTTCAGGTCCAAACCTCTCTTTTGTATGGTCGAGCTTTTTCTCTTTATAGACTACCGTTCGTATTTGGCAGCTCCCAAGACTTTTTTTCATGAAATCCCTTCCATCGCGTTCTGAGTAGAAGCTTTTTTTTTGATTTCAGATCTTTAATTAACCCCCCCCTCTCGCACCGTTCTAGGCATTTTCCCCTCCAGTGGCAGGGCTTGCTTGTATTGATCTACGCAGGTCGCGATGACATACCCCAAGTCGTCCCGGAAGTCGGTGCGTGCCTGCCAA
>Ga0179591_1402263_pt1 | contig 18699 bp, 27 predicted proteins | sample CZOMad2_1_08_16f_FD_182891 | JGI IMG/M metagenome (GOLD analysis project Ga0179591, IMG submission 182891) | Vadose zone soil fungal communities from Angelo Coast Range Reserve, California, USA - CZOMad2_1_08_16fungal (PacBio error correction) | ecosystem: Environmental > Terrestrial > Soil >... | reverse complement strand
CCCCCTACGAATTTTATATACCTTTTCCCATCAGTGCCGCTTCTTCAACATGTTACAGGGGCGTTTTTTCTTGTCTTGTAAGGGAATTCAGCTTTCCCTTTCTTTTCGGATTGCATCTCTTTTCCAGGGGCATTTCCCCCCCCTTCTCCCTTTTTGCAGGTGCCCGTTTTTTTTTTCCCTTCTTGCCACAGAACAGGGCCTCTCTTTCCTTTTCAATCGTCAACAGGGTTTTTTCGCCTTGATGCTGGGGCCCTTCTTTTCCCCTTCAAACCCAGACTTCTTTCCTTTTCCCCCCACAAAGCCATTCTCGTAACCCCTTGGTGGTGAAAGCTGTCTGGGTCTACTTTTCCCCTTTTCCCCTGCTTCTGCGCGGCTGCCCCCCCATCCCTCCCCGGTCTCGTCCTTTTTTATTTTTTTCCTTCTCGTGGGGGACTCGCCTTTTTTTTTCGAAACTCGTCGTCCCTCCCCTTTTCCTGGACCCCTCTTTCACGGCCCCGCTCTCAAAGGGTTTTTCGATTTGAGCGGGCCTTTGTGTTTTTGATTTCCCTTGGCCCCCAGTAGGTTTTTTTTTTCCTTGAATCCTGCAGACTTTGGAATGGAAATTCCCCTTTTCTTCTTTCCTCCAGATTTCGGGCCCCGTTTCCCCCCCCTCCCCAATTGTTGTGAACCCCCCCCACTTCTTCTGATGGTTTATCGTTTTTTCTGAATAGGGGGGCGGCTTCTTCCCCCCCCTTCTTCCCCTGAGAGGAATGGGCTGGACTACATCTTTTACACCTTGATCTTTTTTTTTCCCGTCGACTTCCTTCCTTCTTACCAGGAAGTTCGAACCTTTTTCTCCCCCCCTCCCTCTATTGAAGGTGTCAAGCTATCTTTCTTTTACTTCTTGAAAGAAGGAGTGTTCCCTTTCTTCCTTACAGATGTCAGGCTTTCCTTCTTGTGGCGTCCCCTCTTTTCCCACCAAGTCCCCACGCTTTTTTCAGTCGAAATTTGTGATTCTTGCCTCCTTCCCTTTTTCTTTCCTGATTTAGAAGGAGGCGGGGTTTTTGCTTTTCGTCTCCGACCCCACAAAGCGTCTTCTCCCTTTTTTCTATCCCTCAAGAGACGGTTTTTCTTCTCCTTTTATGGGCGTCATGCGTCAATGGCTGCTCTATTGGCTCCTTTTTTCCCCCCTTCTCAGAATTCTTTCCTCTCCCCCCTCCCCACCCATATATTGAATCGTTTACGTTTTCTTCCCTTTTTTTTTCCAGTTAGGTTGGGCGGTGACTTTTCTTCCTCTGTGTTTTCCAGATATAGTGCGTCGTTATCTCCCTCCTCTGATTGCCAAGTCTTTTCCCTCTCGTTTCGGATTAGAAGGTATCATTCTCCTTTTTCATGTTGGTTCCTTTGGGCTGGGCCCATTTCTTTTTTTTTTTGGGAAGCCCTCCCCTTTTTTTTTGACTAGTGGTTCTCGGGTTTCCTTCCTCAATCTTTTGGAAGGCTCGCATTACCCTTTCTTCTGTCCTTTCTTTTCAAGGGTCACTTCCCCCTCCCTTCGGCCGGTGAAGTTCGAAGGTGCTTCCTTTCCTTTTCCCTTTCTTTTAACTGAGACGCCATGGGCGGTTCTACGACGACTCTGCCCCTTCTCCCTTTTCCCCAAGGGATTTTGTTATATCTTCTTTATTTCTCTCTCTTTGATCCTCTCCGTTTTTTGGTTTGACTTCCTCTCCCTTCCTCCCCTGGATAAAATCGATCTCGTTTTTCGTCCCGGTGAAGACAACTGGCCCGTCCCTTTTCTTTTTTTTCCCCTTTTTCGGAAAAAGGGTTCCCTGATGGGGCCCCATGTCAGTCCAGGCGAGGGGGTCCTTGTTCCCCTTTTTTTTCCCCCCCCCCGAGAAAATTCCGGGTTCAGCGCTCCTTTATGCTCCTTGAAAGGGAGGCCTAGTCCCCCTTCCCCCCCCACAACCCTTCCCCACGCGTTTTCAGAAAACTCCCCCCCAACGCCCCATGATTCATCTCAGAAGATTCTCGGCCGGCCCTTTTTCTCTTTCCTCGTACGGAAATCCGACTTTTCCTTAAACAACACATGGCTCCCAGCAAAGAAATGGCGGTCCTACAATTCCATCCCCCTTTATTCAAAAACCTATTGATTTGTGTTTTTTTCTTTCTTTGAAAGAGTGAAAATTCCTTTTTCTCATCCTCAAAGGGTGGCGTCGACCCCCACACCTTTTGCATCCCCCTTAGTGTGGTCGTGGCTCTACCCCGACCCTTTCCCTTTTTCTTGCAAGAGAGGTGCCTGTCCGTGTCTTGAAAGAGTAGGGTGCGTTCCTGTCTTCCCTTATTCCTCTACTCCAGTAGGTTTATTGTCCTCCTACCTTTTTAGTAGAGGCAACTGCCTTTTTTTTTTCCTCCCTCAAGGAGTTAGGTGGTGTCCCTTTCATCTTCCTTATGGTGGATGGGACACACCCCCCCCACCCCCATCGACGGAAGGATTAAACTTCTCGAAGTAACCCTGACCAGGCCCCCCTTTTTCTTGCCGAAAGGCGCTTCGGTCTTTTCCTCCCCCTACCGTGAAAAATCTTCTTCCCTTCGCCCCCTCCCTTCCCTCGTTTCAAATGGCTTTGGCTACCTTTTCCTATAAGTTTAAACAGGTATCTCCTTTCCCTTCCCGGCAAGAAAAAAGATGGGCCAACCTTCCCTCCCCCCCATTTTCCGAGTTCCCCAGGTCTCTCCCCCCCTCTGGGCCGCGCTTACGTGAGGGTGGCCACGCCTTCCCTTCTCCCCCTCTTTTTTTTCGCTCTTATTTTCCTGAGCGCCCAACCTTCCCCTCTGCGGACCTGATCTTTTTTTATTATGACGTCAGGTCCTTTTCTCTTCCTTTTGCCAAGTCGACCCCCTCCCTTCCCTCCCCCACAAGAGAACGGATTTCCTTTCCTATTTTTTTATTTAGACGTACCGTCTCTTGCAGACCCCCTCTTTCCCCGAATGCCGCCCTTTTGTCCTCCCCCTTCATATGTAGTAAGGGAACTGTCTTTTCCTCCTTTTTACCTTGGCAACGTCCCGTTTTTTTTGTCCCCTGGGGCCGGTTTGTCTTTTTCGGCAACGGGCATGGCCTTTCTTCTTTCAGGCCTGTCACTTTTTTTTTTTCATTTAAAAGGTTGGCCCCCCCTTCCAGGCGAAGTAGCTTTTTTTTTTTCCGTCGCATTTCCTTTCCCCCTCCCCCTTTCCCCCCTCAGTTGTTGTGTTGAGACTCCCTACCCTCAAGGTTTTCCTTCAGGCATTCTTTTGCCGGTTTTTTTTCTTCACAAACTTTTTTCCAGGTGTCCTTTTTTTTTAAAGTTTATGAATGGTTATCCCTCTTTCTCCCATTGCTCTCTTCCAGCGTGCCCGCAAGTTCCCTTCCTACCCTTCCCCCCCGCGGAACACGTTTGTTTTGCCCCCCTTTCCCCTCACCCAGGGCGTTACTGACCCCCCCCTTTTTTTCATTTCGTAAAAGGGGGCTTATGATGGCCGGTCTGAGCAACACCTTCTCGAAGTCTTCCTTAACACAAACCACTCCATTATTTTCTTTTTTTTTCAAGAGGATCGGTGTTTCCTTTCCGTCTGTTCCATTTTTTCCCTGCCAGAGAAAGCCCCCCCCCCCCTTTCTGAAAGATTAGTATCTTCTTTTTTTATAGTACGCCTGAATTTTTCCGATCGTGGGTTTCCCTCGGCATCCCTCTTGCGGCTCTACCTTTTTCTGTCCCGACCTTCCGTTGTCCCCTTTCTCCCTTTTCCACGAGCCAGGAGGCTTCCTCTTTTTTCCCCTTGTTGACCCTTATTTTCTCCCTGGACCAATATTTTTTTCAAGGAAGCCGGCAGAAGGCCTCTCTTTTTTCTTTCTTCTCCTTTTTCGCCCAGGTTAGAAAAAGCCCCCCTTTTCTTTCCAAATCGGTTGATGGTTATCCTTTTTTGAGGTACTTTTCCTGTGTGCCTGGGGGTGGCGGCTGTCCCTCCAGGCAGGGGCCTTTCCTTTTTTCTTGCCCTTTCAAAATGTGTCTTTCTTCCCCCTTTGTGTCCGTAGGATTTGCTTCCCCTTCCTTCGATTTTTTTTCCCCCCCCGATACTTTTATGACCCTTTTCCCTCCCCCCGTTGAATGGAAAGTTCCCCTCCCCCCTTTTGACGGACCAGATTCAGAGGTTCCCGGGAGGAAATAACGACCCCTCCAGCTTTGCCTGACTGATTTTTCCCTCTTTTTCTCCCCGAAATAGATTTCGTCCCCTTTGGGATTTCCCTCCCCCGCACGTCTCGCCCTGCTTTTTTTTCTCCCCCTGCCCGATACAGGATTTTTCAAAGCCCGTGGCTTTTTATGGTTACGTCCCCTTTTTTTCCTATTCTTTCCCCTGATTACACGTTTTTTCCCTTCTCTTTCCAAATGATGTGCCACCCCCCCCCCCCTTTTGGCTCTGGTCGGCTGAATGAGTTTTCCCCCCTCCGTTTTTTTTCCCTTTTTATAGGGCGGCCACATGGTGTTTCTTTATGAGTTCGTTATTATTTCCTCTTGAGGATTTTCTTCTTCTTTTTTCTCAGGAATGTCGTCCTTTCTTTTTTTCTTCTAGGATCCGACGTGATCTTTTGGTTGGCGTGGTGATTTTTTCATGGAAATATGGCAGTCTGTTCCTTTGTTGGTTGAAGAGTCATTTCTCTTTCTTTCCTCGGGTACTGCTCATTCAATTGTTGGGTTTTGAAGCGGGCCTGACCTATGCGTAGCGTTTTCCCCTATTCTTCCCTCTGGTGAAGTTCTACTTTCCCCTTTTCTCGGTTCATGTTAAGGACCATTTTTTCCTTTGGAGGTCCAGTTTTTCTTCTGCTCCCTCCCCTACGTTCCTTTTTTCTTTATCTTTTTCTCGGGGATTGTTATTTTTCCTCTTTAATAATAATCCGTTGTTGTTGTTTCTTTTCTGCAGAGATCCCCCTGATCAAAAAGCGCCTTTCCCCCTTAAGAAAACAAACGGCCCCCCCCTCCCCCCCATTCTTCGCAGATTAACTTTTCCTGTGGTCCCTTTTTCTTCCCCTCCCCCCTTTAGAAAGTCACGGCTATTTCTTTTCCGGATTGTTCAAAACGCGGGACCCCTTTTTTTTTTTTGGCTCACCACGACTTGATGATAAGGTCACCCTCCTCTGCCCCCAGTAAAAAACATGCCGCTGCCCCCCCCCCCCCCCCTTTTCCCTTCCCCGATGGGACTCTGTTAACACTCCCACCATGATTCCCTACCCTTTTCCCCCCCATCTTAGGGCCGAAGGTTTTTACTCCCCAATCCTAAGAGTAGGCAAAATCCTCCCCCCTTGAAAACACATTTGTGCCTTTCCCCCCTAAAACGATGGGGCGAAACTCCATTCCCCCCCCTCTTTCTTTTTTGTGCTTAATTTACCGCACTTTTTCTGTGCCCCTTTTATTCTTTTCCTAGTAGAGAACGTTTTGTCTTCCCTCCCCCTCCCACCGGATGAAATCCGTTTAGCGTGTCTTTTTCTCCCTTCTGAGGCCAGCTTGCCGGGGTCGGGTCCTCTATCCCCTCCCCCCCCCGCGAAGACGGCGTTACCCTTTCTCCTTCCTTCTTCAATATCATGCCTGTTTTCTTTTTGCATAACGACTGACCCTTCCCCCCCTTTTTTCCGTAAGCGGCAACGCCTTGGTTTCCTTTTCCCACGGGAGTTAGCTGGAACACCTTTCTTTTTTTCAAAAAATACCTCCTTTTTCCACCCCTTGCGGAAGCGCATCGGACGTCCCCTTTTCTTTCAAAATTGTGGAGGGCATCCCCCCCCCTTTCCTTTCTTTTGTCTGATGGGCGAGCAGCTCTTTCCCTATCCAAAATCCCCTCCCCCTCGCTTTTCCCCCCTTTTTCTCCCTTGGAGAAAGAGCGATTTTTTTTTTTTCAGCTAGCGGGCTGAATCTTTTCCTTTCAAAAGAGTGGGGGGCAAAGTTCCCCTCTCGAGGGTCCCCAGTGCCTCTTTCCCTTCCTTCTTCGCGTAGGCAGGCCGCGTTTTTTTTCAGGTTTTATACCGATTTTTTTTTCGGGAAGGATTTGCCCTGCTTCCCCCCTCTCTTCCTTAATCGGCTTACGATCTCTCTCTGTTCAAAAGACCGCGACCAGATTTTTGCCCGAGACCCCCCCCCTTCTCTTCCCCCCCGAGAAATCGGGTCCTGGGTACTATATTTTTTTTTTTTTTTCCCTCACGGGAGAAGTCGTTTTGCCTTCTTTGGCCGAAGCCGGCCCTTTGTGACTCTTCTTCTTTCTTCCCTTTGTCCGGACCTGTCTGGTGCCCTCTTCCGGGAGAAAACTTCCCCCCCCTTCCCTGCGGGGATTTCCACAGTTTCTTTTCTGGCTGTATGCTCCCCCCCCTTGGCATGTTGTCCTCCCTTCAGGCCCCCGGGAACGGAAGGCCCCCTTCCCCCCTTTTCTCCCTGGAGAGTAGGATCACCGACCTTCCCCTTTTTACTACCTCCCTCTCTTTATCCCCGATTAAGACGTCGTAGACCTTCCCAGTTCTCGACCCCCCTTCCCGTGGAAAGACAGTTCCACCCGGATGACTTTCCCTTTCTCCTAAAATGCCGTGGCTTTCAGCTTCCCTTGGCCTTTGTGGGAAAACTTCGAGGTTTGAAGTTCCCTGCAGTATCGGGTCCCCCCCCCCTCCCCTTTGAAGTACGACCTTTTACCACTAGTAAAAGGGCGGCCAGATCTATCCGGGGATCTACCTCCCCCCTTCAACGCCCTTTCCCGGTGTATATAAACCCCACTTCCCATTCGTACCAAGGATTCCGATTTCCTTTGGAAGGCAAGCGTCTGTTTTTTCCTCCTTCTTCTTCCCCTTTTATTGGCGTCGTTTTCCTTCCTGCTTCATCGCATGTCTCTCTTCCGAGTCCTGAATATTTTCGTGTTTTCCCCCTTGCATACCTTTTTCCCGAGAAAATCTTTCCTTTTCTCCCCTTTCGGGACCCCCTCTTTTATTAATTCTCGACCAGGAGGGGCGGGCGAGCGTCCAATTTCTTTATTTGATGACATTTGTCCCTTTTAGGAAGGTCTTCCAGCCTTCAGCCCCCCTCGTGGTGCCTTTTCCCCTTTTTCGTCAAAGGTCGCCAACTCCCCCCTTCCAGCGCGGATTAAAATTTCTCGCTTCTTTTATCGGTTTCTCTTTTATGTAATTTTCGGGGTTTTTTTGTTTTCTTCCCTCAGGGCCGAGCGCCTTTTTTTTGCCCCCTTTGTTTGAACCTGTTTTTCTCCTATTTTTTTCAGAGTATCCGTTCCCTTTTTCCCTTTTTTTTGAAAGAAAAGTCCTCTTCTCCTTTTTCCTCTTTAAGCCTTTCTTTACTTTCCCCACTGTCCAGTTGGCCGTGGATGACCTACTTCTTACGGGAAGTAGGTCCCCCCTCCCCCTCCCTTGGAAGACAGGAGTTGGTTGACCACCCCCGTCTTGCACCCCCTGACCTCCCCTTTTTTTTGCGATTGCGGGGACCAATTAACTTCCGAACAGTCATTTTCCCCGGATTGGGGTTCTAATCGCCCTCTCCTGGGAAAGGTGTGGATGGGTCCCTCCCTTTTTTTGTCTTCCCAAAATGGCGCTCTATTGGTCCCTTCCCTTCACTCTTGATTTCACCCCGGTACTCCCCCCTTGAGCAACACAAACCTCCCAATATGGTTTTTCTTTTTGGATTTTTGAGTTCCTGCCCCCCGGTTGGCTTTTTTATTTCGTGGGCTTCGTTCCCCCCTGTGTGTTCAAAATGTTTTCTTTCTCTGGGATTGGCCGACCGCTTTTCACCCCTCTAGATTGATTCAAAGGCCTGTCTTTATTTTCCTCTCCTGATTAGCCGTTATCGCTCTTTGGAGTGGTTCTTTTCTGTTGAGCGGCCATTCTTTTTTTTTTTTTTGTTGTTTTTTCCTTTTTTTTTTGTTCTTTGTAACGCTATTCCGGGGTTTTTACCCGGCGACTTTTCCCCTTTCGTGTCCAAAGCTTTCCCCTTCCCTGGGATGTTGAAGTTCTACGGTTTCTGTTCCGAAAAGGGAGTTACCTGACCTCCCTTTTTTCAATTGCGATTACTCGGCTCCCTCTTTTTTCCCTTCCCTTTGATTCTCGCGTTGATGGACTCTCTCCTCAATCTAAGTTGTGTGTTTTCCTCTTCTCCCCCCACCGCGAGATCCCCTGGATCCAATGACTTTTTCTTCTTTCCCTATGAAAAAAAGGCCGCCATGGTCTTTTTTTTTTCGGAAACAGGACGAGGGCCCTTTCTCCCCTTTTCAAAGCGAGGTCTCCCTTTCTTTTTTTTTCCCCCACGCCGACCATTCCCTTTTCTTTTTCCCGTCTTGATGATCAGGACCCTCCCTCTTCAAATGGAAGCTGGCACCCCCCCTCTCCAAAGAGCAGATGGCCGAGCACCTCCCCCCCATGATAAGGCGATTCCTCCCCTTTTTGCCTCTTCGAACAGGTGTTTTTTTTTTCCCACTTCATCGTAGGGGCCAATCCGACGTGCCCTTTGAACAACACCATGTTGCCGCCCTCTCCCCCTCCTTGGCGGGCTAAATTCCTTTCCCCCTCTGCCCCCTGAGGGAGGTGTGTGTCCCATTTTCCCTTCCCCCTTTTGAAATCAGGAGGGCCCGCCCCTTTTTGGAGGTAAAATACGCGTGACTTTCCCCCTTTTCTTTTCCCTTTTTCGGAGGGCTCGACCCTCCTTTCCTCCTTTTTTTTTTGCAGGATTTTACCCTTCCAATAAGAAGCGGCGAAAAAGCTTTTTCAATTGACTATCTTTTTTTTTTTCTCCTCCGTTAGCGTGATGGCCTCCCTCCCTTCCCCCCCTCCTTTGTAAGCACTGCCCTCCCCCTCTTTCCCAGAACGTCGTAGCTGAACCCCTTTATGAGGTTTGTTGGGCAAAAAACTCCCTTCTGATTAAAGGCGGCCTCTTCCCCCCTTTCCCTACTCAAGGTACAACCCTTCTTTTTCTCCCTTGAGATAGGACTGCTTTTTTCGACCATTCTTCTCCCTCGCCCGATACCCCTCTCCATGGCTTGGGCGACCGGGGCTGACTCCTTCCTCTCAGAAAAATTACGATCTTTCTATTTCCGGGACGACGAACCCGTATTTTTTTTCTCATAATAGCAGGTCAGGGCCTCCTCCATCTTTTTTTTGCGTAGGGAAGCCTTTTTCCTCCGGAGATTGTGTCCCTTCTTCTCTTGCGAGCAGGATGCCTTCTCTTTATAGTAGGACGATTCTTCCGATAGAGTCAGCCGCTCCCCTTTCCTCTTTTTTTTAGGAGGCCCCGTTATCCCTCCTCCTTCTTTTTTCCAAAGGAGCATTTCTACCCTCCTGGGTCTTTCTCCCTTTTCCTTTTCATAGAAGGACAGGCGCTTTTCTCCCTTTCTCCACAAGAGAAGGCCGGTCCTTCCCTTCACCCTTTGAAGAGTGCCCATCCTTTCAGTGAATGTACCCTTTCTTGGTTTTTTCCGAGGTGCGCAACTGCCACCCCGTCCCTTTGATGTTCTTTTTTTTTTTTGCGGGAGCTTTTTTTCGACCGTTGTTTCGGGAACTGGACTGTCTCTCCCTTTCCGGGAACGTGGGCCTTCTTTGTCAAGGTTGTCCTCTTTTTTTTGAGTAGATAAACCTCACCTTTACTTTTGCTATATCTCTTTTCCCCTTCCCCTTTTTGTGTTTTTGTACCTCCTTTACCCCCCTACGGTAGTTGATCCCGGTGATTAGGATTCCCCCCCCCTTTCCTTTGAAGGGAATCCCTTAAAAAGGGAATTCCTCGCATTAATGCCTTGATGCATCCCCTCCCTCCCTTGGAAAGTGGTCCTTCCCCAACCGCGACCTTTGTGGGCAGTTTTTTGTCCGTATCGTGGGCACAACCCCTTTTTCCCTTCCCTCACATGATCCCCCTTCCCTTTCTTCCAAGGGGCTCCTTTTTTTCTGCTCGGCTTTCCTTTCAACGAACTTCGCACGTAGTCCTCCCACCCCCTTTCTCCCCAGGATTTCTTTCCGAACCGCCGTTTTTCTCCTTTTTCCTTAATTCTTCCCCTTTTGTCAGCTTGCCCCTCCGGATCATTTCGCGTTTTATCCGTGCCTCTCTCCCCCTTGGGACTCGGCATTTTTTCCTTCGCGAGTAAAAATTCCCTTTTTACCGAAAAACATGCCCCCCGAGCAGCCCCGACCTCCTGACCCCCCTTATTTCGTTCCGAGAGGCCCTGGGCTTCTGGTCTTCCAATGAAATAGGTTTTTTTTCACAGAAGGCAGAAGGCTATTTAGAAGCTTTACTCCCTTTGTCTCCCTCCCCCCTTGTGAAAGAACTTTTTTTTTTACCCTTTCTTTTTTCTTGGTGGATCAGTTCTCTCTTCAGGGAGGTGTGTCTTCTTTCGCGCAGGCCTCATCCCTTTTTTTTTCCCCCCTCCAGGTGGAACCGGGTCTTCTTTTCCCTTACCTTTAGATTCTTTTGCCGCGTTTTCCTTCCCTCCGATATGTTTGCCCCATCCTTATGAAGGGGTTTCAGATACCGCCCTTTTTCCCCTTTGCCCCAGCAAAGGCGCGTTTTCCGTTTTTCTCCCTCTTCCTTGTCAAACGAGGACATCCTTACGAAACGTCCATCATTTCTTTTTTCCCCTGCGGGACGCACACCGCCGCCTCCTCCCCCTCCCCCTTCCTCTGAGGAACTTTTTCTTCCTGTAAAAGCAGAGTTTTTTTTTTGAGCTTTCCAGTTTTGCCCCGGGAGCTTTTTAGGAAAGTGTTCTTTTCCCTGCGTATGGTCTACTCCACCCTTTTTTTTATGATGAACTTCCTGATTTCACTGCAGTTCCTTTCAAACCTGAGGCACACACCCCCTCCCCCTCTTCTCTTTTTGTTCGAAGCCCCACCTTTTTTGGTGCGGTGTGATCGGTCTTCCCTAGTTTCCTAGGTCTCGGGACTTTTTTTCTTCCCGATGAGGATTGCTTCCCCTTTTTCCTTTCCGAGATTACGGATTCTCCCTGATAGCTGTGATTTTCCTGAATTTTTGAATTTTTGAGAGGCAATAGCCTACCTTTGCCCCTGGGTTGGAAGTCGTCTGTGCTTTTTTTCTTGGGTGAATGATCCTCGGGTTTTTTTTTGTTTTTTTTTTCCTTCTAAGGAACCAGGTGACAAATGTTAGGAGTTTTACCATCTTCTTTTCCAATTCGCGGTTGCCTCTTTTTTTCTTTCCTCAGTAATGTTCTACCATTTTTTTTTTTCCCGTACCAGACAATGGCGGTCCCCACTTTTGTTCTTTTTCCTTGCCCTTTTCTTCCGCTCTTTTTTTTTCTCAGAGGTGGTATCTCTATCTTTTTTTCCGTTGTTTCTCCCCCAACCCCACCTCGAGATCCTTTCTTTTCCCTCTTACTCATTCGCAAAGGAAGAACAACGGCCCCCTCCTTCTTGTCCTCCTGTCGGAACAGGACTTCGTGTTTCCCTCCCCCCCCCCCCTTTAGAAAGTCACCGCGAGTGGGTCTCCTTCTTCAAAAACGCGTCCATACGGTTCATTTGTCCCCCCCTCTCGCCTTGTGACCCGCGCCGGAGGCCCCGTCCTTCTTCCCCAACAAAGGCCCACCTCTCCTTTTTCCCCCCTCGTCAACGGAAAAACATCCCCCCCCCCTGATCCGCTCGATCCGGCGAATTTTTTTCCTTTCGGACGACAGGTGGTGAGTCCTTTCTTTCGGCACAATCAGGACGCACCCTTTTTTCACAAACCACATGTGTTTCGCCACCCTGGCGGCGAACTCCTTTTTCCCCTCCCCCTCCCAATATGGGAGGTGTGTTCCTTCTCCTTTTGAACAGTTGTGGACTTCTCCCAGGGTAGGGAGTATACACTTTTTCCTTTTTTTCTTCAACGTTCATCGTCGCGGCTGCCCCTAACCTCCCCCTGTTGCGGGTAGGCCGCTTCATGGCAGCAAGAGCCGGTCTTCTTCCTCTCCTTTTTTCCTGTTCAGGCGGGCCACGTCTTTCTTTTTTTTTTTTTGGAAGTCGTCGGTGATTTTTTCCCTCCTGCAGACATCGGTCGTCCCTTTTTGTGCAAAAGGCAGTGGGCTTTTTCCTTCCCCGGAGTAGGCTGAACCCTTTCCCTTTTTTTTGGGGCAAAACAGCTTCTCCCACCTTCCGGGAGAGGAATCGTTTCTTGAGCAAGGTCAAATGCTGTGGGAGCATTTTTTTGAGTTCTCGGCAAATTTTTTCTCGCCCGGATCAAATTCCTTTTCCCCTGTTCTTTGGCAGACCGGGGTTTTCCCCACAGAGGCGACTCAGCCCTATTCCTAGTGCCGGCTGAGCGTTCCTTACCCTCTGTTTCCCCAATGGGAATACTCAGCTCCCCCAGGGCAGCTTTTCTTTTTCCCTGGGAGTTCGTTTCCTTTTTTTTTTGCCGCGGGTGGGACACCCCTTGGATCACTCCTTTCCCCTTGAGGGAGTGAACGAGTTCTATTGCTCGTTACTCTTTTTTTTTTTTCCTTTGGACCGCGATGATCCGCCTTCCCCCCCCCTCCCCCCCCGAGAAAGAGCTTTTCTTTTCAAAGCCCCCCACAAGTTATTTTTTCTCTTCCTAGTACAACCGAGCCTCATACTGTTTCGCTTTTTTCATAGACCGACTTTCCCTTTCTTTTGCCCCCCCCAGGCGCGGCCGGTTTGCGGCCCTTGACGATCTCTCATGTCGTACGTCCTTTGTGCACACATTGCTCACCTGCCCGTTGAGGGGCTTCTTGGCCGGGCGGTCTTTTTTTTCGCCAACCTTTTCCCCTGGGCTGGAAGTCCTTTTCCCCCCCCGGCGGGCAACGTTGTTTCAAAGGGAAGGTGTTTCCTCCCAATGGAGAGTATTCCGAAAGTCGTATGGATCTCTCTATTTTTTCCTTCTAATGGGTGGTGAGCTCTTCATCTTCCGGTTTTTCCTTTGAGGAGAGGACACCTTTTTCCTTTGTTTTCCCCCCGTGAACGGATTTTCCCGGACATACAGTCTCCTTTTTTCCCTGAAGGGCGGCCCCCTTCCCGGGGGAAATCCCCTTTTTTCCCTTTCGAAGTTTTTCCTGTTGCAACCCTTGGCCCCTTTCCCCCCACCACCTTTTCACTTCGTAAAATGTTATGCTGCAGGGCTCGCCTTTTTATATCTTTCCCCCAACCGAAGGCCTCTTTTCTTTTATATACCCCCCAACCATTATCGACCCCTTCGATGCTCGGTTCCCCCAAGCGTCTGGTTATTGCACCTGCAGAGGACCTTTTCTCTGGGGCGAGGATTTCCCTCTTTTTTTTTGTAAACAACCCGGGATCTCTGGTTCTCCTTTCCTCGTACCGAAGAGGGAATATCTTTTCGAACCTTAATATTCCCCGGCGAAACTCGGTTCTTCCCCCAGAAAGGGTTCCCCCGGGAGGTCCTTCCCCCTTTTCCTGTGTAGGGCGTGCTCTATTTTTTTTCCCCATCGATTGATTTTCTTTCCCAAGGTTTAGTAGGCCCTTTTTGTTTCTAAGGCAGAAAGGGCTTTCGAGGTTTTTCCTTCTCCCCAGGTTACGCAACTCCCAAAGAGAGGGCTATCCCGGAGAGGGGAGGACTCCCCTGCTCTTTTGCCGGCCTTTTTTCCCCCTAAGGAAAGCTCTCCCCCTTTTCCAAGGCTAGTCTTGTGACCTTGATCGGGTTCTAGTAGATGCTTTTTTGCCGCGTTAACCCCCTCCCACCCCTTCGGATATTTTTTTGCCCAGCCCATTTTTCTTTCCGGGGTTCAAGCTACTCCCTTTTCTCCAACCAGCCCCACGGCAGTGCTGCCGTCACCGATGTTTCTTTCTGTAGGGGAGGACATTAACTCCCCCCCCCTTCCCAACCGTTTTCCCTTTCGTTGCCGAAGGACAGCAACAGTCCTCACGCGGAGTTGCGGCTTTTCTCCAAGAAGCGTTCTTCGTTTCCCTCTTTTTTCTCCTTTCCCCTGAAGACGGGAAAGAGACGGTCTTTCCCCCTCCCGGGAGGGGAGGTCAGCGTTTTCCCGAAACCCCTGGGATCTAGGAGGACTTTTCCTGTTTCCCCTTTTCATTTTTCACGGTCAGAATTTTTTCCCATGAAAGCACACACCTCCTTGTCGGATGGGAGTTTTTCTTCCCGTTCGGTGGGGCTCTTTTTCGGGCCACCCTCCCCTTGGGTAGGATTGGCCGGACTCTTCCTTGTTCGGAAGAGGATTCTCAGGCGGGCTGACTCATTGTTTTTCTTTGTTGGGAGAGTTTTTTCCCCCCTTCTGAGAGTGGACCTTTTTTTTTTTCACAGGAGGCTCCATTTTCTTTTTTTCCCCCGGTCCTTTCCCTTTCTTTTTGAAGGAGCCCTTTCCAATGGTAGAGTTTCCTGCGTCCCACGTGTCTCTCCAGGTGTATTTCCTTTTTCTTGGGACCCTCGGTTACGTTTTTTCTCTTCGACCGGGCACCAACCATTCCCTTTTTTCCTTGCGATAACTTAGGGCTCCGTCGCTTTCTCTTTCTCTTCCGGAGGTTTTATATCTATCTTTTCTTTTTTTTTTTGAGAGAGTCCCCCTTCTCCTCTCTTCCCCCATGGCTCAAAGCGACCGGCCCTCCCGATTCTTTTCCCCAACGCAGGCATGTACGTCTCCTCCCCCCCCCCTGGGGAAGAGGCCAAAGCCCAACCTTCCCTTGAGGGGCGACGTGGACCGCTGTTTCCCCCCCCTCGAACTCGGGTCATGCGCATTTTCCCCCCTATCAGGGAAACGGCTTACGATTGCCCGATGGCAAAAACACCCTTTCTTCTTTTTTTCCCCTCGCACCGCCAACATCACAACGCCTTCAAGCATCCAGAAAGACGACTTCCCTTTTTTTTTTGAGCAAATCTCAGCTTCTTCTGTCACTAGATATTGAAAAAACAATGTTTTTTCCCCCTCCCAACCGTACTTTTTTCTTCCCCCTTCGCCGAGTATCTGCAAACCTCTTTTCCGCAAATCTGGACCGTTGAACCTTTTCTCTTCCCTGGTTTGCGTCGAACCCCTCCTTCTTTTCCATCCCCGTCGCGGGCGGCTCTCCCCTTCCGAGCATGAGTGCGGGGTTCGGCCGTCCAGTTTCTCAAAAGGGAGTCGGGGTGCTTCCCCCTCCCCTTTTTTCTCAGGCACGCTGGACCCTTTCCCTTCTCCTCCCGAACTGCCCCCTTTCGTCAGCAGGCAACGCCTTGGCTGGCCCCCTCCTTTTCCTTTCAACAATTCATAGCTTTTTTTTCCCAAAAAAAGCTCCTTTTTTTTTATATTAAGAGGCAAAGTCCCCCGGGCAACGAGCCAGTTTCTGCAGCCCAGGCGCTTTTTTTTTTTTTTGTGCGAGAAGGCACCCCCCTTTTTCCTCCACCATCAGCGCAGCTTTACCATTTTTTTCTCCCGGTCCGAAGCGGCGTTTTTTTTTTTCAGAACATCGATCGCCCTTTCTTCCTCCGAAAACCGATTGGTTTACGGGCAATCCTCAGCGATTTCCTTTGCCTCTTCCGCGGACCTTTCCTTTTCCCGTGGCCAGCGGGTGCCCTTTCCAAGACGAGTTTTCTTTTCGCCGGATTGCGAGGCCACTATATTCTACTCCGGCGACGAGTCCTATCCGATCGGTTAAGGCCTCCCTCTTATAGGGCGGCCCTCCCCGCTTTAGCGTCCCACCTCTCTCTGATCTGGTAGAGATTTTTTTTTCTCCCCCGACGGAGCAAGTCGTTCCCCCGCGAAGGGCCGGGGTTTCTTTGAGAGGTGGCCCATGTTTTTTAAATGTTACGTACGGCCCTGTTTCTTTTTTTTCCTGCGAACCTGCCACTCCTGCGGGGATTTCCCCCTTTTTGCTGGCGCTGCAATCTCTTTTTTATGGTCCGCGCGGACGTTCCCACGGACGGCCTCCCTTTTGTAATTAGAGCCTTTCTCTTTTTTATTAAAGAAACGTCTTTTTGTATCTTTTCCCCTTTTCCTCTCCCTTTGTGTTTGAGGGAATTCCCCCTAAGGAAGGTTCGCTCTCGCAGAGGACCCCCCCCCTGTTCGGGCCGTCCCCCTCTGACTTTTCCCCCCGTCCCCCTTTGGCGATGACAGCTTCCCCCCCCTTCTTACAGGGAGACTTTCTCGCGGTTGGGGCGCCGTCTGGACCAGGGCCTTCTCCCATGAGGGACTCTTCACCTTTTGCTGTTCTCCTCCGGGGTCTCGTTCCAACGACGTTCCCTATTTACCCCACCAACGCTGATCCAGATGCTCGTGGGGGCCCTTTCTCGTATAACGGGGGCCGTCCCTTCTCCCCACGCTTTGGGCGCGCTTGGAACTCCTCCTTTTTATCAGCCAGCCGACTTTCCCCGACGCATTATCGGTGGGCCTCGTTTCCCCCGATTTCCCCCTTTTCGTGATCCGAACTGCTTTCCCCCGCGGTCACGGCCGGTTTTCTTTTTCTCGGGCGTTCTTTTTCCCCATAGATGATTGGATGTCCTCCTTGCCGTTTAGTCGGGGGCCTTCTCAAAGGCGATCGATTTCTGATCGCCGCTTTTCTTTCCAAAAGCCAATTTGTGACACCCTGAAAGCGGCGGCTGTCTGTTCCTTCTCCCAGGAATTTTTGGGCGCTCAGGGCCGAACTTTCCTGGTTTATGCCTCCAAGCAAGGGTTTCTTCCTTTAGGGGCCGTTTTTTTTCTTAATTTTCCTTAGTTATAAGTCACCCTCCGATTATGTTTCAGGACCCTTTCTTTAAGATACAGCCTTCTTCCCTCTTCCCTGGAGTTTGCCCTGGATTGACGACCTATTGTCGTCCCGCCGTTCTTTGGAAGGGCCATCCCTGACGACACTGTCTGATCGTGCCGCCCGTTCTTTTTTCGCAGCGGCGTCCCTTTCGCTTTTCGGTCCCGCAGGGCTTTTTCCTTCAGGCCCATGTCCCGGCGAAAACGTTTTTTCGTCAGGCGGTCCTGTCTCTCTATGCGGGGGCCCCCTTTTCTTTTTTCACGTCAAGAAGGTGCGGAACTTCCCCTTCCCCCCCATAGGGTTGCATTTTTTTCTCTCGTTCGCCCCACGTATTTTTTTCTTCCAACATGTGGTGTTCAACATCTCTTTTTCTCCCGGATTTATGGAAGACGCTGAGATTCTTCTTGGACCGACTCGGGATTAGGAAGTATTCTTGGTGATGTTTTGATTTTGGTGAGACCGTCCATTGCTTGGCCTTTGTGTTGGTGGTCCTTTCTGGGGCCTCGGCTTTTTTTCCTGATCATTCCCGCGGTGACGTCGCCATGAACACCGGGCCTTTTTTTAGCGTTTCCCTTTCCCCACCAGTAGGGAACCACTCGCGGTTTTCGTTATACGTGGATGGCCCTTCGCCCCTGCGGACGCCATGTCTGATTAAGCGGCGGGCCGTCGCTTTGATCCCTTTTCCTTTTCCCCGGAATGGTATCTCTCTCTTTTGAGAGGATACCATCAGCTCTCTTTTTTCCGAGTATAGCAAGGGGACCTTTCCTGCAGGTGATGTCCTGTTCTTTTTTTTTTTAACCGGGACGATTCCCCCCCTCCAACCGTTAGAACGTCCCCCTTGACCGGCTGGGGGAACACTTCTCCGTACACGCTGGATGCTCCTTCTCCAAACATGCGCTGGCCCCCCCCCACACCCTTGCCCCACCGAAGATGGCCGCCGCCCCCACGCCACCATGATTCCCGATCTGGCGACAGGGTCCCCCTCGTCGGGCCAATCCGATTTGCACTAGAATTTGAACAACACATGTGTGCCTCCTACGTGGCGGCGAAACTCAAGCCTCCCCCCCCTATGGGAGGTGGTGCTAATTTCCCCCCTCCATCAGGAGGGAAGAAATAAGAGTCCCTCCGGGTGTCTGACATACGCTGGACGCCCATCCCTTCCCGCGGGCGGCTCGACACATCCTTTCTTCCCTGAGGGCAGACAAAGCTCCTGTGCGCCGGCGGCACTCTCATGGCACCGCTTGGACGTCGTCGTTGATTCTCCCGGCGACATCGTAGTCATCTGGATGCAGCTTCCCTTGGAACCCTTCATAGTTTCTTTCTGGGTCTGGGCAAACTTTTTTTTAAGGCCGGATTTCCCTTGTCCCCCGAGCAGGTCACCCTTCTTTTTTTTCCCCCGGCGCGAGGCACCTTGCTTGGCCTTTTGCCCGGCCCCTCTTATCCCTCGCCTCTCCCTTTTCTGTGCTTTCACAATTGGCTTTTGGCTTTTTTCCAAAGCGGCGATCAAGACCTGCCGGCTGACCGCCGACTAAACCGATTTTCCGGCCTCATGCAAAGCGATTTTCCGCTTTTTCGCGCTTCTTGGCCGGGACGCGTTTTTTCCCCCGGCGTATCCACGAAGCGTTTTTTTTCGAGCGAAGGCTTTCTCTCTCTCGTAATTAGGTCTTTTTTCTTGTGATCCGATAGGGTCAGCCTTCCTTCCTTTCTCGGCGGCCCCGTCTGACCAGACGATTCTCCCACCCGAAGCATCGGATCCTCTGGCGTGGGGGGTCCCCTCTTCTTTTTGCGACCCACGCCTCTCTCCCCCCAGATGAACGGCCCTGGATGGGGGGGGGAGTTGGCCCATGGACCTTTCCTGTTTATGGGCCACGAGGTAGGCGCACCTTGGCAAACTCTCTCCCACCGGGCAGGGTTGGGATCTGTCTGCATCGCCAATTTTTCCCGCTGACGTCCCTTTAAGCTTTCTCCGGAAAACAGGGTTTTCTTTTCCCTGGAGAGTGTAGATCCCACCTCCCGGTGTATTTCCCTCTCTTTCCTTTCCTCCCCCCTTTTTT
>Ga0179591_1282364_pt1 | contig 18701 bp, 29 predicted proteins | sample CZOMad2_1_08_16f_FD_182891 | JGI IMG/M metagenome (GOLD analysis project Ga0179591, IMG submission 182891) | Vadose zone soil fungal communities from Angelo Coast Range Reserve, California, USA - CZOMad2_1_08_16fungal (PacBio error correction) | ecosystem: Environmental > Terrestrial > Soil >... | reverse complement strand
CTCAAACATCCTATGCTTTTTATTTACCTTTATTGATTATGACCTATTATTCCCCAACAGTTCTTTTCATCCCCTTCAGGCCTTTTTCCCGAAAGGGAACTGGTGAAGGACCCCGTTTTACCCTTTCTTCCACATTACTTCTCCCACCGAAATAGTCTAAGTTTCTCTTCCAGAGCGGTTCTGTAACCCCCAATTTTTTCTTTTTCCCTTCCCTGTTAATTCTAGTTTCGGTATCCATTCTATGCGCTTCAAGCTTCATCCAATTACCCAGGTCTTTCTCTTTTCCCCCCTTGCTTCAGAATTCACATCTTCCTTCTCTGTCTTGTTCCCCCTTTCCGGTCCCCTATTTTTCCCGAGACGTCCTGCTTGACATGAATCGCCCCCTTACCCCCGGTTTGATTAAGGTAAACGGAGACACGTCCTTTTTTCTTTTCCCTTTCCCTTTCTTCCTATATTTCTGACTTAATGCCCGGGAATCTATAGTTGTGTCTTCCTTCTCCTCCCCCCATTTCGCCTTTAGGGTTGAATTATAGAAAATTCTCCCCGCACATCGCTTTCCTTTTCCTCCTAACATCAACGCTTCTTTCTACAGGTTCTCTTCACCTAAGGGAAACCTCATCACCTCCCGTACCCTTCTTTTCCCTCCTCTAAAGACATACGGTTTCTTGCGAGAATGTTGAATTTTTTTTCCCCTCTCTATGGTTAAAACCTTTCTCCCGTCCTTCGCCTCTTAGGACACTGGATTTGTATCTGTTGTCTTTCTACGCTTTTTTCCCTTCCTAGCATCTCTTTAAAAGAAGAATTCGCCCACTGCACCTGCTTCAATTCTTCCCTTCTCCCCCCACCCCCAGATCTTTATATATTTTTTTTGTTAAAATCCTCCTTCCAAGATTTACTGAATTTTCGTGCCCCCCTCCCCCCAGTGGGACGGGTGTTGTTTGCCTTCGACCCTTCCTATCTCGCTTGATAACCCAAATCTCCTCCTTCGAAACGTTAGCTTTCCCCTTGGAGGATTTTACCCGCTACCCCCATTTTCCTCGGAGTGATCCATCTACCCTTCTAAACTTCCCTCAGTTCTCCTTTGCGGCGTTTTATCCTTCGGTAAGTTGTTTATTTTTCTCCTTTCTTCCTTGATCCATCCGGATACCTTCTCATCGTTTTTCCTCGAGGTTTTTTCTAACCGTCCTCATTCCCTTTTTCACTGTCCAGAAAACATTATCCACGATACCCTTTCGGCTTTTCTTCCCCAGGTTTTCATTTGTTTTAGTTTCTTTTCGTTACCCCCCAATTCCTGGTCCTTCCTTCTTGTTCATCCACAACTAAGCTCGTTCCTTTAGTGCGTCCTTTTTTCCCCCTTTCCGCCACGTTACAAAAACTGTGTTTGCCCCCCTTTAATTGTTCTCTGCTGGGTTGATTCCACTCTCCATTTCTTTTCAGACCCCTAATTCCCTTTCTGGCGAAATCTTTCTTTCTTCTGGAATCGTAAACACCCGGTTTTTCCATACCATCTACAAGCACCTTATGGTCCCTGGCTTGACCTCAATACACGCTCCCCCCACTTAAACTGGCGCTCATTTCTTTTCTTTTTCTCCGCTTGCTCATACTTAAATCATTCCCTCCCCTTTTTGTTTATAAACCCGAGTTTCCTGTCCCTCTACCCCTGGTTTACAACACGTTCGGCAACGATTCTTTTTTTCATTATCGACCACCTATTATGATTCCTTCCAATCTCCAATCCTTGCTTAAGTCGCACTATTAGACGTGTCCTTTCCCTTCGTCCCCTGGGTGCTTTCTTTATTTCTCCTTTTTCCTTTTGAGGGCGTGCTAATATGGTAGTCCCATCCTTCACCCCCCCCCCCCTCTTTTAAGGCAGAAGACCTCTTTTCTTTGCCTCCCCAGAGTTTGAAGCAACTTTTCTTCCCATCCGTCGACGGCTTCCGTCTGTTGTAAGAACCCAACCTCTGTGGGGAAGCTAGTCCAAGATTGGGGCAGAAACTCACATTCCAATTGTATCAGGGTTCCACATCTGTTTTCAGAAACAGCAGCAGGTCGTCCGGCAAACGGTCTCCTCATTCCGACGGCTGGTTGGGTGATGGGGCCCCTCCTTTTTCCGACCCCCTCCCTCTGGTTTTCTAGTTACGGCTTCGGGGAACGCGCTGTCTTTTTTCAACGGACAATTTTTCCCCCTTTTTACCACAATTTCCCCAATTCTGTAGTCCTTATCTCTCGTGCCCTCCTATTTTGATAACGTTCCGGTTTTCTTCCACACCCACTCCCACCTTTGATTTCTCTGACATCCAGCAGGAAATTAACAACTTCCTTTCTATTTCGGCTGCTTTCACAGCTTTCAATTACCTCTATTTTTGTGTCTCGTCAATTTAATTCCCTCCTTGGATGTTTTGACCCCTGTGTTCATTTGATTTCTTCTCCTGGTTGTTCGATGTTAGCATGCTCCTTAACCTCTTCCCACCCCTCCCCGATGTAAAAAATGACTCTCTTCTCCTTCGTTTCCCCCCCCTCTAATGTTTGTTGTTTTGCTCAGTTGCCTGTCCTTTCTTCCTTTTTATTTAAGGAGTGACCCTAAAAAACATCTCCCCCCCCCCCGCTCATTCCCTCCAGTGTACGTCTCCTTTTTTCACCCCCCAGTTCAAAAAAGCAAGTATGTTGGATTCAGCCTCCGCGCGCCCCCCCAAACTCCTGTCCGTTCCCTCGGTTAATCAGCCCCTCTCCCTTCAGTTTAACTTTCTTTCGTACTTTATTACATGTTCTTTTTGTGGGCATAAACTCGTCCCGTATCATTCTTATGACCGAATATAAAGACCTTCCCATCCATTGAAGCTGAAAACATTTTTCCTTTTTGCTCCGATCAAAAAAAGACCTTTTTCTCTTAACTTTTCCTTCTTTTTTTTCACTGCTTAACACGATTTCGGGGCTCTTCCCACTTATGGACTCCTTCGGACCTCTCCTCCCTCTTGGGTAGTCCTTAACTGATGGGGATTTTTTTTCCCATGGATCCTTTTTCCTCCCTTTTTTTGTGGAGTTCACCCCCCATCTTTTGAAGCTTAAAACAGATGTAGGGAGATCTAAAACCGACGTATTGTCCTTAGGCTCTTCGTCTTTTCTTTTTCCCCCCTTGTTTTCTTTTCTTAATCAGTCCATTAGGATAAACTTTTGTTTTTGACCCCCCCCCTGTCTCCAATAGTAGATCCTCCCACTTTCAACTGTCTAAACTCCCTCCATACCCCCAAGCTCCTGGTCCCGGCCTTTACCCCCTTTCTGTTTAAAGCTTAGAATTGACCCTCTCTTGTTAAAACTCATTTCCTTTTTTGTTTAACGTCCCCCCACTTTATAAGTTTTCTAGCCTTTTGTCCCACCAAGGACAAGTGTCCCTACCTCTTTTTTCTACAATTTAGAGGATTTAGACTGGCGATCAAGCTTTTAACTTCCGACTTCTCCTCCCCTTTTTATTTGGATGTCTTTTTCACGCCAGGGTCCCATGACCGTGCTTGATCACTTACCCCTTTTTTTCCCCATCTCCTGAGCTAGCATGCGTTATTTATCAACGCCTGTTCTTATCATTGGTGGAGCGAGGTCTCCATCTCCTACGCAGTATCCCCCATTTCCTTTCTTCCTTTAAAGTTGCTCAGACAATACCCACACCCGAATGGGGCACATTCTCTCCCTTTCCAGTTCTTCAACTATAGAATTCCCCTCTATCTGGAATTTTCGAAGAAAGAACTTTTCCCTTCCCCTTTTTCAGTTCAAGAAAAACCCCTTCCCTGAAAAGTCTTTTTTTCCGACCCTAGACCTTCGGATTTCCCGGTTCTCCTGTTTTTTCAAAAACAACCATAAAAACAAAATTTTTTATGATTCCTTTTTCCCCCCCCCCCCCCCCATTCCTGCCCTTTGCGATTCGACCGACCCCCTATCGCCCCGACCTCTATCTTTCCTCTTTCTTCTAGATCACGCAAAAATGCTTCCCCGCTGCCCTTGACCATTCCAAACGCCGGACAAGGCTCAAATTATCTTCCTTTCTTCTTGATCCCTCTAACCCTCCCGAGGAAATTTGGGTCCTTTTTAAATCGCCTGGCTATGCCCCAAGTCGAGCCCGATTTCGTCCACTTTTACCTGAGTTTATGTCTACAGCTCGTCTCTCCCCCTTAGCTTTCCCCCCAGTCCAGTCATTGAACGATTGGCAGAAGTAACGTCTTGAAAAATATTTTTCTTGATCTTTCCTCTTTTCGCGACTCATAACCTTTGCTCTTCATCAGGTGATGTCTTCCGTAGTAGTTTGCTGGCCCTTTTTCGCTTCAACTGTAAACGGAACCTATCCTTTAGAACGGGACCTTCTTCTCCTGTCCGTTGCTTGGTTCACAAAGTCTCTATGGTACCCCTTCCCCCCACCGAAGATAAGCCAGAACATTCACCTTTTAGTGGACTGACACCCGTTCCTCCTTTTTTCTGACCCTTAATATTAAGACCGTCTTCAATCTCCCTGAAGCTACTGTTTTCTCGTCCGTCTGATCGTCTTCCCTCTTTAGGTGACTTCCTCAGGTTCTATCCTTCCCTCCATCCTTCAGTCCCCGGGAATCAAAAAATGCCCCAGATAACTTTTTCCCCCTTGCACACGAATCATCCCTCTGTTCCCCCCTCATCAAAGATCTTTCCCCTTCCCGTTTCTTAAAGGACAAGGGAAGGGCTCGTTTCCCTTAAGCCCCTTTCCGTTTTCAGGCGATAAGGAGGCCTCATTTCCATTAGCACTAGTGGTTCTTCCTCCCTCTGTTGTTCGCCGTGACTGAACAATTCCCCCTCAGAGTTTTTTCCTCTTTTCCGGGAATTTCAGTGATTATCTCCAGTTTTTTTGCTCTTTCCTCTCCTAGGAGGATACGCCGAAGAGTGTATAAACCTTCCCCCTCCTCCGTGGTCCGCACGATTGCCTGCTCAAGTGACATGTTAGGGAGTTTTTCCCCCCTCCCCTCCCATTTCTCTTAATGTAACACGGTTTAATCTCCCTCACCTTCCCCCCATGTTGCTTACCTAAATTCCCCTTTTTTCCCCTTCAAAGAGCCTTTTTGAAATTAATTACTTCCCCAGACGAACCCAAATTCCTTTCTCTCGCATGGTCTTTCCTCTTTCATCCGTTTTTTGAGCTCTTTCTCCCCTCTCCAATATATTGATTTTCGTATTTTGTTGATTTTGCTTCATGAATATGCTTGAACATTCCTCTTAAGCCCCCACCGTTCCTGCCTTTTCTTCCCAGGAAAATTGTTTCCTTCTTTCTAAAACGTCCATTCTTCCTTTTCCCTTTTCCCCCCCCCACCCCCCTCCCCCCTATTTCTCCTTTTTCTTTTTCCCTCTCTTTCCTGTAAACCATTATTCTTTGCTCAGGTTTAATTTCCACAGCTTGCGCTCCTCCTCTTCTTATGCTCCTCCTTTCCCCAGGTTTCCGATCTCCCTCTGATCTCCCTGTTCACATCTCACCCCCCCCCCCCCCCCTCTTTTGGCAATGTTCTCTGACCCACCATCTCTTCCCCTAACCAGAAGTGTGCTAATTACCTGTTCCTTCCTATACACTCCTCCCCTGACAAATGCGGCTTTTAATGTCCGATACCCCGGCATTGTCTTATCACCTTCTTTGCGATGCAACTTTCGGCCTGTGAATATACTTTTTTCCAGGTTTTTCCTTTGAGGATCCCTTCAATATTTTTCATTTGGTCTCCCCTATTGTCTTTAATTCTCACCTTTCCCTACCCCCCCGCATCAACTCCTCTCTGATTCTTTTCCCTCTTCCTCACCCTCCCCCGAAACGTAGCGTTGCCAGGTCTGTAATAATTTCTTAATAATCCTGTCCGTCATCAACCTTCCATTATTTCCTACCCTTCTTTTTCCCTAACCCGGGTGCTGGATGTAGTCGACGGTCCTGATCGTGGGTTGTCTTCACCCCCTCATGTGAAAAACAGCCCGAGATTAAGGGTCAAGGTAAAGGGAGGGTGGTGCACTCTTGTGAGTTCCGCGTGCTTAATAGAAGAGTTCCCCTAAAACCCCTATCCAATAAACTCGGAACAAGAACCTGATTCCTTCCCCCGGTTCGGATTCATATACCCCAAGCGCTTTATATTCTGGAACCGTTTTTGGCAGAGTGGGGTTACTCCTGAATGTCCCGAACTCACGGGGGGACGGCATGTGGGGAACGACAAACGTCTTATACGTATAGCTGGAACAGCAACTTCCTTCGCCCTAATTTCAAGGTCTCGCATTTTTTCATACTTTAATGTCTTCTATCATTGGCCCAACCTCGGAGGTTATAAAATCTCAAGAACCCCCCGCTCCCCTTTATATTGTAGGCTTGGGTTATCTTCAGCGGTACTCCAGTTATTCCCTGCGCGAGGGGATAGGGGGGGGTTCGGAGGCCTCTCCGAGGCCCCCTATGCTCCTCGGAGCAAGTTGAGTGGTCGCGTCGTGGTGGGGCCGCCCTAGCTGGACCCCACCCTCTGCCACGTGATGTGCATATCCCGAAATTCGGGTCACACTTAGACCCCCTCCCCCCCCGTGGTTTTTCTCTCGGGCTGCACGACCGGGCATGTGTTCGTTGCCGGTTGCCTGCACCCACGGGCCTGGCCTTTAATTCTGCCCGCCCCAACTTCCTTCCGCTTATTCTATATGTGAGTTTTTCCACTTTTTCCCTCTAACATTGCGTACCAATCTTTTTTTTGCTGTGCGGACCAACTTGAATGTTGAACAGGAAAGAATCAGTCTATATAATGCCCTAGCTACACCAATTCCCCCAGCTGTTGGAATAACTCTCTAATGGCCTATCCCTTAATTTGCTGTACAACCCCCACTGTTTCCTTTCCCCCGCCTCAAAACAAGCCACCTCGGGCCCCTTTTAGGAAGACAACTAATAAACACGCCACCCTGGGACCACGTCAGTTGGTAATGAAAGACGTTTCGCGGAGCTCCCACCTCTAACTCCATGAATTTTGTATCCACCAAGAGGGTACCTTTGTCACTCTTAAGATGTTTCAACCAGATACATTCTTATGAAGTGGGTTAATATCAAACTCTTTTCGTCCTTTTAGGCCCGCTCTTTTCAAATTACTGTTTACCGCCGACACCTCTGCGTCCGCCTATGCCAGTACATGTTGTACCTCCCGTTTCTTTCTCTTGCTAAGATTTCGACCTCCTTTTTTCATTCAACCCAACTTTTTTCAGTGTAAGCCCCCCCTGTTCCTGAATAACTCTTGTTAGACCTCTCCCTCCTTTCAGGAACAACTACTATTTTGTTGTTAATTCCCTCTCATAGTTTGTTTACTTGTCCATCTTTTTTAGACCTCCCAAAGTAGTGTAAGGTCCTCCTTTAATCCCCCCACCAATCTTTGAAGGAATTAACCCTGATTTCTTACGAATTTCTGTCTGTTTTAATTTTTTTTCCAAGATACCCTGACTCCTGGTTTAATTTTTTCAGTGTTATATTTCCACCCCCCCTCATTTGTCTTCGGGAGCCTATTTTAATATCCACCGTGTACTCCTACTTTGATTCCATTGCTATTTCTTTCCGTTCCCATAATATGTTAAACGTTTAAGATTTCTCACCCAACCCTCCCACATTTACTCGGCTTCAACTCCGTCCCCCTTAACATGCCACCTTGCTTCGAGTTCTTGAGTAAACTCCACTATTACCCCATGTGTTTTTTTGGACTCATGACTAACCCAACCATTGACTTTTTGCACCCTGTTTTTATGCGCTTCCAGGCTCTCTCGGGTTGATTTTTTTCGAAGATCCCCAATGACCTATGTCCCTTCACTGATCATATATAGTTTCCCCCTCCTCCCCCGGATATTTTCCTTTTTCCAATTCGTCATTTTTCCCGCTCTGCTACCCAACATCGCCAACCCCGCTCCATTTACGTCGCACTCCAACACAGTCCCCACCCCCCCCCCATCAAATTTGATTTCATTTCCTTCTCCCCCCTCACGGTTGTGAGGTAACTTCCTTTACCTCCTCCCCCTACACCAAATAACTCCTCCATGTCCTTCCGGTGCTAATTGCTTCCCTTCTCTTCTTCCTTGGTTTCTTTTTGGGGACTAAACATCTAACGTTCTCGTATGGGCCCCCTCTCTCCCTCCTGAACAGTAATGGTCCCTTTTTCCCAACCAATGGGTGATTTACCTTCTACGATATCCCCCCCTTCGTTACCCAGCGCCGTCCCTGCATCAACCACAGATGTTAGTTGACTAGTAAAACGTCTTTTATCCCCCCCCACGTGACTGACCGTGGGTCTTCCTTAAGACTTCGTTTAGCTTTATTCCCCCGTTTTACAGATGTAGTTGAGTTCTTAACCCAATCTTGTGGAAGTCCGTACAACAGCTGTAGGCTTTCTTAAAACCCTCCGTCGTTTCCTTCCTCCTTCTTTAGGAGGCTTCCCGATTGTTCTGAGATTTCTTATTTCCTTTCAAAAAATTCTTTTTACCTTCACCAAAGATTTCTCATCTTAGCCCGCAAACTTTTTCCTTCAGCACCGCCCCACCAAGGACATTACCCTTTCCATTAGAGATGCTTTTCAACCCTTCCTAGAATTTTCCCCTTTCCTTTTTGCCGCACTCATCCTATTTTCGACCCCCAACTTCTCTTTTGCACTTTTGGAACCTTCCGACCCAAAATCTGTTTCTCCCCTCTTTGGTCAGACAGTTGGAGCTCAAGCGTCGGCAGACGCAAACAATGTCTTGAGCTCCCCCCGTTTCTTGTGTTATTCGTGATTTCTGAAAGAGGCCCTCCAAGGGTCTTCTGTTTCTGACGGACAATTGTTCCCTCGCTGACTGAGCTACTCTTCCTGCCCCTCGCTATAATGGCTGAGAATGGGTTTCTCTAAGGAAGTGATCCCCCCCGGCCTTTCTAATTAAAGTTTCAGACCCCCTCCCCCCAGACTGTGTCGCCCGTGGGGTAAGTTTTCCGCCCCATCGATTAAGGATATCTGACTTTTGTGCTGAAATGCACCCCTTGACGTCCCAATGGTGGTTCCTTTTTTTAAAGTGACTCCCAAGTGAAACTAACCACATGCAATTCCTTTTCCGAAGTCGCCTTTTAATTTTGTACTGTTGGTGCCTTTTTTATGGACCAAATACTTTCCTCTTTTTTCCGCTCTTCACACCCCCAACGTGACCCAGACGCCCCCCCCCCCGATGATAGTTCTACTTTATTCCGTTGAATACTGACTTTCACCCCCTTCTCAACCACAGATGGATTAACTTCGACACGTAGAAGCCCACGTGATTGTTCTTGCGATTTTTTCGCTTCGTCGTTTAGCTAATCTGAATTTTTTTTATCCTCCCCAATTTTCAGCCTTCCCTTCAAAAAGGATCGAGTCAAGCTTTTCTAGTAGGCGCGCACTCTTTTTTCGCAGCTTCGCCTGATCGAAGCTTCGTAGAGCCTTTAAACTAAGTCATTCTCTTCCCCTCCGTCCATTTTTCCCCGATATCTTTTACGTATTTCTTTTCCGTCTCTCCCATCCCCCCGGTGAAGTCTATGTGGAATTCTCTCTTTTTCCCCATCTTTGCAATTAGACTTACTATCACGTAAAAATCTCCATTTGTTACTTCCAGTTGATTTCCTCGTTCTTTTTAACCAAAGTAGAGCTGGTTCCAAACTTCCCCCGAAGAGATTTCTCCTCACCTCCCCCAGTATTTTGTCTCCCCCTCCGTTTAAGTCTTTTACTTATATCCTATTAATCAAAGTTTCCTTGTTGCGTTCCTTCATTTTTTGGTAGATTTTCTGATAGTCTCGACCTGGTTAGGGGTCCCCTTAGTGGTTCTGAACCCCTCTAGTTATCATTGAAAAAATTAAAATATTTCCGTTGCTAAACCCCTTACCACTTAAGAGTTCCCCCCAAGTCCTTTCCCCCCTCTAGTTCTACCTCAGGATTTAAAGACCAATGGCTTTTTCCTCCGTTCTTCCCTTAAGCATTACCGGTTGTCCTATTGGATTTTAACCCCCTTCCCCATAGGCCCCCACTCAGTCTTATGTCCCTCCCCCCCTCTTTTTATGTTAAGGAACCCCAGTTCCGAGGTCCCCCCTGTTTCCATTGACCTCCTTCGTGATGATCTAAGTCGGGAGGACCCCATTCTTCCTTTTACTTGAAGAGTGTTTTAAACCTGCCACTTAGAATTGGTACGCCTCCCTGATATGGACTTGAAACTGTACCAGGTATTTTTCTTTTTTGAAGTCACCACCAAAACAAAAAGACTGTACTCCAGTAACCTTTTTTCTACTAGGACCCCCTCCCCCGGGGAAATAAAGGGGACGTTTTCCCCAAAGACTTAATCCCTCTCCGCCTCAGATCCCCGCAAATAACGGCCCTCCTCGTTTTGCTCCTGGCCTCCTTTTTTCCCTATCCCAGGGGTGTTTTACGATCTCCAATATCCCTTTCTTTTCGTATTATATGAATCTGCTTAGTTCCCATTCTTTCCCCCCTTCCCCCCTCTTTTTTTTAAGGCACCAGTCCGCTCTTTTTCCCCCCCTGAACTTGTTCCCCCTGTGCTGACTCTAAAAAAATTTTCTCAAGTTCTCCCCCCCCCCCCACACGTGTATTACAGTTTTTTCACCTTCGTTTTTGGCGTACCCCCCCCCCCATTCTCTCTTTTAATACACTTTTAGAGATCTGTCTCTCATCCCAATACCATTCCTATCTTCCAATGATTCCTCCGTCACCCCTCGCTATTGTTCCCCCTTAGCGGACCAACAAATAGATTCACCCCTCCCTCCCCCTGATTCATATTCATTTCATTCCTGTCCTTTAAAAATTTCCTGACCACCTGTATCTGGCCTACCCTTATACCCATTTACCCCGTTAGCCGACTTTGCCGAATTCCATCCCCTTGATCCTCTATCTTTCAAGTGTTTCTATCACTCCCATTTCTGGCCCCGCGACCCCTTTCCTCTTCTCGTCAAATTATACCCCCCGGGCACCTAAGACCGTCCTTTAATATCTTCCAGAAACCTTAGAGCGTTCACTTTTCTCTTCACTTTACTTGATAACGGAATCCGTCCTTCATAACTTCCGTAAATTTTTTCCTTCTTTTCAAGTCAACAGGGGAGGTTATGGAGAGAATATCTGGGTTGTTTTCCATCGCTTTCCCCCCACTAGCCACATTCTCTATTTCCGGTAACGAGTCGGTCTGGATCTGTCGGGAAGTTGACAGCTGACTTAATTGCGAGCCATCCTGATCAATACACTTTATTCCACTACTGACTTTTCAGTACCGTCTCATCCTCCCTCCCCACAAGCGTGACTTCTTGAAAAGGCTAGCGGTTTTTTTTCTGTCTTTTTTTCTGATTCTTGTTACGTGGGACAAAGTCTTCTATCCTATATGCTAGCAATTCGGTCCCTTCCTCACCCTTGGCCTATTACGTTTGCATATGCTTTTCTGCTTTTCTTTCCTTCTCCCAAATAGCTGAGTTATCATTACATCTCCAGTCGACGATCCCCCCCCCCAATTCTCCCCTTTTTTCTTCTAATGAGGGAGCGGTACTCATCTGTTTTTATATCTTTGTCCCCTTGACCCCAGAACATTTATGACTGTCTTCCTCTTTTGTGTAGAGTTTCTTTTGTTACATCGTGTGCCCCCCTGAGGAACACCCCAAGCCCTAAAAAATTATACGATACCCCTTTCCTTTTACCCTTTAAGGACGGACTTTTGGGGATTTCCTGGTTCTTTGCAGGAACCAATTTCTGGTCCCACTTTGATTCCCCCCCCCTTCAGATTCTCCCTTCTTCTCGTTGGAGCCCCAAGGGCGCACAACACAAAAAACCCCGAAAAAAACCACACCCTCCTCACCCCACCCACAAAACCCCCCCCCCCACCCCCAATGAACTCTTGAACCAACTAACCCCCCACCCCACACCACCCTCCAACCACCCCCCCCACCAAAAACCCACACCCCCAACCCCCCCAAAAAAAACCCCAAACCACCCCTCAAACCCCCAAAAACACCAAACAAAACCCCCCCACACCACACAAACCCCCACCCCCCCCACCCCCCCCCTAACCACCCAAACACAAACAACCAAACCCCAAAACTACCACAAAAAACCCAAACCCCCACAAAACCCACTCCCTAAAAAACTTCAAACAAACCACAAATTAACGCTACAAAAAAGACCCCCACCACACCCCCAAAAACCCGCATCAAACCCCCCCCCCCCCCCTCCCCCCCCCACTCCCCCCCCCCCCCAACCGAAACCCAACCATCAAACCCACCCGCTCCCCCTAACAAACCCCCCCCGCCTCCCCCCCCCCCCCCCCCACAAAACCCCACCCCCAACAACCCCCCTCACAAACCACCAATCCCCCCCTCTCCGACGCCCCCTCCACAGCAACCAACAAACAAACACCAACAAAAATCACCCAAACCCCGCAAACAAAACCCCCCCCAACCCCCCCCCCACACCCAAACCTGAGCCACCCCCAAAACACCCACACCCCCACACCCCCCCCCCCCCCAAAAACCCCCACACACCCCAAACACACCCCTCCCTCCTGCCCCCCCCCCCCCCCCCCCCCCCCCCCCCCCCCCCCCCCAAACACCCCCCCCCCCCCCCCCCCCCAACCCACCCCCCCCCCACCCCTGGTTTTTTCCCCCCCACAATTTTTGTATTGGTGACCCCCCATGTTGACCCCTCCAGGTTTTTTTTCCCTTTACATTATACGACTCCACCCCTTTCCCACAGATTTTTTTTCATCTGCGACTCCCAGGAGGTTCGTCTCCCCCCCCTGTTCCCCATCCTACCCCAAGCACCTTTCTGGGCCACTGGTGTGATAACATCACGACATCCCCCCCCCATAACCCTTTCTCGTCGTTTTTTCTTTGCAAGAAGCTCTCCCCTTCCCCCAGAAAAATTTATAAACAACTAGGGCACCTTATTCCTTCTAATGAGTTCCCAAGCTATTCACAAGTTTCTTTCTATTACTTGTTCTTTTTCCCGATTTCCCCACATTCTAAGGATAAGTCCATCTTGATCGTCATCCTTTTAAACCTTATCCTTTGGTTTTGTTCTTTCCCCCTCCCCCCCGTGCGTCTAGGGTAATGATATTCATTTCACCCATCTTTTCCTTCCCATCCTTTCAAGGAATAAACTTCTTTTAAGAACTATCCCTCCCCCCGTCTTTAAGGGAACCCGTTCTTTTTTCCGCAACTCCTACCTATGTTATGCCTCAATCTTCAGAACTCCTTCTAGCACATCGTTTTTAAAGTTCTCCCCTCTACCTTGACTTTCAATGACCTTACTAACGTCTTCGTATTCCCCCCCATCCTTTTGATCCCCTTCCATCTGTTTTCAAATTAGTGACGTTTTTTTTTCAACTCTCCAATGTCTTTTTGATAGGCTGAAAATTCAACAATTGTTCCTCACCTTCCCCCTGCTGTAAGTCTTCGATTCTAGTGCACAGACTTCCTGCTACTTTCCGACTGTTGCTTCCCCACCCACACCCCCTTTTAACAGTTTCCGTCCCATGCCCCATGGCCAAGAAACACTTCTTTTCGTTTATTTCCCTACCTATCCCTTATTTTTTGTCAGTCATAATTAATCCACCCTACTTGACTTTTTTTTTAACTTTGTTTAGTGACCTTAAATTTATTAAGCGGGGTCCGATTTTTAGGTATGCTCCCGTTCCCTACAGGTGGATAAAGGCCCCTGATCCCCCTATTCCTACCTTCCTAAGTTGTTGTTGAGATCTTATTCTGAGCTGTCAGGTTGCCCTTTAAATTTTTCTTTTTGATCTTCTCCCACCTGCCAACCCCGCAATCCCCCCCAACGCGCCCAACCCCCCCCGTCCAAAAAACTGCCCAGTCTTTTGGTTAGGTCTCCGATCCAAAACCAATCCCCCCCGTTACTCTCGTCCCAAACTTTAAGCACAAAGTTTCTTCATGTTGCTTAAGTGATTCCGTCCTCCTTATGTTTTAGGTTGGTTGTAATCACCCTTCCTTTAACTTGATAGTCTAGACCTCCCCTCATTTAACAGCAATTTGAGTTTCAGTGTGGGTACACCTTCCTCTTTCCTTCCGACAAGCCTGGTCCGAGTTCCCCCGCGACCGTCAATGCCTCCTGTAGGGTTCTTACGGTTTTCCCCTTTCAACCAGGACTCTCCCTTCCGGACAGATTTAGTCCTTTCGGATCTAGTTTAGTCCCCCCACAGCTTTGGGAGTTTAAGACAGAAGGTCTTTCTTCCCCTCTTGGTCAGTCCTTTTTCCAACGAGTCCGTACTTTCTTGGTTTCCCTCCTTATCTGCGTTACCACAGATGTGGCCGAGTTCTCTACTGTTGGGGACAAATGAAAAAAATATTTTCGACATTCTCCCCTGCCTCAATCCATGGAACCCCGAAAGACCCCCTTTTCCAGTGTCATTACCCGGGATTCTCTCCGCTTAGACTTAAAAGTCCTTAGAAATTGGAATAGCCTTTGCCTCCCATCATACTTCTTTGCGATTCCAGTTTCCCCCAAAAAACTTTTTTTTTTCCCCTCTCTTTTGAAAACCAGTGTACCCCCTTAGAACTTATTCAACCCATTTTCGATCTTGTTTCTAGCAAGCGTCTATTTGCGAAGTCCATGTAAGTTTCTTTCCCTGTCTTTTTCCTGTAGTTCTTCGCCATTGTCCCAGCCCTTTTTTCTTGTGGATGATGACAGGGGCCTCCTCTTCTTTCAGCATGCTCTTCTTCCCCCACACCTCTCCAGCTGATATGGATTTTTTCCTCAGATTTTATTTCATTATACTATGGATCCCACCTGGTTTCTTTATTCACCACAGTTGGTCCCTCTTCCAAAAAGATGTTTAGCCATTGGTAATTGTTTTCCCGGCTAAACCAGACTTCCATCTCTCTGTACGTGTTTCTTCCTAAAGATAAATTGTTGACCTTTTCAGGAAAGAAACGGACCCCCAACACATGACTTCCTTTCAGACCAAGATCGACCCGTTCTTTCTTTTTACCTAATGTTTTTATGATTTTCCCCCTTTCTTTCCTTTCTTTTGCATTTTCCCCCCCACCCACAAACCCACACCCTCCTCTCCTAGCAGATAACTTGGAAGATGTATTTTTTATCTTGATATCCCCCCCCCAGCATCACCCCCCCCATGAGCCCCCGCATAATTACCAAGCGGGAGTACCTTTCTCTTTTCTCCCTTCCTCTTCTCATGATAAATCTTTTTCCATTTGGCTCCTTTGCCTTCACCAGCCTGACTCTGCAACCAAGTTTCTCGTTCTTTTTTTTCCCCCTCTCCTAATTCTTGACGCAGTTCTTTCGAAGATAGAGAGCCTTTTGTCCTCCTATCTGATACCACAGCCCGTGAGGACAAATCCCCGAACCGGACCTTGAAAAACAGATCCTTCACCGAAGTATCCTTCGTGTGGTTCCCCGATCTAATTTCAAGTATCTTCCGTGATTGGATATTATTTATTTCTCCTCTGTCTCTTTCCCCCAATGAGATCCCAGTACTATTCCCCCGACCATCCTACCAGACTTCCCTTAAAGGCTTTATTCTTGCTATTTTCACAAAGTAGGAGGTTCAACGGCAACCAGAATAATTCTCTCCTCCCAGCCACCCTTCTTTCTTTTGAGATCTGTACCATGCTCTTGAAGTTCTTTGTACGTCATCCCCATTCCCTCGTCCCCCCTTCCCTGAACCACCCCCACATCATACTCTCTAACTCTCTTAACCCACCCAATCCGCCTCCCGCCCTCCCCCTCCAAACTCCCCCTTCAACTTCACCGCCACCACACTCTACCTCTTCCACTTATTCTCCCCTTTTCCCCCAACCCGTCCTACCTTTCCTACCTCCCCCCCACCAGGTCCCCACCCCGATCCTATCTCCCCCTCTGTCCATCCCTTAGTTCCTATAGTCCCACTTCATACCAACCAGCTCCCATCCCCCTCCCTTCCTCCCATCACCCTGCCTCCCTAGACACCATACCTTGTCCCCTTCTTTCCAGCCGACCGCCCTTCCCTTTTTGTCAGCCCGCCTCCCAACGCCTTTTATCTCTCTTCGCCCACCCCTTTCCCCCCCTTTATTTACCTTCCAACCACACCCCTTCACTCTCTCCCCATCCCCCTCCTCACCTCTCCCCCCCTACCCCCTCCCCCCCCTTCCCCCCTACTATAACCCCCCTCCCTCCACCCTTCACTCCCCCATCTTGCCCCACCCAGTCCCCTACCCCATCCCCCCCCGCGCTACTTACTCCCTCCGACTCCCATCCCTCCACTTCCCCCCCCTCCGACCCTCCACTCTACTGCCACCCAGTCTCCCCCTCCCCCCCCCCCCCCCCCTAAGCATGACCGTCCCCCCTTTGTAGCCCCACCCCCTCCACTCCCCCTCCCTCTACTCTCCTCTATCCGCATTCCCCCTCCCCCTTCGCCCCACACCCCCCTCCCAACCTCCCCCTTCTCCCACCCTTCCTTGCCTCCTCCCCTATCCCCCCATTCTCCCTCTACCCACCCCCTCCTCGCCCACCCTCCCTACCCCTACACCCCTATCCACCTCATCCCCGCTTCCTCCCCACCCTCTCTTCTCCAACCCAACCCCCTTCTTTCTTTCCTCTCATACATTTTATGGTCCAACGCGGCTAATTTGTTTCCCGTAGAGCTTGTCCCTGATCGTCCCCCTTAGGTGATGAGTGGGTTCTTGAAAGGCTCCTCCATCTTTTTTCCCCCCCCATACTATTTCCTTTTTCAATTCACGGGTTGAACTCTACTTCAGCGTTCCTCTGTATGCAAAGACTTTTCTACCTTTTATTCTTCAAGGACATTCCTTCTCCCCTTAAGTCCCCGCCCTTTTTCCTTTTCGATGTTAAAGGCCTTAACCCATTTAAGCCGTAGTTTTTCGAAATCGAGTTTTTCGCGATGTACCAGGACAAGTGAGGAAGAGCCCTTGCTTGCTTCCTTTTTTCTCCCCTGAAGCTTGTTATTGTTGAGCCAGCGCCAGGCCTTTCCCCCTTGTTTATTCCACCTTCGCAAAGAAACTTTTACTTCATCATTCTTTGAAAGTGGTCCAAACGAGGTGGTAGTTTGAGCCGACCCTTTGAATCCCCCACACGTTTTTTATATTAACCAGGCCCCCCACTTTTTTTTCCCTTTTTGTTTTTTTCAAAGGCTACTTGTTGCTTAAAAGAGCCCCTGCATCCCAGTCTCTATCAAGCTATTGCTTATTGCGCTGGTTCTCTCTTTCTTGTTGTTTAGCGGATCTTCCCCCCCCCCCTTTTCCAAATCCCCTATATTTCGTTATTTTGTGATCTGTTTGACATCCCCCCCACAAGTCCTATTTTAAGCAACCCAGTCTTCCTTCCTGTACAAGAAATTTACCAATGTCCCCTAGGGAGAGAGACCGTTTTTTACATTATTCAACTTTTTCTTTTCCCCCCCCACTTATAACGATGTCTAACGTTCTTTTCCACTATTTTTTTTTTTGTCCCCAGTTCTTCTTCTAAGGTGCCACTCCGCTTATCCAGTTCCTATAGACGAACATACCCATTCTGTGTTTGTTTTTCCCTTGTTTCTATCTCCCCCCTTTAATTCTCCAGGTCCCCCCAAACTAGGGACTGGTGTTCCATGTCAAAAATTCTTTCACCACCGACTCAAACCTTATCCTTATCTTCCCTTTCACCACCTTTCCTGATTGCCCGTCATAATTCCGCTTTACCCCCTTTCGCATTTACACTTTTGTTCAATTACCAGGATACAAGTCATTCGTACTTTCTTCCCCTTACTGGAAGATCTTTGCAGAAGGAATTACCCCCGTGACCTAAGTCAATGTTTTTCCCTTTTGTCCGTTTTCAAAGGGACCTATTTCATTTTTTGGAGACCGATGGCGTAATTAGACCCCTTTCATTCACTACAGGTCCACCTCCGTCTCGTCTCCTAATCGTAAGACTCCAGCAACTAGCGCGTTTTCCCCCTTCAACTTTTAATTCAAGGAATTCAGGAACTTCTGGTCGACCTCTTTTCTTCAAGAATCCTTGGTGATGTTATTCCTTCCATGATTTTTTGTCGTCCCATTCTAGAATGGTGCCGCACCGTCCATTCTCGCAGGGAAGGCAACGGTCTTGATTTCCCTTTGTCTTAAGTGCTTTTTCGCGTCGAAATTTTTCGCCAGATTTCCAACTTAATTGCCCCGTCATTTATACTTCAAAGCGCCTCTTAAAAACTTTTTTTTTTCCTTCTCATAGAAAGTATATCTTTTTTTCAACTCTCCCATTTTCTCATACCGTTGGAGTTTGTTACATCTATTGAGGCAAGTATTCCCCGTCTCCCCGCATCTGCCCCGTTTTTGAAATTCTCCTAATTCGAAATCTTGCTTCTATTTTTCCCTGTCCGGGTTTTATCCTGACTTCCCCCCCCTTCCATCAGGAGTTATCCCTAACCGCCTGTCGCCAGACTCACCGTCTCCCTGTTCTTTTGCTAATTGATGTCGAATTATCAAGGTGTTTATCCTTTTATCGTATCAATTACGGAAACCCCCCCTCTTCACCCTCTTACGGAATCGGCCTCCGATTTCTTGTGTTTTTGCGTCCTTCGCAAAACATGGCTTTACAATTTTCAAGGTAAAGCACAACTTCGACCTCCCCTGAAATTTTCTCTCTATTTTTTCCCACCAAGGTCTATGTGTCCCCTTTTTATTTCCTGAACCTTCTGGGAAGCTGTTACTTAAGTAAAACTCA
>Ga0179591_1269428_pt1 | contig 18704 bp, 14 predicted proteins | sample CZOMad2_1_08_16f_FD_182891 | JGI IMG/M metagenome (GOLD analysis project Ga0179591, IMG submission 182891) | Vadose zone soil fungal communities from Angelo Coast Range Reserve, California, USA - CZOMad2_1_08_16fungal (PacBio error correction) | ecosystem: Environmental > Terrestrial > Soil >... | reverse complement strand
TAAGCAGATTTTTTCCTGTTCTCCAGCACGTTCTTTACTTTCATCCCTTGTTTCAGCCCCTCACAGAATTCCACCCACGGTCGTCCCAGGACACCCCTAACCCCCCACCAGTCCCCTGAGAGAACAGTCTTTCTCCCTGGCTCGCCCCCTGGTACTTCCAACTAGCCTTCCTTTTCAAGAACACCCTCGGCAAACAATCCAAACCCCCCTCCTGTACTCCCACCCCTCACTCGCCTCCTTTTGCACAACCTCGTACTAGGGTCATCCCGACGTTGAACGAGGGCGGACCCCCAGATGTCCCTCGGACCCAGTAAACGTTATACGCGGTCGCGGATTCACGCCGGTTCGGCTTCATCCTGCTTTTTTGATGATCCACCACCCTTCGTCCGTAGGAGGCTCATGGGCGGCCTTTTTTTTTCCGTCAGGAATTGGTAAGGCTGTTGGTCTTATCGTGGTGGGTTTTTTTTCCCAGCCAAACTTTTTCTACCTCAAGGAGTGAGCAGACCGTGTTTTTTTTTTCCCCCTAATTGGGAAAAAATACCCAGCCTGTCATTTTTACTCTCAGTTTTTTTTTTGACCGCTTTTTTTTTGAGCCAGGGTTCGCGAGGCACTCTTTTCAACCTGCGGTCGCGAACCTTACTGCTCAGAGTTCTAAGACTCCGCAGACGTCTCTGCTTTTAAGTTTCTGCTGTTGAAGGCCCTTGAAAGAGCCTATCCTGTGAATGCTTCGTCTTCAGGCGTTTTGCGTTTTCCGCGGGTTCTAACCCTTTCGGGTAAGAGCCTTCGAAGGAAAGAAATTTAGCGTTCCTTCGGAGATGCCCCTCCCTATATTTTCATCACTTCCCGAAGGTGTGACTTACCACAAGGGGATAACCCGACTTCGAGAGGCGCTCGTTGCAGTGCTGGACAAGTGAATCCCTTCGGGCCTTACTTCTCGCCTCTTTTTCCATTATTTGGTGGTCGGAAGTGAACATCGCTGGTAGCCCTGCTTAGTAACTCTCAGATAACCCCATCCCTTCCCTTCTCTTTTCTGTGGTCCGATTCATTTCTTTTGGGGTTTGTCTTTAGGATTTCAGTCCTTTCAGTCAGTTCTGGGTCTTCTTTTGGCTCAAAAGGAGTTCCCCTCCTTATTTGGTCTTCCCACAGACTTCTGTGTAGAGAAAACTAGGGGGTGAGCTGCTCAGTCCCTAAACTGCGTAGTGTGTATCTCACTCTTTGATTAAGGCTTCGTTTTTACTGATGTCCCCTGCCCTAGGAGGATGGCAGCCCTCAGAAGATTCTTGGCCCGCACACTTCGCTGCACAGTAGTTTTTCTTTCTTTTTTCCCAACTGTCACTCCCCACTTGCTCACCCAAGACAACGAGGCCAACCCCAATCACACTGCGTCCAGGGGGCCCAAGCTATTCTGGTTGCCCGTCACCAATGAAGGATTCGTGACGAATTTTGATTGCCTTCATCTCAAAAGTGGCCGCCATTCCTCCGTTGTTTCCCCCGAGTGTTTGATAAAGTGATCGCGAAGCATTTTTTCCCTTTCCTCCGAACCCTTTGACTGCATTTTACACCAATTTCCTTTGCAGCTCTTCTCGACGTGACCTCCACCGATTCCCGTGGTAAACGTTTCTTTCTCTCTTTAATCGGACCCTGTTTTTCTTTTCTTCAGAGTCTTGCTGAGGACGCCGCCCCCAAAGTTTGCGTTTTATGGCGGATACTACACCCCTGTGCGACGAACCCTTAATAGTTGAGCAAGTTACACTACGGTCAGTGCTGGTCGTAGATCTCAATCTCACCACCGTTCCCTCTGTTCCCTTCTTCCCACCACTTTTCGGCGATCTTCGTAAAGAGGGGATCCCGAGTTCAACAAGCTTGCCATTTCTTGCGGTTTTGGCTTTACCCCCTGGCGAATGGTCCTTCCTGTCGCCAACCGGCATTGTGCCTCTCCCCCCCACCCACCAATAATGGTAGTACAGCGGTGTTAAACTACCTTGCACATGTTTTTTTTAGTCCCTCTCCGTTTACTTTTTTTTATAAATCCCCGCAGTCGAGACGCAGCGTTCAGTTACAACCGTTGCCCTTCTCCGTTTGTAGCCACTGTTTCATTGCCTGTACAAGCCACACTCACGCCCTCAAGCGGAGTGTTCCACCCCCCCTTGTTTGTTGTGACAGACCACTAATCCGAACGGCGAGAATTCGTCGATAGGTTTTGTTTTTTTCCGTTTCGTTCTTTTCTTGCGTTACCCCAATATACATTGTGGTAATCTTCGTTCTCTTCGATAGGTTTTGGCTTTCGTATTACGCCGTTCCGGCTCGAATTACAAGTCTGGGAAGAGGAATTGACCCCTTGACTCAAGCAGTTTTGTCCGCCTTCCCGATTTATGAGCTGCGGTTACTTCCTTGCTTAGTCCTTCGCTCACAACTTCCCTGTTGTGCTTTTTGCTCACCCAACCCAAACATCTTCTTGAATGGCGGGCGTCTTTGACTTGATTGCCAGCAATTTTTTTTGAGTTTTTTGTGGCGCTATGGACGTTTTTTCCCTACATAGGCCAGTAAACCTTGGCATGGCTTTTCGTCATTGTGCGATTCTCCAAACCCCCCCCCAGTAGTTAGAAACATAAACAGGTACACACGGTTAATCCCTGAGACAGGGTGGCTCAACTCCCTGTGAGGAGGAGACTCATTCTTGAGTTTTTCCCATTTCCATCTGGATAGTTCACTTTAGTTCTTAAGCGAGCCCTGTTGTTGGCCCCAAAGCCGAGAGAGAAGGGCAACAGATACCAACCCCCTCAATGACTGGGGACAAATCCGTGGCCCGAAGGAGATTGCCCATTGGAGTCATGGACGATCCCCGTGGTCGGAGCTAGCAAGAAAGGCGAGCGATCTCTCGGTATCCAACTGAGGTTGATACCATCTGGAAGTTTGTGCGCCCGAGTTTCTAGTCCTTGAGTGGGTTAGGAGTCCCCGAAGTCACAGGTAGCTTCGGGGTAAGTTTTTTACCCCATCGCAACTTTAACACATCGCGGTTAGTTAAATTTTTACCTAGGAACGTCCCCTTTTCTGTTTTCCCCCAGCAGGACCCCACTTTTCAGGCGTTGATTTTTTCAGTTCCCGCGGCTTTTCCAGTCCAGATGTGGGCCGCTGCTAAGCTTTCCCCCTACACCTTTCCCAGGCTACTTGCACAAGCATGTCATGACATCGGTCCCCCGGTTTGAAACCCGCGAGGACCGAAGTTGATGACTTTTTTCAAGGTTTCCTGAGAGACTGCTCCGGCCCCTGGGAGGATTGCTCGGCGACTTGCGCAATAGTTGACCTGACGGCTTAGCGATCATTTTCCGGGACGATTCAGGAAGCGCATTGCAGCAAGCTCAGGAGTTTTGGCCTGGCCCTCTCTCCCATTTTCCCGAATCAGTTTTTTGGGCTATATCAAGATCAGTATGCAAGGTGTGTTGTGACAGTTTTTCATTCTGTCGCTCCCGGAACAGGACTCAATTTGCGCGAAGACCATTGCAACTTTTCGAAAGCACCTCCGACACTGTTCCACGGATGCTCGATACGGCACTTGAAAGGGCAAACACCGCTGCGTGCCCCGGAAAAGGCTCCCATAGTGATAAAGCCCCCCCAGGAAGCCAAGTGGTGCCATTGGTTTCATGGCATTCGGTTTGTTTTAGCTGTAATAAAACCTTGGTACTCGCTGACCAGAGTTTGACCACAAATAGCCGCGCCGCGTAACCGAAGCCTAAATCTTTTTTCCCGACAGGTTTTGGTGGTGCAGGGTGTTAAAAGGCTCGACGACGGTTGAGAACTCTCTGTTCTTGTGCACTTTGTGTTGTTGATGGAAATGACCTTGCTTGGCTTTTTAGGCACAACCCTGCTCCGGGCCCGACACCTACACTTCCAGTCATTTTTGACCCCACGTTGGTTCAACCCCGTGCGTTCGGTCACCAAGTGTCTTCTCCGTAAAAGAACTTGAACGAAACGGGCTTTTTCTTTCAACGCCAAGAGAAAGAACGCCTTCCTGGTATGAAGCGACATTTTATTCTAGCGTAGAGATACATGTCGGCGTACAGCCCCCCGGACCACTTACACCCCAGATTCACCCCAGAAGGTGGTATTTTTCGTTAGAAATTTCCCAGCGCCCCCCCCAGGTCCCCACGTAACCGTGTGTGTCTAACCACCGGAGGTGATATCCGTCACCCCCAAGGCATTTTGATCTGGGTCACGAGTCTTCCGGAGCAAAGCTGTTTGGACGCTCCCAATGTCGGGGGTGACTTTGCCAAATTGGATTGCAGCCTGCCTTTTTTGACAAGGACCAGGTAACCAACTTTTTTCGCACGACTCCTTATTTTAACGTTCGCTATTATGGGATGAAGTTTGCTCTCCATGTTGGGTCGCTTCGGCAAGTGATACAGCATTCAGTAATTTTTTGAAATTGCCTTTACCATCTCCTAATGTTTCTCCCCCCAATCTACCCCATGGAGTTTTTGGGAGTTTGGATGGTTTCCGAGTGGGTGTTGGGGCCGTCTTCTACCTTCGATAGCGGTCAAGGTGTGACCCTCGCACGAGGGAATTGCCGTCCCGATTTAACCTTCCAAATTTCCATAAAACCGTTGGCCCGTTGATTGCGAACAGGAACACGAGCACAGACTCTACCTCCGTCCCCGAGCCTTTTGTTGGTGGGACCCGAGCACGAACGGAAAACACACTGTGGAGAGGGGGGTGTTTGTGTTTTTTCGTGTGGAGAGTGGGACTTAGTCGGGACCCCCCGCCCGCCCGGCTTCTTTGTGCTGTTCTGCACCCACCGCGCTTCCCTTTCTTAAGCATACACACTCCGCGCTTTCCTTCAAGAATCACGTCCGTCGGACTCCCGTGAGTTCCATTTTTTTCTTAAGCCAGAAACGCACAACACACTACCCTGATTCGATGCCTCCCAAATCACGTCATTTTATTTATTGCACATTTTGGATCTTTGTCCGCTACAATATCAAACCACGACGCACAGCCTCCCGGTGCTCAACGATGTCATTATTCCGTTTTTTTTAGTTAGGGGCCGTGTGATGTTGACTTCCCCCCCCCATGGTGGGTACCCCCAGACGCGGGGCGGTTACCGTATTGTTTTCGTTTACCTTTTTCCAATTGTCTCCACCCCATCGGCATGACCGCGGGGCGACTCTGGACAGAAGGGTCTATTAACCACGGCTGTTTCGTGTTTTGAATCTTCGTGCATGTATGTTGATCTTTAACACTCACCATTCCCCCACCGCAGAGGGGGCCACTTTTCGTTGACAAATTCCAGTTGTTCCACTTATTGGTATGGTTGTGTGTTTTCTGTCCCCCCTGGTGGGGTTGGCCTAATAATACTGCCTTCCTTTTTTGTTGTTCGCACCCCCCTCTTCTTTGTTTTAGCATCGGTCCCCGCTCCGAGTCTTCCCTTTTTTTGACATTTGTTGCCCTGACGGTTCCCCTGCCCCGGGCAGCCGTTTTGAATTTGCGACTAAGTTTTTCCCCCCCAATCCTTTTTACACTCCCCCCAATTCTTCCTCGGCAACGGTTTATATCATTCGATCCCGACAGAACCGGCTTTTTTTCTTTCCCTTATGCCTCCTCGTTGAGATTTTGATACCACGAACATGCTCTGTGCGGAGGACACCCCCTTGGACCTCACTGTTTTTAATTTGAGAACGCGCCCAACCTTAGCTCTTACCCCCGTGGTTTGTAACTTCCGAATGTTTCTTCCTTTTTTTCGGATTGCAATTAGGCCGGCCCCAGCCGGGTATCTCCTTGCATAAAAACACCTCGTTGAAAGTTGTCCTGTTTCTCACCTTTTTTCGATTCCCGTCATACCCCTCATATAGTTCTTCTTTTTCTTTGGTTGATTACTCCAGACTCTTGGACCCCTTTTTGGTGTTTGCCTTTCATTACGTTGCGGCTGTTTTTTCCTGCACGTGTCTTTTTTCCCCCCCATCCTGTTTGAATCGCGGGCGTTTAAATCCCTATTAGATTTTTGCCCCTTTCCTTACATCGTTCCCATCCTCCCAACCAGAGATCCATTCTCTTCTATTTAAGAAGACTTGTCGGTCGAGGAGAGCTTCCTTCCAGCTGTTCCCTAGTCCGCCCCTCGGGTAGGCAAGAGACCCTCCTTATTTGACCTCCCGTTTTTTTTGTGGCGCCAATAATGTCCCCAGCTGCATTTTTCTTTCTGCGGTCCAGTCCTTTCCTGCTGCACCTGCCCGTTCCCATTCTTACTGGCGCTTTTTTGCCGATCTGTATTTTGCTCAGTCGTTGTGCCCTTGCACTTCCGACCAACTGCCTTTCGCATCTACTTTCGATTTGAAAGCAATCCTTCCCTTCCTTTGCCCAAGCAGCCGACGATCGCCTTCTCCTCAGTTTGCCCGGTGGAGCTCCAATGTGTCGCTCTTCTTGATAAAGCAATTTCCTATTTCTTCCGATTTTTTTGCGCCTTTCTGGCTTGACCCTTCGATTCCACACGGTGAATTCGCTGGGAGCCCGCACCGACTGGTTCTTTCGACCCATTCATCGCCACCGACTTCTGATGCACTGGAATTATTGAGTGCTCTTTCCAAAAGGTGCAGTGTCTCCCACCATCCGCTTTAGGCCATCGGTTTTTGCGTCAATATGAGCAAGGTTCTCCCGACACCCTCCATAGACCCCCCTTCGCGGTTGCGCCCAGTCGTGCTCCCGCGCCCCCTTCGAACCCACTTTTCCTCCGGATAGGCCACCCATTCCAGGCGTTGGATCTTTTGGCCCCCTTTAGTGTCTGTAAGGAGACCCCTTTGTCTTTATTAGTGGAGGCTTCACCAACGATATTCGTCACCCTATTCCCGTTCCCCAAAGACCTCCCTGGCAATCTTCGAATTTTGGGACAGTTTTTAGGTTTTGACTTCGCGACTTCCTTTTTCATCACCTTTCCGTATTTTGATTGGCGTCTTGGTAACCATGTTTATTGTCCCCTTTTTCTATGCCCTTTCGGTTTCCTGTCTGGAGCGGGGCCTGTAGTATTCTTTTTTTTTTTTTTTTAAACCGGTGACCTCTTTCCTTTTAGTTCTTCTGTTTTAGTAATCCTTTGATGGTTTCTGGAATGTCTATCTTGGTAAATGTGATTCGCTCCTTTTAGGAGAACTGTTTTCACCCTAAAGCTTCCAGGCTCGGTTATGGCTTTCGGCCTTGTTGTTTTTTTCGGGGTGTGTTATGCATGACCGTCTTTTGCCCCCCCCTTCCCGAGTTAGGCTGAACCCCAGGGATACTGACAGTTTTCGGGGTTTCTTCCTTTTCTGTTTCTTATTTCCCTCTATGTAGAGGAACTCTATCCAACACCCTCCCTCAATTTCTGAAGTGAGGGTATGGAGTTTCCCCAGTGAATAAAGGGTTTCGTTCCCCTTTCTAGTATTGCCTATCCTTTCCTCTTCCCCCGTAGGGGTGCCAAGCATTTGTGTGGCGTCATTTTTCTGCCCTTAATGTTTGTTCGACCCCCTACAGCCTTTGAGATGTTTCCTGTCCTTACCTGCAGGCTCCTACTCTCCGAGCTGACGTTAGGGGTCCCATTTTCCCCCTGTTTTCACCGATTTCCACACCCCTTCCGCCTTTTTTTACTCACTGTTCACCTCCCGAAGAGCCAGCGACTTTTCAGCTAAATCTATTCTGTGGTCTTTCGTTTAGGCGTTGCGGAGTTCTAGTTTTCGCACCTGCTGGTTTATCGGGCCCAACTTTGGTGACATTCAGTCCTCTCTTTTTTTCTTCTGCTCGATACAATCCGCGATCGGAACGGCTAGCCCCTTAGCCGCCTCTCCACTGTATAAGTTCCCCTTCCTCCTTTTTTTGTTGAGTTTTCGATGTTATGATAAACTTTTGATGGTCTTTCGCCGTATACGGGATCGATTGCCCATCTTGTCAGCGTTTCCTACTTCGCTCTTTTCTTCCTTTACAACATGGGTTATCCGCAAGGTCCGGCAGACTTCCTCCCCCCCTGAACGTACTCGTTGACAGTAGGCGTCCACCGTGTCCCATTCCCTCTTTCCGTCTTTTAGGCCGTTTTTTTGCACCGTGAAAACCAGGATTGTCCGACCATCCGTCATTAGTTGCCCCCTCAACTTAGGAAGGCTTCCTTCCCCTTGTTTGGCGAGTAAGATCTAGGGCAGTTCTTCCCACCCATGCCTTCTCTTCCTGACTGACGTTCCCCATACGATCTTGCGAAACCCCATTCTCCGGCCCCCCAGTACCTTTAGGAGGTCTTTGCGCTCTTTCAGTTTGGCCTTTTAAAGAGTTTTTGCCCCAGCATTTCTCTTCCTGTCTCGCCCTCTTAAGGACCTTTTTTTTCAATCCGCACTCTTGACTTGCAAATTTCCTCCCCTCAAAACGTTCCCCCCCCCTTACCTCGTTCCTTCCCGCCGCGCTCTTTTTGGACTGATTTCCGCGCCACAAGGTCCTCCCCCCTTTCCCACTGCACTCATCATTGGCCAACCCCCAAACTCTGCCAATGACCCCCCCCCTCTCCCCCATGATTGTGACCACAACAGCTTTAATCAGTTCCCCCCCTACTACTTTTCCGCTCACTAGGGCCCCCCATTTTCCCTTACAGCTCTCCTAACTTCCCTTCCCCTGGCTGCCTTAAAGATTTATTTTTTTTCTCAGTACTGCTTTGATCCCCCCTGAGAGCTTGTATTCGAGGCCGTGAGTTTTCAAGTGAATTCAGTTTTTTTTATTTAGGTTATCGGGTTGGTGTACAAACTCCCACTCTCCCCCCGCTTCTTTCTTTCTTTCTAGGTTGACCCGTCCCCATTACCCCCAAACTCCAGCCCTGGAATTTTTTGCCGACTCTTTGACTCCGGTTAGAAGTTTTGGTTGCGCGAGCACTACTGTTTGCTGGCTTAGTTCTTCGACCCCTTTCTCCTCCCTTTATACGGACTTTGACGGTCCTATCTGTCAGCCCTCGGATGTTTGTCCCCCTCCTTGCCAGATAGGTTTTCTCATGAACAGGACATTTTTTCTGTATGGAGTGTTCTTTGGTGTTGCTCTCCCGTCTGTTCTTACTGCCCGCACTCCCCCCTTGACTATTCTGCCGCCATTTCCACTCCTCCCCGATCTACTAGCATCGAAGGTCTATCCCGATAATTCCCTCCAGTTTTCCTCCCCTGGTGCTTACTTAGTTCTGACCTCTCCCCCCCCCCCGTTTGCTATGCTGTTCAACAGGCACCTCTGTTTCTTTCTTTGAACGAGTCCTCTTCTTTTCGTCTAAAGGATTTTGTCGTCCCTGCACCGCCCTTGGAGTTACGCCTCGCCATCTCTGTCCAAAAGCGTCTATTTTTAGACGGCCCTTTCAAGTTCCCTTTTTGTACTTTGCTCTTTCGCCCCGTGTCGGAAATTCATTATTGGCATCCCCCACCGGAGGGCACGTAAGGCTTTTCTTGCCTACCCTCCTTTGTGCTGATGGCAAAAGATAGCTGGGCTCTCCTCGAAATTTTTAGTTCGTATTTTTTTCTCGGTATCCGAGTTCTTGCAGTGTTCACTTTTTCTTCCCTCACCTCCCTCAGCGGTATGGCACCCGTAAGCGCGTCAACTCTGTCTGTTGTCACCAGAACTCCCTTCTCACCAAGCTCCTGCATCTACTCCACATCACATGCGCAGCGTCTTCCCTGAGCGGATGGCCGAACCCCTTTTTCAGCTTTTTTGTGATCATTTGTATGATTCAATTACATGTTCGTTCCATTACGATTTCCCGATGTTTTTTTATCAAGTGATCCAGCAAGGTCTCCCCTCTCCCAACTTTCTTCCCTTTCCGAACCCCATGAAGATGGTCGTTTCCCCCAACACAATGTCATCGCCAGCTTTCTTTTTTTTTCTCGCAGGTCTCCAACCCTGTGAAGGCTTATCCCAAGGGATGGATGTCTATGTCCCCGACCGAGTTGTCTTCACTTCTGTTACGCCCTCCCCCACTGTGAGCGCTTTTCGTCTGGTGCCAACACGTTCCGCAAAGTCATCCTTGGATTAACGTTAACCGACGGAGTGAGTTTAGATCCACGTCCGCTCCAACCGCTGCTCTCGGACGGCACCCAAAACTTCGGCGACTAGAGTCACCCCTCCGGTTATCCTTCCAGTCAAACCCTCGGATCCTCGGTGAGTTTTCACCATGGTCTCCGATTTTGCCCCTTCATGTGAGACGGCAGCCCGTCTAAAAACCAGACCCCTCCCTTTAGGTTCCGCTTTGGTAACACCCACTTCACCCGAGTCGTGTTGTAGCGAGACAGTTTCTCCACGGGTGTCTACAACCCATAAGATGATATTTTTTCCCCCCAACCCACATTCTCCGTGGTTCTCCGCATGAGTTGATCTGCCTGAGTTTGGAGCAATTTGAACCGCTTTACACCTCACCCCTTTCAAGTTAACTTTTCTTGACCCCCCCAACGTCTTTTTTGTGTATTGACCCCATGCACCCCCGCCGCCCAGGGAGATTAATTATGTTTCGGGGTGCGTCTTTGTTTCGATTTCTTTTCTGACCACCCCTAACCCCAATTCCTCTTGATCTCCTAGAATCTTGGACGTGCCCCCAGTATTTACTTTCGGCAGAAGGACTGAAGTATTGAGAGAGAATTGAGCCAATATATCGACACACAGTTTTTTCCTGATCACTTCGAGAGCGAGCTGGGTCCTTCTGCTATCCCCCCCCTCTACCCCAGCACCGCCCCAGGGTCTGTCGATACCCCCCCCCTTCTCTTGCCTGCGGGCGAGTTTTTGGTACGGGCACCCTGTTCTACATTTTTATGATTTTCGTGGTTCGACGGTTCTTTCAATAATCTTTGTGCGTTTTCCCCTTTGCGCGTGATAGTCTTAATGGCCCCCCACCCCCACTCGTGCACATAAACGTCAACACTCTCCCAGATGCCCTTTTAAATTCTCCAACTCTTCTTCCCTTGTCGGATATTGGCACTGAATTTGGCCCCCTCCGAACTTTTCCCTACCTCCCCCTTCTATTCAAGAGCCCCCGCCCCTATACTATTTGTGACCCCTTTTCCCCCCATTTCACTCGGTTCCCCCCTCCTGGAAAGCCTTCTTTCAAAGGTTTAGTGTTACCATCCCCATCTTCGTCTATCTCATAAAATAGGCATCGCGACAGGATTTTTCTGCTTCACCCCCATCCGAGTTCCCTTCAGAACCGCAGGTCCTTTGGCGCTATAAACCCTTCTCCCGCTTGATTTGTGCCGGCTGCCGCAAGTATTCGGCTTCGTTTTTTGAAGTTTTTTTGCCCCGCACCGTCCTCGTGTTGTGGCGCCAATTTGCGGGGTGGCGAACCTTTCGTTGGTGAACCGCCCCCTTCCCCTCCCCGCGCCCCGGACTGGATTTGAAAGGGGAAAGACAGGAAGTCGTACCAAACCTGAGCACGGTGGCGCATCCTTGCCGACTGAACCGAAGTGTCAACCATGACACGTGAACATTTGGATCACGTCCCCGGTCCGTCACCAAGCATACATGAGGACCACGAGGGCGGCTGGTGTGGGTCCCAGACTACTGGAAGCCGCCGCCGGAGGAGGGAAGGGAGCGGAGGACCCAGAATTCAAGGCCAACTGGTGCAGTAGGTTTAAGACCTGGCAGTATTTAAGCTTCCGCGACGTGTGTAAACCAAGTCCGGCGGAAGCTACAGGTTCATTCCCCTTGCCCCCTGGCCGCAGAGCTTCTTAGGACCTTTCACTCCTTATATCTCCGTTTGTTGTTTGTGATTGAGATCTGCCAGGTGTCCGCCGAACGACAATTTTACCACTTTCTCGCTCCGATTAACTGTCTTACCTGACCATTTCCCGTAATTCCTAGAAGAAGTCGGAACGTTGGCCCACAAACTCTGGGCTCCCCCTTCGCAGGAAGAACCCCAATCTTTTCAACCGGGTTTTTCTGCACGGTTTTGAGCCAGCCTCTGAACGCTCGCGACTGGGGTTAATACGCTTCTTTCGTTCATTCCCCCGACCAGAAACGCTGTTTTTCCTTGGTTGGTGCGTGGTTGTTTGGTTGCACAGGTCGGCATAGCAGCCTTTCCTTTCCCGTTCTGAGTTTAACTTGAAAACTTGAACCCGGGCACCCACCAATACCGACGGAAGAGGCCTTTTCAACACCCGCTCAGTTCGTGCTTTCCCCCCGACATGGTATACACGCAACGCCCATTGTTTTGGCCTCCCCCTGTTTCGTTACGTAATTAGGCATCCATGACCCCGCAGGCAACTTCGGCGCGACGTCGGGCACACTTTTTCCAAAGCCAGTCTTTCTAGCGTTTCGCCCCGTTTGCTCCAAAAACGTACACGGTTCCACTCCGAGTTTTGATCTACTCCAATAGCTAGCGTGAGTGCGCCGCTGTTTCTGCGCGAGACCGACATTTGCATGTTACCTTCCTTTTGTAATTACGTAAGCCCCTAGGCCAGTTAACATCTTGAGCGGTTTTCGATTCCCTGCGAGATTTTTTTTTTGCTTTGACTTGCTCTTCAACGGCAGTAGGCGGCCAATTTCTTCCCTAGATGTCCCCCTCTATCCCCCTCCGACTTTCCTTTTGCCCCCACTTTCCCGATTTTCTCCGTTTTTCGTTGTGTTTTCGGTTTTTTGTTTGTTTTGTCCTCGATACCCCTTCCTCATTTAAGGTAATTGGTTTTCCCTACGATTGTATTCCGGAATCGCTTTCCCCCCCTTCCCCAAAATCCTATTAACACAAAGTTGGCTTCCTTACCCTGACAACCTCGACCCTGCTAAAGTTCACAAGATGGTGTTTTACACGACAAGTTATCCGTTTTTGTTTTGAGTCTGGTATATTCCTTCAGCAAAACTCCCGCTGACTTCTCCAGGTTTCTCACCAACCTTGTTTTGGCATTTCATCCAACCTGACGGTCTGCCCGTCCTTTTCGGCTGAGCTTATACCCGAAGGTCAGCGCCCCCCCAAAATACCGATGCGATTCGACACGTTGTCCCTTTTTTGGATGTTTCCCTCTCATCTTCCCCTTAAGCAGACCACCCCGCTTTACTGCGCCCCCCGTTTCATTCCCTCGACGGGTTTTTTCGGATTGTGTCACCCCGGGTTCTCAAAGCTCTGTATTCTAACGTGGTGGGGACTGGGTTGGGTGAACGCTTTCTGATAACCCCTTTTTTCGATGATTGGCCCCCACGATTAAAGGTTCCCCTCGTAGCGGTGTCTCTTCCTCTTTATTTTGGCCTTTTCTCCCCCCCTTTAACCTTTCGAGAGTTCCCCCCCCCCTCGCCAACCTTTGTAGGAACCCGCCTTTCCTACTTCTTGGGCTGGTTGTTGCTTGAGGTCCCCCTGACGGTTTCCTCTAGTAACCTTCTTCGCAATTTTTTCCCGAACCGAGTTCGCTTGTTGCCGCTCGCCGCTCGGATCTATAGCGACTTGGTTTTAAGTCCGGGTTATCGTGTGTCCCTTCCATTCCGAGTGTGTTTTTATCTCGATTGAACGACCAAAGTTAGTGTCTTTTTGTGCCCGGTAAGTTAGGAATTGAGGCAAATTGTTTTTTTTTTAGAGACACTGAATGTAACACCTAAGCTTTTTTCGGTTATCCTCCTCTACTCTTGAAGAATCGCCCTCGAGTGTTTCCTTTATACATAGGCTCCGCCCTGTTAGGTTTGGCTCCCACGTTTCCGGAAACTGATCCTTTCGAAATGTTATTTTTTCCTACGAATGCTTTCCCAGTTTCCGGAAAATGCTCTCCGGGAAGTTTGAGTTAATCTGATTCCCCCCCGTGAGTTGTCCTGAACGCCACACTTTTCGATGAATTGAATACACCTTGCTGGCGAAGCTCATCCCGTACTTTTCGGCTCCATTCTCTTTAGGCCGCTTCGCCTTGGATTTTTGATCTTATTGCTTTTGCTCCCACTCCGTAAAAGCCGCAAGCTTTGCGCCCCGTTTTGACTTTTGCCCATTACCGATTGGGGAAAGAAGGAGGGAACCGCCATACAAGATCTGATTGTTCTGAACCCCCAATCTCTAGCCCAAGACGCGTCTGTCTAGGATATCCCTTTTTTCCCATCTGTTTTGCCCGAGAGGCCCGCCGTCGGTGCGGACGCCACCAACTTCTCTCCCCCCACCGTTTTTGGTTTTTACCCAATAATTGACATCCCGTGAAGTGCGTCCTCGTGCGGAAGCCTTTGCCTGAACTTTGAAGCGGACCACCTAACTTATTTCTTTTTGTATTGATGTCGCGATGCTCTCTATGTGCACCCGGACAAATATCCTTGAAGCTTTAAATACGCCTCAGGCCCACCACACGTCCAAGCCGGACGCAGGCCAATGAAGAGTGCAAAACTCTCAGACCCCCCTTCCTTCGACTTTTAGATCCCACTTTGGTTCTCTGAGGTTCTGGAGGATCAGCAAATCGAGAGAGTAAGATATTTTGATTGCTTTTTTGGGGAAGGATCACTCTGATCCGGGGGAGGGAACCCCAGTTTTTTTTTTTTTTCCCCGTTTCCCGGCCCAAAAGTTCTACGGGATGAATGAACAGCGAATTCGTTTTCTTTTCATCCTCATGTCGCGCACCCTCGTTTCCAAGAAGGCCCTCCCACAAATGTTTTGAAACCTTGCCCGGTAATGCAGCTTCTTTCCCTCTGGGACACCAGCCTTATTGGTCGGCATCATCTAGGTGTCGCTGCCCCACTCTGAAGCAATTTTTCTCTCATAAGCTACTTCTTCAGTAGTCTCTCTCACCGTGCCACCTCTTTTTTTTCCGAGGAAGTGGGTCAAATTTCCTTGGTCCTCTTGACCAACATTAGTGTCGTTTTTTCTTTCATTAATGTGCTGTAAGGGACTTCCACCGATATCCCCCTACCCCTTTCCCATAAACTTAGAACCCATCCTTTCTACTCCGAAGTTGCCTCATTCTTGTGATCAGCAGCATTGCTCAGTGCTGGATACCCGCCCCCCGGAGAAGTGGTTGTCTTTTTCCTTTCTTTTAGCCTTTTTTGCTACACGGTGCGTCGTGCCTTCGAGTTTATTTTCTCCTTTTTGGGTCCCAAAAACGGACGCGTAGTGCTTTTTTCCTGTTTTGATTTTCCTCTTTCATTTCCTGCGAGCATTGGCGCTGATTCCCGTTTCACCCGAATACCCCTTCTCGGGTGCTCTTTTGAATGGCCTGGCCGTTTTTGGGTTTTTCGTGTTCTGGCGGACCCTGATTTTGTTTCCAGATTCTTCACCCAAGGTATTCCCTCCTGTACTGGACGGGGATCCTATTTGGAAGAGCCTTCCTTCCCCCGAAGATTTCCGCTGAAATGGGCCCTCCAACTACTATCCTCCTGAGGGTTCTTGGTCGCCCCGGCCACTCCGTTTTGGTAACGCCTTCGATTGGGTTAGATATCCGTTTCGAGTAGGAGCCACCTGTCGTGGGCAAGCCTTTTTTTATCTCGATCATGAAATATGAGCTTTCCCCCCCAATTGGAGATGGTATGTCACCTTTTTTTAATTCTATCCGGAGTCCTAGATTCTGTCTGTCCTTCCCTTTTTACTCTGAAAACGTGCCTTCGACCTTTTTTTTAAACGTCCCTTTTTTTTTTTTTTTTTGGGTGTCTTCTACAAGCCCCGGTGTTTGGCCCTGTTACGAGCTAATATCTATCTTTTGATCTCTCGCCTTCGTTTTCGCGGAGGCCTCGTAGGTCGCCCGTTTTGATCTCTGGACCCGGCTTGTCTGAGAGACCCCCAGTATTCCCCTATCCCGTACTTTGCCTTAGCCTCTTCCCGTCCGACCCGCGTTAAGAAGAAATCTCTTCCTCTTTCCTTTTTCCCCCCCATCCCCCGGTTGTTTTGTTTCGAGATTTTTGTCTGTTCTTAACCGTTCGTCGATTCTTTCTATTTGAGCCGTATCTGGATCCGAGTTCCAGGGAATCGCCTTCGAGGACTGCATCACCGGTGCCCGATCCTCCCACTTTCTTCCCTGACATACGGAGTCCTCCGCTTGCTAATGATATCCATATAGCCTTCTTCGACCGTTCGCTTGTCTAGGACCCCCCTTCGCCATTAGGCCCTACCCCCGCAACCAGTGACTGGTCCGACATTCCTTCCTTCCTCGAATAGGCTCCCATGTGACATCTCCCATTCGTTTCTCTTACGTTTTGCAGTATCGGCCCTTCCAACTGCTTGCCCGAAGGTGTGCAATAGACCCGAAGCACTCCTCCCCCGTATTTGCGCACCCTTCTTTCTGCAGGTGTCCTCCCCCACCATAAGACTGACAAGTTTTTGAGTTTTTTTCCCGTTTGTTCCAATGTTCCACCGGTGCAGCCTACTTTCTTTCGCGCCCTGTTTCGGGCATTACTTGGGTTTGCGTCCCTTGAAGTTCAAAAAGACCTTTCCCCCACCACCCCCCTAACCCCCCCAAGGCTCCTGCCAGCCCGCCTTCGCCTCCTTTGTTTTCTATGCGACCACGTCTTCCCTTTACCACGAGACCTCCTTTCAATCACAACCTCGGCCAAAAATTCCAACCTATTACCACCAGCACTACAGTCGGTGTTTTTTCCCCCCCCCCAAGAGATATCGTCCCACGACGTTGCCTTGACTTTGTTTCTCAACCATATTCTTTCATCCCACACCACGATAACTGGATTTTCTTGAACTACATCTTTCGTTTTTCCCTAATTATATGATCCAAACCGTGAAGTTTTAGTGCTATGTTGGCCTTTCCGTTTTTTTTTTTTTCTTTTTTCCTTCTGGGGAAATCAGGTTGGGTTTTCAACGCCCTCCCTCGACTCAAAGTAGTGTTCACTCCGTTTTGAATCCGCCGTTTAACCTCTCCCGCCCCCTTGCCATTTGAAGCCGATGAAGGAGGTTTGCTCCCCATTTTCGTTTGCCGAGCACTACTTGTCCGCTCCGTTGTTATTTCTTCTTTTTCCTCTCATCAGAAGAAGAGATTCCTGAGGTCTCAATCCTGCTTGTGCGAATTCCCCCCACTCCCTAGCGCCTTGATCATGAACGGCTTTCAGGTAGGTAGTTGCTCCCCTTTTTGTCGAGACCCGTCATTCTTCCTTCCAGCCAGTCCTCCTCCCGCGCATTTCGCTGTTCCTCGGCCTTATTCTGTCCCGCCCGCGCGACATCGTTTAATCGCTTTTCCTACTTGCTTGCGACAGAATAATATCCTCCAGCAAAGTTTACTTCTGGAGTCAGCCTCGTTTTCTGCTTTCATTTGCACCCTCGGGTACTTTTATCCTCTCCGTCGGGGTAGCACGAGGCTTTTTTCTTTGAATTTCCCCTCATCGGCCGCCTAATGCAGAAATCTAGTCCCCCCCCCCCAAACAGAACGTCGAGGTGCGTTTGGTGTACTTCCATCCGGCCTTGTAATCCGATCTCCTTGCAACGAGTGACTGCTTTCTTTTTTTCACTGAGGGCACCTTCTTATTTGCCCTTTACCCTTCTTTCGGCATCTCCACGCTTGGAGGGAAGCTTTCCTCTAGAATTCAAGGTAGTGGGATCTCGGATGCCTCCCTCATGAGCCTTTTTTCCCCTTCTTGACAATAGGTCTTTACCTACCTCTAAGAGGGGTTCCACCTCCCCGGCACTTCCAGTGCTGTGCACCCTTTCCCGCCCCCCTTGTTTGTCCCCCAGCCTCCCTCCGACCAAACTTTTCCCCCCCCATGAAGCGGGCGCTCCAGAGCTCATTTGATTTGAACATAATGCTCTCATTTTTCTTCTACGAAACCTTTGTTGGCGTCAGTCACCCAACCTCGTTTTTTCTTCCATCGGACTCCCTGCTTCCTTTTCACCTTAAAGGCAGCATCTGCCAACCCGGTAACACCCCTCCTCGTCTCAGCGGTGTCTCCACGAGTGCCATTTCCAAGGGTCCCTCTCCCACAAGGACCGCTCTTTTCTCACTTTTACAGCTCGCTGCTTTGGTTGTTTCAACTTTGCGTCGTCGAGATTGCTATTCCCCGCCTCACGTATCCTTGGTCAAAGCCCTGTCCAGCCGGAAATTGGTTTTAGACTCTTCAAAAACCCCTCTTAAGAATTTCTACATTACGTCAACACAATTAGGAGTGTTCCTGACGGTAAGAGTCCTAACCCATGTCCAGCCTTGTGCGGGTGCCCCATGTTTAGACTGCCTTTGACTTATTTCGCACCGGGACTTACCGACACAACCCCCCTACCCAGAAGTGAGGTCACTTCCCGGTTTCAATACACTGTTTCCCAGCTCTTGGTTCTATTACCACGGGTTTTATCCAATTTCCTCGCGCTTCACCCCCAGAGAAGAGTTCCTTCGACCAATCTGTTGCAGAGCTTTTGTGTCGAAATGAACCTCTGTAAAACCCCCCCCCCCCCACGTTTATCCTAACAGATTTCTTAAAACAACACGTTGAGTTAATGGACAATCATACTAAAAGGATGTTAATTTTTCATATCCATCTTCTGTTTTTACCCTCTGAGGAGGACTTGTAGCATGTTCTATTGAGTCAAAATCACAAATTTCCTTATTCGTCGATGACTGGGGGAATTTACCTTCACGTACGCCCTGAGGTCGCAGAAAGTATGGAAGAGATGAATTTTCGTCCCTCTATAAATTTGACCCCCATGTTCTTCTACATGAGGCCATTTGGTGAAAGAGTTCACTTCTCCAGCAACTGGGGTGTTAGCCCCCCCCCTTTCTTACTCTCTTGAGTATGGCACTTCCCAGACCATTTTGTTATTGTAACCGTGTGTCAGAGAGGTCCCTTCCCAAACCCCCCCCCCACCCCCCAAAGAG
>Ga0179591_1259378_pt1 | contig 18706 bp, 28 predicted proteins | sample CZOMad2_1_08_16f_FD_182891 | JGI IMG/M metagenome (GOLD analysis project Ga0179591, IMG submission 182891) | Vadose zone soil fungal communities from Angelo Coast Range Reserve, California, USA - CZOMad2_1_08_16fungal (PacBio error correction) | ecosystem: Environmental > Terrestrial > Soil >... | reverse complement strand
TCGAAACCTTACGTTAATTAGTCCAGGCCTTTCCCTCTTAGATTCCGGCGGAATTCTTCGTAACCCTTTAAATTTTTATGATGGCCCGATTTTAGTGCATTGTCCCCCCCCACTTTTCGTATTGTTCCCTTTGCCCAAGACGAGTTACCTTTAGAATTGGTTCCAAAGGAACCTACCTCGTTTCACCAGTTTCTGCGATCTCCTTCCACCCAAATAGTGAGCCCCCGCTTGAAAACCCAGCTCTTGTCGCGTGTCTCTCCCCTTTTTACGCAACCTGGTCCAAGTTTCAAAGTTAATGTCGGCTGGGTTGAGATTTTCTGCCACGCTGTCCCCGAAACTCACCTTCATCTTTTCCCAACCCCCGACAATTTCCCCTTCCCCCCCTCCTCGGTTTCGAAACTTTCTGTTCCCCTCCTTGCCACCTTTTAATAACCTTTTCATCATTCGGCCTCACACAGTAAATCTTTTGCCCCCAATCAGCGTTTGGGGGGTGTTTTTCTCCCAGATACCTCTCGGCAAGACCCGTCTCCTTTTGGTATCTGATCCCGTTTTTTTTCTTATTCCCCGAGGTAAAGCGTAGTTCTTTACCTTAGGCTGATCTGCCTCCCGCTGTACACCATGCCTCCTATTATGGTTCCTTCAATTCTGTAACCTCCCCAGTCCTCCTTTCTTTGCTTTTCGCGGCGGAAATCAGTAAGATTTTTCATTTTCTATCCCACACTCCTGTCTTTCAACCTGTTCTACCCCCTTTTGGGACTTATCCTAAGCGGTCAATCGTTCGGATTGATCAGGCTCCCCTTCCCCACCCGATGAACCCAACCCCATTTCCGGTGTTCCTCGCTCTAATAAGAACGCTGCCGGCTGGTCGTTGGCTTTTCCGTCATTTTCGTTCTTTCTGAGCATAGTCCCTCCATCGGGACCCCGTGGACTTTAGCCCATCCCGTGACTTCTGGTTTGAACACATTTTTTCTTTTGTCCAAGAATGTGATCACCCCCCCCCCCCCCCCCCCCTCTGGGAAATCTCGCTTCCGACGTGATCCCGGGTCCGGAGCCCGGTTTTGACTGGGGACCGGCTTTTTCTCTAATTCCCAGCCCCTCCGGATCAACCGATCAGAAACCTCGTGCGTCTGTTTTGCCATCTCTCTCTCTTCACTCCGTGGTTTTTTTTCTAGTGAGATAGGTCGAAACCCCCTTCCTTTCGAATGCTAAAAGTGGAGGGTTCTGGAACTTTTTCTATAGCCTCCTTCCCTGATTTACAGTCTCCTCCCACGGTCTAGTCATATCATGTCCTCACCACTCTTGGGACAACTAACTTTTCTAATTCTTCCCCCCTGCTAGGTGAAAGTTAAGGAGCCCCTTCGGTTTTTTCCCAAGATTCTTCTGACCACGGCCACCTCCCTTTCAAATTACCGACCATTTGTTTCACTTTATTCTCCCTTTACTTTCATGGTTGGCTTCCGGTTCGCCGAAGAATCCAGATTCTCTGATTTCCACCTTTGGCTAAATTGAAGCCCTTCCCAGCGGATTTAACCGGATTACTCTGCCTTTTGAAGCCCGCACTCGAACCGTGCTTCACTGTTCTGGATTCCTCCCTCCAAAGTCCATTCTGTGTTTTTTTTCAGCGATGGCGAAGATCTGCCCTTGGTGTAGTCCCTGACCATGATTTCCCTTTTTCCCCTTTTTCTTTACCCGCAATCAAAGGCCCTCCCCCTAAACTCAACCTGCGCTGGATGTCTTGGACGATGGCCTTTCATTTCACCAAACATCCCCCCGTCCCTTGTTTGGAACAAACCTCCCATTAATTTTTTTTTTTCTTTAACGTTATTCAAGGCCTTCCCTTTATCCAGAGAAATTTCCTCCCCCTTCCAATTGATGGAAGAATCCATAGTGTCTTTCTGTTCTTGCTCTTTGGAAGTTCCCGCGTCTTTTCCAAACTCGCAATCTTAGGCCTAAATTGAAACCGGATTTGCCACTTTCTTTCCTAGTGGCTGCCCCATTTTTCTCCGGACGGCCTTCTGGGTTTTCCGTTTTTAATGTGCTGGTTTGTAAGAGAACCCAGTTGACCCAGTTGGGACCAGTCAAAAGTTCATTTATTCACGATTACCTGTGACCTTCGAACCCCTCTGAAAGTGGGTTGCTGGTTTTCAATTCTTGCCCCCCTTGGCTTGTTGGCAATTTCCCCTTAAGATCCCGGGTATGAAAAGCGTCGCTTACCCCTGTTATTTTGACAGGTAGCTTACGGTTATCGCTCCCACCCAACCCTCCAGAAGCGTTTATGACCCAATCCGCTCATTTTTACCCTTCTTTTTCCACGGTTTCATTTCTCCCGCAATGAACTCTCTTAAAAAAGTCTTCCCCGGTCAAGCCCCGGTGAAAAAGAACTTGTCCCTCCCCTCCCGGTTTATCCGTCGTTTCCCTCCAGCGGTCTTTTGCTCTGTTCGTCCGTTTCCGTTGCTCTTTCCCACTTTATTGGTAGCACTTTTCAGTATTTGTCCCGGGCGCTCTAATATTTTTCCTATTAACCCTTAAGCCTTAAATCGCGTCCTCCGTCACCCCCCCCGCGAGGTTCGAGCCTTTTCATACACCTGCTGGTTTCCCCTCATCACTTCCCTATCCGCTGTCATTTACCCGATGTCCCCATCTCTTCATATTACGTGTTCTTCATGTGAGGTCAAAAAACTGCCCCCCCAAATCAGCTCTCCGACAGCTGAGTCGTCTTTCCCGTTTTTCGCCTTGTGCTTCCTCCTTTTCCGCTGTTGGGATATTTGGATTGTGGGGGCATATTGAAGCACCCCTTCTTACTGTGGCCTTTCGCTCATGCTTACAGGGGCCCATTTAGTTCTTTTCCAGTTCATTGACCTTTTGTTCTTTGCCTTGGCCGGCTGACAGTTTGCTTCCATCTTTTTCCTTGCAGCTATGCTCCACCCTTACGATCTCCCTTCCTTCCCTGAGTATCCTTTTGAATTGCTATTTTCATGACGTCGTACCTTCTTTTCTTCGGAACAGCCGCTCTCCCTTTTTCTGGAGCCTGTCCCCCTCGGCACCTCTTCTTGTCCTCGATCGACACTGAGTGCGGGCTATGCCACTCCCTAACTCGATAGCGTTTCTCTCCACGATCCCCTTGTGTCCTTTTAACCCGGTTGGCGTCCCCTGCACAAAACAGCTTGGATGATTTTCTTCCTGCTGACCTCGACTCGACGTGCGTCCCCATGCACGTAGCCCTTCTTTTGGGCGGCGACCCCCGTGCCTTTTTTTTTCTAACAGCTCCTTGACACTGTCCCAATCGCTTTACAGGACCCCCTTTTTTTAGGCCACCGTTTTCTCTTCCTATTAAAGAGGAGGGCTTCTTTGGTTTCTCCGTGGTAAAGAATAACCAAATTTCTAAAATTTATCTCGAACCTCCTGGCCTTTAATAATATGCTGCTCTTTCTGTAGAGTTGCTTCCCTTGGTCTCATTTATGGGTAACCCCACTTGGAGTTCTGCCTCCCTCACCTCCTCCCCCTTCCCCTTTTTCACATCCCTCGCTAACGAAAGGTTGAACTTTCATCGCCCCTTCTGCCCACCTATTGTATTTTTGGCTTAGGGCAGAAATGCAACTGTTTATTTCTGATTATCGTTTTCGTCAGTTACCCTGACCCATCCCTGGACGAAAGCTGTGACCTTCCCCTTTATTTGGTCACAGGGTAGCGATCTCCCTAATTCGACGTATGAGTCAAAGCAGAGTGACCTTCTCTTGAGTTCGCGAAAAAGCGGCGGTTCGGCCATCCTTTTAAGTCCATCCCCCGCCTTTTTTTCGCATCTCTCTCTTTTCCATCAGTTTTGTTGTTTCTTCTAGCGGGAACGTTGCGTTTTGGATGGTCAGTTTTTTGGTTCCATCCGCGCTTCATTTGAGACCGCACCAACTCTTGGTCCGCCGTCCTTCATATGATTTGACGCTACTGTCAAGTTCTCTCGTGTGAATGGCCCATCCGGGAAGTCAGCCAGATTTTTAGTTCGGTTCCCTTTTTTTCGCACTTTTCCCCTCCCCCCCCGATATTCAGCTCAACTACAGCCGTGGAATCCTTAATCTGTTCTCGCACCTCACATTGTGAATTCTTTCCCCTAGGGGGTGAGCGAGGTGATTTACCCTTTTGAATTTTTTTTCCTCTAAAACGTTTTGGCAGTTTTTGTTTACCCCCGGCAAAGGGTCCTCCAGTGCTCAATCCAATTCATCTCGGCAGCTTAGTCTAATCTGGGAGTTCCCACGCTTTACGAACATTTGTGTTACAGTACCATGCCTCGCTTCCCACCTCTGCTTTCGCTCCCCATTGTACCAGTCTTGGTAAATTCTTGCGACTAATTTTTCTAGGTCCTTCTACGTATGTTGCTCGATCACCCAACTCTCTTCTTGTATTGTGAACGCACGGTTCTTTTTCCGATCCCTCATTGAGCACCCCTTCCCTTTTCCAAAGATTTCCCGGTCGGCTAGTTTTGACATCCTTTGGACACAATTGATTTTTTACGGCTCAGTGTTTACCGCTATCGAATTTAGTGTTTTTTTTAGTGAGGATCTCCCTCTCATTCGCGTCTCAGCTCGTGTCCAACGTGTCTTGCATCCAGCACGCATGCAGCTAGAAGCGAGCCTATCTTCTGGTATTTGATGCCACCGACCTTTTCTCCCCCTCAATGTCCCCTTCGAAGACATGTCTACCGGAGGCCATTAGCCTAACTCTTTTCTTTTGGAGGAAATATCCAAAAAGATCTCCCGTCACATGCACGACACCGTCAATTTCCGGGACACCTTTTCCGTCAAATCCGCCCGTGTACCCCAAGTAGACGACATTTTCCCCCCCGTGTACTTATTTTACCTTGGCCCCCCCCCATACCACGATCAGACATCTCGCATTTATGCTTTCTATAGATACCGTGCGAACAGACGTCCCTATTCCATTTCTTTTGGGCAGTTTTTGAATCATACGTTTTCCTCCACTAGGACTTGCGTTAGGCAACCCTGGTTCATCGGTTAATGTATTTCGCGTAGTCCAAGGCTAGTCACTTTTTGTGAGATCGGGTCTTCCTTTTGACCATTACGCCGACCCCGCGTTCTATTATCTTCTACTGTTTCAACTGTCTGTGCGTCTTTTAATAACTGCCCGGGGCCCCCCTCTGCCTCGAATAAGAGAAACTCTCCACCTTTCCCCCTTTTCTAGCCCCAAGGACACCCGCATGCGTCTGCTGTGGCGCTTTTTTTTTAAAGGGGTAATTTTGACCGTCATTTAAATATTTTACCCTTTTTCTCCGGAAAGCTGTTTGTTACCACCAAAAGAGAGTACTTTCTTTTCCTTTCCAGGGAACTTTCCGAAGGTACCAAGTAACTACAGACGTTTGAGAATGTCAATCATTATGGTTCCCTACCTCGCTTTCTGTTTAGGTATTTCTGCCCCTCTAAACGGTCCGACTCCTTCAACACTTCTGTGGTCTGTCATTTGTCGATTCCGGTTCGATAAACCATTCGCCAGATTTTCCTGATTTGTCCCCTTTTAGATTTCTTCATTCTCCTCTTGGAAGTTTAAGCTTCATTTATACCCTGGACCTTCCCCCCTTTTTTAGTCCCAGTTGTATGGTTTTTTTTTTTTCCGGAACAAGATGCGAACTTTCCCCAAAGCCTTGAAGGCCTGTCTTTCGGCACGGATGTGCACCACTGACAACACGTGGGCACCCAGCAGTGTTCACAGTTTAGGTTTTTGTTCGCTTTTTCGTTTTTTCAACGTCCTCGGAAAAACTCCCGTTCATCCCTTCCAATCCTCCCCACTCCAGTTCCTCAAGCCCGCGGTTTGACCCAAGTTCTGAGCTCTTGCACTGGGTCATCACTTTTCCGTTCCAAAGTCGATTCCGTTTGAACTTTTTTTTGTGGGGGTCTTTTTTTGGGCATACACCTCCTTCCCCCCACATCCCACCTCCAAGATCCCTTTTTTATTTTAGAGGAGTGACATGGCTTTCCCTTTCTTTTCCCTTAGTACTCATGGTCCGTCCCCCCTTTTTCCGTTTCGCTTCTGGATCGATGACCTGAGTCCTACTTGCCCCCCTTTTTTTCCTTCGTCCGAAGCCAGTCTATTCGCTTGATTCTTTTCGCTGCCTTCCATGTCTGCTCCTTCCTTTAGACATCCCCCTCCCTTTTGGCTTTCAACATGGGTTTTCCCCCCCGTTTTGGTTCCCTTTCTCATAGCGTACGCTTCGTTAACCTTCCCTCCCAAAACCCTTCCCTTTGCTTCTTAATAGCGTCATCCGAGTCCGCTCATTTTCGGGCAATTCTTTCACGGTCGCGCGTTAGAAGGAATTCTCCCCTAAGTTGCGCCTGAATTCCCACCGGGGAAGCTTTCGCAACTACGGTTCTTTCCCAGCATGGGAAATTCCATCGGCCCGGATATTCACCGGAACGGGCCTTCCCGCTAATTGTGTATCCTTTTTCCCCGGCAGATTTCGCTTTCCACGCCCCCCTCCAGAATTCGCTTTTTCTTTTGAAACACTTCCTGGTTCGAAAGTCTCTTTTTCTCTCCCTCTTTTTGTTTTTTCGTAGCTCTGTCGAACCAAATCTTTTTTGTTTTTGCTTAGTCGGCTTCCCTTGTTGAGGGGCCTGGAAGTCCCTGGGTGCTCTTCATATAGCAGACCGGTCAAACCCGCCCACCTTTCTCTATTTCCCTTGCCTCCTTCCTCTCATGTTCCTAACTTTTCTAAGGCCTTCTTGCCCACCCCCCAAATGTCGTTGTTGGTTTGTTTGTTTACACTTCCCTTTATTTTGGTAACGTTTCCCTCCGCCGTTGTTTTCAAGATTTCGAACTTCCCTTTTGGCTCGCTCCCGCCTTTTCCGTTACCCTTCCCCTCAAAGCTGGAACTTTCTGATGCGCTGACATGGGACCCTTGGTTACATAGGTTGTTCCTTTTAATCAGTATGAATCCTCGTGGAACGCTATGATTCAACTTGTGGACCCATGTTGACTCCATAACCAGGCGTTTCTCTCAAAAGGGTTTCTTTTTACTATTGGGGACAATACCGCCTCCACCTATTTTTCCCTATACTGGCTTCTGCCGTAGTCATTTCCCCTTGCCATATTCTGCATTGGTTGTAGGATCCGTATTCCATCTTCCCATGCCCATTGGGGTAATCACCATCCTTCTTCTCCCGTTTACGTGGATCCATAATCCCAACATTTACCCTCCTCTTAACACACCCAAAGTGATTTATGTTACTTTGCCGCTTTGCGGACGCTTTTCCCCTCAAACAACCTCCCCCACTTTACACTGGGCACCCAAGCCTTCACTTTTTGGAGTGATTGAAATTTTCCCCTTCTTCACCGTGCGTGCTCTCCCCTTTTCTGCAGCGTGGCCACCGGGTTGGAAGACCGTTTTTTTTCTGCTGTTTTTGCTGAGTTTAGAAAGTTCAGCCGCCACTCCCCGGTGCCGCAACCCCAAAAAAAACTTTGACACCGGGTGCCAACGGTGGTCTTTCCCCCCTCTGATGAGCAGAGGGAGTTGGGTCCCCGCTAGTTTCTTTTTAAGGGCCTGGTCCGCCAAATTGTGGTCCATTGGTGTTGGTTTTTATACCCCCCGTCAGCTAACGTCACTCTTGTCCCTTGCCCCCATCGAAAGTTTTTTGCCCCCATTGCGAAATTCCCTTTTTCTTGTCGTCGAATTGCCATGTTTCTTTCCGCAACCACGGACAGCTGGACAATTGCGCGGCTTGAGCAGTTTGCAATTCCGTACCGTAAGGTATCGTCAAACCCTTCCCCTAAAAAGCATCCCGCAGGCTTCCTCAGCCAGGACCCCTCTGTATTATCGGGAAAGTCCCCCTTTGAACCTTTTTTTCCAAATTCCCGCAATAAAGTCTCTTTACTGCCCACAGTCCTTTCAGCCGGTTCCAAAAGCTTAGTCCCTCAATTAATACGGTTGAGAGTTTGCGCCCCCTTCTCTTTGTTTTCATTTTTTTATATGTTTTCGACCTTGGAGTTGAGCTGAATGTTTTTCTTCGCACCCAGCCTTTTGTCCCTTGTGGTTCCAGAATCGATTCCTCGTTCATAACAGAAGCTCCCTCGAGTAACCTCCTCCCCCCTCTTTTTTTTTTCCTCCCAACTGACATTTATCACGTTTTTGATTCCCCCCTCCACACGCTAGCCTCACCGCAGACGTCTCTGAAACCCTTTTTCACTCCCTCCAAATATTCCCTTCTGATTATGAATCCCCAAAACTGCCAGAGAGCTTTTTGAATGTCCGGTTTTTTTTCCTCCCGGTTCGCGATCTTGAGAAGCCTTTTTTTCTCTTTCTCTGGGTGATCTTTTGTTTTGTTGCTATGGAGCACATCAAAAAGTATCCTGGTGAATTAGTTTCTTCCCCTTTTTTCGTTGGAACTTTTTTCCCCAGTTCCTAGGTTTTCGTTTGCATTTTTTGCATGATCCTCCGTGCGACTCTCTTTGGGATATGGCTCATCTCTCTTCAAAATACTCCCCCCTTTTTTTCCTTTTTGTGCTTTTTGAAAAATTCGGTTTCCTTCAGATCCAGTCTACCTATTAGGATGTTTTCTCCAGTTTGAGCATATTACTTCGTCTTGGTGAAGCCTTACCGCTTTCCTGTTTGTTTTCCCAGTTGTCCCGAACCTCCTCGGTGCGATCCGATCCGACCAAACCCCCCCTTCGTCTAGCGTTCGCTCGCGCTATATCCGAAATTCATTGTGTCCACTTATGTTCGGCAACACGGTCTTTCTCCCCTAACTGGAACTCTTTTTTTACTGGTTCCCTTTAAGTTGATCCCTTCTCAGGCTTCCCCTAGGTTTCATGACTTTCAGTTTGGTCCCGTTCGAATCCCTCCTTACATTCGCACCAGAGTTTTTTCCACCCTGGCCCCGGTGTTTCTTTCGCCATCCTATTGGAATTTTTCTAGGGCTTGTAGGGTCAGAATACAATTTCTCTGCGACGAGAGCCTAATCTTGCTCTGGGAGCAAATGTGCTTCCTGTTCCTCCGTCTGGTTACCAACCCCCGGCGTATAATAGGTACCCTCCCTAGGGTCATTCAAGGCAAGTGTACCATCCCCATCGCCCCCGTTCCTGTTTACCCGTGCAGCCAGATGCACGACTGGCGGCTTCTATTCTTCTTTCCCTAGAGGTATACGGTTGTGCCTTTTCGCACTCCACCGACGTGCTCCATCTGGGCTGTCTAACTGTCTGGGATGAAACCACGAGACCGGGCTCTTTGATTTTTCCCAGCCTGTTCCTCCTTTAGAGCAAGTTTTTTGACCTAACAGCTCAGCGGCTGACTGTTCCATTTTTTTTTCTACACTACGGCAATCTGCGATTTCTTTTTTCCTTCCCTTCGTTTTGTTCTTTCAGACTGGCGAACTTTTTGATGGTCTTGTGATTGGTCCCATTCTGCTCTTCGCGTGCGACCGCACCAACTCTGCTCTTCGTCCTCTTTCCTGCATTCTTCAAGTTCTCTCGTGTGCTATAAATGTATCCCGTCATTTCGCCGGATGTTTTCGTCGGGTTCAACCCCTATTTCGCTCCATCCCGTGGCCTTCGCTTTCTCCTGTTCCGCCACTTCCATCGGTGCATTTCGATTCTTTCCCTTTTTTTCGCCTGTCTTTCCCCCTGTTGTCAGATAGCTGTAGGCTCTATACGCCGCTTTTATGAGGTGCCCCCTTTACAAGCTGTTGATTCCCCCTCATCTTCCCTGCTCCAGCATCTTTCGTTACTCTTCGGCGACGACTGCTACTCAACATTTGTGTATTATTTGCCTACCAAGCCTCGCTCCCCTCTCCACATTAGGCTGGCCCTTTTCCTCCGTTTCCTAATTTTTCCTTGTCCGAGGTTTTTTTTTCCGCGCCAATCGTCGGCCCGTGGATGGGCGAAAGGTCTGCTCGCTTTCCTCCCCTGTTCAGACAATGCATTTCCACATTTTCATTTTTTCCCCCTCAATGCCTCCCCTTTCCACAATGATTTTACTTCCTCCTCTTCCGTCGCGCCTTTTTAGGTGTTGTCGTATGGTATCTACATTGTATTCTAGAACTTGTTCCCCCCCCCGTTGACCCGGTCTTCTCCCCACGAAACGCGAAAATGCTAGAGCTTTTACGCCTTTCTTAACGCCTTCGTCGATGGCTTTTCGGTGGTCAAGCCCTGTTTTATTGCTCACCTTTTTCCGTAAGTCGGAGGTCCCCTTACTATTTGGAGATTATTCGGCCCTATCACAAATGTGTCAGACCTTGGTCGATGCCATGCCCTCCCCCCTGGGCTGAGGAAGTCACCCCCCCCCGTCTCCACACTGAGCGCCAATTTCCCCCCCCCCTTCTCTTTTTATACCCTATTGCCCCCCAACCTAAACGGATCAGCCACTCGGATAGACACAGGAGTGATCTAAGCGCGAACCGTTCCCCCCGACTTCTAATTTTTTTGAGTTGGTCAGTTTTTTTTTGCTTCTCCCGTTGCAGCCATCTTCATTCGCCCAATGTTGCTTTTCAACTGCACTTAAGGAGTTCGTTTTAGTGACCTTCTTTGAGCTAGTTCCTGACTTTCCCCCCTCCTCCTCCGATGGTTCTTTTCTCGTTTTCTTACGTGACTCTTCCCTCCTCTTCTTAAATCCCTTCCCCTGGGCCCAAGCTGTCTTCCCACTTTTTTTCTCCGCCCGACATGCTCCACCCTTCCCTTGCACCTCGGACACCCGCTGCGTTTTTTTGCGGTTTTTCATGAGTCTCCTTTTCCGGGTTAAAATTGCCAGTCCCCTCCAATATTTACCCGGGTTTCCTTAACTTTTAAAGAGCGATCCTTTGAAGTCCGTGGCTTTTTTTGCAAAGCAGACCGGTAACAGAAATTCCCCTACAGAACGGGCTTCTTCCTTTTTTTTCATTTCACGCTGTGATTTAGGTGACTTTCTCGTCCCCCCGTACTTCCTCTTTCGTAAAGGCTCATGGTCCCCGATTTTCTGCCTTTGGACCATCTTTTGACCTTTCCATTCGTAGCAAGATTTAAGCAGCATGGCAACCATTCCGCTTCGTTTCGCCCTTGCAAAGCTCGGACTTTAATTTACTGTTATAACAAGGAAAGCCACCGTGCATGATTTCCCCAGTTGTCTTCTCTTCCACTTGAAACCAGCGGGATCAAAATTTCCCTAAAAACTTTTCCTCCTCATTTTTCTGCCCATGACGGTTTCCACACCACGTTGCCCCTCCCCTTGCCAAGTAGTCTTCTTTTTTTATCCTTGCGTTTTCTGCCGCGTTAGCTGACCCGACTCCCCCAATCCTCCCCCAACTCCACACAGTCACTGGGTCCCGTGTCGTCCAATATTGCCTCTGCATGAATATCCCTAACTCCAGCATCCACTTCCACCTGTTTTCCCCAGCTAGTGTGGTTCTGGTTTGCGTCCCCCATCCTGCCCCCCTCGTCACGAAAGACCCCTTTTTGTTGTTCCTTTAGTGCGTGGCTCCTTTTTCCCCTTCTTTACTGCTAAGTGCTGGCGAATTCCTCAATTGTCGGCTGATCTCGCCGGCCTGCCTCTTCAGATAGCACGGGTCCTTCATCGTTTCCTCCAGATTGCCCTTTTTGCGTCTTCTTTTCGCCTTGGTCTCCACTCTGCAGATATCCTTTTTTAGAAATACTGTTTTAGGTCTCTTTCGCCCCTGTTTTTTCCTCTTTTCTAGAGTTTCCACTGGTGTGTCTGTGTTTTTTCACCGGTTGAAGCCAACCCTCTTCCCCCGATAATATCGCCTACGATCATCATTTGCACTTTGTCCCTTCTTCTCCGTTTCGACTATTCCGCCCCTCGTTTCCCTGACGGCGCTGAACTTTTGCCCCTGGACGTGTGAAACGACATGGTATCCCCCTCCCGTCCTAGTCATGTCGGAAACATCATGAGATTACTTTTTTTTTTTTTTTTTTTGGGATGCCGGCCAGCGTAATGCCCACGTGTTGGTGCCCTCTGGGGACCGTGTTTTTTATAGAGATTCCCCAGCCCCTCCAACGTCTCCCTTCCTCTTCTCCCCCTCGGCGTAATTTTTCGACCTTCTCTTCTTTCTCTTTTTTTGAGCTCGACGCCACCCCTCCCCCCCCCCGTAGGTTTTCGAATCCCTTGCGGGGCTGGTTTTCTTCGATGAATCCTTTCCCATTCTTGCACCCACCGCTGCCTCTTTCCCCCTGTTGTCGTCTCCTTCAATATCTCCTTTTCCCGCTTGGACCTTCCTTTGATTCCCAACTAATTCCATGACTATTTCAGACGTTAGAAGTCGTTCCCCCCTGTGGGAATTCCCTTCCTGAGAGCGAAAAGTTTTGACTTCAACCATTCCAATCCCCAGTCTTCTTTATTAGGACGATTTGCTCGTACATTTTCTTTGGATAGGTCCTACTCAATACATCATCGTGGACTTCTCTCGTCCCCCGGTGCTCATTGAACTCTCCAACCCCTAGTTTTCAAAAGGGATTATCTTTTACTCTTGGTCATCAAGAGAAAAGATTAAGCTCCCTCGCTGGTTAGGGGACCATCCTTGAATTCCAAAACCAAATGGCTCTCTTGAGTCAGCTCTTTTGCCTGCTTCAGCCCTAAATTGGGTCAGGTTCCCCAGCTCTCATTGACCCAGATGGATAAAAGATCCACAAGTGGCCATTCCTCTACACTCAAACTTGATCTTGTTTATTTGCCCGTTGGCAGGAGATTTCAGCCACCCCACCGGGCTCTTCCTTTTTGGGTACTTCCTCCATCTTTAAGGGGGGTGCTTCCCCTTCTCACAGGTATTAAAGCATCTCTCCTTTTTTTTTCGCTGGCATTTGTTTTTGGTCATTTTCAAGTGTGTCGTCTTTTTCTTGGCTGAGTTCCTCGCTTTTTTACAGACAAACGTCCGCCAGTCCAGTAATTTTTACCTTTGACAATTTGCCTGTTTTTCTTCCACCTTTTGACTAATCATGCCCCCGCTGTTCCTATTGATTTGTTTTTTTTTTTAAAGGCTGGTGTATTGTGAATGGAATTCCCTCAACCTTGGAAAATATGAGTGTCTTTCCTTCTCCCCTCGTCCCTCCAGTACCCGTCTTGCCCTGGTGCATTCCCTTTTTTTTCCTGCTCCCTTAAAATTTTGTCCGATCTGCCTCCCCATACCTAAGATCCCCGGACATCCTCCCAGAACTTTCTCCCTTTTTTGCCTCCCTTCCCTTACGGCTTTCAATCACCCCTCACAGCAAATCCTCTCTTTCGCCCTTACGAAAGGTTTCCTTTCCTCTGATTTATTTCCTTCGGATTTGCCACCCTTCGAACCGTGAATACTGGCTTTTTTCCTACCCAGAATCGGTCCCTTGTCAACCAGATTGCAGTAATTTACTTTTACCAGCTTTGCGTCGAGCGATCCCCCCGGGAAGGTGGACTTGCGTGTTTATTTTCTCGACGGGCTTCAGTGAGTTTGTTTCGCTTATCACGATTCAGCGGTCCGGGCCCCTTACTTTTCACGGAATAGCCCATGCCACATACCTTAAGGGCTTACGCTTTTGTAGACAAACCCCTCTAATGCTTCTCTTTTTCCACACGAAGGAACCTCCTCCGTCCTAGATGCGAACGAGCCTTTGCATTCACCTGTCCCCCCCCTTGTGCTAAACAGCAACTCCTTGTGGCAATAGAATTTCCCCCCTCCATCATGACGAAGGTCCATAGCCTCTTTTCGACCTTTTCGCTTTTCTAGTTCTCTCTTTCCCTATTCTCTGGTGGAGTCGTTTTGGATTGGGGTGGTTTATATTTCAAAAGAACGTCTCCTTTTGTTAACGGGCTTCCCTTGCGCATATGTTTTCCGTCTCTTTTTCCGGGATCCTTGTTCGTTGCAGCGATACTGCTAGACACCTTTGATATTGTTCTTCGTATTCAAATCCGGAATGGCATCCGGTCCTCTTTCCGTTTCTCTTTGCTATTGATCTTTGTTCACTCTTTTCCCAGGGCTGGCAATCAAGACGCCCTTCCTATTATGGCGGCGCTCTACTCATTCTTCCTTTTTTGGCTTCATGATCTTAAGGGACCTCTTTTTTCCGCGCCTCCAACCTTCGGCGTTCGAATTCCTACCGCACCAAACGTCGTTAGCTTCACGTCAGCGGGCTTCCGACGAACATCAATTGTTTCCGGTTTCCTTCGTGCGCCCCTGAAAGCTGGTGGAACTGTCTTGTCCTACCAAGATGGGGCCCTTCGTCATCGCCCCTCTTTACATTGGCTCGCGGCCCCAACCGTTCGTATCACCTTTGCCTTTCCCCCTTCGCACAGATCACCGGCACTCGTGCAAAATTTTGTTGTCCGTTTTTTTGATCCGGTTCTATTTTTTATGCATGTTACCCCAATTTTCGTAAAGCCTTGCAACTAGGAGAGCCTATGCTTGCTTTATTTGAATTACTTGTCCTTCCGTCTTTGCCACCCGACGGGTTAGAGACCGACTTCCCCTAATCGTTTCCTTCCGGATGGTAATACCCCCCCCATCGTCTCCCCGTCCAGTTTGGATTCCCTTCCCCAAGAGCCCCTCTTTTGTGGCTTTCCCTCTTCTTTCTCGATGGCTCTGCGTTTATTTCTAAACCCGTGCAGTCCCCAGGCGCCCAACATAACGGACGCAAAGCATCTTCCTTCGTTTCTTTCCACATGAGAGAGACCTTTTCCTACGGTTCCTTCTTGGCCCCAGACTGCAATTTCGTCCCCATCTTTTGTTTCTAGCTGAAGCAGGTCTTCCATGTACAGAAACTTGGGCAGGCCATCAACACCGTCCACCGGTTTCTCTCTTTCACTAAAGTTTTTGTTTTTGACTGGAGCAGGGTTGCTTTTGGTGGAGTGATGGTTCCTTTCAAGCCCGTCGTGAGAACGGCCAACCTTTCCTCCCCCTTCTTCGAAATGAGGCCGCTAGTTTCTATTGTTTTCTCACGGAAGTGAATGTTTCGCGTTCGGTGCATGTTGTCGATACTGTCAAACCTATATCGCTACACCCAGATGCCTTCGGCTTATTAACTTCTCTTTATCTCCCCCGCCATCGGTTAACTTTTCCTCTGGTTTCCCTTGCGGGGAGTTTTCCCTTTCCCGTTTTTCCTTCCAACTTAGGTTTCTTACGCCTGCCCGTGTTACTACGGAGGACCCTTAAGTCCCTTCATTTGTCTTTCACTACAAGCCGCGCGAAGTCTTACGGCTCTATTTCGTCTTGGTCAGCCGGATGTGCCCCCTGCACCTTCCATGTCCTCGGAACTACCCCTCCCCCCCCTTTCTTGATGAGTGGATCCCCTGGTTCGGTTGCCACTTCTTTCTTTGGGTCCAATGTTCCGAGTTTTGCTAACGGTCTGTTTGTCTTGTCCTCTAACCCTGTGCTACGTTTCTTTTTAGCACTTCTTGATCCCGATTTCCTTTCCCTCAATTTTCACTCCTTTCACTTTTTCGCATTTTTTTTCACCATCATTTCCCAATGGATGGTAGTCCTGTCTGACTCGTCGTTCCGATATATCCTTAGTGTTTTTCGGGATGATCTCCCGCCCGTTCTCGATCACGAAGTGCTTCCCACTTTTTTTAGTCTCCCAGAAACTCTTAAGATAGTCGAGCTTGCTCCGCCAAGAAAGTCCATAGTCGAATTTTGTTCTTCCCCCCCCAGGGGGTTCTCAGGGGAAAATAGCCCAAGGACCCTCAAAGTTAGATTCCCCTCCACCCCCCCCCCCCCATTCCCCTACCCCCCCCTCCACCCCCCCCTGATCTGCCGTCCCCGTGCTGCACCCCACCTCCCTTTCTGCCCTCCCGGCCCGAGACACCTCCCCCATCTCCCTCCCCACCCACTTCCGCCGGATCTTCTCCTCCGTCTCAATGCCACCCATACCTCTCCTCCACCCCCTCCGGACCTTGCGCTCCCCGTACCACCACATCCTACTCCTTCCACCCTCCCGTGCTTATCCTCTCACCTCCCCCCCCTCCCGAGGCTCACTCACTCACGCCGCTCCCCCCCCGTTCTTGATCGTCCTTCCCCCTCATCGCCCACTGCTTCCTCCCTTTCCCTACACCCCCCCACCATCCTGCCCTCTCCCTCCCCCCGCTCCCCTACCCCCTCCTTCACCACGCTCCCCTTCCTCCCCCGTTTTCCCCCGCCCCCCCATTACTCCCCCCTCCCCTTTGCCGTCTTGGTGCATCCTTCCGTTTACCCTCCCTACCGCGCTCCCCCCCCTTCCTTTCCTTATTCCCTTCCGTTCTCCTTCTTAAGTCCTGCACCGCCACTCTCCCCCTCGACCCGCCCTTAGCGCCTCACCCTATCTCTTCCTCCCGCCTTACCCTACCCCCCCCTCCTTTTCTTATTCCACCACCCTCCTCCCTCGCCACTACACCTTTGTCACTCGAACCTCCCCCTACCCGCTTTGCCGTCGTTTCACTCCCTCCCCCACCCTCCCCCTTCGTACCTTACGAACTCTTAGCACCCCATAGGCCCCCAACACCACCGGCTCCAAGGAACCTGGTCCGCCTTCCCTCTCACCCCTACTCTTCTTTCCCATTCTCCTCCCCCCCCTACTCTTCCCCCCCGTCTACACTCTACTTCTGCTTCTCCACCCCTCCCCTCTGGTCTGCCTGCCACACCCCTCTACTCTTATTTTCCTGTTTCCTTCCCTTCGCCCCCCCCCTTCTCTCACACTATCCGCCCCCCCTCCCCCTCCCCCTCTCCCCACCACTTACCCAGTTTCCATATTCCCTTCCCTCCCCCTCCCGTCACAAGCACCTGCTTTCCTCCCCCCTGCCCTTCCGTTCCCCACCTCGCCCCGCCTGCTTTCACTATCCCCCTTCCTTGCGTCCCCCAATTTTCCCCCCCCCCCATCCCCCCCCCTCCCTTTCTTTCAGCCCTATTTGCCTCAACTTTACTACTGCCCTTAGTATCTGAGGCATACTCCTTTTTAATTTTCGTGGATATATCTCCCCAATCGTTTTTACCTCGTTAGCTGCATTCCCCTTACCCACTAATGAATGGGTCCCCGGCCGTAACCCCTTCCCCAGTTTCACTCCCCCCATCCCTGAGCACTTCCACACAGGTATTCCTTTGCGATCCCCCCACCCTCCCCCCCACCAATAAACAGCTGCGCTCAAAAGGGATTGCTCCTTTCTGTTTTCACCGTTAGCCGTTACCAATCCTTCTTTTATACCCTCGTTGTTGTCAGTTTTTCCCCTCCCATTGTGATCACGTCCGGAATATCCTTGATTCCAACTTGTTTTCCTGGTCCTTCAAGGCCTGCGCTTGAGCTTGTGACGGTAGTGCTGCGGAGCTTAATTTTCTTCCCCACTGAAAGTTCCCTCTGTTTTTTCTTACCGTCTTTCGGCTTAGGTTGAATTTCGGCGATTCGTCCCCCTCGCCCGGTGGGAACAAGTTTTCACCTGTTCCCCTCCACTAATTATCTAACCCCCTTTTTCGAGACCAACCCGCAGCGCATGCCTGCTGGATATTCCCTTATCCTTGCGTAATTTCCAGTACTCTTCCCGAGGTAACCGGTGCTTCCTGGATGGTTTCGTCACCTCCTTCGTTTTTCTTGCGGGTCCGGCATGCCGTTTGAAAACCGCCGGGTTCCCAAACGCCGAGTGTCTTCTCAGTCTTTCCCTGCTTATGGATGTCGGTGATTTTCTCGTCCTTGCATTAGTCCAAACGTCTACCGTCTGTTTACTTCGGGGATCTTGTCATTCGAAGATGTCATCTTCTCCTTTGCCCAACTTTTCTGCTTGTTCGCATTTCCCCAATGACTTTACGTGAAGATTCCTTTCTAATGGATGCAACAAATCCGCGTTCCCTTTTTCCTCTGTCCTCACAGGAAAAGCTGGATCACACAATCGCGAAAAAAACTGCGCTGTCTTGTCTTTTCTCCCTCCGTTTTTCAAGTGCACCTTTGATCCGGTTTAGTTAGGCGGCTGTCTTTTGTGTGGGATGTCCACGCTTGTCTCTTATCAGCATCAAGACCCCCCTCCGTTCCCACCCTCTCCCGGGTCGTGTCTGACCCCACAAAGATGGAGCTTGAACTGGGACTACCCTTCCTTAATTTTCACACCCTCCCCGTAACCTATTCCGTATTTTTGCCCATGTAGCGGTTCTTGTTTGTTTTGCGTTTACTTCCTGCCCCCACGGCAACTCCCTAAGAGTACCCCTTTTTTGCTGTCTCTGAGTGACCAAGTTGGATTTATTCCCCGTTGTCGGTCCTTCTTAATATCTGCTTCCCCACTTTCCGTTTCGCCTTTTCCTCTGGCAACTTTTCACCCTAGAAATCCCCCTGGTCCCCCTTCTCTTATCCTCCCGTCTATACTTTTTAGCGTTTTCGCTTGTTTCCCAAGGCGTAGGAAACTTTGCGCGTCCCTCTTTTTTGTCGTCCCACATTTTCTCCCCTTTGGCCGCTCCTACTGCGTCGCGCTCGGTCTCCTTTTATGGTCCACGGAACCGATACCCACTGTTGAGGTCATCTCTTGGCAAGAACTATTCCTTTTCGTACTTTTTCCTGTCCCGGTTCAGAAGGTAGACGGTCTATTCGAAATCTTTTGACAGCTGCTTTACTTCGCCCTCAGGAAGTCTTTCCTCACGAATTTTCTTTTCCCTAAGCATGTTAATCGAAGGAACATATGAGAGCTCGACGACCCCTTTTGTCCCCATCTCCTACGTTGTGACACTGTTGCAGGCTGGAGATCTTTTCCCCCCGTCCCCAGACCCTTCCTTCCCCGCGTCCACTTTTACCCCCCTCTGCGTACTTGGGACAT